>JAEEGH010027087.1_pt1 | contig 11368 bp, 7 predicted proteins | sample 9134181 | NCBI WGS metagenome assembly JAEEGH01 (sample SAMN16246544, study PRJNA631951) | gut metagenome | biome: gut microbiome; feature: rumen; material: DP-attached | host: Bos | place: Iran: Karaj | collected 2018-10 | reverse complement strand
TCGCTTGAGGTCGCTGCCGGCGCGTCGCTGGCCCTCGACTGGCCCGGCGTTTTCAAGTGCAGACGTCTGCGGTGCGCCGGGACTTCGCTTGTCGGAGACATTGTGTCCGCCACGGCACCCGACAGCCTCGTCGGCATTGGGCGGCTCTCCGTCACACCCAAGGGCACGATCATCGTGATCCGATAGAGGCAGAGGTTTGGCAAAAAGGGTCTCTGCCCAAGAAGCCCAGGTCGCCGTTGCAGCGCTACAGGCTTCAGCGCAAGGGGAAGGCAGTCCTGTCATGAACGCAGACTTGGCATATACAGTGAAGCATATACAGAAGACCCTGTTGGCACTCGCGGTCTCCGCATGCCTGCCCATATCCGCTGCGGTCGGGCCCAAGTCGTTCGACGACGCGATCGGCGTCGCCGTGGAGAAGGGGCACCCGAGGCTATTCGCAGGGGCCGACGGGTTCGCCGGGATAAAGCCCGCCGCGAAGAAGGGGTCGCTGCGCGAGCTCGCGCTGAAGCGCGTCCTCGAGCGCTCCGACCTGCTCCTCGGGACGCAGCCGGTCGAGCGCAGGATGACGGGGCGGCGGCTGCTCCATGTCTCGCGCATGGCGCTGTACCGCATATCGACGCTCTCGATGGCGTACCGCGTCACCGGCGAACGCAGGTACCTCGAGCGCGCCCTCGCGGAGCTGAATGCCGTCTGCGCGTTCTCGGACTGGAATCCGAGCCACTTCCTCGACACGGGCGAGATGTCGCTCGCAGTGGCGATCGGATACGACTGGCTGTACGACGGGCTTTCCGAGGATGAGCGCCGCGGGATACGCAAGGGACTCGCGAGGAACGGGCTCGACGCCGGCAAGAAGGGCGGAGGGTGGGCGAAGGCGAGCAACAACTGGGGGCAGGTGTGCCGCGCCGGGATGATCGCCGCCGCTCTCTCGCTCGCGGATGACCCGGCGCTGCGCGCTGACTGCGAGAAGATGCTCAAGGAGAGCGTCGAAGCGCTGCCGATATCGATGAAGGCGATGTCTCCCGACGGATGCTATCCGGAGGGACCCGGCTACTGGCACTACGGCGTCAGCTTCAACGTATTCGCGATAGCGATGCTCGAGTCCGCGTGCGGGACCGACTTCGGGCTTTCCGACATCCCTGGTTTCTGGAAGACCGCCGACTACCCCAACCTCATGACCGGACCGACCGGACTCACCGTCGGCTACGCCGACTGCGGCTCGGGTCGCGTCGCAATGCAGATACTCTGGTGGTTCGCGCGCAAGCTCAACCGTCCCGACCTCGTGTCCGCGAAGGAGGTATGGGAGTGGAACAACCCGACGCCGAAGAACTTCTCCGGCTGGCTGCCGCCCGTCGAGCTCCTCTGGATGGACGACAGGAAACTCGAGACGTTTCCCGGGCGCGCACCGCTCGTGTGGTGCGCAAAGGGCGTGGTGCCCGTCACGACGCTACGCTCAGGATGGGGCAAGGGCGATTCGTTCGCCGGACTCAAGGGTGGCAGCCCGAGCTCGAACCACGGACACATGGACGGTGGCAACTTCGTCCTCGACATGGCCGGCGTGCGCTGGGCATGGGAACTCCCGTACGAGGAGTACAACCGCATCGAGCAGATGAAGACCGTCTCGCTCTGGAACATGTCGCAGGAGTCCTCGCGCTGGTCGCTCCTCAGGCTTAACACGTTCGGACACAACGTGCCGCGCATAGGCGACGCGCAGCAGTCCGTCCAGGGCTTCGCGAACTTCGTGAACGTCGTCGACGAGCCGTCGCCCTCGGCCATAATCGACCTCACGTCGCTGTATCCCGCCGCGAAGAAGGCGATGCGCGTCGCGACGCTTTCCAAGGACGGCAGGACGTTCGAGGTGTCCGACTCGTTCTCGGGGCTCAAGCCCGGCGCCGATGTCCACTGGCAGTTTGTCCTGAAAGCGAAGGCGGAGGCAAAGGGCGGTTTGCTGTCGCTAGTGGACGGAGACCATGTGCTCAGCGTGGCCCGCGAGGGCACGCAGGCGACTTCGTGGTTCGTCTCCGAGGCGGAGGGCCCGAAGCCCCTCAACTCGCCGAATCCCGGCTTCTCCATTGCTTCCTTCGTGGTGCGTGCAGGAGATGACGGCAAGGCATCCGCGAAGGTCAGGTTCGTGCTGCAACACGACCCCGCGCTGTAGGGATGGTGGCGCAGTTGCGTATCAAAGTGGAGGTATCCATTGAAAAATTGGGTAAAGGGGGTCGGGCCCTTCTGTATATGACAAACGTCGCCTTCTCGCAGCGCTTCACCGAAAAAGGGTGAAGTGACGGTTTCCGTTTTGCGTTAAGTGAAAATCCGACGACAGGAGCGTAGAGGCGTTCCCTGTCGAGGCGCTGCAATTTGCCGCTGCGAGGGGCGCGTCATCCGGTGTTCACGCCGAAGAACGCGAAGAGCGACGCCTCGCGTTCCTTTTCGGCCTTGGACGGGTCGAACCCCCGCCATCTTCCGCCGAGTCCCTTCAGCACGTCGCTCGCGCCGTCGGCTATGGAGTAGAATTGGAAGTCCGGCACGCCGTGCATGCGGAACGACATCCTCGCGATGCTCCTCGCGATCACGGCGTGCTTTTCGGAGTTGCCGATCCACACCATGCTGAAGTAGGCCGTGGCGAGGACCACCGCCGCCATGGACTTGAGCTTGTCGTACTTGAAGAGGCGTATGTCCTCAAGGCTGTACCTTGAGGCGGACGACGGAAGTGAGCTTCACGTCCTTCTCCGCCATGATGCCATACATCATGTCGCCTATGAAACGGGCCACGGGCTTGTGGAAATGGGGAGAAATCCTCCCCAAAAAAGAGTCGAGCTGGCCTAGCAGCTTCGCCGCGATCGTGGTATCATACATGGTGTTGCCCCTCCCTGTTCGGGTTTAGCACTTCGTAATTATAGCGGAGATCGACCAGGGAGGACAACGTTCAAGTGCCGAAAGACGCAAAATCCGTGCCCGGGGTCGCGAGGACTCGGCAGCCCTCTAGAAAACTGGGGAACCTCCAACTTTGCGTCGGGCATTGAACGCGGCTTGGGGTTTTGATAGAATACGCTTCATGACAAACGGCAATGGCAGGGGCAGATGAAACGGTCGGTTGAGGAGTACACGAGCGGCGAGGAGGTCGCGAATGCAGTGACGCATGTCGTCGGGTCGCATCTGGGCGCCGCGATGCTCGCGCTTCTGGTGTGGCAGGGGGCGTCTGGCGACGTTGACGTGCCGTGGAAGGTGACGAGCGCGGCGATCTTCGGGTTCTCCACGATTCTGCTCTACGCCGTGTCGTCCGCCTACCATGCCGTGGTGTACCAGCCGGCCAAGCGCGTCCTTCACGTCATGGACCATATGGCGATCTACTTTCTCATCGCGGGGACGTACACGCCTTTCTGCCTTGTCACGCTCAGGCCGGAGCATCCAGGTCTCGCATGGACGATCTTCGGCGTCGAGTGGGGGGCCGCGCTTGCCGGAATATTCTTCAAGCTGCGCACGACAGGGCGCTTCCGCTACCTCTCCACAAGCGCGTACGTCGTGATGGGCTGGGTCGCGGTGTGCGCCATCGTTCCGCTCGTGAGGTCTTTGAGGGGCCTTGGCACCATGTGGCTCGCCTTGGGCGGCGGACTTTACACGGTCGGATGCCTGTTCTATCTCTGGAAGTCGCTTCCCTATTCTCACATGGTGTGGCATCTGTTCGTGCTGGCGGGCACGATCTGCCACTTCTTCTGCGTTTTCTGGTACGTTATGTAGTCCATAATCAAGGAGCGGGGCAATGGAAAAGAGAGGCATGGTCGGTTTTGCCGCGTCCGCGACGAGCGCGGCGCTTGTTGCGTTCTGCGCGTTGGCCTGCGAGGCCCTTGCCGCGACGTCTGAGGTCGGGGCCCTTGAGACCGCCTTTTCGCGGGTGAGGGCGGTCGGGGACGGAGTCTGCTCCGTGACCGACGTCTCCCTGCGCCTGAAGTCCGATCCGAAGCGCGCCGACCCGCTCGAGATGTGGAGGGCCGAGGCGAAGGAGTCCGTTTCCGTCACAGGCGCGTTCGTGCGCGTAGACTTCACGCTGGCGCCGGAGAAGGGGAGCGACATAAAGTGCTGCGCGGTGCTGTCCATGCCGGAGAGGTGGGACGGAAGGCTCTGGGGCCAGGGCAACAGCGGCAGGGCGGGATCCCTGCCCGAGCTCGACGCCTACGTCGCAATGGACACCGCCGCCGTCACGACCGACCTCGGGACGCCCGCTGCAGGACCGAATTACCTGGACAAGTCGCGTCCCTGGCCAGACTGCGTGCTGCGCGACTTCCACTGGCGCGCGACGCATCTCATGACGGTCTACGGCAAGCTGATAGTCGCCGCGTTCTACGGAAGGCCCTGCGATCACGCCTACTTCAACGGCGGCTCGACGGGCGGAAGGCAGGGCATGAGCGAGGCGCTGCGCTTTCCGGCGGACTACGACGGCATAATCTCTGTGCTGCCCGACAACAACGCGGCGGTCAGCGAAATCGCGCTCTGGCATCTCTGGCGGCAGACACACGATGCGGACGGCAAGGCGCTCTTCACGAAGGAGGATCTTGCGGCCGTTTCGGACGCGGCGATCGAGTTCAAGGCGAAGACCGATCCTGCTCCGTACGCAGGGCACATAGTCGCGGACGGACGCTTCACGGAGAGCGAGGTCGACGGCTTCATCGCGCTTGCCGTCGCGAAGCGCCCCGCGCTTGGAGAAGGCGACAGGCCCGCGAGGCTCAAGGCGCTGTACATGCCGCTTGTGCACGGCGGTAGGTGCTACTTCACCGGCTTTGCGCCAGGTACGAACAGCGGAGTGAACTTTCACTGGGGAAGCCTGCTCTCGCTGCCGCACTTTCTGGCTGGCAGGGGCTTTCCGCAGTCCAGGTGGAAGGACGTCGGCTTCGACCAGATCGACCTCTATCTCAAGGAGCTTTCGCCGGAGTTCAACGCCTGCTCGACGGACCTTTCCGCGTTCGTGAAGCGCGGCGGAAAGATAATTATGACGGCGGGCTGGGAGGACCAGACGATACCGCCCGGCCCGATTGTGGACTACTACGAGCGGGTCTGCGAGGCGAACGGCGGCATAGGCAAGGTCGCGAAGCACGTGCGGCTGTTCTGCGTGCCCGGCTGCGCGCACGGCGGCGGCAGGGGGCGCGTTCTGACGGGTTCGCCGTCCGGACGACAGATGAAGGACCTTCTTCTCGGCTGGTGCGAGAAGGGGCGCGCGCCGGAGAGGATCATGGTCAAGTGGCGCGACGGAAGCGTGGAGATGCCGGTGGCTCCGTATCCGGGGATGTTCCGCCGCGACGAAGAGGGGAGCTGGCGCCTGGAGAGGCGTCCGCGCGGAGTCGCGCGCATCGACGCGTCGTGCCTTGAGACGAAGGTTTCCGGCTTCGAGAGGTGAGGCCGCGCGGCCTGTCGCGGCGCCATACAAAAAAATTATTGCGTTTTTTGTATGGCGGGGCCTTCCGCATGATGTATAATCTGCGGCATGACAAATAGCGCTATGCTTGATCCAAAGTACGTGCCGCTGTTCCTCGGCGGCTTCATCGCGTGGATGACGTTCGTCGTCTGCGTGGGGTTCTTCGGCAGCCGCGGCAAACGCGACGGCGAGAAGTTCCTGACGGGCGGCAGCGACATGAGCCTGTTCTTCATATTCTGCACGCTCGGCGCAACCATCATCGGCACCGGCTCGTCGATCGGGGCGATCGGGGACGGGTTCTGCCATGGATGGGGAGGGGCGATCTTCGGCCTCGGCAGCGCGCTTGGCCTGCTCGTCCTCTCGTCCTTCGTGCCCGTGCGCAGCAAGAACTTCGTGACGATGAGCGAAGAGGCGCAGTACTACTACGGCGGCGACAGGCGCGTGCGGCAGCTGATGGGCTTCATGATGTTCGTGATCGAGATCATCTGGATCGGCAACCACGTGAACGGCGGTTCGAAATATCTCTCCTACGTGCTCGGCATCGATCCCACGTGGTGCAAGCTGATAACGGTGTGCGGATTCGGCGCGTATGTCTTCATCGGCGGATATGTCGCTGTGGTGAAGGCTGACGTCATCCAGTTTTGCGCGATCATCGGCGGCTTCACCTTCATCGCGATAAAGGCGCTTCCGCTCGCGGGTGGCTATGAGGCCATATCCCAGACCTTCGCCGCCGCAGGCAAGCCTGGCGCGATGGGCTTCTACGGCCTCGGCAGCTACGGTACGCTCGCCGCCGTCGCCCTTGTGTTCTCCACCGTGATGGGCGTGGTCGGCACGCCCACGTACCGTACCCGCATCTACACATCGCGCGACGAGAAGGTAGCCAGGCGCGCTTTCCTCGGCCAGAGCGGCATGATGTTCGTGTGGAGCTTCGTAACCGCGCTGATCGGCATGAGCGCTTACGCCATCATGGTGAAGAACGGACATACGCTGGAGTCTGGCGACTACGCGTTCTCCTACATGGCCACGAACGTGCTTGGGCCGGCGATCGGCCTCATGTTCCTGATCTGCGGGATGTCGGCAACGATGTCGAGCGGCGGCTCCGACGCCATCTCCGGCGTGACGATTCTCCTGACTGACGTAATCCCGTCGCTCACCGGGCGGCGGATCGCGGAGCGCAACTACGCGCTTGCGAGTCGAATCGCGCTCGTTGTGGCGCTGGCGATAGCGTTCGTGATAACGCTCTTCGTCGGCGACGTGATCGCATACTTCCAGAAGGTCGTGGGCTCGCTCCTGCCGGGGGTAGGCGTGACTATGCTGCTCGGGCGCTTCTGGCGACGCTCCACATGGCAAGGCGCATACGCATCGGTCGGCGCGGGCACGCTCTTCGGTCTTGCGGTGCTACTCATGCCAGCCTTTGCGGACTGGGTGAAGGCGACCTTCGGAGGGCCTGCCATTCCATCAACGGCGATTGCGCTGCTTGCAGGCGTCGTTGTATCGCTCATCACCCCGCGTCCGCGCGCAACGGACGAAGAGCGTCTCGCCTCCGTCTTCGCCGCCCGCGAAGGGAAATCCGCATAGCATCTACTCTATCCCCGCGCCGGACTGCTTTCGGACATCCGATAGAATATCCGCTCCCTCGAAACGAAAGGAGCGAAGATGATACCTACTATCGAACAGGTGATGAGGTGCTACCACGTCATAGCGCAGACGGAACGAATGAAGACAGGCCGGCCTGGGACGGAAACGGTCGCGAACGTCCTGCTCGGCGCGAGAAGCGTCTGCAGGGCTGCGGGCGTCCCGCTCTCTGCGCCAACCACCGCGCTCACGCGCCACAAGATAGACCTTGCGCTTGCGTCATTCATGGAACGCGGCCTCGCACGTCTCTCGGCGTTAAGCTATGTCTGCCAGCTGCGCGCGATGTTCGCGCGCTGGTGCCGACCATACTACGAGGACGCCAGATGGGATATCCCGCCGCTCGAGATCCCGACATTCCGTGCGCAAGCGCCACGCTACGCACGCCCTTCCGCCGAGATGCTTACGCGGGTGAAGGCGTGGTACTCGCGACTTGCGGGAGAGCGCTGGTTCGCCGCCACGATGATGCTGGAGTTCGCGATGCGCAACGGCGACGTGCTGCGACTTCGCGAGGAGAACTTCATCGAACGCGATGGGCGGCATTTCCTCTGCTACACGCCGCACAAGACGGAACTCACATCCGGCCGGCGCGTATGCTGGCCGATCCACGAGGCGATCTGGGGCAGGTTGGAGGACGTCGGCGGTCTGCCCTGCCTTGACGTGACCGGCGAGACCTTCGCCGACATCAACCGCGACCTGCGCTCACTCGGCTTCCACGGCAGCAAGGCGTCCTACGAATTGCGCAAGATATGTATCGACCATGTCTACCAGCGATTCGGCGCGGAAATGGCGGTGTCCATTTCGGGCGACGACATCAAGACCATCACACGCTACTACGCCGACCCTGCCCAGCCCAACATCGGCGACCTCCGCATCACGGATTTGCTTTGAGGGAGAGGCGCTCGCCCTACCGGTTACAAGGCTTTACGCGCCAGGGTTGGCAGTTGAGGCCGCCCAGTACCTTCTGGAGGGTGCAGTAGAACTCTTCGTCCACGTAGGGCGTCAGCAGCACGGCGGCCAGTTCCGCGCCGGCGGGCTGCTGGGCGCCTGTGAAACTTAGGGAGGAGAGTCCTTCCGGCGCGTCGAAGATGTCCATCATGTGCGTATAGTAGTTCGTTCCGGGCAGATACGGGAAGTCCCACTTGAAGTTCGCGCGTTCGCCCTTGTGCCCGTACTGCGCTTTGTAGAAGTTGACGGCGTCGTTGATCGGCGCGCCGCAGTTCGTGGCTTTCTTCCGTCCGGGCAGCGAAACCGAAAGCCCCGCGTTACGCGGTTCCTTGGGATGGCTCTCGAAGCGGTTGAGCGTCATCAGCGTCCAGCGCCCGGCGGGAATCGGCGCGAACGCCGCCGTGGCCACATCTTTCGCGCCCACGAGCATCGCACACGGCTGCACGCGATCCGCCGCCGCCGGCAGCAGGCGCGCACCGCCCTCCAGCCGGAACGCCTCGGCCGTCACAAGCCGCGCGCCCGGGCAGACCAGCACGGTCAGCTGCTTGATGGCATCGCCATCCACGACATCGACCGCCGTGAAGCCCTTGAACCCTTCCTGCGGCGCAATCGACAGGCGGCCTTCCGCCAGTGTCGCGGAAACGCCGCCGTAGGACACCGCCTTGGCGGCGGCGGACACGCCGGACACCTCCAGCGCAAACGTTCCCTGCGCCGGATCGAGCACGGCCAGCTGGCGTTCCGCGCCGCGTATGGTGCCCGAATAGACGCCGCCTTTGATCTCAATCGGCTTGGACGCGTGCCGCCACTGCACCGTCAACCGCGTAGCTCCGCCGTCCTCCGCCTTGAGCGCGAAGGTGTTCGCGCCCGGCTTGAGCCGTCCGGGGAAGATGCGCGCATTCACCTGCACCTCCGTCACGGCGGTGAACGAAGCGACATCCGCCGTCGCGGCGCAGGCGCGCACGGAATAGGCGCGGCGGCCGCGCACGGGATACGTCAGAAGTCCGTCCGCGAGGTCGCGCCACGTCTTGCCGTCCGTGCAAATCTGCATCTTCGCGCGCGAGCCATCCTTGAGCGTCGCCGCATAGCGGGCTGCCACGATCGGATAGCAGCTGGACACCCGATAGGTGAACCCGTCCGCCGCCACGCGCGTGAAGGCGGGATTCGCGGCGGCCGGCAGACCCTCATAGACGATGAAGCCGTTGCCATAGTGCGGGAAGAAGCGGTTGATGCGATAGACGTGCCAGTTGCCCGTCTCCGCGTGCGTCTGCGCATCGTAGTTCTCACGGGGCATGCGCGTGGAACGCTCGACCACGCCATTGCACTGCAGGTCGTTGCACTGTCCGTCGTTGTCGAACCAGACGCGGAAGCGTTCGCCCGGACGAAGCGACATCGCCACCTTCTCGCGGTAGGCGGGCGACTGCGCCGTCGTCGTGCGCAGGCCGCCTTCGCGCAGGAAGTGGTCGGGATTCGCGCCAATGCGGTGGAAGCTGCCGGGCTGCTCTTCCGCCTCGCCGAGATGTTCGGACGTCTCGTTGTCCATCGCCGGGAAGAACTTCTGCGCCGAAAGGTCGTACACGTGGTTCTTGCCGTCGTAGAAGACCTGCTCGAAGCTGTGTCCGTAGCCGGCGGTCTGCGAGGACGGGCATCCGCCGACGCAGGCGAAGAGGTTGGCCGTCATGTTGTTCAATGGACCGCACTCGAAGCCACAGTAGGCGTTGAGCATCGTCAGCGCCTGGTATTCGACGTTGTTGGGCTTGTCGCTGTCGGCGGCAAAGGTGACCGAATGGTTCATGAAGTAGTCGCTCGCCCGCAGCACGTACTGGAAGATCCGATTGGCGCGGTCGCGGTCGGGCACGTTCTGGAGCGCCATCGTGTCCGCCAGATCGCCAAAGGAGCGCGGATCGATGTCGCCCTTGTTGAGGACGATCGGATAGCGGAGCGTCTTTTCGGAGACGTTGGCGAGTTCGATGAAATCCATGAACGCTTCGCCGGACACGGCGATGTCCAGCGTGCCGCCGGGCGCGAGCGTCGCGCTCTTGGATTCGGTCGTATGCGCGGCCTTGAACGCCGCCACGTCGGGAAGATTGGGGTAGTTGTTGATGTCTAGCACCTTGTAGGGATCGACGTCGGCATTGATCTCGGCCGGATAGTACTGCACTTTCCTCCCGCCGACGGAAAGCGTGTGGTCCACGCGATCCGTCATGGCGCGGTAGGAGCCGCTGATGAAGCGGCTGCCGCCGCCCGAGACGCCGTCGAAGGCGCGGTCGAAGGCGAAGAGCGCGCGCGTGGCGGCATCCGGCGCGAGCGTCCGGGCCGGCGTGAAGTCGTTCGCGTAGCGTGCGCCCGTAGACACGCGCCAAAGGTCTGCTGCGCCATCGAATATGGGCCGGTGCGGCAGGGTGGGGGTGTCCAGCTGGCGAAGGTTGATGTAGCCGCCGCCCAGGAAGCACTCCGAGACTTGCGCGTTGTTCGGATGCTCGTTCTTCGCAAGGTCGAGCGTCTTGAACTTGGCCAGCGCCACGGACTTGACCTTCTTTCCGTCAACAAAGAGATCGGCCGTCTTCCCCGCCGCCCACTGGAGCGCCAGATGCGTCCATTTCCCGACGGGGAAATCCACCTGGGCATCTCCCTTGAACACCTTGTCGGCCATGTCCTTGAGAAGGAACGACAGCTTCTTCTGGCTGGGCGAATACTCCAGCGCGACAAGCTGCCCGCGCGTGTTGCGCGGACTGAACCGCGGCAGGTTGTGGTGCGAGCCTTCGATGAGCGTGACCGTCTTGCCGTCCGCCGGCCAGGCGTTCGGACGGAACCACGCCTCCACCGTCCCGTCTCCGGACGGGAAGAACAGCTGTTCCTCCGTGCGGATATCCTTCATGGACGTCCAGGAGGCGATGCTGCGCGTCGCGTAGAAGAATCCGCGCGCGCCTTCGCCGCCCAGGACGAGCGCCTTGTCGTGCGCCTCGCCCGAGACGCCGGCGGCAAAGCAGGCGTCGTCGTACTTCGGGAAGGGGAGTTCGGCGCCCGGACGAAGCGCGAGGTGCGAGACCAAAAGCTTCGCCTTGGGCGCGTCCTTGTCCTTGAGCGGCAGCCCGTGGTTGTCGTATTCCGTGTTGGCGCTGCGCAGCTCGATGCAGACCTTGACGGTCTTCGCATCCGGATGCAGGCGGCCATTCTCGCGGTATTGCGCCAGCTTTTCGGGCGGACGCATGTGGCTCGTCCAGCGCGGATCGACCACCGGCTCGGGCAGTTCCTTCCCGGCGGCGTTGTACTGGCGGATGCGGATGTAGCCGCCCCAGGTCATCTTGGACTTGCTCGTCGCGTCAATCTCCAGGCGCACGGGGCGTCCCGCCGCCTCGGGCGGAACCGCCACCTCGTAGGTCGCCC
>JAEEGH010027084.1_pt1 | contig 11368 bp, 12 predicted proteins | sample 9134181 | NCBI WGS metagenome assembly JAEEGH01 (sample SAMN16246544, study PRJNA631951) | gut metagenome | biome: gut microbiome; feature: rumen; material: DP-attached | host: Bos | place: Iran: Karaj | collected 2018-10 | reverse complement strand
CTGATCGCTCCCCGCAGCAGGACATCCGGAGCTTTCAAGATGGAGTTTCCGAAATCTTCATAGATACCGCAAACGGTGAGCTGATAGTTTCCATTATTATATGTAACCACCTGACCAATCGGATCTTTATCCCCGAAATGGACATTGGCGAACTCCCGGCTCACCATACAGCGGTCCCAGGACACACGCCAGTCGGCTTTGTTGCCTTCCACCAGGGCATAGCTGAACATCTCAAAGAAGGTACTGTCCGCAGCCATCGTGCTGCCATATACCAGCTCTCCTCCAATGGTAAAAGCATCAGCAGAAGCCACGTTAGCCACGCAGCAACCCTTCTCGATCTCCGGGAAGTTGTTCTTCAGATGCTTGTCCAGCCAATAACCCATTTGGACGCTGTTGTCATTGGCAACAACATAAATCCGGTCCGCATTTTCCTGAAAGGAATCCGTTGACAGTTGCCGCTGGATATACACCGCCAACAGGAGGACAAATGCCATTGACACCGTCAGGCCCACGAGGTTGATGGTCCCGTATAACTTATTCTTCCTAAGGAAGTTCCAAAAACTTTTCATAGTCTCTACAGTTCATTCTTCACATCCGACACAATCTGCCCATCAAACAGGTCAATCGTCCTCTGGGCCTGGGCGGCGTCCTTCTGGGAGTGGGTCACCATAACGATGGTGGTGCCTTCGGCGTTAAGTTCCTTCAGCAGGTCCATCACCTCCTTGCCGTTCTTGGAGTCCAGATTACCGGTGGGCTCATCGGCCAGGATCAGTTTGGGACCGGCCACTACGGCACGGGCGATGGCCACGCGCTGCTGCTGACCGCCGGAGAGCTGCTGCGGGAAGTGCTGGGCGCGGTGGCTGATGTTCATCCGCTTCATGATGTCCGTCACCTTCTGCTTGCGCTCGGCGGCAGAAATGTTCAGATAGCGCAGCGGCAGCTCGATGTTCTCATACACATTGAGTTCATCGATCAAGTTGAAACTCTGGAACACAAAGCCGATATTTCCTTTGCGGAACTTGGTACGTTCCTTCTCCTTGAGGCCACCCACCTCGGTGCCGAGGAGTTCGTAGGAACCGCTGGTGGGATTGTCCAGCAGGCCGAGGATGTTCAGCAGCGTGGACTTGCCGCAGCCCGAAGGACCCATAATGGCGACAAACTCGCCGTCCTTAATTTCGAAGGATACACCATTGAGAGCCGTGGTCTCGATTTCTTCCGTCCGGAAGATCTTGGAAAGGTTGGTGACTTGTATCATTTTGTTTGAGTTTATACAATTCAATATTTGACCAACCTCCAATCTAATAGTATGCCATATTATTTAATCGGCTGATATACAACCTTATACCGAAAATCTATAGGTGTAAAGACTGTAAAGACCTTTACAAAAAGTGTAAAGATGGGTTTACACTTTGTCAATCAAAGATCCAAGCAAAACCTCACCACCACCTCCCTCGGTCTCAAATAGAAAAGCGGCCGAAGCCGCTTCATTCATTCTTCCTCTTTCATCTTCAAACGATCAAGAATGCTGTCGCAGGCTTTCATCAGCCGCTTGTAGTAGAGGAAGCCTATGATACACAGTGCGACGACAACGAGGACTAAAAAGAGGACCATTTTCATTCCTTGTTCAGGAGTGCTCCAGCTGTGATAGACGGTGGGGGCATAGCTTCCGGCGAGGATGACGCCCGCAGTCATAAACACGAAGAAATACCGATGATACTGCTGCTTGAAGCGTTTGACCTTCTTGGTAGCCGAGAGGATGTCCTCCTCGTAGAGGGTTTCTTTCGACAGATCCCTGTACATGCGGAGCATGGCCCAGATGGCGATTACGATAAAGACTGACACCGCTGCCGGGAACCACCAGTCTATATGTTTGATGATGGAGATGGCAATGATAAAAGGGATGCCCAGCGCACCGGCGATAAGGCCGCTTAACTTGTCCGCCGAGAGCCAGCGGACGTCGGACTTGAAAGCCTTTTCCATCAGCCGGTCGTTAATGATCTGCTGCTTATCGAACCTTTCCTTTAACGCGGCATAGTCCTGCCGCATCTGCTCCAGTTCCTGATTGATATCAAATTCTTCTTTGTTCATGATACGAGTGATTAAAGATGGGACTTTTTGAGTTCTTCCTTGATTCGATGTAGCTGGAAAGAAACATTCTTCACCGAGATTCCCACGATGTCACCAATCTCCTCGTAGCTCAGGCCTTCGAGCCACAGGAGGATAATTGCGCGGTCCACCAGCCCCAATTGATTGATACGGGCATACAGGCGCTTAGTCTGCAGTGCCCTGTCATTCGTATCCTCAAACGGGTCAATGTCCACGCTTAGCGATACCCTCTCTCCGCTTATATTCTTCTTTTTCTTGTCAGCGTTGAGACAGCAGTTCAGTGATACACGGTAAATCCAAGTCCGGACATCGGATTCCGCGCGGAAAGAATCATATCCCTTCCAGAGCCTGATCAGTATCTCCTGGAAGAGGTCGTCAATCTCATCCGTGTCCTTCGAGAACATATAGCATACCGAGTAGATGGTGCTCTTATGCTCCCGGACCAATTGGGTGAATGCTTGTTCCTTGTTATCCATTTTCAATCGAATCTACACCCGTTAGACAACATAGTCCGCGAAAAACTATAAAACAATTCAAGTATCTTCAGACAAATTTACATTATTTTGCCGATAATGCCTTCAGGCCGATATGGAAAGCGGTCAAAGCCAGTTCGCTACGCTGAAGCTGCGCTCACTCGCTTTGGTTCCGTCCTCCGGGGCACTGCCGCGCCCCTCCGAACTCCACTTGTGGCAGCTCCACTGCGAGACTCTTCCCGCCGCGCCACGGCGCTCTGGTCAGAGACTCGCGGCCGTTCCGCGCCGCGCTTCGCGCATAAAGGGAATAAGGTCAAGAGACTGTGCCCGGCAAGCCGGCCACAGACTCTTGCTGGCCAGTGCCCCTCCGGCTCCCCACAGGGGAGAGAATATCGCCCGGGAGACGGCATCCCAGCGCGAACGTAAGTGCCTGGAATCCGCAAAGTTAACATAATCTTATCGAGATTGTGTAACAGGTCGGCGCCCACGCCGCCTGTTTCCGCTTCGCACACAATCTAGATTATGTTAACTGTGCTCCCTCGGTGGGATGCGGAGGTCCTGCCTTCGAACTCCCGGGCGACGTGGCGGTGGACAGGCAGCCCCCCTCAAGGACCTCCGGCCTCCAGGCCCGTCGGGGGGCTGCGCACTTTGCGCTCACTCGTAAGAACGGCAGTGCTAATTCCAGCCACGCTCCGGCAGTCGTCTCCGGGGACAAGCCCTCGGAGACCACTGCCTCCGCTCCTTGGCTCGTAGGGAAGTAGGAGGTATTCGTGGGCGCAAAGTGCCGGCACGAACACCGTCATCAAGATGCTAAGGCCAGGTTCTCGCTTGGAGCCACAGTGCAGTGCGGGCAGTCCACCGCCACGCGCAGCTCCGCTGCTGGGTCGCTCCCTCTCCGTAAGCCAGCAGCCGGAACGAGTCCGCCTGCTCGCTTACTCCGTTCCCGCTCCTCGGTACGGCTTCGCCGTGGTTATACCTGCCTGCTATTCCTCCTCACCTCCGCCGGGGTGAACCCCGTCGGAAGTGTTCCGGGCAGGCAGGATGCAGCCGTCCCGGCTGCTGGCGCAGACATTGTCAGTTTGGTCCACAGCTGCGCCGTTCCCCAAACTGCCAAAGACTGCGCCGGGGGCTCGGTGCCAGGCCTGACGGCCACGGGCGTACTACCTCCGATTCAGCAGTGGGCCGTCCCGGCCCAGGCCCCGGAGGCCGTCTGCCTCCCGCACAAGCTGCCGGTCTTTGTCGGGGTCTGGGAGCCTAAGGTCTCCCAGCCCTTGTACCGCCAAAGCCCGCCGACCCCTTCGCGCCAGACCGCCTCCCCGGCCAGCCTCCGCTTCGCTCCGGCTCCTTGGTGGTTTAGAGACTCAAAGGCTGGTACCCGCATCCCGGACAGAATCAAATCCAACGACAGCGCCCGCGCCACCGTCCAGCCTTTGAGACTCCAAACCACCAAGGCCTACAAGCTGACGTACGCTTCAGCCGCAGTGCCACATCGAGCGACATCACCCGCCCGGAAGGGTGGAAAAAGGTAAATACATATTCAACAGGAGGCAGCGGCTGGCGCCGCTGCGGGTACGTATAAGACAGCATCCCCCTTTGAGGTCCCTATGAGTATACTCTGAGCTAAAGAGTTCAACGCCGGTGGCCACCCCCTGGCAGGGGCCGTGCATTATTGTTACCAAATCTCGGTAATTATCAGTAAATTAGCAGTTGTAACCTATACTTAAACCGTGTACTATGCCCAAGTATATCCCATCACTCCCGTTTGAGGACTGTTTCGGGTCCGTGGGGGAGAAAACCTACTACCACCGAAACGGTGTCTGTTACTATAAAAAGAGAGCCCGCCCGGCCTTCCCGGGCACGATGCTGCAGATGGAGCATCAGACGGTGCACCTCAGGGCTATTGCCGCCTGGCAAGGCCTGGAGGCTTCCGTCCAGAAGGAGTGGAACAGCTGCGCCGTGGGCGTTCAGTCTCACCGGCCACCATTCGACGGAAAGAGTGGGATATCCGGCTACAATCTGTTCGTGTCGGCTTACCACGGTTTTGCCAGGCTGGGGAATGAGCATACACCTTTGCCGCAGCCCTGGGAAGATTTCCCGGTGTACGCAGTGGACGGAGTGTCCGTGCTTGGCTGTGCGGGAGGCCTGCTGCAGCTGGGGTTCCATATCCGGATGCCGGAAGACGTTGAGGCTGGCCGGTACTGGCTCTATACCCGCATCCAGCTAGTCAAGTCCGGAGGAGGTGTGCGTCCTGGTCTGATGAGGAATTATCTGGCCACCGCCGGATGTCCTGCCGGAGAGTCCACCGTCGTGGTGGAAGTTCCGGACTATGTCCGCACCTGGGATTTGGATCTGCCGGCATACAGGGCGCATTTCCGCTACCGGCTCATTGACTCAAGGTTGGGCTACCGGAACAATTACAGGGTGCTTTCAACTGACCTTGTTTTATAAGGAATTTACCTAAAGTACAACTTTAATTAAGGCAATTCAAGTCGCTGTATTTGAATTGTCTTTTTATTTATGTATATTTGCAATCAGAGAGTTAGTAGTAGTGACCTAAACTTATACTTTAACCTAAACTTAACCTATGATTGCCCTTCCTTCCATCGCTTTCGGGGGCTTCTCCGGTTCCGCAAAGGGTGTTACGGCCAGACAGGTCGGCGGCCGTAGCATCCTTTCGGTCCGGTCCTGGCCAACCGGCCAGACAACTACAGCCCAGGTGGTCCGCCGGGCCTCGATGTCCAAAATCACCAAATCTTACAAGACCCTTACTGCGGCGCAGATGCAAGCCTGGGAGAACCTGGCGCAGCATTGTTCCGGAGCTTCTGTTTTCGGCCAGAAAGCTGAGCTGTCTGGCATCAATCTTTATGTCCGCCTCAATGCCAACCGTGTCATGGCTGGCGAGGCTATCGTTGCGGATGCTCCGCTCGGCCAGGTAGCAGTTCCCAACGTAGAGTACAGCACCGTGAGCGTTACGCCCCAGCTGATAGTCTTCGCCGGCATCAAACACGAATCCAGTCCCTATAAGCTGGTGGTCAAGATGTCCGGAAGCCAGTCTGCCGGCATCTCCAACGGCTGGAGCAAAACTGTCATCATTTCCAGCGAGGTAGAGGATGACTGGGGAGAAGCTGACGTGACGAAGCTTTATCTCAAGACCATAGGCGTGGAGCCTACGCCCGGCCAGAAAGTCTTCATTGAGGCGTACTGGCTGGATATCTCCACCGGTTTCACCGGCCAGACTTTCAAAGACTCAGTTATCGTTACCGGAGAGTCCTCTTACACTCCGCGTAAGCGCGTGACTATAGACCGCCTGCTGCCGGATCACGAGCAGCACGTTTCCTCCATCGACGTGGATTTCTCTTCTGGCGGCCCCGTCGTGCAGTATGACGTGATGTGTGAAGGCCATAGCAACGTGGCCAGCTCTGAGGCTTACCTTGTGGATGATCTGCCGCAAGAGCTTCAGGGCACGTCCTGGGCGCTTGGCCGTGGCAACGGCGCGGACGGCAAGTTGGTCGCTCAGTCTTACGTAATGTGGCTGTACGGTGCCCGTTACGGAGATCCTGCCTATATCACTTTCGCTCATCGCGGCGGTTACTATGTCAAACCTACCGAGGTCTTCGGGCCTGGTATAATCTACTAATACGGCTATGAATTTCAACTCTACAGGTAACAATTTCGGGGCTGGCCAGATTGCCTTTAAGTCCCATCAGGAGGAGAACTTCGTAGTCCTCAACGCGAAGTTTACCTACAACCCGGAGTCTCCGGAGTACCAGGCTGCAGATGTCCTGGAAATCTATGTCCCGGACCTCAGCATTGACCGCAGTGCCATTGCCGGTGTGTTCATGCGCTTCCGTGACGTGCGTGACAGTTACGGCTATACCTGGGACAACAGCGGCGGTACAGTCCTCAAGTCATGGGTGAAGGACAAGAATACCCTGTGCATCGAGAAGTTTACTAACTTCGATGAGAAGGGTGAAATCACCATCTACGTCCTTGCCCTATACACGATGCTTGCCCGTGGCGGTAATCCCATCAAGGGTACCAAGGTCAGACTGACGACAAGCCAGGAGACGCAATATCTCCGCTGGAGTTCAGACACCTTCTTCGTCGAGTTCGAACACTGGATCTTCCTGCATATGCAGTTCGGCAGCTGCACCTACGCTTACCGTGAGCAGCCTTGGGAATGCAACCTGGACAACCTTCCGTCCGGCATCACAGCAGACGTTCCCTTCTGCGGCGGTGGCAACCAGTACAATCCTTCGGTGGACGGCATGAGCGAGGCCCACATCGAGAACGGCGTCTTCTCCTGCCAGACCAGGACTGCCGGCTTCGAGGACACCGGCCACGACCCGTTCATCTTCGCATTCCTTGTGCGTGACGTTGAAGAGTAATTGACTGCCTTATGTCCGAGAAAACGCGCATAGAACTGACCCGCCTGCAGGGAGGAATCGCCATCGCAAGCTTTGTGATGGGAGCCCTCATCTCATGCGTGTGCCTGTTCTTTATCAAGCCCCTGGGCGAGATCACCAGCAGCGCCATCATTATCGTCGGCAACTTCCTGGTTCTCTGTGGCGGTATTCTCGGCGTCAAGGCCAGCACGGATGTCCGGTTCAAGAACCTGGAAATGAAAGTTGACCATCAGGGAGAACACACTGAAAAACCTTAACCTATGAAAGCCTCCACACTTCTGCTTTTCACGCTTCTTCTTACCGCTTGCGGTGTTGCCCGGCCCGTTCTGGAGTCGGACAACACCAAAGTGGAGGTGAAGGTCGTGGAGAAGATCGTGAAGGATACGGCCTGGTTTGAGTTGCCGGTCATCGTGGAGAAGGTGGCCACCCTGGACACCGCCTCCGTGCTGGAGAATAAATACGCCAAATCCGAGGCCGTAGTCTCCGGAGGTGTTCTGCATCATTCGCTCTCTACAAAGCCCGTCAAAGAGCCCGTGAGCGTCGAATCCAAGGAAACCGTGCGGGATTCCATCGTGTACCGTGACAGGATTCAGACCAAGACCGTTGAGGTAGAGAAGAAACTCACCTGGTGGCAGTCCCTGAAGATGAAGACCGGGGGCGTTACACTTCTGGCCATCGTTCTGATTGTAATACTATTCCTTATTTCCCATTTCACTAACCTAAACCTTTTCAAGCTATGAAGTACATTCCTTCCATCGCCTTCGAGGAGATGAGCGGCAGCGCCAAGGGCGTGACCGCTGCAAAGATGAAGAGCCGCAAGTACATCCGCAACCGCGGTTACGGTGGCTCCGTACGTACCGCCGACCAGGCCAAGGTCAAGGGCGTGTTCAAGCGTCTCACCACCATGTGGAAGTCGCTGACCTCTGCCCAGATCCTCGCCTGGAACAAGCTGGCCCTCTCTCAGGAAGGCCGCAGCGTCCTTGGCTCCAAGGCCAAGATCTCCGGCTCCAACCTGTTCACCAGGCTCAACTACTGGATCGTCGCCTGCGGCGGCGCTCCCGTGGAGAACCCGCCCGCACTCGTGGGTGTCGAGAACCCTTCCAGCGCCACCATCGTGTGCCAGGGTGACACCTTCACCTTCAAGCTGGACCAGGACCTCACCGACAACGGTGGTATCTTCCTTGTGATCGAGGCCACCGAAGGCCAGTCCAACGGTGTGACCCGCGCTCACAGCAAGGCAGTTGCCATCAAGCTCGTCGAGGAGCCTGACGACACCGCCATCAACATCGCCGCGGACTACGTGGCCAAGCACGGCGCTCCCAGTGCTGCGGCCCCGAAGATCTTCTTCCGCTACTACTTCGTCAACTCCAGCACCGGCGAGAAGTCCGGCACCATGCTGGCGGAGTGCAAGTGGACCGCAGCTGCAGCTGCTGGCGGTGAGCCGTAGTCCCTAGGACTGAAACCTGAACTGGTTGCCCCCTTCGGATACTCTCCGGAGGGGGCTTCTTATGGCCATGTCGCAGAAAATGATTACCTTTGGTGAACACAAGCAACAAACCACATTGTTTATTCTACTATGACAGTTGAATCTATTATCGGTATAACCAGCGGACTAATCGCTATCGGTGGTTTTGTTTTCGGTTTATACAAGCTTTTTAGGAGGAAATCACTTGCCGAGTTGATGAATCAACTTGTTGACAAGAAACTGTCCACCAAAAAGCACCGGAGAATCCTCAAAAGAATGAATTTCTATCTTATCGGAAACAGAATCAAGAAAGAGTATATTCAGAATTTTGTACTGAATAGCAGAGGAAAAGAAGCTGTCTTCAAGGAAATCTGTTTTGAGAACGATATCGAGCCCGATGCTGAAATCTGCATGAAATTCATGAATTCAGACATGAAGAAAATCCGGGAAGAATACCTCAGCAGAAAAAAGAAGGATGTGGTAAAGACTCCGGAAATACAGGTGGCAGCCCCTGCACCCAGCCTAAAAGCGGAGCAGACTGTTTATATGTCCTCGCTGTTGAAGGAGCGATTCCCTGAGACTTGTGAGAAATTACTCAAGATTCTTGATAAGCATAATATCAAGCATAAGTTCCTTGAGGGTACTAAAGACATCTGGTGCCGAGATTATATGCCGGTCATAACAGAATCTGGTCAATTGATTCAGTTCAAGTATGACCCGAGTTATTTGAAGGATACTCCTGAACACGTCGCCTCTCGTTCCGATGTAGATGAGATTCACAGCAAGAATGGCATAAAGGCCAAGAAGTCAGAAATCAACCTTGACGGAGGGAATGTCCTTATCTGTGGAGGTCGGGCTATTATTTCAAGTAAAGTATTCACCGAGAATCCAGGGAAAAGCGAGGAGGAAATAAAGAGCGAGTTGGCTGAGTTACTGGGATGCGAGATCATTATCATTCCTATCATCAACACTGACTTTACCGGACACGCGGATGGTATGGTCAGGTTTGTGGACAGGAATACAATTCTTGGGAATAATCTTGCTGCTGAGTATAAGTATTGGCGTGAAGGTATGCAGAAAGTTTTGGTCGAGCACAATCTCTCATATATTAATGTTCCCTTCTTCGAAGACAAGGCCCATCCTAAGCACAGAGACAGCGCCATTGGAGTCTATGTCAATTATCTGGAAGTCAATAATCTGATTGTTGTTCCTGTATTCGGGCATGAAAAAGACGCAGAGGCTGTAGATGTCATTCGCAAGGCCTTCCCTGGTAAACAGCTTGAGACAATTGATTACAGCGATGTCGCTTTGGAAGGGGGACTGCTTAATTGTACAACTTGGGTATTATAATTCTCGTTCATTATGAAGAAAGGTTTAGTTTTCTTTTTGGGTATGATTGTGGGGGCGCTCATTGCGGTGGCCATAATGTCGTATGTGGGTAATTTCAGTAATTCTGGATCTTCCAGTGATGCTCCTGCAGTCAAGCGGAATCAGTTCCCGGGCGTTACTTTATTTGATGAACCTGGCGAAGTGATGAATCTTCGTTCTTTTAAGGTTAAGCAGGTCCTTTCCAATGGTGCCGTCCACATGGACGGTATCAATAAAAGCAAACCGGGGGATTTTGATTTCATTGCTGGTACGAGAGTGCTATTTCTTCCTGAAGAGGGTGTTTTGTATTATGATGATCAAGTCATAACCCTTCCTTCTACCAAATGCGTTCGTATCATCGGAACATATAGGTATGAAACAACGGGGTTCCTCGATTCTGACAAATATGTGAAAACGATACCCGTTCTGAAGGTGTTTGACAAATAGGCATCAGTCCGGAATGTGATATACCCTGGTTATCAGTAACGACAACCAGGGTTTTTTATTGAGGGGATGTGGGATCGCCCCAGGGGCGTCCTGGGAACGCGCCAGCGCATACGTCGCAGCTGGCCGCGTCGGATGTCGGGAACTGTGTCAGTCTGCGCTGCAGCTCTTAATGTAGGCCTCAATTCCTTCAACGTGCAGCTGAACAATAGCCGCCTTTCCTTCGTCGCTCAGCAAGAATTCCAGGGACTCTTTGCAGTCCATGAAGCCGTTCTCCGTCAGGCAGGCCGGACATGCGGTCTTGCGAAGGATGGCGAAATCTGATTCCTGGTCCGGATCATTGTCGCTGTAGTCGAAGCGCATCTTGTGGCCGTGGAGGATTCGTGCTGCAGCCTGGCAGAGACAGTCGGCAAGTTTGTCTCCCTTCGTCTGGCCATTGCTCGTGTAGCAGCACCAGCCCGTGGCGTTGTACCATTTGTTGCCCCGGCCGGCGGCATTCACGTGGATGGAAATGAGACAGACGTTCCGGCGGCCCAGCTCGGAGCAAACGCGGTTGACTCTGCGGCAGCGCTCGGCGAGAGAAATGTCTTCGGATTCTGGGACCAGCAGGGAAGCGTAGAAGTGTTCGGATTGGAGGGCGGCCACAACACGTCGGGCGATTTCCCGGTTGTACGACCACTCGAGGAGACGGCCGTCAGGGGAGCGCTTTCCTGCAGTTTCCCGGCCGTGTCCGTTGTCAATTAAGATTTTCATAGGACAAGGTGTTTAGGTTGCAGGTCGGCAGATCAAAGATACGAAAAGTTGAGAGGAAAGGAAAATGTTTTGTATCTTTGCGACGACATAATGCCTTGAGGCAGAATGTTAAAAATTTCGTATGGGTCCGGCGCTGCGACAGTTTCCGGACCTTTTTAAGGGCCAATAATTAGTACCATTTTAGTACCAAATCACGAAAAATCAGACACAAAAAGTGCCTCCTACATACGTAGAAGGCACTTTTAAGCGGTGCGGAAGGGACCGCAAAAGCCGAATTTAGTACCAGGCGCGATTTTTAGTACCATTTTAGTACCAAATGGCGAAAACTGAAACAAAAAGATGCCCCACAGGTA
>JAEEGH010027082.1_pt1 | contig 11369 bp, 8 predicted proteins | sample 9134181 | NCBI WGS metagenome assembly JAEEGH01 (sample SAMN16246544, study PRJNA631951) | gut metagenome | biome: gut microbiome; feature: rumen; material: DP-attached | host: Bos | place: Iran: Karaj | collected 2018-10 | reverse complement strand
TATGACCATGAATTCATTGGGTTCCTTTTCGCAGCCGAAGGCGCCGCCGCAGGATGTACAGGCGGTTCCAGATGGCGTGGATCCTGTGGCACTCATTGCCGCCCGCAAGGCGGCAGTGGATCGCAGCCGGCGGCAGGCCGCGCGAATCTCGTTGCTGCAGGATGTGTTGCGCATCTTCTGTGTGCTCGCGCTGATTGCCGGCATTGCCTGGTTCTCGCATGTGAAGCACCAGCAGCACATGGAGGAGGAACGCTTAAGGGCCGAACGCGAACATGCGGCGCATGTTGCGCGCGCGAAAGAGCGAGAGGCGGAAGCTGCACGGCTGCAAGCGCTGCGCAAGGCGCAAATGGAGGCCAAGAAAGCTGCCGATGAAGAGATTCGGCGACGCGAACAAGAGAGACGACAGGAGGAGGAGCGCAAGGCCAAGGTGCAGGCCAACATCAAACGTTATCAAGCCGCGCTTGGCCGGTTTAAAGGAGCAGTGCTTGACCTTCTCTCGGCGGCGCCGCCTGCGGACCTGCCTGCGAAAGTCACGCACGAGACCTGGTTCTCATGTGTCGTGCCAGGCGGTCGTTCGGGTAGCGTGCTTTACGAGATATTTGCATCGCCTGGCCAGCCCCTCCGCGTTACACGCCTTGACGCCGATGGCAAGGTTGAGGAGATCGCGTTCGAGGATTTCAACCGTCAGGTGGCGAAAGAGCCCTATCTGCTGTCGAAAGGCTCATATTGCTACTACAACCCCGCCAACGGAAGGCGATGGGAGCTGCGAGTGCCCGTCCTTGCCGAAGGGGAGGCGCTAGATCCGTCCCGCGAAGACTTCAGGGATCTCTATAACATCGTGCGCCAAATGAATCTCGTCACGTCCGGGTTTACCTACAACGTGTTTTTCCGCGACTTTGGCGGCAGCGAGACTCGGCTCTTTTCCGTTTCGTTCGGCGGTACCGTCACGCGCAGCACCGTGCAAAGAGGGCTTCATGCAGCGGCGGGTTCACAGCGTCGGCAAGACGACAACGCCTTGCGCTCGCGCATGGAGCAGGGGAGCCTTATAATACGCAGGGGAGGGGCGAGACGATGATCCCTGCACTCGAGAACCTCTTTGCATATTGCGTGGCGTTCAAGGCGAGCGACATACATCTGTCGGTTGACGAGCCGCCACGATTCCGCGTGCAGGGCCGACTCTCGCCACGTCCTGACTTCGCTCCGCTCGATGCGCGCACAGTTGACGAGATCGCGATGGAGCTTGGCCTGTACACATTGCCGCTGGGATGTCCGGACGGTACGGAGCTGGTGCGCAAGACGCTTGTGCGGGACGGGGCCATCGATGGGGCCGTCACTGCGCCTGACGGGCAGCGCTACCGCTTCAATATCTTCCGCCAGCAGGGACGTACGTCCGTCGCGCTGCGCCACCTCAGCGGCGTGTTCAGGTCGTTGCCCGAACTTGGCTTGCCATCGCGCATCGCCGATTTCTGCCAGGAACGCGACGGGCTTGTGATCGTTACGGGGCCTACCGGCAGCGGAAAGTCGACGACGCTCGCCACGCTCATCAATGACATCAACGAGGCGCGGGAATGCTTTATCGTGACCATTGAGGACCCGATCGAATTCGAGCACAGGTCATGCCGTGCGCTCGTCAACCAACGTCAGGTCGGACGCGATGCGCGCGGCTTTAACGAGGCCTTGGTGGAGGCGATGCGGCAGGATCCTGACGTGATACTTGTCGGCGAGATGCGCGACATGGAGACGGCACGAACCGCCTTGCGAGCATCCGAGACCGGGCATCTCGTCTTCACCACGCTCCACGCAGGCGATTGCGTCGGCGCCATTGAACGTCTCATTGCGGTATTCCCGTCCGACGAGCAGGGCTCAGTGCGGCATCAGCTGGCTATGGTGCTGCGTGGCATCGTGGCGCAACATCTGTTGCCTTCCGCCGACGGCACGCGCCGCCATGCGGTATCGGAGGTGTTGGTCAACACGGCGGGTGTCGCGAACCTGATTGCGACCGGCCGCACTTCGCAGATTCCATCTGCCATAGAGACCGGTGCCAACGTGGGCATGCGGTCTATCGAGGAGTCGCTTGCTGCGCTGCTTCTCAGGGGGGCCATCACGGAACGCGCGGCATACATGCTCACGCGCAATCCCGAGAGCCTTCAGCGTCGCCTCTACGGCCTTGGGGAAGACGAATAGTTGGCGTCTACTGGGCGAGGAAGGTGGCGGCCGCGGACTGCAGGTCCGCGAGGGTGCGGATCTCGTTCAGGTGGCGGCGGAACTCGCCCACGCCTGGGCGTCCCTTGAAGTAGTGGAAAAGATGGGTGCGCACGAATCCCATCAGATAGTCGCCGAGCGGCGGCACGTGGTCGTTCTGGAAATTGCGCGAAAGCTGCGCATGGAGCTCGATCAGGTTTGCGACATGTTCCCGGAAGGCGGCGTTCTGGCGGGTGAAGCGCTCGTCTGGGCTCGGCGGCTCGGCGGCGGCCTTCAAATCTCCAAAGAGCCACGGAGCCGCGAGCGCTGCGCGACCGATCATGATGGCGGCCACGCCCGTCTGCGCCATCAGCTCAGCGGAGGGCAGGTCTGATATTCCGCCGTTGCCCGTGACAGGGATCCGCGCGTGGCGCACCAGCTCCGCTATCAGGTCGAGGTGGACCGGGCCGCCGTGCTTCTGCGACGTGAAGCGCCCGTGGACCGTGATGCCTGAGCATCCGGTCGACTCCGCGGCATCGAGCAGCTCGAGCATCGTCACCTTGTCGGGAGACGGGCCGACGCGCGTCTTTAGCGTGACGGGCAAGTCCGTCTCGCTGCGAATGGCCTTGAGGCAGTCGTGGATGAGTTGCGGGTCGTGGATCATCGCCGCTCCGTCGCCGCCTTGCACGATGCGCGGCATCGGGCAGCCCGCGTTGAGGTCGATGGACACGAACCGTCCCAGCGCCGTAACCTCGCGTGCGGCGAATGCCAGCTCGTCGGGCACGTGTCCGAAGATCTGGCAGGCCACGGGACCTTCCCCCGGCATGGTCTCCAGCAGATGGCGCGTTGGCGACGACCCGTGCGCTAGCGCCGCTGCGCTCACCATCTCGGTGTAGGCGAGATCGGCGCCGAGACGGTGGCAGAGCCTTCTGAATGCCGCGTTCGTGTAGTCCGCGAGCGGCGCAAGCACGTACTTCATCGCGTCGCTTCGTATGGTTCGCCGTCGTCCATGTATGTCAGCTCGACCGGCTGTATGGCGTCGCCGGTGCCGCGCGGCATGTACTTGACGTTGACGAGCTTCTTGGGCGTGCCGTCTGGGTTGCGTTCGACGATGCGCGCTCCAGTGGGGGTGAAGGAGGCGGATTCCTTGCCGTTGTAGCTGCGGGTGAAGCCGAGAAGCTTGCCGTCCGGCGAATAGTCGTATGTGTCCGTCCAGTGGCGCGGCAGCGCGATGGCTGGGTCGGAATATACCCTGTCCGGGTTGGTGTAGTCTATGGAGGCGATCTGTCCGTCCGGGCGGTAGGCGCGCTTTTCCTGAGGGATCGGGAAGAAGGATATGATGGCGGGCGCGCCAAAGGAGGTGTTCTCGCTCTTCGCGAAGCAGGCGATGTCGATGCGGTTCGTGACGTTCCTGCGGTCGATGGTGATCTGGGCGTATCCGTTCTCGGGGCCGTTCACCGTCTCGCCGAGCGGAGTTGATATCTTGACGGCGTGTGCGGGACCGTGCACGACCCTCCACGCGAACAACGCGGACGGATCTGGCTCGGGCGAGGACTGCGCGCGCACGAGGAACGTCCGCTCGGCGTCAGGCGAACGGAGGATGAAGCTGATGGCGCTCGGCGTCGCGAAAAGCAGCTCGGAGTAGATGTCTGGGTAATCGCGTACGGGCTGCGGAAACTTGATCGGGAACATGCGGGAATTTATGAGTGTGAGGGCGACGGTGGGCGGGATGTCTCCGGGCTTCAGCTCGTGTGCGCGCTTCACGAGTTCGACGGTGTCAAGCCGTTTGACGTCGAAGGCCGTGGGGTGTGCGGCCGGCGAGAGGTAGTCGTCCTCGGTGCGAACGCCTTTCTGCGTGCGCCGGATAAGCCATTGTATCGTCGGCCCCAGCAGGCGCCGATGGAGGATCGCCTTCTTCGTGGGGACACGGAACGATGCTGACGCAGCGAGAGCCGCGCGGATGAACGGCTGGTCGCTCCAAGATATGCCGAGGGTGACGAGCTGGAAGGGGGCGTTCGCGGGGAATGCGTCGCCAACCTCCTCCTTCATGTCGTTCACGGAAGGCAGCACCCACACCTGGTTGTTGCGATAGAAGAGGTCCATGCGCGCAGCGATGCCAGTGTCGGTGAACGAGACGCGCGCCATCGAGCGCCAGAATGCGCCCTTTATGCGGCCGCGCGACAAGTTGCCGAATACGGGCGTGCTGCCGAACAGGGTGTTGGGGATGTCGAGGTGGAGCTGGAGCGCCTTCGCGGCTGCGTCGTAGTTGATCGGCGTGAGGTTGGGGAAGTCGCCGACGGCGAGCTGCGAGTGCCCTCCGTCGCGGTTGACGTAGAGGTCGCCGGTGTTGCCTGCGCCGGATCCTTCGGAGAGCCACGCCGCGACGTATGGCCGCTCGGGGCTAGTAGGCTTCGAAGCGGAATAGTTGGCGGCCTGCTCCGAAAGCGTCCGCCTCGGCGCTCCGACATTGACAAGAGCCTCGAACACGCCCGCATCGAAGTTCCAGACGATGTTGGTCTCGCAGATTGTGATCGCGCTTCCGGCCGGCGCGGAGGCAGGACCGCGGACCGGTTGCCCAGCAACGGGCTTGCCGCGCAGCTCGCGCGCCTTCTTCACGAGTTCGGCGAAGCGCGGTTCCTTCGAGATGTACGAGAGGTCATGATCCTTCTCGAAGGCATCGGCGTCGCGAAACCCGTTCTCGATCGCCTTGTCGAGCTCTTCCAGCGCGCGGGCCGAGTCCTTCTGGCAGGAGAGCGCGCAGGCGAGATTGTAACGCCATGTCGCGTCCGTGGGCATGATCTCGAGCGCCGCACGGCATGTGGCCTCCATGGACTTGGCGTCGCCGCGCTGGATGGCGGCGATCATCTCCTGGCGCAGCTGGCAGTGGCGAGGCCAGATGCGGGGCATGTCGTAGACCGAGGGGGCGCGCACGACAGTGTTTGCCGCCAGCGCCGGCCCGACCAGAAGGAGCGCCTTTAATATGGTGGAACGTTTCATGGCGGGTATTGTAGCATATCGCCTCGCCTTCGCGCAATTTGCAGTATGCGCCCGGAATGTGCTATACTGCAGGCATGAATTCTTCAGCAGACAAGGTTTCTTTCCTCTGGGGCACGCCTGACGAGGTCGCTGCCCGCGCCCGGACAGGCCTGCCAACATTTCGCCTGTGCCGCGAGGGAGGGGCGTTCCCGCCCGTCGTCCAGGCTCTTGACTTCATGCCGTCCGCATTGCCGGACTCCGGCGTGCGCGTGCTGACGCGCTCCGGTCGGCCGACGGCCGTGACGTGGTCTGACGACGACGCGGACTACTGCCTGCAGGCTGGCGTGCTGCCGCCGGACCTGGCGGCACCGCGAGGTGAGCAGGCCGCCGCCGTGTTCCGCGAGATGGAGGGCATCTTGGCCGAGGCGGGGATGACGTTCGCAAACGTCGTGCGCACGTGGCTCTACATTGACGACGTGTGCGATTGGTACGGCGAGTTCAACGCTGCGAGGTCGGCGTTCTTCGAGTCGCGCGACGTCTTCAACACGTTCCTGCCGGCTTCGACAGGCATTGGCTGCGCGAACCTTGACGGTGCCGCGATCACGGCCGGCGCGTTCTCGATGAAGCCCAAGCGCGATGGCGTGCGCGCGGAGATCGTCGAGTCCCCGCTGCAGGCGCCGGCGATGGCCTACAAGTCGAGCTTCAGCCGCGCGGCGGAGTGGATCACGCCGTCGAAGCGCCGCCTCTTCGTGAGCGGCACAGCGTCGATCCAGCCGAACTCGCACGAGGTCGCGTTCGTGGGCGACATCGAGAAGCAGATCGACTGCACGATGAACGCCGTGCTTGCGATCCTGGAGAGCAAGGGCTACGGATGGAAGGACACGGTGCGCTCCATCGTGTACCTGAAGCGGCCGGAGTTCCTGCCTGCGTGGCGGGCTTGGCTCGCGGCCCGAAACCTGCCGGTCACGTTCGCCGCCGAGACGGTGTGCGACGTCTGCCGCGACGAGTGGCTTTTCGAGATCGAGCTCGACGCCCAGCGCTAGCCGCGAAGTGGAGATTGCGGGCTGCGGCGCGAAATGCTATAATTGCGCCCATGAAAACTTGGCTCGCCTTCTGGTCTGGAATCTTCAAGAACAATCCGACGTTCCGGCTCGTGCTGGGACTGTGCCCGACGCTCGCGGTGACGACGTCGCTCGAGAACGCGCTGGGCATGGGCCTTGCGGCGTCTTTCGTGCTCGTCTGCTCCAACGGCATCATCTCTGCGCTGCGCAAGCTGATACCCGACGCGGTGCATATTCCGTGCTACATCGTGATCGTCGCGACGTTCGTTACGGCGACAGACCTGCTGATGCAGGCGTACCTGCCGGCGCTCTCCGAATCGCTCGGCATCTTCATCCCGCTGATCGTCGTGAACTGCATCATCCTCGGCCGGGCCGAGGCGTTCGCCTGCAAGAACGGCGTGATCGACTCGCTGGCCGACGGGTTCGGCACGGGCATCGGCTTCACGCTCGCGCTCGCGCTGATCGCGGCGGTGCGCGAGATCGTCGGCGCGGGGTCGCTCACGGTGTGGGGCGACATCGCCATCAAGAACATCCATTCGAACACGGTCGTCCTGGCCATCCTTCCCGCCGGCGGGTTCATCACGCTCGGGCTGCTGCTGGCCCTCATCAACAGGCTCGGCGAGGCGTCCGCCCGCCGCCACGGCGCGCCGCCGCCCCTGCCCATCAACCTCGATTGCCGACACTGCACCATGTGCCCGGCGGGGAAGAGCGGCGAGCCTGCCTAAGGATTGGTCGATGAGGAAAAGGGGAATGTGAAGGAGAAAGGGAGCGTGGTTGTGAAGAACGAGACAGTGATCGTGGACTACCGGGCGGGGAACCTGACGAGCGTCAAGCTGGCGTTCGCCGCGCTCGGCGTCGAGACGGTCGTGACGTCGGACGCGCATGTCGTGCGCGAGGCGGCGCGCGTCGTCTTCCCAGGCGTTGGCGCGGCCGCGTCGGCGATGGCGAACCTGCGCGCGCTCGGGCTGGAGGAGGCGGTACGCGAGGCGGCGAGCGACGGACGGCCGTTCCTCGGCATCTGTCTGGGGATGCAGATCCTCTTCGAGCACAGCGAGGAGGACGGCGGCGTCGACCTGCTGGGCATCCTGCCGGGCAGGGTGCGCCGGTTCCCGAACGTGCCCGGCTGCAAGGTGCCCGAGATCGGATGGAACCAGGTGACGGGACTGGGCATCGACGGCGTGCCGGACGGGAGCGAGTTCTATTTCGTCCATTCCTACTACGCGGAGCGCGGCCCCGCGACGGTCGGCGTCACCGAGTACGCCGGCGTCGCGTTCACGGCGGCGGTGCGCCGCGGCAACCTGCTCGCCACGCAGTTCCATCCGGAGAAGTCCGGCAAGTTGGGGCTGGCGGTGCTGAAAGGATTCTTGTCGTGCTAACGAAGCGCATCATCCCGTGCCTCGACGTCCGCGGCGGCCGCGTGACGAAGGGCGTCAAGTTCAAGAACAACATCGATCTCGGCGACCCCGTGGAGATGGCGGTGGCGTATTCCGACGGCGGGGCGGACGAGCTGGTGTTCTACGACATCACGGCCTCGGCGGAGCGCCGCCCGATAGACATCGGGATGGTGGAGGCTGTGGCGCGGACGATCCGCATCCCGTTCGCGGTGGGCGGCGGCATCTCGACGGTGTCGGACATGGAGCGCGTCATCCTCGCGGGGGCGGAGAAGGTGAGCGTGAACTCGCTCGCCGTGCGCACGCCCGGAATCATCCGCGAAGGCGCGCGCGAGTTCGGCGCGCAGTGCGTCGTGCTGGGCATGGATCCCGTGCGGAGCGACGATCCGGCATGCCCCAGCGGCTACGAGATCACGACGCGCGGATTCCGCGAGTACACGGGGATGGACGCCGTGGAATGGGCGAAGCGCGCCGTGGAGCTGGGGGCGGGCGAGATCGTGGTCAACAGCGTGGACGCTGATGGAACGCGGGCGGGGTTCGAGCTGACGGTGACGCGGCTGATCGCGGACGCGGTGCCGGTGCCGGTGGTCGCCTCGGGCGGCGCGGGGAAGCCGTCGCATCTCGTCGACGCGTTCAACGTGGCGCACGCGGACGCTGCGATCGTGGCGGGCATGGTCCACACGGGCGACTGGACGATCGCGCAGATCAAGGAAGAACTAAGTGCGGCGGGCGTTCCCGTCCGCCGCACCTGGTAGGGGCATTCGGCACGTTACCGTTTGTCGGCCGCGCGGGCGCGCGCGAGGAGCGGATCGGCGCCGGGTCCGATCGCGCTTTCGGGCGGCAGGGGGTCGAAACCCGGCACGGACGTCAGGTCTTCCGGCATCTTCTCAAGGCACACGTTCCCGCGCACCTTTGCCGCAGCGGCCTTGCGGGCGAATAGCGATTCGCCGCCCACGAAGATGTTGTATTCGACCGTGTCGTTCATGGGCGTGTCCACCGTCGTGGCGAACTCGGGGTACTTCGCGAGGAAGGCGGGGCCGTTGGCGTCCACGGCCTTGATGTAGTTCTGCGTGCTGGGCCGCTGGAAATACGCGCGCCAGTGCGCCATCGGCCATTCCGAGAAGCTCACGCCGTAGCGGCAGCGGACGAAGAGGTTGTTGCGGATCACGTTGTCGCGCCCGGCATGGATCTGCACGCCGCCGAACTTCCCGCGCGAGCAGTTGTCGAAGCGGTTGCCGTAGACGTAGTTGCCCGAGATGGCGTCGTCGAAGCGGATGCCCGCCTGCCCGCACTTCACGTAGTCGCCGCCGCGCCCGACGTTGCGCCAGATGTTGTGGATGAAGCGGTTCCCGCGGAAGGTGGGGTCGCCCCACATGTCCACGCCGCCCTGGTCGTCGGACTCCAGCACCACGTTCTCCACGAGGTTGGACGCGACCAGGTGCTCGTTGCCGCCCACGCTGAAGGCGCTGGAGGGAAGGTCGTGCATGTGGTTGCGCGCGATTTCAAGCCCGTACCCGCCGACGGCAAATCCATGGGAATACGTGCGCATGGCGTGGCCGGTGTCGCTCACGTCGTTCGCGACGATGCGCGTGCCGGCGGACCGGAAGGCGCGGCGGTCACCGCCGTTGATCTCGGCGGCCTTGTGTCCGAACGTGTGCAGCACGTTGCCGCGGAACGAGCAGCCGTTCGCGCCGTACAGGATGAAGCCCGTGCCGCCGAAGTCGCGCACCACGCACCCCTCGAACGCGACGTCGGTCGCGCCGATCATCGTGACGCCGTGGTGGCGTCCCGTGCGGAAGACAAGCCCCTCGAAGCGGAGATGCGCGGCGTCCCGCACGCTGAGGAGAGGATGCGCGGCGCGCGCGAGCTCGTAGGTGGCCGAGGCCGGCGCCTCGTCGGCGGGCGGACGCAGGTAGAGGACGCCCTTCGCGCGGTCGAGGAACCACTCGCCGGGCGCGTCGAGCGCGCCCAGGGCGTTCTGCAGGTAGAACGGCGCGTCCTTCTTGGGGAAGTTCCACTGGTCGACGAGGCGGATCGTGATCGTGCGCGCGGCGGGGTCCACGGAGACGGGCACCGTCTGGTCCGCCCAGAGGTACTTCCAGTAGCCGAGCGCCTGGAGGTCGGGCGCGACGGCGGGCGACCAGCGCGCAAAGTCGTCGAGCGCGGCCGTGAACACGCGGTTGGTGGCGTCGACGACGGTGATGGGGAGGAATCCCTTGTCGGGATGGCGGGCAAGGGTGAGGAGACGTCCGTTGCGGTAGAGGGAGAGGATGCGGAACTGCGCGTTGGGCATGCTGAAGCCGCAGGGGGCGTCGGGTTCGAGCGCGTCGAAGCCGAGGGACTTGACGTCGGCCGCCCACACCTTGCCGCGCGCGGCGGCGGGGATGCGCGGGTCGTCCGCCTTGCGCCAGGCGGAGGCGGGGACGGTCCAGCCGCCGGAGAGGACGGGCGTTTCGTCCTTCCACGCGCGGTAGGCGATCGGCGCGTCCGCCGCGCCCGAATCCTCCTTGCCGAACGTCCACGCCCTGCGGAGGGGGTAGACACCGCCGCGCAGCCATACGGTGACGCCGCCCTTCACGCCGGCCTTCTGCACGGCGCGCGCGGCGTCACGCGCCCGCGCGGGAGTGGCAAATGGCGCGGCGAATGTGCCTGCGGCGTTGTCGTCGCCCGTGGGCGACACGAAGAACTCGGCGGCGCAGGCCGCGCCCAGCGCGGCGATCGCCGCAAGCATCATCTTGATTTTCATGGCGCGCCTATTATGCCACATCCACTTCTACGGCACAAGGGGAATCTCAGGAGCGCGGCTTTGTGCTATAATTGCGGCATGACATTCCATGCAAACTTTTTCAGGCAGATGGCGCTCGGCACCGTCTGCGCGTGCGCCGGAATCTCCTGCGCCGACGACGCCCTTCTCGCCACGTTCCGCCAGCCGCCCCCCGGCGCACGGCCGGAGGTGTGGTGGCACTGGATGAACGGCAACGTCTCGCGCGCGGGCATCGTGGCCGACCTCGACGCGATGGCGGCGGTCGGACTCGGCGGCGTGACGATTTTCGACGCGGGCTGCGCCATCCCGCCCGGCCCGCTCGCGTTCAACACGCCGGAGTGGTTCGACACCGTCAAGTTCGCCGTTGAGGAGGCGGCGAAGCGCCGCCTGAGCGTGTGTCTCGCGAACTGCAGCGGCTACTCGGTGGCCGGCGGACCCTGGATCGCGCCGTCCAACGCGATGAAGACGGTCTGCTACACGCTGACAGACGTCGAGGGCGGCCGTCCGTTCGCGGCCCAGCTGCCCGCCCCGCCGAATCCGCACGGCTTCTACGAGGACATCGCCGTCCTCGCCTGGCCGGTGCCGCCCGCCGAACGCCCCACGATGGAGGCGGCCGGGGCGGAGGTCGAGGTCCGCACGAACGGCGTGCAGGAAGTCGTGTACGACATAACCTTCCCGCGCGACTACCGGGCGTCCCTGTGGGAATGCCGCCTCCTCGCGCCGAACGGCTGGAAGGAGAGCGCGGACGCCACCCTCGCGTGCGCGGGCGCGGACGGCACGTGGCGGACGCTCTCGCAGGAGAAGCTGTACGCCCGCGAGCAGGGCCAGGACGACGTGAACCTGCGCGCCTTCGCCTTTCCCGAGACGGCGGCGCGCCGCTGGCGCCTCACGGTCATGTTCCGCAACGCGCCCGCGCGCCGCTACACGTTCGGCGACGTGCGCCTCTCGCGGGCCGCGCGCCTCTCGAACATCGCCAACAAGGCACGCTTCATCTGC
>JAEEGH010027080.1_pt1 | contig 11369 bp, 10 predicted proteins | sample 9134181 | NCBI WGS metagenome assembly JAEEGH01 (sample SAMN16246544, study PRJNA631951) | gut metagenome | biome: gut microbiome; feature: rumen; material: DP-attached | host: Bos | place: Iran: Karaj | collected 2018-10 | reverse complement strand
GTGCTCTACCAACTGAGCTACGGGTGCATCTTTTTCGTTTTGCGGGTGCAAAGGTACACACTTTTTTCCATTCCACCAAACTTTTTGGGGATTTTCTTCCAAAAAAGTTATTGTCTGGTGGTATGGAAACCGTCTATGTTCTCATAACGGCGCTGCATCATCCGTTTGTAGATGTGACGGATCCATATCGGATGGGTGACGATGAAGGCCAGTCCGATCAGCGACATAAAGATGAAAGTGTAGGTAGGTCCGACCAGCAGGAAACCGATGGTGGCGATGGCACCGGGGGCGAACAGCGACAGCAGTTCAATCACCAGTTGCATACCGTTCTCGAAGTTGCCTTTGGCAGTCACTTTCTGCTGCAGGGGCAACGTCTGTTTGTTATATACCGCCAGCTGGAAGATGACGAAGTGCAGCACACCTGCCGTCAACAGCATATACGCCACGAGCATCAGCAACGTGAACTTGCCGGTAAACACCGCAGGCAGCATCACCAGGAAGGGGATGAGCAGCACGGCACTGTAGAACCAGAACTTCGCCTTCAGCAGGGCGATGATATTCTCGCGGTGCATCATCAGCAGGTCAATGTAGTTGCCTTCCTGTCCCATGATCTTGATGAGGGCCGTCACACTGTAGATGGCAAAGCAGTAGAGGCACCAGAAGTTCTGCATATACACATTGTCATAGATCGTCGTATAGGCGACGAGCATCGAAAAACAGATAATCGCCACCAGACTCATGATGCAGCGTGCACGCATGGTCTTGTTGCGGAGATTCGACTTCACCTCAATCTTCAGATATTCACCCACGAGACCGAAACGGTTCAGGAAGGCGAACTGCGACACATGCTTCAGTGCCCGCTCTTTCTTCTTCGAGATTTCCTCATACACATACTTGAACTGGAAATGGCGGTTTACCATAAACAGCAGCGCTATCACGACGACGACGGCTGGCAGGAACCACCAGGCGCGTCCGGCCTCAGCATAAGTGTCGAGCAGCCGTGCAGCCGTTTTCTTATTAGGGTCGAGGATCCAGGGGATATAAGGGATGGCATACACCGCGACACCGGCGAGGAACCACAACACATTGCGGTTGATGAGCGTACGGAAGAACAGATACACCTGACTGTTCATCATGATCAGCAGCAGACAGGTCACCAACTCCCAGATGACCGCCCAGCCGGCACCGGCAAAGAGAAGGATGATAGAGTAGGGCACGAACATACAGAGCCAAAGGAAGTTGTAGCCGCTCAGATGCGACGACAGCAGGAAACACTCGATGGCGGTGTATCTGGAGATGGGCAACAGGATATAGGGTTTCACCATCATACCCGGCGTGGTCTGGACCACAAAACGGAACAGATAGTCGATGACAAGGATCAGCGGCATAAATGAGATCATCCGTCCAGCCTCACCTTCAGCCGTCAGGGCGATGATACAACCGTAAAGGATCATATACAGCGCCAGCATAGCGGCACCGAAATAGGTCATCACCTTGGCCCATTTGTTCTGCTCGAAGATCGGGCTGCGCTTATAGCTCAGCATCGTGTTCTTCCGCAGCAGCCTATACAATTTAAGTCTATTCATCTGTAAACTATAAACCGTAAACTGTAAACTATCTCAAGTCTATGATCTCAGCGTGTGGGAAGTCCTTGGCATTGAAACGGAACATCGCGTCGTTGGCAGACTGCTTCTTCAGGTTGCTGATGTCGAAGATGGTCCACTTCTTGCCCTGCAACAGCTTCACCTGCGTGGGGTGGTTCGTCTTCTTGTCGATCGTGATAAACAGTTCCTTGATCTTATTGCTGGCCGTCGAGGCGGTCAGATGGACCACATGGTTATTGCCGTTGCTGTTCAGCGTGGCGTTGTAACCCTTCTTATAGAGGTTGAGGAAGTTGTAGGGGTTAATGGTCTGCAACTGTGCCTCGGTAGGGTTGACGATGTTCACCTCGTCGTTGTCTTTCATATAGGTCCACTGCGTCTTGCCGTCGAACCAGACACTGGCCTGCGGGGTAGTGGCGTGGAACTTCTTGCCCTTGATGATGATGGTACCGCTGGTCGAGCCCATGCTGCCCGTCATCTTGAAATCAGCCTTCACACCGTCCTTCATCGTCACGGTGGCGGCTGCCTTGTCAAGCACACTCTTCGCCGTCTGGGCCTGCGCTTCGCTAAATGATAAATGACAAATGATAAATGATAAACTTATCAGCAGGTATTTCTTCATATCATCTATAAACTATAAACTGTAAACTATAAACAATAAACTACCTCAGGCTTGCCAGCAGATTATTCAGGCTGTTCTCATCCTGGATCATCACCTCACGGGGCTTCGAACCCATAGCGGCACCGACGACACCGGCCTTCTCCAGCTGGTCCATCAGACGGCCTGCACGGTTATAGCCGATAGCAAACTTACGCTGGATGAGTGACGTAGAACCGCTTTGGTTGATGACGATCAGACGGGCGGCATCCTCAAACAACGGGTCGAGGTGCTGCATGTCCACATCCTTGTCGCCACCGCCGTCGAAGTCGGCCTCAGGCGTATCAGGCTCGGGCAGTTCGAAGGCCATATTATAGCTCTGCTGTTCAGCGATGTACTCATTGATGCGCTCCACCTCGGGCGTGTCGACAAAGGCACACTGCACACGGATAGGCTCCGCGCCGCCCAGATAGAGCATATCACCCTTACCGATCAGCTGCTGGGCACCGGTACGGTCGAGGATGGTCTTCGAGTCGATGCCGGCACTCACCTTGAAGGCGATACGGGCGGGGAAGTTGGCTTTGATATTACCGGTGATGATCGTCGTCGTAGGACGCTGGGTGGCGATGACCATATGGATACCCACGGCACGGGCCAGCTGGGCGATACGGGCGATAGGCAACTCAATCTCCTTGCCGGCGGTCATAATCAGATCACCGAACTCATCGATGATCACCACGATATACGGCATATATCCGTGGCCACCGCGAGGTGGGATCTTACGGTCGATGAACTTCCTATTGTACTCCTTGATATTTCTGGCGCCCACTTCCTTCAGCAGGTCGTAGCGGGTGTCCATCAGCTTACAGAGCGAGTTCAGCGTCCGCACCACCTTCGTCACATCGGTGATGATGGGATCGGCATCGTCGTCGGGCACTTTTGCCAGGAAGTGGTTGATCAGCGGATTGTAGATTGAGAACTCCACCTTCTTCGGGTCTACGAGCACGATCTTCAGCTCTGCGGGGTGTTTCTTATATAATAAAGAGGTGATGATGGCGTTCAGACCGACGGACTTACCTTGTCCTGTAGCACCGGCCACAAGCAGGTGGGGTGCCTTGGCGAGGTCGAACATAAACACCTCGTTGGTGATCGTCTTACCGACGGCACAGGGCAGTTCCATCGTCGATTCCTGGAACTTCTTGGAATTCAGGATCGATTCCATCGACACGATCGAAGGCTTGGCGTTAGGAACTTCGATACCGATAGTGCCCTTGCCCGGGATGGGGGCAATGATACGGATGCCGAGGGCTGAGAGGCTCAGGGCGATATCGTCTTCCAGCGAACGGACCTTCGAGATACGGACACCGGGAGCCAGCGTAATTTCATAAAGGGTGATGGTCGGACCTACCGTCGCCTTGATGCTTGAGATCTCTACGCCAAAGGTACGCAACACCTCCACGATACGGTTCTTATTGGCCGTCTGTTCAGCCATATCGATATACGGCTTACCGTCGTTATCGTATTTCTTCAGCAGGTCGAGGGTGGGATAGTGGTAGTTCTCCAGATCGCGCTTCGGATCGTAAGGTTCCAGGTCTTCCAAAGCCGGGGCAACGGTCTTCTTGTCTGCGGCCTCGTCACCTTGGGTGGCCTCCACATCGAAATCTACGTCCTTGCCGGATTGGCCGGAATGTCCGGTTTCACCGGCATCATAGACGTTGTCGATGACCTCAGCAGAACCGTCCTTTTTGAATTCAACCACCTGTTCGACGGGATTGTCAAACACGGTAGGCTCATCGTTGTCTTCGTCCTCGTCATCCTCTTCTTCCTCTATCAGGTTCTCGTAAGAATCGGGCTTTTCGTTGGGATCGTTATTTGCAACCACAAATTTAACCTTATCAAGGAACTTGCTCGGGTTCAATAACTTACGGATCACTAAGATGGTCTCTGCACTCAGGTAGGTCAGGAAGGCGATGGCGGTCAGTCCGAGGATGGCCGTCAGTCCGGGAGTACCTACGAGATTACCGAGGAAATGGCAGACGTACATACCGTGATCGCCGCCGGGACTGTAACAGGTCTCGGTGAAGAACGGGGCCAGCAACAGCGACATCGCCACCGACGCCCAGATCATCAGGATCATCAGCGAGAGGAACCACTTCAACAGGTTCACCTTGTAGGCTCTCGTCAGATGCACGCCCAACAGCAGCAGGAACAGCGGAATGAGGAATGCCGGCAGACCGAAGCAGCGCTTGATGAAATACCACGAGCACCAGGCGCCGATGCTGCCACAGGTGTTCATAAATTCATGGTGCTGGTTCAGGATCTCACCCTCCCGCGGATCCTCGATCATACTTTGGTCGGCGGCTCCCGTGGAGAGATACGAGATAAACGCCAGCGTCATGAACAGTGCCACGAGCACCACGGCGATGCCCAGCGTGAAGTTGAGTGTCTCGTTGTGGAATATCTTGTCAAAGCTCAGCACACTCGACAGACTGCCGCCGGAGCTTTTCTGCGACCTTTTTTCTTTCTTTTTCTTTGCCATATCTTGTCTCTTTTCGCAATTTTGATGCAAAAGTAGTTGAAAAAACTTAGATTTCATCATAAAATGATGTTTTTTTTGTAATTTTGCACCAAGAAATGAAAAAGTTAATATATAATAAGGTCGATAAGGCCATGATTTCGCATCTCAAGCGGGTGGAGTTCTATGGTAAGATCTATGTCGTGACATCTCCCGTCGAGGCGGAACATGCCGTCGACTATCTGCTGTCACAGCCCATCCTCGGCTTCGACACCGAGACACGGCCGGCCTTCGAGAAAGGAAAGCGCTACTACTGTTCCCTGCTACAGGTGTCGACACGTACCGAATGCTTCCTCTTCCGCCTGAACAGGATCGGACTCTGCCCGGCGGTCAAACGGCTCCTGGGCGACAAGACGGTGACGAAGGTGGGACTGGCTTGGAACAACGATATGCTCTCTCTCCGACAGCTCGGCAACTTCGAACCGGGCCATTTCATCGACCTTCAGGATATGGTGCGCGAACTGGGCATCGAGGATCAGAGCCTGGTGAAGATCTATGCCAACCTCTTCATAGAGCGCATCAGCAAGGCGGAACGCCTCTCCAACTGGGAGCGCCGCGAACTGACAGAGAGACAGATGGAGTACGCAGCCATCGACGCATGGGCTTGCGTACGTATTTATAATGAAGTGAGCCGGCTGCTGGCTACCCGCGACTATGAGCTGGAGTTCAGACCGGAAGAAAACGTGAATCAGAACAATGAAACAGGTCTATCTTAAACGAGGCAAGGAGGAGAGTCTGCTCCGCTTCCATCCCTGGGTGTTCTCAGGGGCCATCCAACAGGCCGACGAGGGAATCGGAGAGGGCGAAGTGGTGCGTGTCGTCAACAGTCACGGCGATTTCATCGCTGTCGGACACTATCAGATGGGCTCCATCGCCGTGCGGGTGCTCTCCTTTCACGACGAATCCATCGACGAGGCGTTCTGGGGCCGTCGGCTGGCCTCCGCCCTGCAGGTGAGACTGTCCATCGGCCTTGCAGACAATCCTCAGAACAATACCTACCGTCTGGTGCACGGCGAGGGCGACCTGCTGCCTGGACTGGTCATCGATGTCTATGGTCAGACGGCCGTTATGCAGGCCCACAGCGTCGGTATGCACATCAGCCGCGATGCCATCGCCAGCCAGCTGGTGAAGGTGATGGAGGGCCGTATCGCCCACGTCTATTATAAGAGCGAGACCACGCTGCCGGGCAAGATGCGCGCCGATGAAACCGGACTTTCCGACGACGGCACGCTGAGCTACTTCATTTATGGCGGCTCGGAAGACAATACCGCGATGGAGAATGGACTGCTGTTCTACGTCGACTGGCTGCGCGGACAGAAGACGGGCTTCTTCGTCGACCAGCGCGACAACCGCCTGCTGCTTGAGCGTTTCGCCAAGGGCCGTCGGGTGCTGAATATGTTCTGTTACACCGGTGGATTCTCGTTTTATGCTATGCGGGGCGGGGCAGAACTCGTCCATTCCGTCGATAGCAGCGCGAAGGCCATCGAGCTCACCAACCGCAATGTCGAATTGAACTTCCCTGGCGATAAGCGCCATCAGGCCTTCTGCGAGGATGCCTTCCGTTACCTCGAACAGGCTGGCAGTCAATACGACCTGATCATCCTTGATCCGCCCGCCTTTGCCAAGCACCGTGGTGCCCTGCACAACGCCCTGAAAGGCTATACCCGCCTGAACCACAAGGCTTTCCAGAAGATTCAGCCTGGCGGCATCCTCTTCACGTTCAGCTGTTCGCAGGTGGTCACGAAAGACCATTTCCGCAATGCCGTCTTTACCGCAGCGGCTCAGGCTGGCCGTCAGGTGCGCATCCTCCATCAGCTGCACCAGCCCGCCGACCATCCCATCAACATCTACCACCCCGAGGGCGAATATCTCAAAGGACTGGTACTATACGTAGAGTAATTTAGCAACGGACTACACGACTGACACGACTTATCCAGTATGAAAAAAGTCCTTTAGTCCTGTAGTCCGTTGCAAAAGAAGACAATGGTTAATAGAGTTGAAACTTACATCAAGAAGGAGGGGCTACTGTCCCGTGAAGGTCTGCATATCGTAGCCCTCAGCGGGGGAGCCGACAGCGTCGCCTTGTTGCGCGTTCTCCTGGCTGCAGGCTACCGCATTGAGGCTGCCCACTGCAATTTCCATCTGCGTGGCGACGAGAGCGACCGCGACGAGCAGTTCGTCAAAAATCTCTGTCAGCAGAATGATGTACCGCTTCACTTAATCCACTTTGACACAGCTGAATACGCCTCATTGCATCAAGTAAGCATTGAAATAGCGGCACGCGAACTCCGTTACCGCTATTTCGATCAGTTGCGTCAGGACATCGGGGCCGAGACCGTCTGCGTCGCCCATCATCGTGACGATGCCGTAGAGACCTTCCTGATGAACCTCCTCCGCGGTGCAGGCATTCACGGTCTGACGGGCATCCGTCCCCGCAACGGCCACATTGTCCGTCCTCTGCTCTGCGTCAGCCGTCAGGACATCCTCCAATATCTCGATTCCATCGGCCAAGACTACGTCACCGACTCCACCAACCTCGTCGATGATGTCCTCCGCAACAAAATCCGTCTGCGTCTGATTCCCCTTCTCAATCAGCTCTCTCCCGCCGCCTCCGATAACATCGCCCGCTCCGCCGCCTACCTCTCCGAAGCTGAAAAGCTCTACAACGCCTCTGTAGCGCAATGTGCGGAAGGGAATGTGCCTCCGTTTTCTCTCCCTATTTCGGATCTCAAACAATCTCCCTCTCCCCTCTGCCTCCTTCACGAACTCCTCTCGCCTCTGGGCTTCAACCGCTCTCAAATCGACCAACTGATTGACTGTCTCGATTCCACCTCCGGCAAAGAGTTCTCTTCCCCCTCTCACACCCTCGTCATTGACCGTGACCGCCTCATTGTCGAGCCCATTTCCTCGCCTCTTCCTCCTCTCCGCATCCCCGAGCCCGGTAACTACCGCACTTCCGACCAGCGCCTCTTAAAAGTTGAATCAACATCCGTCATAACCGTCTCAAAAACACCTTATTGTGCCACTCTTGATCTATCAAAGGTTCAATTCCCGTTAACCCTCCGTCCTGTCCGCGAGGGTGACGCCTTCTGCCCCTTCGGTATGTCTGGCCATCGCCTCGTCAGCGACTTCCTCACCGACCTTAAACTTTCCGTCCTTGAAAAGCGCCGTCAACTCGTCGTCACCGATGCCACCGACACCATTCTCTGGCTCGTCGGCCTCCGTACCGACAACCATTTTCGTGTCACTCCTGACACCACCGCCATCCTCCGCCTCACCTTCCTTCCTTCAAAATAACATCCCTGCCAGAATCTGACAGGGATGATTTCATCCGCCTTAAATTCACTTTGGTTGTAGATCAGCGTACTCTTTCGCGACATTCTTGATGCACGGGCAATCCTTCTTTGGATTTAAGTCGTGGTGTCCCACGATCAATGCACGCGGATAGCGGCGGTGAAGGTCCGTGAGTAGTCGCCGGAGTGATGCTTTCTGCGCCTCGGTCCTAGTGTCGTCGGGTTGACCTCTGATGTCCAGCCCACCCTCGTAGCAGACGCCTATCGAGTGGGCGTTGTGGTTCAGGCAGTGGGCACCTATAAGCCATTCAGGTCTTCCCGGCTCGATCTCTCCGTCACGACGGACCACGTAATGGTAGCCAATGCCGAGCTTCCAGCCTCTCTGTCTGTGCCAGCTATCGATCTGAGCCGCCGAGCTCGTCTGGTCAGGCCGCACCGCCGAACAGTGAAGGACTATCAATGTAATACGCCGCATGACTGCATCAGGAATGTTGATACGAAGGCGGTTATCACCGTCAGGATAAAATTTGCTATTTTATTAATCGTTTCGCGTTTCATAAAACTAAAATTTTAAAAGTTACTTTTCTTTTTGCAGGGTTGTACCCTGCCAGTAATCCTAACTTTCTCTGGCGACAGAGAAAGTAGCAAAGTTTAGAGCCCCTTGATAAGGGGCGGCTATAATGCAGGGATTCCCCTGCCATTCTCCATCTACCCCAACCCCTTCTTCGTAAGAAGGGGCTTCGACCTTAACCCCAAACCCCTTTGCCCTCTCCAGGGCAGGGACTTAACACGGAAAATCGCAGCGCGCCGTCGATTTTCCTCCTCTTAAGTAAGCCGGGACACGGCTTGTGTTTTTATCGGCTGGCGCTATCTCTGTGCGCAGCCATCCCTTCCCTTTCAGGGGAGGGACAGAGGGAGAGGTGTAGACTATCATGGCTCACCCCGAAGGGGCACAGGCTTGAGAGCCATACCAAAAAGCTGATGTAGGACGGCGTACGCCGCCGGAGTCAGTTACATCCCTTCCATATAGGGCGCTCGGCTTTGCCGCTTGCTACCAACGGGACGCAAGAAGGGCTTGGGTTAGGTGGATGCTTCTTTTAGTTCTTTTCTTCGCGCCGAAGAAAAGGACAGAGGGTAAGCAGGGCCGAAGCCCTGCTAAAACTTATCCTTCGCCTCCAGGCGTGGTCTCGGTCTGGGAGAGGGCGTAGTCGGAGACTGCGATCTTCTCGAAATAGACCTTCTTCTTGCCATCGACGGTCTTCTCCTTACGGATGAGGACGTCCTTGAACTCGAAGGCACACTCGTTCTTCAGGGCACGGCTGGTGAGCTTCTCACCCTTGGCGTTCTCAGGACTGAAACGCAGGTGGATGCCCTCGATGATCACGTTGGCTCCCAGGCTGACGGCGGTCTCGATATCATTGGAGCCCTTGCCCTCAATTGTTGGGCGGAAAGTGCCCAAACCGTCGAGCTTCACCGACTGGCCCTGCAGGATGAGTTCCTTGAGACAGCTCACGATGTTCTGGAGCACCAGTACGAGCATATCGTAGGAGGCGAGCTTGCCGTGTTCGGCGAGGTGCTTGGCGAAACCCTTGAGCGACATGGGCTCGCTGGTGGAGGGTACGGGGAACCACTTGCCGAAGGCAGTTGAATCGTCATTGGTGTTCTGACGGAGGTTCACAGGAAAGGTAATTCGTTCTCTTGCCATAGTTGGAAAATTTTAAAATTAAAAAATTAAAGAATTAAAAAAGTAAAAAATTAAAAGATTAAAACAACTCTCTCGTGTCGCGGTGCAGTCGGGAAGAAAGAACGGCTTTTTCCTAGGGAATAAACGGATTATTCTGGGAGAAAGTGGCGTAGTTTCTCGAGGCCTCGTCCGACCTTGCTTTGACAATGCGAAATTACAACATTCTGAAGAACCGGCTGTTACTTTTAGTGACGTTTCGTGCGTATTGAGGTCATTATGGCTCACAAAGATATTCAACGATGAGTTCCACCTCACGACGGGTGTAGCGGTGGGCATTGTGCGGCGAGTTCTGGGCACGCAGCTTCTCACGCAGTTCACCATTGTAGTCAATCCAATAGTTGAGGTTGTTCATAGCCCCCTTCTTCGTCTTGGCATCGGGGAAGTAGAGCATGGCCAGTTCCGACTTGCCGTATGAGCGTATCTCGAACGGCTTCACGGGCTCCCCCGGCTGGTTAATCAACTGTAATAGTTCTCTCAGTGCTTTTTCTGTCATTCTTATGAAATTAAAAATCCGTTTAATCCGTAAAATCTGTAGTTAAAACAAAAAGTCTATAAGGTCTATCTTTGCGGCCTTCTGTTCGGGCGTGGCGTGGGTTTCGAGGAGAGGCGAGACACGGATGGGCGGAGAGTCCTCCCAGAAGACCTGGTTCATGACGAGGGTGGCGGCTTCAGACCAGCGCCTGAACGCGATGCCGTCAGGATCGGTATCCGGGAACAGGACGACCTTATGTCCACGCAGTGGCCGGAACTTCTCCACCTGTACCTCCCCGAGTCCTCCCGCCGCCAACCACACATACTCCGGATACACCTCCGACATAATCAGTGCTGTCTTCTCTGCCTCCACCACACAGACAGATTTTTGGGGGCACACGGAAATCACAGAAATCACAGAAAGTGCCTCCGGCACGGGCTGCGCATAGGATGTAGGGAATCTTTCAGTGATTTCAATCTGACCTTTAGGTCTTTCCGTGATTTCTGTGATTTCTGTGTGACCTTTAAAATGACTCTCTGTGAGCAGATGCGTACCGAAGAAACAGTGGGAGGTCTCGTGGGGACTGTTGGGGAAGGGATCCCGTTGTCGGAGGAGGGCAGACACCCACGTCGGATGATGCTCTTTGTCCTTCAGCCGGTGACAGTCCGGACCGTAATACATCACCTTCCCGTCCCTGACACGCTCCTCCTGGTCTATCTGCCAGAAGATCACCCCGCCCTGCCTCGTGGCACCGAGCCGATAGCGGCACGCCGTACTGACCATCTGTTCCCACGTCAGATACCCCGCCTTGACCACTGCCTCGCAGAACTGACTCTTAATCGACTGGCACTCCCGCCAGAGCCACTCCGTCGGATGGTGCCTCTGCCTCTCCATCGTCGTCCTGATGTCTTTGAATGAGGTCGTAGTAATCATAATTCTCAATTTTCAATTCTCAATTCTCCATTCTCAATTGTCTGTGTGACATAGCCGCTCCCCGGGAGCATCCCCTCATACTATACCCCTCCCCTCTTAGAGAGGGAGAGGGGATGTATAGAGGGGGGATAGCTCACCGTGGAGGCGGCATGA
>JAEEGH010027078.1_pt1 | contig 11370 bp, 7 predicted proteins | sample 9134181 | NCBI WGS metagenome assembly JAEEGH01 (sample SAMN16246544, study PRJNA631951) | gut metagenome | biome: gut microbiome; feature: rumen; material: DP-attached | host: Bos | place: Iran: Karaj | collected 2018-10 | reverse complement strand
GCGAACCTCCTACTTCTTGTTACAACTTTAAGGTTGAGTCAAAGGAATTCACAAGAAACGAAGACCATCGCATATATATCAACATTTCCGTTTCTGAATATGACGTTGGATCCGATGACGACGTTGTTGGAAGCCTTACGCTGTATCTACAGTATGACAAGAATACAGACTCTTGGTCTTTCCAAGAAGACAACACGGTAAAGATTGTCGGCTACGGAGAATCAGGAAGAAAAACTTTCTATGATCATATTAAAAACGAATCGTATGGCTGGGTGGCGTTAAAGTATGCCTTTGAATGGCGGTAAGCCGTTTTTGGCGAACGCCCTTGACCTGACATTTCAATTTCAATAGAATAATCCCACTTATCAAAAATAGGTGGGATTATTTTTTTATGGAATTCACACAAGAAACAATCGACGCTCTTAGCGTAAACGAAGTTGAAATCATGAAGCGCGTCGCCGAGGAGTTGAACATAAAGGTTCAGCAAGTCAGCGCCGTAATTTCTTTGGTGGCCGAAGGCTGCACCATTCCCTTTATCGCGCGCTACCGCAAGGAGCGCCACGGATCGCTTGACGAGCTTCAAGTGCGCGAAAGCGACCATCTTTACACCAGCTACAAAAATTTGGAAGAGCGCCGCTTGGAAATCGTAAAAGGAATTTTCGCGCAAAACAAATTGACCGAAAGCCTTTACAACGCCGCGATGGGCGCCAAGACTTTGAGCGAGCTTGAAGACCTTTGGGCTCCGTTCAAAAAGAAAAAGAAGACCCGCGGAATGGTCGCCATCGAAAAAGGCTTGGACGCGCTTGCCGACGCGATGCTTGAATTGGACGACGCCGCTCTCGAAGAAAAAGCGAAAGAGTTCATAAAGACCGACGCGGAAGACCCCGCGCTCAACGTTCCCACAGTACAGGACGCTTTGGACGGAGCCAAGGACATCATCGCCGAGCGAGTATCGCAGGACACAGACAACCGCGCCGCTGTTCATGACTTGTACATTCAGGGCGGAACGATTGTAACAAAGGGAATCGTCGCAGAAGGACAAAAGGCCGAGGACGTTGAAAAAACTTCCACCTATAAAATGTACTGGGATTACAGCGAGCCTTTGGCGGAACTCAAGCCCCACCGCATTCTTGCCATCAACCGCGGCGAGCGCGAAGGAGCGCTTGACGTTACGATTGACGTTCCCGTTGACGACGCTGTCGCCATGCTCCAAAAGCGCGCCAAGATTCACAACGACTACCACAAGGCCGCGATTGAGGACGGCTTGGTTCGCCTTCTAAGCCCCGCCGTCGTTCGCGAAATCCGCAGCGACGAAGCCGACGAGGCCGACGTTCACGGCATCAGCGTCTTTAGCGAAAACCTAAAGAACCTTTTGATGCAGCAGCCGATTAAAGGCAGCCGCGTTTTGGGAATCGACCCCGGCATCCGCACTGGAACAAAGTGCGCGGCGCTTGACGAAACAGGAAAATACTTGGGCTACTTTAAGATTTTCCAAGTTCAAAGCCCCGAAGACTCTTACAAGCAAATTTGCGACGCGATTGACAAGTACGACATTCAGGTTGTCGCCGTGGGAAACGGAACGGGCAGCCAGGAAGTTCAGGCGATTGTAAGCAAAGTAATCAGCGAAAACTACAAGGACGTTCAGTACACGGTCGTCGACGAAAGCGGCGCGTCGGTATACTCCGCCAGCGACATCGCGCGCGAAGAATTCCCCGACCTTGACCTTACGATTCGCGGCGCCATCAGCATGGGCCGCCGTTTGCAGGACCCGCTTGCCGAGCTTGTTAAGATTGACCCAAAAGCGATTGGCGTCGGCCTTTACCAGCACGACGTAAACCAAAAAAAGCTTGGCGACGCGCTTGACGAAGTTGTCGGCTCGGTCGTAAACCAAGTCGGCGTGAACTTGAACACGGCCAGCTACTCTTTGCTAAAATACGTTTCTGGCATCACAAGCGGAACGGCAAAAAAAATCGTAGCCTATCGCGACGCCAACGGAAAGATTACAAGCCGCGAGGACCTAAAGAAAGTTCCCGGCCTTGGACCAAAGGCTTACGAGCAGTGCGCGGGCTTTTTAAAAATCGCCGAAAGCTCCGACCCGCTTGACAACACTTGGGTTCACCCCGAAAACTACGAGCTGGCGCGCGAGCTTTTGCCGCTTGTCCAGAACAAAGAAAAAATCTCCGCCGACTTGAAGAAAAAGTTGGAAGAAAAATATTCTGTCGGCGAGACTACGCTCAACGACATCGTTGACGAGCTCCAAAAACCCAACCGCGACCCGCGCGCCGATTACCCGGCTCCGATTATGCAAAAGGGCGTCGTCGCTTTTGAAGACCTTAAGCCCGGCATGAAAGTTACCGGAAAAATCCGCAACGTCGTTGACTTTGGCGCCTTTGTTGACATCGGCCTCCACGAGACTGGCTTGATTCACGTAAGCGAGCTTAGCGACAACTTTGTAAAAGATCCGATGGAAGTGGTAAAGGTAGGCGACGTTCACGAGTTTACGATTTTGAACTTGGATATGGACAGGCGCCGCATCAGCCTTTCGCTTAAGAGCGACGCGGCGAGCCGCGCGGGCACTGACGAAAAGTCAAAGGTTCGCGGAACGGCAGGCGGAGCGGGAACTGGCGCCGGCGGTAAAAAAGTCGTGGTCGTAAAGAAGGGCGGCGCTTCTGGCGCTAACCTCCACGGCGGCGACTTTAAGCGCGATCAAAACGGCCCCCGCCGCGAAAAGCGCGAGTACCAAGGCAGCGACGACGGCATGATGTACAATCCCTTCGCAGCCTTGTTAAAAAAATAGAATCTCCATTTTCTCCAAGGAATTCCTTGCTTTTTTACGGCGCTTGCGCTACAATGTTCTACTATGAACAAATACGCGCGGGCGCCGATTTTTTGCGCCGCCACAATCATTAGCTTGCTCTTTTTTTCTTGCGGGAACTTTTCGGGGCTTTCCATTCCAGAAAAAGTTTCAATAAAGACCAGCGCAGAATATTCCGGCGCCTTGGGCCAAAAATATTTTGACCTTACCGAAAAGCTTGGAACGAAAATGCTTGACGAAATCAGCCAAAAAGCCGAAGCCGACGTTTACAAATACGTTCCCAATCCAAGCGACGCCACGCTAAAATACCTGCTTCACAGAAAGCTTTACGACGTTCAGATTGACGTTGGAAAGTACATAGACGACATGGATTTTGACAATTACCTCAACGCCGGCATGGACTTTGAGGCGACGATTGCGATTCCGACGGTTTCAATTTCGCAGTCGCTTCCGATTCCCGGCGATCCTGGCGCCGCTCCGATCACATTGCCAAATTTGACGGCCAACGTTACGCTTGAGTCGTCGATAAAATCCGCCAAAATAAAAAAAGGCTCGGTTATTGTCCGCGCCACAGGAAGCGGAGCGGAATACGATATTACCGACTTTACTTTAACCGGCGTTGCAAAAAACGCGGCTGGAACGGAAGCCTACGCCGCAAGCGATTTTGGCGCTGGCGGCGGAACGGGAACTTATTTAATCGACAAAAAGTTGGATTTGGCCAACGCATACATAACGATTCCCGCAAGCCAAGTTACTGTAGGCGGAACGTTGACAAAGCAGTCTGGAACGATCACTGGAACAGGAACTTTGACTTTTTCCATCGTAGTGGAAGAGCTTGATGAAGTCGTAATCGACATGACGCAATACGGCGGCTTTCAGATTCCCTCCACACCCTTAAGTGCCAGCGACCCGAAAGTTTCCGAAGACATGGTAAAGTATGTGACGACGATGTACTTTGGCCAGCAGCCAACGACACCAGACGGCTACTATTACAAGAGCGACGCTGGCGGAAACATCACGACAACAAAGGGCAAAGGAAAGGGCGTAAAGTTTAACGTTGTAAACTCGTTCCCGGCAGGAAACGACATCGCGCTTGAAATCAAGTCAACCACTTTTGGAATCGACTCGACCGACGGAATGTATGTCAACGGAGAGAGCGTCTCCGCTAGCGACGTCAAAATTCCCGCCAAAGGAAACCAGTCCAAAAACGCGATTTCGTTTGCGGAGTTTACTCCGATAGATGTTGAGGGAACCTTGTCCGCCGGCGATTACATAGACTTTTATGTAAAGCTTTCGCCAACCCAAAAGTTTACAAACCTTGCGATGGGCTCGACATACAAAATCGCCATAAGCGATTCCGAAGTCCTAATGGATTGGGACAGGGTTGGCTTGAAGTTGAACAGCCTTGACTCTGTTACCGACGAAAGCGACTTGTCGGATTTTTCGATTGACGAAATGCTTAAGGAAATCGACAATCCCGAAATGAAAAAGTTGATAAACAACAGCGAGCTTGTTTCGCTTCCTGTTTACTTCTTGGTCCAAAAGCCGGTAGGCGCTTTGGCGGACTTGGTTAGCGGCATTACTTTTGACGGAATAATTTCTTTGTCTTACACAGATTCTTCATCTGGGGCACAGACTGAAACAATTATTGATTCTAGTGTGACACATACGTCTCTTTCTCTTTGCGAGCCGATGCTGTGGCCTTCGTTGGACAAAGTCGTTACAAAAAAGTTTGTTACAGAGGGAACGGACTTTAGTTTTTACAAAGACATAGCTTATCTTTTGAATGAACGCGCTACGAATTTAAAAGTAAACTACAACATTTTTGTTTCGGGCGGAGCGGTTGTCGATTTGTACAAGGCCAGGCTTGACAGCATGTCTTCTTCCGACACTTGCGACATCGCGGTTGAGATGGCGGCCGTCTTGCCCTTGCATTTTAAGACCAAGAATTCAACGACGATGGACCTTTACGGCCTTGCCAATATGGACGTTGACGACAAGGACGACTTGCTTGACCGCAGCGACGTTTCAAAAACCAAGGACTATGAAGACAACGCCAGCTCCATAAAGTATTTGCGCATCAACTACAATTTGATAAACTCCGCGCTTGACGGCTTGGAAGCTACGATTGATATCGACGACACTCATGCCGGCGAACCCAACGCGGCGCAGTATTCTGGAATTACAAGAACGCTTCATGTTACCGGAAACAACCAAAGCGACGACGTGGTTGACTTTAAGCCGGACGAAATTCAAAAAGTATTGACGCATTTCTTTAAGCCCAAGATGACGCTTACAGTCGCCAAGGACGTTGAGCTTAAGGTTTGGCGCCACGCGGTGGAATCGCCCACGGCGCTTGGAATCAGTCCCGTCATTACGCTAAAGCTTGACGAGAACAGTCCGATTGACATCAAGGACTTGATTAAATAGGGGGAGGGCGGATATGAAAAAATTATTGTTCGTAGTTTTAACGCTTTGCCTTTCCTCTCTTTTTGCGGAACTGTATCCGGCCCGCCGCTACGTTGAGCTTGGAGTGGGCGTAGACGTGTTGGCCGCGCAAAACGCAATGCCGCTTGCCGACATCTTTAAAAAGAATCTTGTCCTCGACTTAAAAAGCATTTCGTCAAGCCTTCCAAAATCCGGCTTTAGGGCTTATCTTTGGGAAGCGGACGACGTTCACTTGGACTTTAACTTTAAAAAGTTTGGCTTTGGCTTCCACGCCAATACGGAATATTCGGCCAACCTTAACATTTCAAAAGAGTTGTTCGACATTTTGGGAAGCGGAATCAGGCCTGGAGAAGAATACACGGCCGAAGGAAACGTTTGGGCGGAATCATTCGTTTCGTTCAGCGTTCCGGTAAGGTTTAACGTAGGCAAGTGGCGAGTCAAGGTCGCGCCGGCTTGCTTCGCTCCGATTTTTTACGCGCCTTCAACAACCGTAAAGGCCCGCGCCGTTAACGGCAACGACGGCTCGGTTACGATTAGCGCTTCAGCCCCCATTGAATTTTACACAGTCGGAAAATACAAGGACATTGTAAAAAACGGAACGATTTCCACGGACTTCCTTAAAGACTTTGACACAAAAAACATCGGCCAGGATCTGGCGCGGGCCGCCGGCGTTGACATAAGCGCCTTGGTTGAATACCCCTTGTTTGACAGCTTGGATGTCGGCGGCTACGCCAACATTCCAATCGTTCCCGCCCGCCTAAAAGGAAAGGTAACCGCCAACGCGACGCTTTCGGCGCAGTGCGATTCCATTATGCGCGTGATCACCGACGACAGCAAGTTTGAAAAGAACGCCGAAATTACCGACGCGGTTTATTCCGACACAAACTATACGGTAAACCGCCCGATGCGCTTGGGCGCCGAATGCGCTTGGCGACCGGTGGGCAAATGGCTTACCTTGCGCGGTTCGGCCGGCCTTGCCTTCCGCAATCCCTTTGGAAAAGACTTTAGCATTAAGAGCGTTTATCCCGAATACCGCTTGGGCGTAGAAATCGTCGGAATCGGCATGTTCGGCTTGAACCTTTCCACCGAATACACAAAGAAAATCTTTGCGCACAGCGTAGGCATCATGCTTAACTTTAGGGCCATCGAATTTGACATCGCCGCCGCCGTTTGCAGCCCGACATTTATCCAGTCCTTTAAGGGCGAGGGGCTCTGCGCCTCCGCCGCCGTCAAACTTGGATGGTAGCCGTGCCGAGCGCGAACGCTCGTTGACTTTGAGCCTTCTTTTCAGTATAATTAATAAAATTTAGATTCGCTGAACGCCAAACGGCGCTCAAGGAAGAGCTATGAACAAAATTATCGAAAAGAGACAGCTTTCTGAAGTCGTTTACTACATGAAATTTGAGGCGCCGGACATCGCCAAAAACCGCAAGGCCGGCCAGTTCCTTATCGTTCAGGTTGACCAAGACTTGACCGAGCGCATTCCGCTTACAATCGCAGACGCCAACGCCGAGGAGGGCTGGGTTGCCATCGCCTTCCAGCCGGTTGGCGCGTCCACATACAAGCTTTCGCAGTTGAAAGAAGGCGACTACCTTGGCGGCGTTCTTGGCCCCTTGGGAACTCCCAGCGAAATCAAAAAGTACGACGGTCCTGTCGTTTGCGTTGGCGGCGGCTTTGGAACCGCTCCGCTTTATCCTATCGTTCAGGCTTTGAAGGAAGCGGGCAACAAGGTAATTTTGATCGAAGGCGCTCGCACAAAAGATTTGCTGATTTTCGTTGACGAGATGAAGGCCGTTTGCGACGAAGTTATCATCACGACCGACGACGGAAGCGCCGGAGAGAAGGGCGTTACCACAATTCCGCTTGAGCGCCTTTGCCAGAGCGACGTTCCGCCTGCCTTGATGATCGCGATTGGACCTCCGATAATGATGAAGTTCGCTTGCAAGACGGCGGAAAAGTACAACGTTCCGGCTGTCGTTTCGCTCAACACGATTATGATTGACGGAACGGGAATGTGCGGCGGCTGCCGCGTTAGCGTTGGCGGCGAGACAAAGTTTGTTTGCGTTGACGGCCCGGACTTTGACGGCCACCAGGTTGACTGGGACAACATGATGATGAGAATGAAGTCGTTTAAGCCGCAGGAAACCGAAGCGTTCCACAAGTGCAAAATCGGACTCAACTAATTTTAGGTAGGTAATAAAATGGCAGAACATATTTCAAAAGAGGCTTTGACACAGACCGGCCTTGACGAATGGAACAAAATAAAGGACAAGTTGGACTCGCTTGCAAACAAAGACCGCATGGCGATTCCCTTGCAGATAATGCCCACAGGCGAGCCGCTTGTTCGCGCCCGCCAGATGAGCGAAGTAGCGCTGGGCTACACAAAAGAGCAGGCGATGGTCGAAGCCAACCGCTGCCTTCAGTGCAAGAACCAGCCTTGCGTAAAGGGCTGCCCGGTCAACGTTCAGATTCCGCGCTTTGTCGCCAGCGTGGCCAAGGGAGACTTTAAGGCCGCCGTTGACGCTATCAAAGAAACAAACCTTTTGCCCGCCATTTGCGGCCGCGTTTGTCCGCAGGAAAAGCAGTGCCAGGGCGAATGCACGGTAGGAAAAGTTTACAAGTCAGCCGAAAAGGCCGTTAGCATCGGACGCTTGGAGCGCTTTGTGGCCGACTGGGAACGCGAGAACAATATGGTTTCAGTTCCCGCTATCGCGGCCGCTACAGGAAAGAAAGTGGCCGTTATCGGTTCCGGTCCCGCAGGCCTTACAGTCGCCGCTGACTGCCGCCGAGCAGGCCACGACGTTACAGTCTTTGAAGCCTTCCACAAGGCGGGCGGAGTTATGGTTTACGGAATTCCTGAGTTCCGCCTTCCCAAAGACATCGTCGCCAAAGAAGTTGAAAATTTAAAGAAGATGGGCGTTAAATTTGAGATGAACTTTTTGGTCGGACGCACTTCTTCGATCCAGCAGATATTGACAGAAAAAGGCTTTGATGCCGCCTTTGTAGGAACGGGAGCCGGACTTCCAAAGTTCTTTAACATTCCCGGCGAAAACTACATCGGCGTCTTTAGCGCCAACGAATATTTGACTCGCGCCAACTTGATGAAGGCCTACGAAAAAGGAAAGGCCGACACGCCTTACTACGAAGCCAAGACGGTTGTAGTTTGCGGCGGCGGAAACGTCGCGATGGACGCGGCCCGCATGGCCTTGCGCTTGGGAGCGGAAAAGGTTTACGTAGTTTACCGCCGCACCCGCGCCGAAATGCCCGCCCGCGCCGAAGAAGTTGAGCACGCCGAGGAAGAAGGCGTCGAGTTCCGCTTCTTGGAAAACCCCGTCGAGATTTTGGGCAGCGCCGAAGACGGCCGCGTTACAGGCCTTAAGGCTTTGAGCTACGAGCTTGGCGAGCCCGACGAATCAGGCCGCCGCTCTCCGGTCGCCATCAAGGGAAGCGAGCACGACATTCCTTGCGACGCCGTTATCGTCGCGCTTGGAAACAATTCCAACCCGCTTATCGCAAAGACCACGCCGGAAATCAACGTTGACAAGCGCGGCCACATTTTGGTTGACGAAAAGCAGGCCACCAGCATGACAAAAGTTTGGGCGGGCGGCGACATCGTTTTGGGCGCCGCTACGGTTATTCTTGCAATGGGCGAAGGCCGCAAAGCCGCCGCCAGCATCAACGAATATTTGGCGAAGTAATTATGCTTTGGTACTTGGGCCGATACTTGCAGGACGCGTTTAACTTTGGTCCCGCGCGTCTTTTGCAGTCATACGCGGTTTTAATCAGCGTTTCGCTTTACTTGGGCTTTGTGTGCTCGGTAAAGTTGCTTCCAAAATTTTACAACTTGTTGCCGCACGACCGCGGCCGCGAGTTCGCGCTTGCCTCCACCAGCGAGGCGGCCAAAGGAAAGCCCACCGGCGCCGGCGTTGTCTTCATAACATTTTTTGTTTTGGTTTGCCTTTTGTGCGTGCCGATGTCCGGCTTGGAGCTGGCCGCCGTCGCGTTCACTTGGCTTACGATGCTTAGCGGCTTTTTGGACGACCGCAGCGTCACCTCGTGGGGCGAATATTTAAAGGGAGCGCTTGACTTGATTTTGAGCGCGGGCTTTACAGCCATTATGTACTTTTTCCTTGCAAAGTTTTCAGAAGACGGAGCGGTGCGCTTTTGGTTCCCCTTTGTGACAAATCCTGTCGCGATTCCGTTTTGGCTTTACATGATTGTCGGAACGGTTTTGCTTTGGACTTCGATCAACACGACCAACTGCACTGACGGCGTTGACGGCCTTTCTTCAACGTTGATTCTTGTGGCGCTTATGGCGCTTGGAATTATTTTCTACGTCATTCTTGGACACGTTGACATCGCAAAGTATTTGCTCGTTCCGCACTTAAAGACAGGAGCGGCGTGGGGCATCATGACTTTTGCGATGGCCGGAACGCTGATGGGCTACTTATGGCACAACGCCTTCCCAAGCTCCGTTTTGATGGGAGACGCCGGAAGCCGCGCTCTGGGATTTTTTATCGGAGCCTGCGTGCTCGCGACTGGAAACCCCTTCATCCTTATCGCGACATCGCTTGTGATTTTGCTTAACGGCGGAACGGGACTCATCAAAGTCGCGCTCTTGCGCTTCTTTAAGATCAAGATTTTTTCAAACGTGCGCTTTCCTTTGCACGACCATGTGCGAAAAAATCTTGGCTGGTCTCCGACTCAAGTCTTGCTCAAGTTTTTGATTGTCCAGCTTTTGGTCACAATCTTTACGCTGGGAATTTTCTTTAAGATTAGATAGTGGCAATAAGATTGCTGGCAAGCCTAGGACTGCGGCGACAAAAACAACAGCGCGAGCGTCTTTGCGTCTCGCGTCATGTTGCTTATCACGCAGTATTCGTTGGGCATGTGGGCGGTCTCGTCAAGGCTGCTCCAAACCACGCAATCGTAGCCAAGGTTTCTAAGCTCTGCGGCAACCGTTCCTCCGCCGATTCCGATTGTCTTTGCTTCAATTCCGTGCGCCTCTTTTATGGCGGAACTGAGCGCTTTTACAACCGGAGCGTTTTTGTCCGTGGCCTTTGACTGCGCGTTTTGCAAAAGATTGAACGACACTTTCACGCCCGAAACTTCTTCCTCTTGCGCGACAATCTTTTTTATCTCTTCCAAAACTTCTTCATTTTTATAGCGCGGAAGAACGCGGCAATCAAAGCAAAAAACGTCGCTTCCCGGAATTATGTTCACGCCCGCAACGTTCGCGTCGCGCTTGGTCGGCTCAAAGGTGCAAGTGGCCGGCTCAAACAAATCGTCCCTTGCGTCAAACTTTTTATGCAAGCCCTCATAAAGCGCGACGCTCAAACGGTTGGCGGCAAGGCAGGCGTTTAGGCCTTCGTCGGGCCTGGAGCCGTGGCATTGCTTTCCGCTTACGGTGAACTGAATCCACAAGACATTTTTTTCGGCAATCTCTATTGTTTGGCCAAGAGAATCGCCGCCGTCGGGGATTACAAAAAAGTCGTTCTTGTTAAAAAGCTCCGGGTGCTTTTTTAAGAGCCAAATCATTCCGTACTTGCTTCCAACTTCTTCGTCGGCCGCGAACAAAAGTTTTATCGTCCGTTCCGGCTGGATGCCGTTTGCGACAAAGGCCCAGGCAGCGGCGAAGGCCGAGCACAAGCCCTGTTGGTTGTCCTCGACGCCGCGGCCAAAAAGCTTTCCGTCCTTTTGGACAACGGTCCACGGATCGGTCTTCCAGTCGGCCAAGTTTCCGACAGGAACCACGTCCATGTGCGCGATGGCCCAAACCGCGCCGTCATTTGCAAGTCCTGGAATCGTCGCGATTAAGTTGGGCCGCCTTCCGTGCAAGGCGCGGCTGTCGGGCGCGTCAAAGCGCTCCAAGTTTGTTATTCCGTGGGCGCGCAAAAATTCTTCCAATGCCGCGCATTTTTCCCATTCGCCGTCGCCGCCGTTTTCCGGGGCCAGCGCTTTATGCGATGTCAAAAGTTTTTGGAGCGCGACGCATTCGTCCGCGCTTTTTTCTATGAATTGAAGAAGTTCCGATTTGTTCATAGGGCTATACTAGCGCTAAAACGCGGACGGCGCAAGATTATTTTTTGTTGAACCAATGCATAAGA
>JAEEGH010027077.1_pt1 | contig 11370 bp, 10 predicted proteins | sample 9134181 | NCBI WGS metagenome assembly JAEEGH01 (sample SAMN16246544, study PRJNA631951) | gut metagenome | biome: gut microbiome; feature: rumen; material: DP-attached | host: Bos | place: Iran: Karaj | collected 2018-10 | reverse complement strand
AATCAAGCCCGCCAACTCATCAAAAAGAAACTTGAGGAAATAAATCCTTTAGACTTTCTGAAGAAAGAGTGAAAGATTGAAAGAGTGAAAGATTGAAAGCATAAAAAGAGAGGCCTGCAAATAATTATTGCAGACCTCTTTTCTCTTATAGATTCAGACTCCCATACAACTGGTAGCCCCCAGCGCAGTAACGATGGCCGTAGCCACAGATGCTATCATCTGGATAACAAACTTAATGGTTTCCTTCTTACTCATAGCTTAGTCGCCGATTGGTTCGTGATTTCCACCGCCTGTGTTACCACCGCCACCAGTGTTACCACCGGTATTGTTGTTGCCACCGCCCGTATTGCCACCGGTATTACCGCCCTGTGCATTACCCGATTTATACTCAGCCACTGCTGTGGCAATAGGCTTCAAGGTCTGCACCTTCTTGATTTTACCGTCCACTTCTACAACCGTTGTGTCAACGATGTTACGCAACTCCAGTGTGCAGGCATTTTTAAACTGCGGTCCGCTCAGGTTGTCGAGCTTCGTAGAGTCGGGTAGGAATCGGATGTGGATAGCTGCTACCACGTCGTTAGGATTAAGTCCATCCATTGCTGCGATGTTAGGCACTGCACCACCTTCCTTCACCTCGGCAGTAGGGTAGAATGTTCCCAACGAGCCAAGCTGTACAGGTACACCCTGTGCCACCAACTCAGGCAAACACTCGGTAATCTGCATCAGCACACCTTCAACAATCGCACGGCCGTAAGGTGAACCGTGATTAGTCATGTGCTGTGCGAAGCCTCGCAGGCTCAGTGTCTTCTGCACGTCAACTTCTGGATAATACTTGCCATAACCTGAATTTTGCTTGTTCTTGTTCTGGCGGAGATTAATTCCCATTGCAATCTTTTCAGTTGCCATAATACTTGTGTGTTCGTTTAAGTTTCACGATGCAAAGTTACAAAGAATATAGATACGGTTGGACGATTAGGGTACTTTTATTACTTAAATTATGTTAAACGCATTTACTACGGGTAGAGGCCTATTTTACTACGGGTAAAATGGCAGTTTAGTCGGAGCAAAAGGAACAATAGCCCACACCGGAAACTATAGTGTTTAAACGGGTTTTTCGCAACTTTCGTTCTTTCATTCTTTCATCCTTTCATGCGAAAGATTCTAACGCTCCAGCAGGCCAATATTATATTGATATAATATTGAGCTATTTTTGGCGTGTATTTTTATATACGAAAGATTGAAAGAATGAAAGACTGAAAGGTCACAATAAATACGAATATATTTTACATTAATTATTTATAACAACATAAGAATAATACACTTTTGTATGAAATACTACACTTTTGTTGCATCCCAAACAACTAACTAAACAACTAACTAACTTAGTTAGTATTAAATGGTTTTCATAAAGAATTACTTTATAAAAAATTGCAAATATTCAGCATCTAAATTTGGCTAAAAGAAAAATTATATATACCTTTGCCAAAAATTTTAAAAGATTGTTATGAACCCTATCTATAAACTTATCAACTGGCTTAGAAAACAAACCACGCAACCTGCGCGTCAGAATATCGACTATGAGAAGCTATACCTTATAGCCGAACTCGAAAAACTAACAATTATTAACAAACAATTATATCAAAACATGATTAATAACAAGATTGTATTAAATGTAAATTACGGAGGTGATATGTACACCGGCGACACAGAACACACCACCAATCAGGCTAAGCAACACGACTCAACCGAGTACACCGACTACGAAGAGGTATCCCCAACTGCTACCAATTTCACAACCAGCAACGAAATTAGCAAGTTGGTAAGATATGCCAACGAGTACGTAAAAGGGTGCTTTAAAGGAGCCATTGATAGCTATTTCTTAGGCGAAGGTGCACAGCTGGCACTGATAGAAGCTACGTTTTACGACCACGGACAACTGCTAAAACGTAATTATCACCTAACATTTCTAAAATGTATGCAAGCCTGGGGAATACTCTCAACCGATCTGGATGTAGAACTTATGGCCAACAGCATGTCGCAGAAAATGCGTAAGTTGCCCGAATCAGGCTATCTATCGTGGGGCGATGAGTACGACGACGACCGTGCATATTGCAAGTTGATAGCCTCAACACTGCCATCAACAATGCCTTATATCAGGTAAGCAGCGTTCAGTTGGTTCATTCTGTATCGTTCCGTTAGTTCACTCCGTTCATTCTGCCCGAAAAAATAGGCTTTCGGGCAGATTTTTTTATACCCTAACTCAAAAAACGCACTCCAAATTGCCTTAATTTTGCCATCGCTTTCGTAGCAATAACATGTTCAATCTAAACAAAATTAAAGGTATGATCAATAAGGAAAAAATGTACGAGTACGGCTTGACCAAAACCATGGAGTACTTAATGCCGTGGATTGACAAGACCGACCAGAACGAGGTGATGGCCGATTGGGAAATGAATGTACCCGAACTGATGATGCGAAACCTACTTTACCTGTTTCTAACCACCAGCCAGCGCGAAAAGGTAGAACAGGCACTGCAGTTTTACCATCCGTACGACCGCGCTACCATCAACTATGCACTGCTGCTTAACCGATTTACAGGCTATCTGCCTGAACCCAAAAAGCTATTGGTTCAGCACCAGTTGCATCTACTTGCCGACCTCATAAAAGAGGATAGTAATATAAAATTAATCGAACACGAACAGAAAATGCAAGAGATTTTCAGAGTTGAAAAGAGTGGCGAACTCTTTAGTGTAGGAAGTAAATCAACACCCAAGCGCCTGCTGGTGCTGCAAGGGTTAGGAGGCAAACGCCCACCACGCTATGCGGTAAGTGTGTTTGGACCTTTAGCTCAAGTAGAACTGGTGCCAGGCGATGTGATTGCAGGCAAATTGCAGTTCGATACGTTTGAGTACGACGGTCGCACACTGCAGGACATTACATTAATCGACTTCGTAAAATGGCCAAAATGAAAACAAGTAAACTGCTATTAGGAAAACTCATGGAGTTTGAGGGACTAAAACTCAATGCCTATCGCGATGCGGCAGGCGTAGTAACCATCGGCTACGGCCACACATGGAATGTGCGTATGGGCGACCAGATATCGCGCTACTGGGCACGTGAACTGCTGGAGCGCGATGTAGCCAAGATCGAGGAACAGATTGACACCTTAGGCCTTGTGCTTACGCAGGGACAGACTGATGCATTGGTATCGCTGGTGTTTAACATCGGATTTGACAGATTCCGCACATCGACCTTGTTAAAACTGATTCGCAAAGGCGCCTCAACCAACAAAATCTGCAAAGAGTTTGAACGCTGGGTGTATGCTGGTGGCAAACGTATGCGCGGACTTGAAGTGCGCCGTGCCTGGGAAGCAAAACGATTTTTTGAATTATAATTATGTCGCGTATTGATGTAGGAAATGACATGCGCAGTCCACAAACAGTGACTGCAACACCCGAGAACTTTTACAGCTACGCAGATGATCCCCGCATCGGGGACATCTGTGCCCAGCTGGCCGACGCACTCGAACAGAAGTTGCGTGGCGAACTGACCGAAGACGAGCACAAGGCTAAGAAGCGTGAACTTAAAATAGGTGCCCACTTCTACACGCCGCATGCCCATTTCGAGAAGCATTATAAGAGCAGCGAGGGTGGTCCGGTACCATCGGGCAAGGCAATTATCGACCTGGATGGATGCTTGAATTTCGAACAGCTATACAACGACCATCTGAAAGGCCGCGAACAGCAATTGGGTATCAATATGGTAAACATATCGATAAGCGGTGGTGGCGGACATGTGTTATTCGACATTCCCGAGGGCCTCACCATTCAGCAGGCACAGCGGTGGATGGCACACCAGCTGGGCGATGTAGCTTACGACGAGGCCGTACACGAGCTTGAACGCGGCATTTTTATCCCATGCCGCCAGTATATTCTGTATATCGACGAAGCACGTATGTTTGGCGACGAGCTTCATCCAGCCGTACTTTCACCCGAAGAAACAACCCGATGGCAACAAAAGGACGATGGCGACGAACAGCCTGTACCCACAAGTTGCGGGCCCACACCCGACACGCCAGTCACACCATCCACACGTGCCATGGCAGCCTTCGATGAAACGCTGCGTATCACAGGCATAACAGCAAAGGAACTGAACCGCGATGGCGTGCGACACAATACACTGAAGATGCTGCTGCCAACACTCTGCCAGATGATGCCGCAAGCCGAACTGCTGGGTGTATTGCAGCGAAAAATGCCCGAATACTCACAAGAGCCCGACTGCACCACGCTGGTAGCCAATTTCTACGCCAAGTATGTAGATCCCAACCGTCCGCTAAACCTTAAACAGCAGGAGGTATTTATGCGCACGCTGAAATTAACAGATATCGACACCGAACCGTCAGAACCCACCGAGCAAACGCCACAATGGCAAATAAACCCACGCCAGTTGCCCTTGGGATTACGTGAGAGTTTAAAAGGCAACCCGCCAATCATGCACATGCCGTTGCTGGTAGGTATCATGCCTTGTTTGATGGCCCTGGCCAGCGATGTTGAGGTGCGGTATATCGACGGGCGCAGGCATCACCTGGGTGGCATGTCGATTATCAAGGCCGAACAAGCCAGCAACAAATCGGCCATCGAAGAAACCATCGATTTATGGATGGCCCCTATACGCAAAGAGGATGAGGTGGCCCGTGAACGCGAGGAGCAGATTAGTGCTAAGAATAAAAACCGCAAGAATAATGAACGCGGCGAGGCCGACCCCAAATTGTTGGTTCGTGAGGTGCCAATTACCATCAGTTGTTCGCGACTGCTAAAACGCCTCAAGATAGCACAAGGCAAAACACTATACTCGTTCTGTCCCGAAATGGACACGCTGGTAAAATCAAACTCGGCAGGTAACTGGAGCGCCAAATACGATATCTACCGTATGGCTTTCGACCGTGGCCGATGGGGACAGGACTACAATAGCGACCAAGCCGAAAGTGGTGTGGCCAAAGTAGCTTACAACTGGACCATCCTTGGCACACCCGGCTCTATCAAGCGGTGTTTTAAAGCCGAAAATGTTGAGAACGGATTATCAGGAAGAATGATGATGTCGGAAATCCCCGACGATCCTTATGCCAAGTTTACTGTGTTCGGCGAACCAACGGCCGATGATATCCGAAACATAGAGCAAGCCGTGGCCATACTTCGTGGCAGCAACGGATTCTTCGACACACCACGCCTGCGTAAAGCCATGGCCGATTGGGTAGAGGACAAGCGCCAGGAGGCCGCACTGGCACTCGATCGAGTTAAAGCCATCTTCCGTAAACGCTCGGCTGTTATTGGTTTCCGTTGCGGTGTAGTATATATGCTGCTGGCAGGTAAGGAGTCGAAATCCTGTCTGGAGTTTGCCCGCACCATGGCCGATTACACACTGTACATGCAAATGAAGAATTTCGGTCCGATACTGCAACGCCAGTACGAACGCCAACAGTACGACGGACAGCAGCTCCATGCCAACCACGTTATCTTTAACGAGTTGCCCAGCACCTTTGTTATGGCCGACCTGCGCGCCATGAAAGGCAGCGAATACTCTGATGGTGCCCTCTACAGCATCATCCACCGCTGGACCAAAGAAGGTTGGATTGAAAAGGCCAACAAAACAACCTATAAGAAAATCAAGGCTGTTTAGAAGCAATTCTAACAAAATTCACAAAAATAACGGGATTCTTTTGGAGTCTCGTTATTTTTTTGTACCTTTGCCCTCGGTTCGGAGGAGAAATACCGGGCCAGTAAAGAAGCATTTGCTATTATTTCGCGTTAAGCCAAGAGCCTCGGAAACTCATTTGGAATAACAAGCACGGAATAAATAGTGACGGCGGACATCTCGTAGAGGATGCCCACGCTCCATCATTTAGCAATGTTTCACGCAGGCCAGCGTGATTCATTCTTATGATGGACCGGGGTTCCATTCCGAGGCCGCCCCGTGCTTAACGCGATAAGGATGATGTCACGCTTTTCTTTATGCGCGTCAGGCGATTGATAGTCAGATGCAGACCTAAAACTATCAATTGCTATGGCAAACGACAAACTATCAGCTGCAAAGACAGCCAAGAACGATGAGTTCTACACACAGTATTATGACATTGAACGTGAGGTGGAGGCATATTTGGAGTATGACCCTGATGTTTTCCGTGAAAAGACGGTACTATTGCCCTGTGATGACCCGGACTGGAGCGAATTCACTCGCTATTTTGCCCAGAATTTTGAATCGCTTGGACTCAAGAAACTTATCTCTACAAGCTATGCTCCAGAGAGCAAGAAATACAAATATCCCATTCAGTTGTCGTTCCTTGAAACAAATGCTCCGCAGTATGATGCAACCAAGACGCAGACACACGGAAAGATATTTGTTCTAACTCACGATATGACAGGTGACGGGCGCATTGACTTAGACGATTTGGAATGGGAGTATTTGGAAAGTGATGGCGATTTCCGTAGCGAAGAGGTGACAAAGTTGCGTGATGAAGCAGACATTATTGTAACTAATCCACCTTTCTCGCTATTCCGCGAGTTCTTCGCGTGGTTGATGGAAAGTGGTAAGAAGTTCATTATGATTGGGAACAAGAATTGCGTCACCTATAAGGAGGTATTCCCATATATAAAAAATAACAAGGTGTGGTCAGGCCGTAAAGAATGGGCTGGTGGCATGTGGTTCAAGACCATGAACCCTGATGATGTCGATAAAGTTGTAAATGGTGTAAACATGAAAAATGTTCCTTCTATCTGGGTAACGAACATAGATCATGGTCGTCGTCATGAGCCTCTTCAGCTTATGACAATGGAAGACAATCTGAAATACAGTCGACATAAGGAAATCAAAGGTCGAGATGCCTACATCCATTATGAAAATTATGATGCCATAGATGTTCCTTTTACTGACGCCATTCCATCTGATTATGACGGGATAATGGGGGTACCTATCACGTTCCTTGATAAGTATTGCCCAGAACAATTCGAGATTATTGGGCAGACACAAGGAGACTCTGGTAAGGAACTTGGGCTTACTCCTTTTCCTCGTAAATTAAAGAAATTGAATCCAAGTCTTAGAGACGGGCAACTCTATTATATTGAAAATGATAAGCCAGAAAAACCATACGCACGAATTCTCATCCGCAAAAAGCAATAACAATATGAAAACCGAACGCAAAATTTACACCGTGAAGGAGCTCTGCGAGGGCTTCGTCTATAACAGTCTGGAAGAAAAGGGGCTGTATGGACTGGCTGGAAAGCTGACGATTCAGCCTGAATACCAGCGCAACTATCTTTATGCCGAAGATAACGGCAAGATGGAACTGGCCGTCATCGACTCGGTTGTGAAGGGATACCCGCTGGGCGTGATATACTTCAACAAACGCAAGGACGGACAGTTGGAGGTGCTTGATGGACAGCAGCGCATCACCTCGCTGGGTCGTTTCTGTACCGACAAGTTCTCCTACGAGATTGACGGTATGCCCTATAAGTTCTCACGCATCAAGGACGAGAAGTTACGGAAGCGCATTGAGAACACCGAATTGCTGGTGTACATCTGCGAGGGCAGTGAGATGGAAATACGTAAGTGGTTCGACATTATCAACATAGTAGGCATTGAGCTGCGAGAGCAGGAACGACTGAACGCCATCTACAGTGGTACGTTTGTCACGCTGGCCAAGACGGTGTTCAGCAACAGCCGCAACTCGGAGGTGCAGAAATGGAGTACCTACATCAGCGGCAACGTGAAGCGACAGGACTTTCTGGCCGCAGCGCTCGATTGGGTAAGCCACGGCCACGTGAAAGACTACATGGAGGCTCACCGCGATGACTATACCATCGACGAACTGCACGACCACTTCAACGACGTCATATCATGGATAGAAAGTGAGTTTGGAAAAACCTACAAGGAAATGTGCGGCCTCCCGTGGGGCAAACTCTACGACCGTTTCCACTCGCAGCCTCCAAAGAAGCAGGAAAACACGGAGGCCGTAGAGCGGCTAATGGACGATCCATACGTTAAGAACCGTCGGGGAATCTTTGAGTATGTGTTAGGCGGGCAGCAGGACAAACGGCTGCTTGACATCCGTATCTTCGACGAGGCTACCAAGCGCATCGTCTATCGCCGACAAACTCAGGAGGCCAAGCAACAGGGGGTAAGCAACTGTCCTTACTGTGTAATCGGCCCCGAAGCCCATCGCACAAAGATATGGGACATGAAAGACATGGATGCCGACCATGTATCGGCATGGAGTAAAGGCGGCGTTACCAGTATTGACAATTGCCAGATGCTCTGTAGAACTCATAATAGAATAAAGGGAAACAAATAAGCAGGGAACGCAATGGATGTATACAAGGAAACGGCATATATGTTGATTGACCAGTATGGTATCTCTACACGGTTTATCAACACCTTGGCTGAAGAACGCAACATGGAGAATCTTCTCAACGTGGTAGAACGCTCATTATCGGCCTACGACAAACTTGAACTGATGTTGCGCATAGAGGGGTCAGACTTCTTTGCAGGCAGCAAGCAGTACACCAAGGAGCTGCGGAGGAGAATCATTGACTGCTGGACGGATGATATAAGAAATGACGAGTATAGGAAACGTTGTAAGTCGAGTGGCAAAAGTGACAAGTACAAATCGCGGAAATTGGCTGAGATGAACTGGCACAGAGGTTCAGCATGGCCCAAGGCTTTCATGGAAATATCGGGCATCAATCCGCTTTTTGGCGGCAAGAAGAATGTGGAAGTTCGATATGAGGATTTTGAGGACGTAGAGCCCTACAAACGCTTGTCGCAACTGAAAGACTACCAGCAACATCTGAAGGATGAACTGAAAGCTGCACTGGCAGAGCGTGGTGATGATGCCAAATGTCTTATTAGCCTGCCCACAGGTTCTGGTAAAACGAGAATTGCCGTCGAAGCCTACACGGAATATTTGCGTCCTCGATTCTTCGAGGGGAAATACCTGATATGGATAGCACAAAGCGAGGAACTATGTGAGCAGGCGGTAGCCACCTTTCAGCAGATATGGCAGCACAAGGAGTTTTCGGAGAGTCTGCGCATCTACAGAATGTATGGGAACCACCAGCTGCATGAACAGGACATGTGCGGTGGTGTGGTAATTTGCAGCATCAACAAGCTATATTATGCTCTCGTAAACGGGGGAAATTACGAGACTCGGCTGCTGATAGAAAACTGTGGGGCTTGTATCATAGACGAGGCACACCGGGCCGTGACCATGATGTACAATACGTTTTACGAATATAGCCAACGAATCAGAGGCGCAAAGATGTTTCCTGTGTGTGGATTGACAGCTACACCAGGACGAACAGATGACATAACAAAGCTGACAAAGTTCTTCGTTTTCCGGCTTGTTACGCCCAACCTGCCTGCCAAATATCAGGAAAGACCAGTACATTACTTCCGCGATAAGGGATATCTGGCGCGGCCTATCCACGAAGTAATAGCTACGGGAACTACCTATACAATAGAATTTGAAACGGGTAAGCCAGATCCCTCGCTTGAAGAGCTGGAGTTTGAGATGGCGCGAGGTTGCAAGCAGTTGGCTCTCGATACCAAGAGAAACCAAAAGATTCTGCAACGATTGCTCGCCATTAAAGAAGGACAAGTGATAGTCTATGCCTGCAATGTTGAGCATGCCCAATTACTGGCTTCAGCATTGATAGTAAACGGAAGAAAGGCTGCGGCCATAACGGCAGCTACACCTCGCAGTAAACGATTGGTGTATATAGAGCGGTTCCGTAATGGAGAAATAGAGTTTTTAATCAACCACAGCGTACTGACAACAGGCTTTGACGCTCCGAAGACTAACTATATTGTCATCTGTCGCCCGATATTCAGCGATATACTCTATGAGCAGATAGTTGGCAGAGGGCTGAGAGGCCCGGAATTCGGAGGGACAGAGACCTGCCTCATTATAGACTTTACCGACAACTTAGGACGGTTCGGCGATCAGCAGTCGTATCACCGTTTCGAAGACTTCTGGGAGAACTGACTGATATACAACAACAACCAAATACAATAAAAATACTATGGACGATTTAGAAATTCTCTACAACGCAATGGCGAAGCTTGCCGCTAAGGGAAAACCGTTCAGCGATGAGCAAAAATTGACAGTAAAAGAGACAGAAGACGAATTTGTCGTGAACAAAGTTATACCTACTATAGAGCAGGCATTAACTGGGGTGATAGACATATTACAATGTCCGATAGACATTACTATTCATTATGTCCCAGGCGAGGACACAAAGGTAAAATATCAGCGTTCGGAAGAAGAAACAGAATCGGAAAATGATGATTTTGCTGAAGAAGAGAACACTGTTTCTGAGGAAAAGAAAGAGCGAAAGACAAAGCGCAAGACGGTTGGATTCAGTGTGTCGTTTGCCGATGGTACTTTTATACATCGAATGAAAGCTGTAGACACATGGATTGATGCATTGAAGAAGATTGGTCTGGAACTAATCTGCGACAATGGTGACCGACATGAGGCATGGCATAGAGTAGAGGAAAGGGATGTATGTATCGTTGAACGTAACGGGGTCGTCAGAAAGGATGGACACAGACCACAAAATATAGTGGACGGCTTCTATGTAATGACGCAGCTGAGCAACGAACAAAAAGTAAAAGACCTGGAACGGCTTAACAACTTTCAACCTCAACTTGGTATCAAAGTAAAATGGGATGACGAAGAGGATGCGGAAGAACAAGAACTTGAAGATGCTGTTGAATATGGAGAAAAACCAGACAGCTATCTGGTAAAGAGTCGAGTTGCAAACGGCTTTGCTCTTGAGGTCGTAAAGCAGTTATATAACCTTGACAAACTGGAGTCCGTGAAGCCATATTTCGTACGCAACCAACTAACCGCTGTTGAAAAAGAGGGAGTATTCAAGTTGATAGGCATGTTTGTAAGGTGTACTCAAGAAGAACTCGTATACAGGAATACTCGTAGCACTTCGCCCAGATGGTACGAAACACCTTTCGAAGTAGATGATGACACGCTATACCTGAGTAATCAATGGGTGGACAAGCCGTTTGGAGCTCTACGTATTTCCGATCTACAAAAGATGGTTGCCACCTGCTATCATGGTCTTCTTGAAGTTGAAATACTTGCAAATGGTATATATCTGCTGAAGGAAAAATAAAATCAGAAGTGACAGACGATTGCCTTGCTTTAATCGCAATATTGCAATATTGCATTGCATTTGATTTTTGTTCATTGGGTACACGGAGAAGTTGCTTCTTCCTTTTGAGTTTCCGTTTTTAAACCATTTGTAATAACATTCCCGCCCTTAGCAAAGAGCAGGCTACCAAGGGTGGGATTGCTGTATA
>JAEEGH010027075.1_pt1 | contig 11370 bp, 9 predicted proteins | sample 9134181 | NCBI WGS metagenome assembly JAEEGH01 (sample SAMN16246544, study PRJNA631951) | gut metagenome | biome: gut microbiome; feature: rumen; material: DP-attached | host: Bos | place: Iran: Karaj | collected 2018-10 | reverse complement strand
GCCGCCGGTTCCGACATGAAGTACAAGGTCGGCACCATGATCGAGATCCCCCGCGCCGCCCTGACCGCCGACGAGATCGCCAAGGAGGCCGAGTTCTTCTCCTTCGGCACCAACGACCTGACCCAGATGACCTTCGGCTTCAGCCGTGACGACGCCGGCAAGTTCCTGGGCGCCTACTACGAGCGGAAGATCTACGAGAACGATCCCTTTGCCCGCGTGGACCAGATCGGCGTCGGCAAGCTGGTGAAGATGGCCGCGACCCTGGGCCGTCAGACCCGTCCCGACCTGCACCTGGGCGTCTGCGGCGAGCACGGCGGCGATCCCAGCTCTGTGGAGTTCTTCCACAAGGCGGGTCTGGACTACGTGTCCTGCAGCCCCTTCCGCGTTCCCATCGCCCGTCTGGCCGCCGCGCAGGCCGCCATCAAGGAGGACATGGCCAAGGCTTCCGCCGCCGAGAACCCCGAGGCCGAGGTCAAGGCCAAGGTCGAGGCCGCCCGCTCTGCGCTGAAGGAAGCGGCTGAGAAGCTCTCCTCCGCCGCCGAGAACGCAAGCGCCGAGCTGAAGGACTTTGCCCAGGCCGGGATCAAGTCCCTGCTGGCCGGCTGGGAAGAGGCCAAAAAGACCTTCAACAAAGAGCGTAAGTAAGGCAATCACGAAAGAAAACCCATAAACAATAAAACGAGGCGCGTCCCGGAAAGGACGCGCCTCGTTTTTTTCGTAGGGGCGACCGCCGGTCGCCCCGTCTTCTAAAACCTAAAACCTAAAACCTATACCCCGCATCACCACAGCGCGATGTTGCTGTCGGTGCGGCTCTCGGTGCCGCCCGCCAGCACGCCGTTGGGAAGCCGTTGGATCATCTGGCCCCGGCCGAAGCTGGCGGTGTTCAGATCCACCCGCACATCGTGCCCCATGCGCCGCAGGGCCCGGGCGATCTCGGGATCGAAGCGGCTCTCCACGGTGACGCTGCCGTCCCGCAGCCACTGGAAGCGAGGGGCGTCCAGGGCCTGCTGGGGATCCAGCCGGAAGTCCACCGTGTTCATCACCACCTGGACGTGGCCCTGGGGCTGCATGTAGCCGCCCATGACCCCGAAGGGCCCCACGGGCAGGCCGTCTTTCATGAGAAAGCCGGGGATAATGGTGTGGTAGCTGCGCTTGCCGCCCCGGAGGACGTTGGCCGCGCCCGGATCCAGAGAGAAGTCCGCGCCCCGATTCTGCAGGGCGATCCCGGTGCCGGGGATCACGATGCCGGAGCCGAAGCCCATGTAGTTGGACTGGATGTAGGAGACCATGTTGCCCTCCCCGTCGGCGCAGCAGAGATAGACCGTGCCGCTCTTCGGCGGGATGGCGGGGCCATAGACCCTGGCCCGGTCGCCCATCTCCCTTGCCCGCCGGGCGCCGTACTCCGGCAGCAGGAGCCGGTGATAGTCCATCTCCATCCGCCCCGGATCGGTGACGCAGCGGAAGGCGTCGGCAAAGGCCATCTTCAAAGCCTCGATCTGCCGGTGGGCGGTGAGGGGGCAGTCCCTCTCGGGAAAATCGAATTCCTTCAGGATGTTCAGGGCCATCAGGGCAACGATCCCTTGCCCGTTGGGCGGGATCTCGCAGACCTCGAAGCCCCGGTAGTTCAGCCGGATGGGCTCTACCCAGAAGGGACGGTAGGCCGCCAGATCCTCAAAGCGCAGCCAGCCGCCGGATCTGCGGCTCTCGGCGTCGATCTTTCTGGCCAGCTCTCCCCGGTAGAAGCTCTCGCCGCCGGTACGACCGATCTCCTCCAGCGTGTCGGCGTGATCCGGCAGGCGGATCAGCTCACCCGCCTCCGGGGCCCGGCCCTCCGGCGCGAAGGTTTGGAACCAGGCGGCGAAGCAGGGCTCCGTCAGCGTCCGGCTGTAGGACGCGAAGGCGCTCTGCCAGGCGGCGGCCAGGTTGGGCGCGCAGGGAAAGCCCTCCCGGGCATAGCGCAGCGCCTCCGAGAGGTTCTCCGAGAGACGCCGGCGGCCGAAGCGCTCCGTCAGCGCCGCCCAGGCGCCCACGGCGCCGGGGACGGTGACGGGGATCCAGCCGAGGCGGGGCATGCGCCCCTTTTCGTCCCGTCCCTCGGCCAGCACCTTTTCCGCATCGGCCAGCATGGGGGCCGGGCCGCTGGCGTTCAGGCCGAAGAGTTGTCCGTCCTTTTCGCTCCAGACCAGGGCAAAGGCGTCGGAGCCCAGGCCGTTGGCCGTGGGCTCGGTGACGGTGAGGGTCGCCGCGGCGGCCACCGCCGCGTCCACGGCGTTGCCGCCCCGGCGCAGGGCCTCCAGCCCGGCGGCGGCCGCCTGGGGGCTGGAGCAGTTCACCATCCCGCCCCGGGCGTAGAGGGGGAAACGCTGAGAGGGATAGCGCTGGGCCAGGGGGTCAAAGCTTGTGTACATAAAGGGCCTCCTCGAAGGAATGAAGAAATGAAGAAATGAAGGGATGTTGGTTCGCGCCCGTAGGGACGGGCAAGCAGAGCTGGGATCGTCGCGCATTTCTCGCGCGTCGTTATGCCCGTCCGCGGACACGCGCAAGGCCTTCCCCCCGCAGGGGGAAGGTGGCGCGCAGCGCCGGATGAGGTCCCCGAGCGCCGTCACGCGTCCACGTCCGTCTCCGCCGTAGGGGCGGCAGTCAGCCGCCTGCGGTCACGCAGGCAGGGAGCGCGAAGGGGAAGCAGGATCATTATAGCAGGCGCCGCCGCGGGTGTAAAGCGAAGAAAACGCGGGCGGTAAATGGCAAGGGCCGCCGCCATGTGCGCGTTCGGCACAGAGCGGCAGCCCTTGCTGCGGTAAGAGGAGAGGATCACTTTTCCTCCATCAGCTTTTTCAGTTCCTTGGTCTCGGCCGCCACGTCCTTCTTCATCTGGCGGACGGAGTCCTCGTGGGCGGCCTCCGCTTTGCGGCGGCCCCGGCGGATCTCCTTCTCCACGTCGTGCAGCTCCAGCGCCTCGTCCGCGGCCTGCTTGACGCTCTCCGCCTCGGCGCGCACCTGCTTTTTCAGCTCGCTGAGATCCTGGCGGCTCTGTCTGGCGGCCTCCTTCAGCTCGCTGCGAATGTCCTTCTCCATCTTCTTATAGTCTTTCATTTTCAGTTCCTCCTGTTCTTTGATGCGGCGATAAAAGGTGTTCGGCTTCAGATCCAGCCGCGTCATGGCCTCCCGGGCGGTGATCCGCCCCTCGTTCCAAAGGGAGACGACGCTGTCGAACAGCGTTTCGTCCACGGCGATGGGCTTGCGGCCCTTGTACTTGCCCGCTTCCCGGGCGCGCTCGATGCCTTCCTGCTGCTTTTCCCGCCGATCCCGCCGCTCCAGCTCCAGCAGCGCCCGACAAAAGCCGAAGATCGCGCCGCCGCTCTGGCCCCGGGTATCAATGCCGGCCGACGGACAGACAAAATCCACCCTGCGCTCGTCCAGCCTGCTCATCAGAGAGAGCAGCTCAAGCGCGTTCTTCGCCACATCCGCAAGGGTCTCGGCCTGGATACAGTCCCCGGCCTGGGCGCCCGCCGCGGCGGAAAGAAGCGCTTTGTGGTTCCCCACCGTCCACAGCGCCATGCTTACACCTCCTTTATCGTTGTGCCCAGAGTATAGCACGGGCATCGGAATGTGTCAATAGGGTTGTTCATTATTTTGCAATATTTCATAATATATTCACAATCTCAATGAAACAGCCCGCGGGCGCTCCCGAAGGGGAGATGTCCGCAGGCTGTTTGCGCTCAGTTCACTTTTGTCGCCCCGGGGGAGGTGTCGATGCTCTTGCCGAAGACGAAAAAGCGCTGATACAGAAACTCCGTCACGAAGTTCACCAGCATGGTCAGCCCCAGCACCAGGTATTCGTTCCAGCCGCAGCGGTTGGTCAGCACCACGCCCCACCAGATGGAAAGCGGCGTGAACACCACATAGAACAGCAGCACCTTCAGCATGGCGATGGGGACATTGGCCGCGCTCTTGAAGGTGAACTTCCGGTTGAAGGTGAAGTTCCACACCACGCTCAGCGCCAGGGCGATAAAGTAATTCGGCCCGTAGTCCTTCAGATCGGTGACGCCGATGCCCGTCAGCAGCCGGTTCATCAGCGGGAAGGCGTCCTCCGGCCATTGGATGAACTGATTGAGAAGCGTGAAGGACAGTACCTCGATCAGCCCCGCGCTGATGGAAAAGAGTGTGAACTTCAGGGCCCGCAGGGCCTCTTTTTTCTTGGCGCTTTCCATGGGTTCTCCTCCCTATGCCGGCATTGCAATGCACATCCGACGATCATTATACTCCAAGGCGGGCGGAGAAGCAAGAGGGCTGCGCGGATCGGGCCGGATTTCCCGCCCGCGGGCAGGGGGAGCAGGGCGCAAAATCTTTCCGCCACGGCTTGATTTTGTACGCAAAATAGGATAAAGTATAGGATAGTATCCAAAATGAATAAAAAAGAGGCCTGACTTGTGAAAGAACAAAATACGGGAAAAAACTACCCGCCTGCCCAGGGCGATCCGGAGCCCAAACCAAATAAAACCGAGCGCGGCTGGATCGCGGCCTTCAAGTTCGTTCCGCTGCTGGTTTTCGCGACGCTGGTGATCGTCGGCGGCAAGCTCCTGGAGATGGAGCTGGTGATCTGCGCGCCGATCGCCACCTTTGTGGCGATCCTGGTGTACATGCTGATCTACAGGGAGAGAAGCTTTGAGAAGGTCTTTGAGATCGGGCTGGACGCCACGCGGAAGATCGCGCTGATCTTCTTTATTCTTATGTTCGCCTACGGCGTGGCGGAGTGCTTCACGGCCACGGGCGTGGGCGCTTCCCTGATCCTCCTGGCGCTGAAGCTGGGCATTTCCGCCCGTACGGTGGCCATCGTCTCCCTGCTGGTCACCTGCGTCCTCTCCATCGCCACCGGCTCCAGCTGGGGCACCTTCGCCGCCTGCGCGCCGATTTTCCTCTGGCTGAACTATCTGGTGCAGGGGGATACGATGCTGACGCTCTGTGCCATCGCCGGCGGCTCCTGCTTCGGAGACAACATCGGCTTGATTTCGGACGTGACCGTGCTCAGCTGCGGCATGCAGGACGTGAAGATCGTTGACCGCGTCAAGCATCAGATGGTCTGGTGCTTCGGCTGCCTGGCCGTCTCGCTGGCGTTATTCTACGTCGCGGGCATGCACATGAGCAACGAGTCCGGCGACGTGCAGCAGGCGCTGAACCGCATTTCCCCGGAGGCCATCGAGGCCCTGGAAAAGGATAAGCCCTCGGCTCTGCTGCTGCTGGATCAGGTCAAGAACGGGGTCCCGTACTACATGATGATCCCCATGATCGTGGTCATCGCCATGAGCTTTATGGGGATCCACACCCTCCTCTGCCTGGGCGCCGGCATGATCTCCTCTCTGCTGCTGGGCGTTCTGGCCGGAACGGTGCATCTGCAGAGCTGGCTGAACGATGTGGTCCAGGTCGGTTTCTCCCACGCCGGGGAAAACGTGATCATCATGATGATGTGGGTCTCGGCCTTCGGCGGCATCATGAACGCCATGAACACCTTCGAGCCCCTGTCCCGCCTGGTGGTCAAAATCTCCAGGAACGTACAGCAGCTCATGGGCTGGTGCGGCGTGCTGTGTCTGCTCGGCAACGCGGCCCTGGCGGACGAGGCCGCCCAGGTGACCACCATGAGTCCCATCGTGCGGGACATCGTGGAGAAGAATGTGGAGACGGAGAGCGAGGAGGACGCCTACAAGCTGCGCCTGCGGCTGGCCACCTTCACCTCCTCCATGGGCATCTACGGCTCTCAGCTCATCCCCTGGCACTGCTTCCCGATCTTCTTCGCGGGCATCGCCTCCAAGGTCTATCCGCAGGCTTTTAATGCCGGAGATATTCTCAGGAAGAACTATCTGGGCTGGCTGATCGTGGGCACGGCCCTGCTGCTGACCTTCACCGGCTGGGATCGCTTCGTGCCCGGCTTCGGTCTGCCGAAGAACGCCCGGCTGAAAAAGCAGGAGGCGCACGCTGCGGCCGAATGAATAAGCGGCCCCGCCGGAGACGATCCCCAGGCCGTCCACAGAGACGACAACGCCCCTTAAGCTGGATGTTCATAAGACCGTTTTGAAAGGAAAACGGATTTGAGCATCCGGCCGGCAGGGTTGGAGCAAAGAAATAAGACGAGATCGCGCAGACTTGTGTATCTCGTCTTATTTTTTTGTTCTTTGCGGCCGGGTCTTGCTCTGCATCGGGAGCGATGAGGATCATTTTTGATTCGCGGGCTTTATCCCCCCTGGATGAACGGATGAAACCGGAGACGGCATGACCCGAAAGTCATGCCGTCCCTGAAACAATATAAAACTGTCTTACGAGCTGCGCGGGAGCGCTTTTTGTCGGGAGACCTCAGCCCTCGAAGCGCTGAACGTCCTTGTAGATAAAGGTGTAGGAGACCTGGTTGTTCCCGTCCGTATAGGGGACGAGGGCCAGCGCGTCAAAGCTGGGGTGCATGTTCAGCGAGAAGAGGTAGGTCACATACTCGTCCCCGCAGGCGCTTTCGTCCACCAGGAAGCTGTCAAGGTAAATCCAATCTCCCCAATAGGGATCCCTGCCGTACAGATCCCAGATGCCGAAGATGTCGCCGCTGTAGTCGGTGATCTTCAGCTTCAGCGTAATACGCAGGCAGGAATCGACCGGCGTGTCAAGGATGTAGGGATGGGTGATGTCGTTTTTGTTGTTCCAGTTCAGCTTCAGCTCTTCGCTGCTCATATAGCCTTCCAGCTTCTTGGCAACAAAGCCCTTGCGCTCTCCCTGGGTGGCGCCGCAGCGGGCGCAGGTCTCGGGCGCTTCGTAGGTGGCGGGCTGCCAGTCGTGGCCCAGGGCCGGGGCGAGGACAGCGTCGCAGCGGGAGCAGACGGATTCCTTGGTGCAGGTGGCGTCCTTGGCCTTATGGCCGAGAGGCGCGCCCTCGGTCTTGCCGCAGATCTTGCAGGTGTTGGGGGTAAGGCAGGTGGCAGGCTCCCAGATGTGCACGGTGAAATAGCAGACGGCAGCGGCGGCGGCCAGGAGCCCCAGGATGACCAGCAGCCAGATCCACCAGCGGCTTTTCCGCTTTTTGGGCGCGGGGGCCGCCGCGTAAACCGGAGCGGTCATTTCGGGCGCAGGGAAATAGGGGGGAATGGGCGTCTCCGTCGCGGGAGCCGCGGGAGAAGCCGGGGACTCGGGCGCGGGGGAGGCGGGGGCCTGCGCTTCGGGCGCAGGGACATTCGCTTGCGGCGCGGGGGCGGCCGGGGTTTCTTCCTTATCCGGCAGCGGCGCGGCCGGCACGGGCTTGGGGTTACCGCAATCTTTGCAGAAGGAGGCGTTCCCGTCATTCTCGGAACCGCAGGAGGTGCATTTCCACATATGGATGCCTTCTTTCATAATTGATACTTTATTATACAGGAAAGCATCGAAATTTGTCAATCGCGCCGGGGGGAAATCAGAGGAAAAAGCGTTTGTGCAGAGAACGGCGCAGAGGTGGGCACAGGCCGATGATGAGGAGCATCAGCCCCAGCAGGCCCAGCACCGCAAGCGGGATCAGCGACCACCAGACCATGGGGATCCCGAAGGCGACATAGAGCAGAAATTCGATCAGGATGCACAGCCCGCCCAGGGCGAGAAAGCCGCCGCCCAGGATATACAGGGCCCGGTGCCGCCGCCGCCCCACACAGTGGCGCAGCAGGACGATCTCCGTCTCGAGCAGCAGCAGCAGGGCGCCCCCTGCGGGGAGGGCCAGGGGCAGGAACCAGCGCCCGCCGGTCTTCAGGCACACGTACAGGGCCATGCCCAAAAGCGCGGCCATGGCGATGGGGAAAAAGACCACGGGGCTTCGCCGCCGGAACCAGAGCGGCAGACAGAAGCACAGATAGGCCGTCAGCAGCCCGAAGCCCACATATCCGCTCCAGGTGACCGCGGCGTTCAGCTTCAGGTCGATCAGCAGACAGACCAGCACCGGAACGGCGAACAGAAAGCTCAGGATAAAAAGCAGGCCCCCGTGCCGCACGTTTTCCCCCTCGGCATAGCGGGGGTAGGGGGCGGCCTCCGGGGTCTCCGGGAGCTCGGGGTGATAGGCCCGCAGCCCGCACAGAGGGCAGGCCGCGACGCCCTTTTGCAGCTCAACGCCGCATCTGGCACAATACATGACAGCTTCCTTTCCGGCCCGCGGCTGCACGGTCGCCGCGCAGGGCCACTGGAGGGAAGCGACGGTTCCTTCCGCTCTCGCCGAATGAACCGGCGCTTGCCTAATCTTTTCCGTTGGCCTCGAGCTTCACATGGAAGCCCAGGCGGACGAGCTTGGTGAAGAAGCGCCGCTCCAGCTCGGGGGCGACGGTGTTGCGCACGATGTTGACATAGGTCTCCCCCTGCCAGGAGCTGACGCTGCAGTTGAAGGGAGAGCTGGCCTGGGCGCCCAGCACGAACTCCACCCTGCGCACATAGGGGGCCATGGCCTCCGGCAGCTCCACGCGCCCCAGATTGGAGAGCGTCAGGCAGGCGACCCGCTCCCCGACGGTGTCGAACACCATGCGCATGATGAGGTTTTTGAGCGGCAGGGGCACCGGCTTCAGCAGCAGGTTTGCCTCGTCGTTGACGTTGGGGGTGAAGATGGCGCGCATGTTCTTCTCGGTGATGGTGAGCTTCATCTGATAGTGGACGATCTTCACCAGCTCCTCGAAGCTGTAGTCCCCCAGGCGGGGATCCACGCCGATGTTGGCCACCGCCACGAAATTGCGCATGGTCTCGCCGCCGTAGAGCTTGCGGAGGTTTACGGGGATCTGCACCTTCACGGGGCGCTGCCGCCGGCGCCGGGGCTGCTCCTGCGCCTGCATCTCCAGCAGGGACTGGAGCAGCAGCGCGGTCAGGTAGGCCGTGACGGTGACGCCCATTTCCCGCGCCCGCGTCTGCAGCAGCACGCTGTCCAGGATCCCCAGAGTCACATGCAGGAAGCGATCCGGCTCCAGCTCGCCCTTGGGGCGGTAGACGTCCAGACTGTCCCGGGGCGCGGCCACCGGCCCGGCGTTGTCCTGAAAGCTGTCCCGCAGCTCCGCGGCGGGGGGCTTCTCGTCCGGATCCTTGACGCCGCAGGTCGCCGGGATCTCCAGGGCGTGGCGCAGCCGCAGGTATTCCGCCGCCAGGTTCTTGGCGAAGACCAGGCCGCCGGTTCCGTCGGTCACCGCGTGGAAATACTCCACCGCCATCCGATCCCGGTAGTAGAGGACGCGGATGGCACAACGCATCACGTCCGCCCGGGTCATGCCCACCAGGGGCTGGGCGCTGTCCTCCCGCACCCGGGGCGGCCGCTCCAGCTCCTCCAGATAGTACCAGAAGGCGCTGCGCCGCAGCCGTACGCAGACCGAGGGGAAGCGGGGCGCGATCCGATCCAGCGCCCGCTGCAGCAGGGCGGGATCCACCGGCTCCGTAAAGCGGAAGGAGATGCGGAAGGCGTTGCTCCAGTGACGGCGCAGAGAGGCCGGGAAAATCAGGGCGGCGTTGTCCAGCCGCATCCATCGAAGCTGTCGGGCCTGGGAATCCATAGAGCATCTCCTTTCGTTTTTGCCCAGTATACCTCCGAATTGCCCCTCCGTCCAGCCCCGATTGACAGATGGAGAGGGATGGGGTATGCTGAATAGAGAAGGGAAACAAAGGGTAGAGCGACGAAAAAAAGAGGAGAGAGACGATGGAGAGCATCAAAACGGGCAGATATCGGCATTTCAAGGGCAAGGAATACCAGGTGCTGGGCCTGGCCACCCATTCCGAGACGCTGGAGCCCATGGTGGTCTATCGGCCGCTGTACGGCGAGGGGGCTCTGTGGGTGCGCCCTGCGTCCATGTGGAACGAGACCGTGGAGCGGGACGGAAAGACGTACCGCAGGTTTACCTACATCGGGGAAGACGAGGAATAAAGGAAGGAAGCCCCTTGCGTCCGGCCCGTAGGGGCCGCCTTCGGCGGCCCGGAGACACGCAGGCAGGGAGCGCTAAAGCGGAGCGGAGCGCAGCGACCCCGCGCGGTCGGCGTGGCGCAAGAAGGTATAGTCCATAGAGCGGTCGGAGGCGCCCTTTTCTTTCTTGGACCGGCACGGCCCGTTCTTTCTTTTCGGCAAGACGAAAAGAAAGAATGGGGGGTGCATCGTCCCTTCTTTGGTCGTGCGCGGCCGTCCGACCTTGCGCCGGGGGCGAGATCCTTCGACTCGCTTCGCTCGCGAAGCCATGACACGGGGGACGAGGGGACGAAGGACGCGGATTGCCACGCCAGTGACACGGTCACTGGCTCGCAATGACAGGGGTTACGGGCGCGGGTCGGACAGGGCGGACGACCGATGGTCGTCCCTACGGGAGACGGGGGCTGCGGATTGCCACACCAGTGACACGGTCACTGGTTCGCAATGACACGCGGGGGGACGATCCCCGCGAAGCCCGGCCCCGCGCTTCTTCCGGCCCCGCGCTTCCCCCATCCCTCTTCCTTCTTCACTTGCGACGGAAAGGAGCATCTATGTCCAACATCACACCCGAGCGGCTGCGGGAATTTACAGCCGTACTCCAAAAATACAAGGCCGGCAAGGCCAGTCTGGAGCGCCGGGTCATCGCCGCCGAGAACTGGTGGAAGCTGCGCAACCGGGTCCAGGAGGCCAAAAGCGGCCACGGCTCCCCCGAGGGCTACCAGAGCGAGAGCGGCTGGCTGCACAACGTCATCGTCTCCAAGCACGCCGACGCCATGGAGGCTTATCCCGAGCCCATCATCCTCCCCCGGGAGCCCGGCGACGCCCGGGAGGCCCGGTTGCTCTCGGCGGTGCTGCCCGTGATCCTGGAGCAGAACCGCTTCGAGAAGACCTACGACGCCGCCATGTGGCAGAAGCTCAAGACCGGCACCGCCGCCTACCGGGTGGTCTGGAACCCGGACAAGCTGGGCGGCCTGGGCGACATCGACATCCAGCGGGTCGATCTGCTGAACCTCTTCTGGGAGCCGGGCGTGGACGAAATCCAGAAGAGCCGCTTCCTCTTCTGCACCTCCCTGGAGGACGAGGATCTGCTCTGCGAGCGCTACCCGCAGCTCCGGGGCCGGATGCACGGCAGCGCCTTCCGGGCCGCCCGCTTCGTCTACGACGACGCGGTGGATCTGTCCGGCAAGGCCACCGTCATCGAGGTCTATTACAAGCAGCGCGGCGTGCTGCACTACTGCAAGTACGTGGGCGACACGGTGCTCTACGCCACCGAGAACGAGGCGGAGGACGCGGGGGAGAGGGAGACGGAGTCCTTGACTCCCCCTCCGGGGGAGCTGTCAACGACGCTTGCGGCGGTGACTGAGGGGGTGTGCGACGCCCGACACCCCCACCGCCCCTTCGGGGCACCTCCCCCGGAGGGGGAGGCAAGAGAAATGGCCGCTCCCCCGGAGGGG
>JAEEGH010027072.1_pt1 | contig 11371 bp, 9 predicted proteins | sample 9134181 | NCBI WGS metagenome assembly JAEEGH01 (sample SAMN16246544, study PRJNA631951) | gut metagenome | biome: gut microbiome; feature: rumen; material: DP-attached | host: Bos | place: Iran: Karaj | collected 2018-10 | reverse complement strand
TAGGCTTTTTATAGATGTTCGCGGCAGTAGCGGCATGCAGGTCTTTACCTTCACGGAACACTTCTATCATCTGAGGATCCTGAGAAAGGTGAGCCATCACACGAAGTTCTATCTGACTGTAGTCTGCTGAAAAAAACAAACAACCGGGTTCCGGCACAAAAGCCTTGCGAATCTCTTTGCCGTCCTCGCCTCGGATGGGAATATTCTGTAGGTTTGGGTCTGACGACGACAGGCGTCCTGTCGCGGTAACGGTCTGATTAAACGAGGTATGAATATGGCCAGTACGTGGATTTATCAGCTTCGGAAGGGCTTCGATATAGGTTCCGATAAGTTTCTTCAGTCCACGATGTTCTAAAATGTCGGCGACAATCTCGTGCTTGTTGCGAAGCTGTTGTAATACCTCTTCTGAGGTGACATATTGGCCTGTCTTGGTCTTCTTGGCCTTTTCGACGATTTTCAATTTATCGAACAAAATCTCACCTACCTGTTTGGGTGAGGCGATGTTGAACTGCTGTCCGGCGAGTTCATAGATACGGCGTTCCAAATCCAGCATGCGCGCATTAAACTGCTTGCTGGTTTCTGCTAATGACTCTGTGTCGAGACACACGCCGTTCATCTCCATTTCTGCCAAAACCGGCATCAGAGGCATCTCTATTTTATAGAAGAGGTCTTCGCACTCTAACCGTTTCAACTCCGGCTCTAACTTGTTTTTCAACTGCAGCGTGATGTCGGCATCCTCGCAAGCATATTCATAAACGAGGGTAGGGGAGAGGTCGCGCATCGACTTCTGACCTTTTCCGCGTGGACCAATCAGCTCATCGATGTGAATCGTCTTGTAATGAAGATACACTTCAGCCATATAGTCCATGTTGTGACGCAGCTCGGGTTGGATGAGGTAGTGGGCTATCATGGTATCCCACATCTCACCTTTTAACTCGACGCCGTAGTTGCGAAGTACCTCTAAGTCGTACTTCAGGTTTTGGCCAACCTTAAGAATCGAGGCGTCTTCGTAGAGCGGTTTGAAGATTTCGATGACTTTCATCGCTTCGTCGCGCTCAGCGGTAACAGGAACGTAAAACGCCTCGTGTTCCTTCACGGCAAAGCTTAAACCCACCAATTCTGCGTCAATAGGAGAGGTAGAAGTGGTCTCCGTGTCTAAAACGAGAAATGATTTTGTCCTGAAAAAGTCATAAAGACGACGCATTTCTTCCTCATTATCAACGAGTTTGTAGTCGTGCGAGACTGTTTTTAGTGTCTCAAAACTCGAGAATTTCTCGTCATCTGACCCAACGGGCGCAAATTCTGCAAAGAGATCGAGTTGAGCGTTAACGGGTTTTATCTTTACTTCAGGTTTTTTAAGAATCTTACTCGCCAGGCTCTTCAGCTCAAGTTCTTCTAACAGTTTTGCCAAAGCTGACTCGTTGGGGGCTGAAACCTTCAACTGCTCCATATCGAGTTCGATGGGAACATCTGTCTTGATGGTCGCAAGAAATTTTGAGAGACGGATGTCCTCAACATGTTCCTCTACTTTCTTTTGTAAGGCACCCTTGATTTCTGAAGTCCGATTGATCAGTTCCTCGACAGTACCAAACTCATTGATTAGTTTCACGGCAGTTTTTTCTCCGACACCAGGGCAACCAGGGAAGTTGTCTGCCGAGTCACCCATCAGCGCCAAGAGGTCAATGACGGCTTCTGTCGATGGAATGGCGTATTTTTGCTTCACTTCCTCAGGTCCCATGACCTCGTAACCGCCTCCGTGGCGAGGGCGATAGATGAAGACATGAGGCTTAACTAACTGTCCGTAGTCTTTGTCAGGTGTCAACATATAGGTATCGATGCCCTGTTCTCCAGCCTTCGTGGCCAAAGTTCCTATAACGTCGTCCGCCTCATAGCCAGCAACCTCAAGGATGGGAATATTCAAAGCTTTCAGGATCTCCTTGATAATAGGTACGGATCGTTTGATATCCTCTGGCGTCGCCTCGCGCTGGGCCTTGTAAGCAGGGTAGGCTTCGCTGCGGAACGTTGGTCCATGTGGGTCGAAAGCCACTCCGAGATGGGTGGGTTCTTCCTTGGTGAGCACTTCCTGAAGGGTATTTAGGAAGCCCATCACGGCTGACGTATTGAGACCTTTTGAGTTAATTCGCGGGTTTTTGATAAACGCGTAATAGGACCGATAAATGAGCGCGTAGGCGTCGAAAAGGAATAATTTATCCATAACTTTCTTCAATTTGTGCGTAAAATTACTAAAAAAATTCGCACTATCCAATTATTTTCATTAATTTTGTACGAAAATAGTGTGACTTATGGATTATTTAAGCATTATCAAACAGCCTATTGCGACAGATTTGGACGATTTCATCGCGCTTTTCAATCAGTCTTTAACCCACGAAGATGGTATGTTAGGTTCCGCCTTGTCTCATATCCGTCAACGTGGCGGTAAGCGTATGCGACCCATTTTGATGCTGTTGATGGCCAAAAACTATGGTCAAATATCTGACGTCACACAACATTCTGCCGTTGGTCTTGAACTCTTACATACCGCCTCTTTGGTGCACGACGACGTCGTTGACGAGAGTGGCGAGCGCCGCGGTCAGGCTTCTGTGAATGCCACCTATAATAATAAGGTGGCCGTCTTGGTGGGCGACTTCATTTTGTCAACGGCTTTGCTCCATGTATCGTTTACAAACCATCAGGGAATCGTGCAAGAACTGTCAGAACTTGGCAGAACGCTGGCTGCTGGAGAGATACTTCAGCTCTCGAATATTCAAAACCGTGATATCTCAGAAGACGTTTATTACCAGGTAATCGAAAAGAAAACAGCAGCTTTGTTCCAATCGTGTGCTGCCATAGGTGCCCTTTCGGCAGGAGCTACTGATGAAATGGTGCAGAAAGCGGGTGAATTTGGTCGCAATTTAGGCATTATGTTCCAGATTCGAGATGACATTTTCGACTATTTCGACTCTAAGGAAATAGGTAAGCCGACAGGTAACGATATGGCGGAAGGCAAGCTGACGCTGCCCGTTATTTATGCCCTTAACAACACGAACTTCGAATCGATGCAGACATTGGCAAAGAAGGTGAAGGCAGGAACCATTAATCCCGATGAAATCGCTGTCTTGGTGGAGTTCACCAAACAGCAGGGTGGCATAGACTACGCTGAAGAGAAAATGGCCGAATTCAGCCAGATCTGCATGCAATACATTGAAGAAAACGTGAAAGAAAAGGCCATCAAGGATTCCTTGACAGCCTATGTTAATTACGTCGTCCAGCGTAATTATTAGTTTTTCCCCTCCCTTTTGGGAGGGGTAGGGGTAGGCCTTCATTTCAATCCCCCCTCCCTTTTGGGAGGGGTAGGGGGTAGGCTCCTTAGAAGAACTTCACCTCCTTGCCTGCGAGGTCGCTCAGGATGAGGTTTGGTAGACGGCTGGTGCCCAAGCGGAAATAGTAGTTCGTGAGCCACTTTTCGCCAAGAACTTCCTCGACAATACTATAATATGTGAGGGCGTCCTTCACGGAATTAATACCGCCGGCAGGCTTCAGACCTATCATAATTCCTGTCTCCTCGTAGTACTCCTTGATAGCCTGGCACATGACGTAAACGGCCTCAGGCGTAGCTCCAACTTTCTCTTTACCCGTAGAAGTCTTGATGTAGTCGGCACCTGCGTACATAGAGAGGATGGAAGCCTTCTTAACGTTCGAGAGGTTCAGCAGGTCGCCAGTCTCCAGAATTACCTTCATGGGCACCTCTCCACAGGCTGCCTTCTGTTCCGAAATTTCCTCACAAACGGTTTCGTAGTCCCCAGCTAAGAACTCGCCAACGTGCATCACGATGTCCACGTTTTCAGCACCGTCCTGTACGGCCAACTTAGTCTCTGCAACCTTAATCTCAATCAGGGCCTGCGAAGAGGGGAATGCGCCGCTGACAACAGTCGGAATAACGCCCTCAACTTCTAAAGATTCGGCCACCAATTTAGCAAAACGCGGATAGGTTACGACGGTAGCGACGTGTGGCAGGTCAGGGAATTCGTTGGAAAAATTATTGACTTTTTCTACCAGAGCCAGTACACTTTCAGCTGAGTCCTGCGTGGTAAGAGTGGTCATACAGACGGAACCTATCAGGAACTTTTTGATTTCCTCCGTGTCGTTCTTCGGCACGCGCTCCTCGACGATTCTCTTTACGGCGGCGGTCACAGCGGCTTCGTCAACGTTGCAGTTATACTTGCTAAGAGCCTGTTCATACTTGCTCTTCAACTCTTCATGATGGTGGCCACAGCCACAGTTGCAATGTTCTCCCATAGTTTAATTGGATTTAGTTAATAATCAGTTATTTATATTTTTCAGTTTCTCGTTGTTACTGGGTTTGTTTCTCTATTCTTACTTCAGTTTCTCGTTGTTCTTATGACGTTCAGCATCACGTTTTGTCTTCTTGGCGATCGATTTTTCCAACTCTTCCGTCAGGTTAACTCCCGTTTGGTTTGCCATACAAAGCAGTACCCAAAGCACGTCTGCCATCTCTTCGCCTAAGGCTTGCTTTCCATTGTCAGCCGAACGAGGGTCTGAAGCTTTCCACGATTGCTCGCCATATCGACGGCTAATCACCCTCGCCAGTTCGCCAACCTCCTCAGTAAGTACCGCCATATTGGTCAGCTCTGAGAAGTAACGCACACCGTACTCCTTAATCCACTGGTCTACAGAACGTTGAGCTTCTTCTATCGTCATAGGCGCCTAATCATTTGAACGATGAGGATAATGATGGCAATAATCAGAATCATGATATTCTGCCTATTCTCCCGCTCGTATTCGTTCCAATGGAAAGCCTTGTACAGGAAGCTGGCGAGCCACAGCAACAGACCAAGGCAACACGGCCACATGCCATAATTAGAGCCCCAAATCCATGAGCATACAATGCCGATAATTACCAGAACGAGCCCTGATACTTCTATTTCCCTTAGATATTTTTTCATATTTACTCCTTATTCTTTGTATCCATACAGATGGTTACTGGCCCGTCGTTCAGCAGTTCAACCTTCATGTCGGCTCCGAATTCTCCTGTTGCAACAGTTTTCCCTATGGCCTCAGAAAGCTCCTTGCAGAAGGTCTCGTAGAGTGGGATAGAGTGTTCGTGACTGCCTGCCCTAAACCATGACGGCCGATTACCCTTCTTGTAGCTTGCATAGAGCGTAAACTGGCTGACGACTAACGCCTCGCCGCCCACATCTAAGATGCTGCGGTTCATGACGTCGTTCTCGTCGCCAAACACCCGCAGGTTGGCGATTTTCTTCACTAACCAGTCTAAATCCTCCATTGTGTCCTCATCGCAGATACCCAAAAGGATAAGAAATCCTTGGCCTATCTGACCCTTTACAACACCTTCTATGGTGACGCTGGCATGAGTGACGCGCTGTATGACTGCTCTCATCTTATTATTATTTTCGGCAAAGTTACTAACTTCTTTCCATATCGCCAAATATTTATTCTGATTTGTGAAAGAAAAAAACTCCCTGTCTCATTTGGATGCTTAAAGTAAAACAAGTTGTTTTGGTCAGGAAATCATGTAGAAAAGTTACCGAAATCCTTAGGAAAACTTGACCAAAACAACTTGTTTTACTTTAGTTTTCTTATGGATTTTGATGGAAATGTTCGAAAACTATCTTGGCTTTTGCTGGGCCTATGATGTTGCTAAGTGTAGCTTCGTCGGCCTCGCTGATGCGCTTGACAGATTTAAGGCTATTTAAAAGCTCGTCACGCGTCTTGGGACCAATGCCCTTAATGTCGTCCAGCTCGGAGTGTAAAGCGCGTTTAGAACGCTTCTCTCTATGAAAAGTGATGGCAAAACGATGTACTTCGTCCTGTAGCTGAGACAAGACGCGGAACAGCTCGCTGTCTGTTTTCAAACCAATAACCCTTGGCGGGAAACCATAAAGTAGTTCGTTAGTCTTGTGTTTGTCGTTTTTTGCCAGGCCTGCGATGGGAATATCGAGGCCTAAATCATCTTGAACAGCCTGTCGAATGACCTCCATTTGCCCCTTTCCACCATCGGCTACGATGAGGTCGGGTAGGGGTTGTTCCTCGTCTATCAGGCGTTGGTAACGACGCCCTACAACCTCCTTCATCGAAGCGTAGTCGTCAGGACCTACGACGGTCTTAATATTATACCGTTTGTAGTCGCTCTTCGATGGTTTCATCTTCTTGAAAACGACACAGGCGGCCACAGCATCAGTACCAGAAATGTTCGAGTTATCGAAACATTCTATCTGATATGGTAGCTTTTCGAGCTTGAGCAAGTCCTGTAATTCTTTCATCAAACGTACCTGTTTTTGCTCTGGATTCAGCTTTTCAGCCTGCTTTAAACGGTCGAATTTGTACTGTTTTCCGTTCATTAAAGAGAGGTCTAAGAGGGTCTTTTTGTCACCTCTTTGGGGTACGGTTATCGTGACTCCATCCAGGTCGATGGCTATCTCTTTAGGCACGATAACCTCTTTGGCATCGCTCTTGAAACGCTCTCGCATCTCTACGATGGCTAACTGGAGCAATTCCTCGTCGCTCTCGTCTAAACGCTTCTTGTATTCGAAGGTGAACGACTGGTTGATCTGACCGTTCGAGACGTGAATGTAGTTGATAAATGCCACCTTTTCATCGTTGGTAATTGACAGGACATCCACGTTGTTGATGGTATGGCTGACCACCTCACTCTTGGCCACAAACTGGTCTAATAACAAGTAACGACGCTTCACCTCTTCTGCCTCTTCGAATCTTAACTCTTCGGCTAAACGGAGCATCTCTTCTTTTAACTTTCGCTGCACTTCACGAGTATTGCCTTTAAGTATCTCGCGAGCCTGATCGATGTTACGCTGATAGTCTTCCCAGGCTTGTTTCCTGACACATGGCGCAGCGCAGTTTTTGATGTGATATTCTAAGCAAACCTGATACTTGTTTTCAGCAATGCCGTCCTCTGTAAATGGGGTTTTACAGGGTCGCGGATGATAGAGTTTCTTGATAAGATCAAGCATGGCATGCATAGTCCCTACATGCGAGTAGGGACCATAGTAAGTTCCCCATTTTTTATTAATGGTTCGCGTAGGGAAAATACGAGGAAGATACTCCTTTGTGATACAGATGCTGGGGTAGGTTTTACCGTCTTTCAGGAGTACATTATAATGGGGATTGTACTTCTTGATCAGGGAGTTCTCAAGTAGTAGCGCGTCCTCCTCAGTATTGACTACCGTGTAACTGATATTGTGTATCTTGGAGACCAGAACTTTTGTCTTGAAACGGTCCACTTCTGTATGAAAGTAGGACGAGACGCGGCTCTTCAGATGCTTGGCTTTACCAACATAAATGATGGTTCCGTCAGCATCGTAGAACTGATAACTGCCAGGCTTCTCAGGCATAGACCTTACGATAGCCTTCAATTTCTCCAAACGTGACTCGTCCTCTTTCTTTGACATCATATTTCTTACTTATAGAACTACCTTTGTTTCACGTGAAACCTTATAAAGTTATGAGGGTTGTTAGTTCAATGCCCTCAAACTCGTCTCTGCCATGAAGGCCCTCGTCTTTAATCTCAATGATGAAGTTTATATAAACCTTCTTCGGGTGAAAATGCTCAACCAACTTGTAGGTTGCTTTTGCCGTTCCTCCTGTTGCCAACAGGTCGTCGTGAATTAAAACGACGTCATCTGGGTCGATGGAGTCAAGATGCATTTCTATCGTATCAACACCATACTCCTTAGTGAACGGCTCTTTGATAACGGTAGCAGGTAGTTTTCCTGGTTTGCGTGCAAGTACAATACCACATCCTAATCTTCCAGCTAAGGCTGCTGCCATTACGAAACCTCTACTTTCTATTCCAACAATCTTGGTTATTCCTTTGTCTTTGTACAGACGCTCTAACTCGTCGAGCATTTCTTTCATACACTCAGCACTCTTATAAAGAGTCGTTACATCGCGGAAATTAATGCCTTTTTTAGGAAAATCAGGCACGCTGCGTAGATTGTCAATCAACAGTTGCTTGTTCATAATTCTTGGTTTTAACGTTAATAGTATTTATTTAGTAATATAATTGTTTCACGTGGAACAGCCTCCTTGCATCTTATCCCTTGCTTCTTACTTATCAAAGGTAGCACCCTTTACGTCTTACTCCCTATATCTTACTTCTTCTTATCTTCCTAACAGCACTAACATTGCATTAATGTCGCTGGGTGATACGCCAGGGATTCTGCTGGCTTGGGCTAACGTCTCAGGCTGGATACGTTCCAGTTTCTGACGTGCTTCCGTAGAGATAGCAGAAAGATTAGGGTAGTCGAACTTCCCTTTAATCTTGATATTCTCTAATCGATGCATCTTGTCTGCTACTTGTCGTTCACGTTCTATGTAGCCTTTATACTTAATATGTATCTCGGCTGCTTCGGCAATTTCTTCCTGACGGTTTGGAAGTCGCCCGATGATTTCGCGGAATTCTGGCACGATATCTTTCAGGATGTCGAAGTTTAGTTCTGGACGTGATACGAGATCTTCCAGCTTACAACCATAGACGAGTGGGGTAGAGCCAACAGCTTCCAATGAGCTGTTGATAAGTTTCGGTTTTATCGCGAAGGTTTTGCAGAAGGCTTCGATGTCTTCTATGGCTTGTTTCTTCTCAAGCCACCAATTATAGCGGTCGCGTTTTGCTAAGCCGAGTTCGTAGGCTTTCTCTGTCAGGCGTGCATCAGCATCGTCCTGTCTTAACAAGATTCGGTACTCGGCACGTGAGGTAAACATTCTATATGGTTCGTCGACACCCTTTGTTACGAGGTCGTCTATTAGCACTCCGATGTATGCTTCGTCACGTTTTAGCTCGAAGGTTGTGTGTGCTGTTGTGCCACAACCGCCAACAGAACCAGCCTTCAGCGCGGCATTAATACCCGCTAACGTTCCTTGTCCACCAGCCTCTTCATAACCCGTTGTACCGTTTACCTGGCCAGCCATAAACAATCCGTCTATGACTTTCGATTCTAAGGAATGTCGCAATTGAGTGGGATCGAAGAAGTCGTACTCTATCGCATAGCCTGGTCGATACACTTTGATATCTCGGAGGGCAGGGATTTGTTTGAGCGCCTCCAGCTGAACATCCATTGGCAGGCTGGATGAAAAACCGTTCAGGTACATCTCGTTAGTATCTTCTCCCTCTGGTTCGAGGAAGAGTAAGTGCTGGGGACGGTCAGGGAAGGTGACGATTTTCGTCTCTATGGATGGACAATAGCGTGGACCAATAGACTGTATCTGTCCATTATAAAGCGGCGAGTCTGCCAGTCCGCCACGCAGAATCTCGTGAACTTTGTCGTTAGTATAGCATACCCAACAGGGTAATTGTTCAAGAGGACGCTGTTCGCCCATGTAGGAGAACTTGTAATATCCGTTCTCGCCGTCTTGGCGCTCCATATCTTCGAAGTGGACGGTACGCTTGTCAATGCGGACGGGAGTGCCAGTCTTCATACGGGCCGTACGGACACCGTGACGGGTGATGCTCTCTGTAAAGTGGGGTACGGCAGGTTCTGCGATGCGTCCACCAGGAATCATCTTGCGGCCGATGTGCAAGAGACCGTTCAGGAAAGTGCCGGCGGTGACGATTACCGTCTTGGCATGAATCTCGGCGCCCCAGATGGTGCGGACGCCAACCACACGTTTTGCCGTCTTGGCGGTTTGTTGTGTGTGTTGCTGTGCCACAGCAACAGACTGAACGTCTTTTACTGCAACAGACGGGACCTCTTCTACAAGGAGTTCGTCGGCTTGGTCTTGCCAGATATCGAGGTTAGGCGTGGCATCAAGGACGGAGCGCCACTTCCAGATGAACTTTCCCCTGTCGCACTGGGCTCGCGGACTCCAGACGGCAGGACCTTTCGAACGGTTGAGCATGCGAAACTGTATGGCTGTCGCATCTGTTACTAAAGCCATCTGACCGCCTAAGGCGTCAATCTCTCGGACTATCTGTCCTTTGGCAATGCCTCCGATGGCAGGGTTGCACGACATCTGGGCAATCTTGTTCATGTCCATCGTGACGAGCAGCGTCTTTGCACCCATGTTTGCCGAGGCACAAGCCGCCTCGCAACCAGCATGTCCGCCGCCAATGACTATCACATCGTAATTCATAATCATGCTGCAAAGATACTGTAAACCAAACGAAATGCAAAATAAAATGCTATTTATTTTCGTTTGCTGTCTCTTTTGCTTATTAGATGAATTTTGTATAAATAATAAATTTTCTCACGAAATCGTTTGCGTAATTCATAAATATTTGTTACTTTTGTCCCCTAAATGTGCGCGTTATACCTATTATCTAGTATTTCTAATTACAAATTATTAATAATTTAAATTCATTTTATGTGGTTATTTAATTCATCAATCGGTAGAAAGGTTGTTATGTCCGTTACCGGTCTGGCGTTGATTTTGTTCCTGACATTCCACTGTTGCATGAACATTGTTGCGCTGTTCTCCGGAGAGGCTTACAACATGATTTGCGAATTGCTGGGTGCAAACTGGTATGCCGTCGTGGCAACACTTGGCTTGGCAGCCCTGGCTGTGATTCACATCGTCTATGCATTCATCCTGACTGCACAGAACCGTACTGCCCGTGGCGACAACCGCTACGACGTGGCTACGACGGTGAATGCTGGCAAGGTGGAGTGGGCTTCCAAGAACATGCTCGTGCTGGGTATCATTATCTGCCTGGGTCTGTTGCTCCACTTGTTCAACTTCTGGTACAACATGATGTTTGCTGAGCTTGTTGGTATGGAGACTGCTTTGAGTCCTGCCGACGGTTTCGGTTGGATTAAGGAGACTTTTGCCAATCCGTTTTTCGTAGTGCTTTACGTTATTTGGCTTGTTGCCATTTGGTTCCACCTGACTCATGGCTTCTGGAGTGCTATGCAGACCCTTGGTTGGAGTGGTAAGACCTGGCTCTGCCGTTGGAAGATGATTGGCTTCATCTATGTAACCCTGCTGATGCTGGCCTTCCTCGTTGTGGTGCTGGCTTTCGCATTCGGTTGCGCTCCTTCATTATGTGACGGTACTTGTGGCCATAGCTGCTGCTAATTGTTAACTTTTAAATCTGAAAGAATTATGGCAAAAGTAATTGATTCAAAGATTCCCGCAGGTCCAGTGCCTGAGAAATGGAAGGAATATAAGGCTCATCAGCGTCTGGTTAACCCTAAGAACAAGCTGAAGCTCGATGTGATCGTAGTTGGTACTGGTCTGGCTGGTGCTTCTGCAGCTGCTTCACTTGGCGAGATGGGCTTCAATGTGATCAACCTGTGTATTCAGGACTCTCCCCGTCGTGCTCACTCTATCGCTGCTCAGGGTGGTATCAACGCTGCTAAGTGCTATCAGAACGATG
>JAEEGH010027071.1_pt1 | contig 11371 bp, 8 predicted proteins | sample 9134181 | NCBI WGS metagenome assembly JAEEGH01 (sample SAMN16246544, study PRJNA631951) | gut metagenome | biome: gut microbiome; feature: rumen; material: DP-attached | host: Bos | place: Iran: Karaj | collected 2018-10 | reverse complement strand
TCCGTAGCTCGGGTTCACTTCGGTGAACTGCGGGAACTTGCCGGATGCAGCCCAGTCGAACTTGCCGCCGTCCACGATGATACCGCCGAGAGTCGTGCCGTGGCCACCGATAAACTTGGTAGCGGAATGCACCACGATGTCGGCACCGTGTTCAATCGGGCGAATCAGATACGGAGTACCGAAGGTGTTGTCGATCACCAGAGGAATCTTGTTCTTGTGGGCGATTTCGGCGATAGCGTCGATATCCGGGATATCGGAATGCGGGTTGCCGAGAGTTTCGATAAAGATAAGCTTCGTGTTGTCCTTCACGGCAGCTTCGACAGCCTTCAGGTCGTGCGTATCCACGAAAGTGGTTTCGATACCGAATTCGCGGAGCGTGTGCTGCAGCAGGTTGAAAGTACCGCCGTAAACAGTGCGCTGAGCAACCACGTGATCACCCTTGCGAGCGAGAGCCGTGATGGCATAAGTAATAGCAGCAGCGCCAGAAGCGACAGCCAGAGCGGCAACGCCACCTTCGAGGGCAGCGATACGTTCTTCGAGCACACCCTGAGTGGAGTTGTTGATACGGCCATAAACGTTACCACCAGCCTTCAGGGCGAAACGGTCAGCAGCATGCTGTGCGTTATGGAACACGTAAGAAGAGGTCTGGTAAATAGGAACTGCGCGAGAATCGGTTGCGGGGTCTGCCTGTTCCTGGCCAACGTGAATCTGAAGAGTTTCAAAGTGGAGCTTGTTCTGTGTAGTCATTGTATAAATTCCTTTTTTGATTGTTGTCCCCGGTGGGACGATTAAATGGTTTGTTATTTGTTATGCCTGGCTATTCCAGGAGTTTTCAGTTCTGTTACACATTCGACAACTCATAGGCTATCCTACCTTTGCGATTCTTCCTCGCGTTTCATTCCGGATTTGATTCGGAGTGATTTCTTTTTGTTAATGGCTTTGAACGGCTCATCCGTTCGACAGGTGGTAAATTAGAACTTTAATCCCGCCAAATCAATAGGAAATTGGTTGAGTATGCAAGAAATTTGCTTACATTTTTCTTACTAATAGTTTTAAACTATAACTAGTGTTCAAAAAAAGCGGTTTAAACGCTATAAACCGCAATTCCAGTTCTTTCCGCCAGGAATTTTGCCTTTGGCTTTGGGGCTGTTGCGCAAAAACTGGTCCAGCTTGACTCCATCCAGGTAATCCTTGATCATGGAGTGCAGTTCTTTCCAGACCGGGAGCGTAATACAGATGTCGGCGCGTTCGCAGGAGTTTTCCTTTTCGTCAAGGCAGGCGACGGGCGATACCGATGTCTCTACAACCGAAAGAATCTGCCATACGCTGCAGTTGGCAGGTTCGCAATTGAGCCTGTAACCGCCGGCCTTGCCGCGGGCGCCAGTAAGCAGCTTGCCGCGTACCAGCGAACCCAAAATACCTTCGAGGTATTTTTCAGAAATTTGCTGACGTTCGGCAAGTTCCTGTAACTTCACGTATTCGTCCTTGCTGTGCTGAGCAAGGTCAATCATGACGCGGAGTGCATAGCGGCCTTTGGTAGATATTCTCATAATGACTCAATTATAACAAATACTAGGCGCTTAGGCCACGGGCTCTAGAAAAAGTTTATATCAAGCGCAGTCTTTTTGCGTCCGGCGGGCTCAATGACGGCTGCCGAGAACTTGGCTGCTGCAAATAGGCGGTTCGTAATCTCGACGACTTCTTCTTCCGGCATGGACTTGATGGTCTTTTCGGATTCTTCCATGGTGCGGAATTCGCCCAGGTGCAACACCTGTTCGGCCATGCGGACGACGCGCTTTTCGGGGCTGTCTGCGCCCAGGTACATAGCGCCCAAGATGTTTGTCTTGGTGCGTTCGAATTCGCCCTTGTTGAATCCGTGCTTCAAGAAACTGCGTGTCTCATTCAGCGAAAGATCGAGTGCTGTTTTCAGCTGGTGCGGCTCGGTAGCCAGGGATACGCCCCAGTCGGTGCAGTCGCGGTAAACGTCGGCGGTGGAATACACGGAGTAGGCGAGGCCTTTATCTTCGCGAATCTTCTGGAATAAGCGGCTGGCCATTCCGGCACCCATCGCTACATTGAATAGCGAAAGAGCGCATCGGGTTCGCTCGTCTACTAGGGAACGGTCAAAACTTAAGCCCCAGAAAAGGTTTGACTGGGCAATGTCTTGCTTCTGTACGACCTTTACGCTATCGTGGGCCTTGTAGATGTCGGTGGGGGTCGTGCCGTTAATTTTCTTTTGTGCAAATTTTTCTGCACAAAGTTCAACAAGCTCTTCGTGGTTGACTTTACCCGAGGCGCAAATCAGGAGCGGAATCTCGTTGATGACTTGCTCCTTGTACTTGAGCATTTGTTTGTGGGTGAGCGCCTTGACTTGCTTGATGTTTCCGGTAATGGAATGCGCGATGCCGCAACCCTTAAAGTGGATGGCGTTAAAGACGTCACCCACGATTTCTTCGGGAATGTCGTCGTAGCTGTGGATTTCTTCAATAATCACACGGCGTTCTTTTTCCATTTCCTTCTTGTCCATGCGCGGGTGCATGAGCATGTCTGCAATCACGTCGATGGCGAGCGGCAAGTGGCTGCGTTCGATTTGCGCATAAAAGCCTGTTTCTTGGCGAGTGGTGTAGGCTTCCAGGTTTCCACCCTTGTCTTCGATAGCGCGGGCGATTTCAAGGGCGCTGCGGTTTTCTGTCCCTTTGAATACCAAGTGCTCGTAAAAATGGCTCAGGCCAAATTCATCTTTAGATTCGTGTCGCGATCCGCGCGGCACCCAGACGCCAACTGCAACCGAGTAAGCGTGCGGCATGTAGTCTGTTAAAATAGTGATTCCGTTATCGAGGGTAGTCTTCTTAACTGTTTGCTTCATGATTTTTCTTGCTTGCGTAATCTCTATGTTGCTTCTTTACTTCTTCGCTCACGTTCATGCAACCTTGCAATTTATAATAAAAGTCTTCAAGCTGTTGCATAGTGTAAATGGTCTTGCGGCTTGTGATGCGCTTGAGTAGGGCGTCTTGCAATTCGCTACAGTGAACGATACTCCAGAATTCGTTGTCCTTGGGTACCTTGCGCAGTACGCAGCGGTCGCTGAATACCACGAACGAAATAAAGTGTGCTTGTTCATGGCGGATTTTGAGGAAATGTTCCAGAGCTAAAATATGTCCGATGTTTTGACGAATCGGGTTGTGGAATGTGTGTTCGGTATGCTCGTTTAAGTGTTGCGTCCAACGCTCGCTTTCGAGGTCACCAAGGATTTCTCCCGAAAGGTTCTTACTTTCGAGAACGTAGATTCCCGACTGGTGCAAAAGCAATGCGTCAATTTCGGTGTAGCCTGCGCGGGCAGGAATGTAGAGGTTCCTCATCAAAACATAGCGGCGCTTATCGGTGTCGCACACGCGTGCGGTCAAAGCCATCATGGCTGCTTCGCCAAAAATGCCTCGCGGGTCGTTTGCGATGCGTTCGTCGTTGAAATTAGGATCTGGCTTGAAAAAGTTTTCGCTTCGGGTGGGAGCGTGCGTAATACCGTAGCCGCCCAATTCATAGGGCTTGTCGAATTCCAGGGGATTGCTGCCGCTGAATCCCTGGCGTCTTTCCTGTTCGAAATCCCGGAAGGTCTTTCGACGTCCGTCGCTGTGGTACATTTTCCGGTTCTTTTTCGGCGCTTTTCCCTTGATTTTAAAGAAAATTAGGGCGAGTAGTAAGATGAGGCCGATGAGAGTCGAAAAAGTCATGCCGCAAGTATAGAAAAAAGCCTAAATTGCGGATTTGTCAGGATACAAAAAAAGCCGCTCTGGTGGGTTTGTCTCGTCTAGAGACCTGCGGCTCGCATCCTGCGACCTATTCGCTGGGCGACGCCGTTTGCCTTTTATCCACCAGAGGGGCTCATTCATTAATATACCACTTTTTTCTAAAAGTGGTAGAAATTTTTTTGAAAATCTTATTCCAAATTGGAATAATCGGTGCTTATTTTGTATTACCCCTGCAGAAAGCTGTGGGGCTTGAAACCGAGGCCTTTTACGAGTTCGAAGTCTTTGCAGCTGTTGACACCGGCGGTGGTGAGCATGTCGTCGGTGATGGCTGCATTCGCGCCGCTCTTGAAGGCTCGTTTGCCGTCGTCGCCGAGAACGCCGCGGCCGCCCGCGAGGCGGATGAATGCCTTCGGGTTGATGAATCGGTAGATTGCCACGATGCGGCAGAATTCATCGTTCGTGAGTTTCGGGAGGTTCTCGTAAGGCGTACCCGGGATGGCGTTCAGCACGTTCATCGGCGTGGACTTGACACCGAGTTTGCGGAGGTCCAGGCACATGTCGATGCGGTCTTCCATGGTCTCGCCGAGGCCCATGATGCCGCCACTGCAGATTTCAAGACCTGCGGCAAGGGCGTTTTGCAATGCGCCAATCTTGTCGTCGTAAGTATGCGTGGTACAAACATCCGGGAAGTGGCGGCGGTAGGTTTCCAGGTTGTTGTGGAAGCGGGTGAGGCCTGCTTCTTTCAACTTGTCGAACTGTTCCCTGTTCAAGAGCCCTGCCGAAAGACAGACGGAAAGCTTGGTTTCTTTCTTGAGGCGGCGAATGGCTTCGCCAATCTGTTCTACGTCGCGGTTTGAAAGCGTGCGGCCCGAGGTGACGATGGAGTAGCGCGGGATGCCTGCGGCTTCTTTCTTCTTCGCGTCGGCCACGATTTCGTCGGCGCTGAGGAGCTTGTATTCGGGTGCGCCGGTGTGGTAGTAGCTGCTCTGGGCGCAGTACTTGCAGTTTTCGGAGCAACGCCCGCTGCGTGCGTTCACGATGGAGCAAAAGTCAAAATCGTTGCCGTGAAATTTTTCGCGAATTTCGTTGGCTGCATCGCAGAGTTCCTGCAAGTCTTCGCTCAAAAGCTGGATTGCCTCTTCGCGGGTAATCTCGTAGCCGCCCAACACTTTTTCTTTAAGGTCTTGAATAAAGGACATATTTACGCTCCTTTAAAAACGGGCGTAAATATAGAAAAGAAAGTGCTTATTTTTCCAAAGACTCGTAGAACGACTCGATTTTTCCGTAATAGCCAAGAGCATTCAATACTCTCATAATATTGCTCTGCATTTCGGAAGTCCAAAATACTTTGGGTGCGGCAATACCATAAACGACAATGTCCTTTCCGACAAGGTCTTTTTTCAATGCATCACCATCCATGATATCGCCATTGGAAAAGACATATTGCCCATTGTCGTCCTCAATCAAATAGCTAATGAGATCCGGTGCCATAACCAAGGGTTTAGCAGATTTCGAATCCCACAGGATAAGGCTTTCGTTTTGGAAAATGATTTTGTAGAGATGCTTGCAATCGCCTTTTATGGTGATAATCCCTTCGTCAAAACCGCCCGCAGTCAAAGTCGTTGCACTGACCAATTCCCCTTGGCATATTTTTTTTATGAAGGGTTCGGGGTAAATCGACTGACTCTTGAACAATTCTTCAATTTCGGAAAAATCCCCATTTTCCCCTTTCACTGACTGTATGGTGCTCCCCAGTTTCTGGCAGAACGTCAACGTTCCCGGCACAGATGCGTTGGAGTCCCTAAGCTCGGTTATGTCAGGAAAATACCACATGACTAATCCGGCTTTTTGGTCGAATTCGGCCATGTTAAGCACGGGCCTTGCAAGGGATTCCATTTTTGAGGCGGCGTCCGAACAATCATCCGTGTCATCGGAAATTTCAAGCGTTATCTGGTGGTTGTTTTCGCTGCAGAGAATGGTGGGGTTCACAGAGGCCCCCGCGTTCGTGCCGAAGGTAATAAGGTCCAAGGTGGGCACGGCTCGGCCGGCGCCATCTACATTCAGCACGGGTTTGCCCATTTTATGGGCGGTCAGGCAGGCCGTAACCATAGATACAGGGCCTATTTCGATGGGTATGATATAGTTTATGTCCTTAATTCCCTTGCATTTCTTGAATTTTTCAATACCTTCACATATGGCATCAGGGCATTTTACGGTGCCCACTTTCTGTGGAGCCCCCATATAAGCCACAACAACCCCGGATTCCCCTGTTTTGGCATCCTTCAAGTCGGTTATTTTGAGATTTCCAGTTATTTCGCCATTGCAATATTTGTTTAGATAATCGAAGCTGGTTTTGAGCCCCCCGCCCCCGCCACTACCAAGAAAGCAGGCCCCCAAAGCAATTTTCTGCAGTTCATTCTGCAGTTCATTCGGCAAAATTTCAACACTACATTTAGTCATGGTCGACCTCCTTTAGTTTTTGTAGTTTTTTCAGGTAAACACGTTCATTGTGCGCCTCGGCTGTTTGAATCACGGTGTCGATAAAGGTCTCGAACTCGTTCCTGTTGCCGCTTTTGCGGTAGAATTCGCCGAGGATCAGGCCGTATAGCGAATGCACCGCGGTCGGGGACGACTTGCTGGATTCCGTCAATATCCGGTAACCCTCCTTTATGACGTTTTCAGCATTTACTTCGTTGTCGCCTTTTTCGTAAAGGGCCGCGCCGTAGAACATTTTGCCGATTCCGAGATAGAAGCAGAAATTGTACTTTTCAGCGGTTTGCATCAGTTCCGTGGCCAGCCCATAGAGAGCATCCCAGTCTTCCTCGCCCCAGTTGTACCAGCAGAGCGCCTGCCCCGCCACGACCTGGTAAAATGCATTCTTGTTTTTGGCCTTGTCGCCCTGTATCTGGAGGTAGCGCAATTTCGCTTCTTCCTTTTTCCCTTGCAACTGCTCCGCCAGCATCAAGAACATGTTGGCAAACAGGCAGTCGAGATCCGAAGGGCTGTTGCCTGCACTGTCCATTGCAGCTTCGCTCAAAAACAACTCACCGTATTCACAAGTCTTCTCGAGATTCCCCAGCCAGAAATAGGTATTCGCCGCAGATATGAGCGAGTTCAGGCGCAGATTGCGGTTCCCGTACTTCTCTGCCATCTCAAGGTTCTTTTGCACTTGTTGCTGGCACCGGTCAAGTTCAAGTTTCATGAGGTAAATTGTCCATTTGCCGAAAAGTACGATGACGATGTCGATGTTTTCGAAGTCCTGTTTTTCTACACAAAGATTCCAGGCCTGGTCATAGAGCCATTCCACTTCCGGGTCGCCCCATCCTTTTAGGTCTCTGTAGCAGATACAGAGCCGGACTGTGAAATACAGGGTTTCACGTCGCGTTTCGCTACTTTGGGGCATGTCCTTCAGGAAGCCCAGGGCTTTTTTTATCAGCGTGGCGGCCTTGCCATAAGCGGAAAGGCGCATCATGCTGTCGACGGCTATCCTAATGTATTTTACTGCCTTATCGTACTCCTCGGACATCTCGTAATGACGCGCGATGTCTCCAGCGGCCTCTTCGATGTTGTCCTTGAAGTAGTCCTCAAGAATGCGCGCGATGTCACTATGGAGCATCATTCGCTGGGTTTGGCTCAGTTCCTGATAGAGATACTGCTGGAAGATATAGCTCGAGAAATTGAATTTCGAGACAATTCCCTGGCTGCAACGGATACAGTCATCCTCGGTTACCAGATGGTGCTGTTTTTGCAGGATTTTTGAAAGTGTCATGAGAATGTTGCGTTCAGGCATATCCATGGTCTTGGAAAGGACCTGTGCTATGAATGTGTAGCCCTGGACGCTTGCATACGAGAGAACCTCCACGAGAGAATCCTCCAGACGACCAATTCGTTCCTGAATGATACCTTCTATGCGGACAGGGTAGGAATCCCAATCAAGGTTCGCGTTGTTCGACCATACCCCGTCATTTTTGGAGACGACCATCCCCTTTTCAATCAACAGGTTCATGAGTTCGTTTATGAAAAGAGGGTTGCCATTGGTACGCTCGAAAAGTTTGTTGCGAAAATAACCGTCGAGAATGTTCCTTTTCGAATTCAACATCCTATCCATCAGTTCGCGACGATCCGCTTCGGAGACCTTGTCCAGGTCGATAAAGACATTGCCCAGGCTGATTTTCACCTCCGTAATCAGCTTGTTCAACGGGTGCTTTTCTCCGCCCACGATAATGTCGATGTCCGTACTTCGGTAGCTTCCGATTATCATCACTGGGCTGTTCTTGAGGCCAATCACGAGCTGATAGAGCAGATTCACGGAGGACGGGTCTATCCATTGAAGATTGTCCACTATCAATACCAAACGGTATTTCGCGGCAATGGAGCGTACGGCATCGACGTATTGCACGACAATTTTTGATTCGTCTATGGAGCGCGCTGGCTCTTTGTTTTTATCCTGGAAAAGGTTCTGGCCTATCGCAGAAATGATGGATGTCCCGGGAATGAAGTTCCCCAGCAGGTCGGGAGCATGCTCAAATACCGTCCTGGCGCAGAAACGGAAAACCTCCTTGAATTTTTCCTTCCCGGAATCCTTGGAGTCTTCTTCGTCGACGTCTTTCAGCAACTGCTTGAGCAGTTCCTTGAACGGCTGGTAGGGTATATTGTAATCGGACTGTACATTGCAGCTGCTTGAAACAATAAGCGTCTGGTCCGTAGTAGCTGAAATATCGTCGAGGAATTGGTTAATCAGGACTGTTTTCCCGGTTCCAGCTTCGCCTATGACGAATCTCAGTTGCTGCCGGCCGGACTGACGCATGGCCTGATACGCATCCATCAGTTTCTTTTTTTCTTTTTCACGTTGTACAAATTGCATAGGTTAACCCACAAACGAATATACATTCAAATTCCAAAATTGCAAATAAAATAATATTATGCAATAGACAATTTGTTGGTAAAAAGTTTACGACCGACGCGGCATGGGTTTCGAATGATTGTTATACATTTGTGCGCTGTTGTGCGTACATTGCTAATGTGATTTATTGTTCTTTATTTTATTTTGTACGTTATTGTGTGTACGTTGTTAGTATCTGCCCTTTGGACCTCAAGAAATTCATAATTAAATTTAAAGATTGTTGAAATTTTTGAGTGCCGTCGTTGATATAACGTTTTGTCATGAACTCAAAAAGAACCTTTTATGAAGCTTACAGCATAGAAAAAGCAATTGAAATGCACAATGTAATTGAATTCCTGCTCCTTGAACATTTTTCGTGTGAAAATATTGAAGAGATTTGTTATATTAAGAAGGTAAACGCTTGTTCCATAAAAAGGGGAAATTTATGCTCAAAAAGCTATTCCTGTCCGCCGCTATAGTGGCCTTGGTTTTTACCGCTTGCGATTCTGACAGTTCTACATCGCCAAAAAATGATGAACAACCTAAGGACAATGTCTCGGAACAGTCCGGATCGATAAATGGTGATGGTGCTGATAATACTGTTGTGCAAACAAATCCTGTTTCTGCGAATACATCTACCGAAGTTCCTTGTTCAGTAGAAAAACTTTCCGCTAATTCCTTTGTCATAAAAATGAAAGAGGATGGTGTGATGACAACGATTACGACTACAATTGCTGGTGGACAATCGGAAAATGATTACGTGACCGAATACGACGAATCTGTGCCGATGGAGATGATCCAGTCGCTGTGTGAATCGAATAAGCAAGAGGCTCTTACGAAGAATGCGACCGTAACATGCGAAGGCCGAACCATGAAGATTCACGAAGTCGCTGATGCCGATATTGGCTTTAACGGCGCTTTGGAATCTGCTAAAGAAGTCTGTAAAACGATGAATGCGCACTTGTCGGAAAATAGTGATGTAAATCTTCCGGAGGAACCTGGTCCAAATGAAACGCCTGTGATTGATGACCCGAACCCGAATGCTTTTTCAACTTCTGGCAAGGCCACTTGCAAGATTACAGAACAAACGACAACGACTTTAAAGATGGTTATGGCTCAGCCGGATTCGGGGTCGATTACAACTTTATATGAGTATAAAACGGATTCTCTTGTGACTCTCGTCCAGTTTGATTTCTTGCCGGCCATGCCTCAGGATTCTATTAATGCATTCTGTGCAGAAGAAAAGATCGGAGCTCGCGAAGTGGAGGAAGAGGGTGCGGTTGTGAATGTGACTTGTGGTGACAATACGATTACAGAACGTATAGCCGCGCCGAGCTCGTTTAACCCGCTCTCTTTCATTGCTCCGGAGATGACTGAATACTGCGAAGAAATTCAGCGGACGGGAATAATCCCTGATGATGAAGACGATATCTAAAATACTTTAGCAGAAAATAAGAAAAGCCCGGCAGTGTGCCGGGCTTAAATTTTTTTTCAGAGAAGCGAGATAGACAAGGCGCGAGGCCTCGTAGCGTACTAAAAGGTACGTGAGAGGGGCGAACTATACGACACTTGGGGTTTACCCCTTAGTGGAGTTATCCTCTTTGGGGAAACGCCGTATAGCGAAGCTTATCGGGAAAAAGGCTCCATGACCTGCCAGAGCACTGCCTTATGGGCATGCAGGCGGTTCTCGGCTTCTTCGAAGCTCATGTTCACATCGAGGTTGTCCATCACGGAGTCCGTGATTTCTTCGCCGCGGTGAGCCGGCAGGCAGTGAGAAACCTTGCAGTGTGCCGGAGCAAGCTTCAGGAGTTCGTCGTTAATCTGGAACGGCAAGAAGTGGCTCTGCTTCGTAGCCTTTTCGCCTTCCTGACCCATAGAAACCCACACGTCGCTATAGAGAATGTCGGCATCCTTGACTGCTTCCTTCGGGTCGTGGAATACGCGGTACTGGCAACCGTGCTTCTTGAGACCTTCCTGAGCTTCTTCGACCACCTTAGCGGGCTGTTCGAAACCCTTCGGGCAGGCGAGCGTGAAGTTCATGCCCACCTTGGAGGCTAGGGCGAGGAAGGAGTTTGCAACGTTGTTGCCGTCACCGATGAAGGCGACGGTCTTCGGCTTGCCACCCTCGTTCTTGAAGCCGCCGAGGTTTTCCTTAATCATCTGAGCGAAGGCGATTGCCTGGCACGGGTGATAGTCGTCGGTCAATGCGTTCACGACCGGCACGCTACCATATTCAGCGAGCTGTTCTACGAGATCCTGCTTGAAGCAGCGGACCACGATAGCGTTTACCCAGCGGCTGAGGCAACGGGCGACGTCCTTGACGCTTTCGCGCTTGCCAAGGCCAATGGAATCGGGAGCGAGCAATACGGCGTGACCGCCGAGCTGATTCATGCCCACCTGGAAGGTGGTGATAGTTCGCAGCGAGGGCTTTTCGAAGAACATGGCGATGTTCTGACCGTGCAGACGGTCGGACACCTTGCCGGCGTGAACCTCTGCCTTCAGGCGAGAGGCAATTTCGATAGTTTCCAGGATTTTTTCTTCGCTCCAGTCCATGAGGCGGAGGAAGTGCTTGTTGCGATCAATCATTTTTGATTCCTTTGGGCAAGCCCGTAAAACAAAAAAATTAAAAAACGGAGCTTTTACACTCCGTCTTTAACAGGAAATCACAATAGAATGCTAACGGATATTAGCGAAGTTTCTTTTTGTGACGGTCACGACGACGGCGCTTCTTACGCTTGTGAGT
>JAEEGH010027068.1_pt1 | contig 11372 bp, 7 predicted proteins | sample 9134181 | NCBI WGS metagenome assembly JAEEGH01 (sample SAMN16246544, study PRJNA631951) | gut metagenome | biome: gut microbiome; feature: rumen; material: DP-attached | host: Bos | place: Iran: Karaj | collected 2018-10 | reverse complement strand
CCGAAACGCGCACATAAGCAGACTTTCCATGCAAGCGACCAACCAGTCGCTTCGTCGCCGCGCAATTCGAGACTTTTTCGCGCCGCTTTCATGAGCTCAGGCGTCTCCTCCGCCGTCATCAAATGGCCTGGATAAACGGACACAAGATGTGAAACATGACGATGATGGTCTTCCGGCCGATCCCAATCCCACGACCATTCCTGTAATTGGCCATGCTTTCCAATCTGGAACGGCAATAGCCGCGGCTCCGCCGCGTCAATGGCTTTGATGGTCGCGTCTATTTCCAGTTTCAAAATGGATGCCGCTTCGCGGCAGTTCGCGAACAATTCATGGATCAACGCCAAATCCATTGTCGAAGCGGAACAGACTGGACTGCGTACGCCTTCTGGCGTAACATACGTATTTTCAGGGCTTGTCGATGGTGCCGTCACAAGATACGTCTTCCCATCGCGTTTCTCTTCGACCAGCCAGTCGAGAATGAATTGCGCCGCGCCTTTCATGGCCGGCCATGCCTTCCGACGCAGAAAATCGATGTCGCCGCTGAAGGCGTAATGCTCCCACAAATTCATACACAGCCACACGCCGCCCATCGGCCAATTGGCCCAAACAGGATCGCCTTTGCCGTAGTCGCCCACAGGGCATGCCAGCCGCCACAAATCCGTGTTGTGGTGCGCCACCCAGCCACGGCAGCCGTAGTTCACACTGGCTACCAGCGAACCAGTCTTGCGCAGATCACTGACCATTTGAATCAGCGGTTCGTCGCAATCCAGCATGTTCGCAGGCCCAGCCGGCCAGTAATTCATTTCCGTATTAATATTAATGGTATAGTTGGCCGACCACGGCGGCAGCGTCATGTTGTTCCAAATCCCTTGCAAATTAGCAGGTTGCGTGCCTGGCCGCGAACAGCTGATCAACAGATAACGGCCATAGTTGAACAATAACGCCGCCAACGGCAGATCGTTTTCTCCGATAAACTCCTTCAGCCTCTGTTCCAATGGCTTCTTCTCCTGCGGCGATTTGCCAAAATCCAGCTGGCATTGCGAATACAACGGCAGATAGTCATAACGATGACGGCTCAGCAAATCATCGTAACTCGTTGATTTTACCGCCTTCACGATACGCGCCGCAATTTTCGCGCAGTCCTTTCCAGCCGTTACGGGATGCTTGGCAAAACCGTTGAAACTCGTCGCGGCAGACAGCAAAATGATAACGGTCGTCGCCTGACGAACGCGCAATCGACCGTCAGCCGCTTCCACACCGCCATCAATCGTCTTCACCGTCGCATGAATCGAAAATCGCATGGCGTTTTCCGCATCCCATTCCAGCGTATTTTCATGCGTCGCATGGCTTGGGGCATGGCCGTTGAACACGACGTCGCTCTTCTCAGATTTCGCCTCTCCGGGCAGCAGACTGTCCAATTCAACGTCAAAATCAAGCATGCCCGGCAGGCTGGATACGATCTTCATGACCAAAACTTGATCCGGATAGCTGATGAACGTTTCACGGCGGACGATGTTCACGCCTTGACGATAGGAAGTCGTTACCTGTGCGTCGTTCAACGACAGTTCATGGCGATATTCGCCGACGGTTTCACGACTAAGAAAATGCAGTCGCAAGTTGCCTAATGGCTGATACTTCTCCGTATGCGGCCCCTGCAGTTTTTTGCACAATTGATTCGCCTTCGCCCAATCATGATCCACCAATAACGCCTTGCGAATGGCAGGCAACGCAGCACGGGCCTGCGGCACCGTAAACACACGTGGCACGCCGGACCACAATGTGTCGATGTTCAGCTCCAGCAGTTCATCTTCAACGCCGCCGTAAACCATTGCGCCAAGACGGCCATTGCCAAGCGGCAGGGCGTCCGTGAAGAACTCGCCGGGGCGGTCCCGCCATATCAACTGTTTGCTCTGCATGGCAACTTCCTTCCACCTATCCCGTTATAACTTAATTTCTTCCAGCAGCCGCGCGGCACATTCGCCCAAATCGCCCTTGACGAGACAACGCTTGCGCAAAATCTCCGGAACATTGACTTTCGCCACACGCGTGGGCGACCCCTTCAGTCCCGTATCCGCCGCCACAATGCCAAGCGATTCAGCCGTTTCCACAATCACATCGGCGTCCAGAGCCGTCACATAGCCGCTCAACGACGGGAAGCTCGGCTCGTTCGCCTCCTTCAGAACCGTCAGCACGACAGGCGGCCGGACCGATAGCACGGCCGTCCCGTCATCCATCATGCGGCGGACTTCCAGATGACTGCCATCTTTCGCCTTAATTGCCGTCACATACGTAACTTGCGGAATATCCAAATGCGCCGCGAGGGCTGGCCCGATCTGCGCCGTGTCGCCATCCGTCGCTTGTTTGCCACACAGAATGACATCGAACGGCCCATGCTTCCGCAAAGCGGCCGCAAGATTCAGCGACGTCGCCCACGTGTCCGATCCTGCGAATTCGCGACAGGATAGCAGCACCGCTTCATCCGCTCCCATCGAAATGGCGCGCCGCAGCACGGCATCCGCCTGCGGCGGTCCCATCGTGAAAGCCGTCACGCTTCCGCCGATGGCCTTTTTCAGACGGATGGCCGCTTCCAACGGAAATTCATCCAGCGGATTCAAAACGGCTTTCACGCCTTCGCGCCGCAACGTGTGCGTCACCGGATCCAGCTGCATCGCAGCCGTATCCGGAACTTGTTTTAGGCAAACCGCTATCTTCATCCTATGATTATTGTTAATTGTTAATTGTTAATTACTTAATAACGCTAAAGCGATAAACGGAATGATGGCGGTAGTGCTCGCCCGGATTTAACCGCGCATTCGGAAAATCCGGATGGTTAGGAGAATCCGGCCAGAGCTGTGGTTCCAGACAGAACGCCCCGAAACGTTTGTATTTCACACCAAATTTGCCATCCATTGCGCCCATCCAATAGCCCATATAGAACTGCACGCCAGGCTGATCCGTATCCAATTCCATCTGTACGCCCGTCTTGCGCGACAACACGCGGAAGACACCTTTCTGGAAATTACCAGCCTCATTGGCGATGACGAAATTATCGTCGAAAGCGATCGGTAGCTGTTCGTCTTCATAGATCGATTCGAACGTGCGGCCAGTCCGCAGATCATACGGTGTGTTGACGACCGGCAGCGTGCGTCCCGTCGCAGATAAATTCTTGTCCACTTCCGTATGGCCGTAGGCTCTCGACCAAACTTCATGGCCTTTGCAGTCCGTTGAGAAGCAACCATTTAGATTGAAATAGATGTGATTGGAAAGACTGATGATCGTCGGCGCATCCGTCGTGGCGTCATAGGTCAGTTCCAATTCGTTGTTGTCCGTCACATGGAACGTCACGGTGACCGTCAGATTGCCAGGGAAGCCCGCTTCGCCATCTGGACTGAACAGTTTCAGTTTCAATGTCGCGGCATCAATAGGCGTCGCTTCCCACAAATGACGCTGCCCGAAGCAGAGGCCGCCGTGCAACGTATTGCCACGCGCTTTCTCGTTCTGGTGCAACTCATAACGTTTTCCGTCCAACACGAAACTCGCCCCCGTTATACGGTTCGCGTAACGACCAATCTGCGCGCCCATGAATGGCCCGTTGCCTTCGTAGGCTTCCGGCTTGTTATGACCGAGCACGACGTCGATTGGATCGCCGTTGCGGTCCACCGTCGTGAGCGACACCAACGCGCCGCCCATATCCGTCACTCTCGCCTCGAAACCTTTTCCGTTGCTCAACGTGTAAATTTTCGCCACTTTTCCGTTCTGCAGCGTGAAAAAGTCATGCACAGGCATCTCTTTTGCGCTCTTTTTTGTCGTCGTGCAGGAACAAAGCAGCACGGCTGCCAAGATGAATCCCATCCATGATAAGCAATGTCTTTTCATTTGTCAATCCTCTAAATTTATGATAATGAATATGTTGTTTTCAATTATTCACGGAAACACGCCAAACGACGCTTTCCGTCCGTCTTCAGTTCAGGTTGCTCTTCGCGGCAACGCGCCGTCGCATACGGACAGCGGTCCGCAAACGAACAGCCTTTCGGCAGATGCATCAGGCTCGGAACTTGCCCCGGTATGTGCGGAAGCCGTTCCGTATGGCCGGCCAAACCTGGAATCGACTTCAGAAGTCCTTCTGTATAAGGATGTCGCGGCTCTTTGAAGAGCTCCTTTACAGGGCCGGATTCCACAACGCGGGAGGCGTACATGACAACCATTTCGTCGCACATCTCCCAAATGACGCCCATGTCATGCGTGATGAGCAACAGCGACGAATCTTTCGCGCGAATGCCTTTCAGCAAATCCAAAATCTGGGCCTGAATCGTCACGTCCAACGCCGTCGTCGGTTCATCCGCGATGATCAGTTTCGGCTGCATGATCAACGCCATCGCGATCATCACCCGTTGCCGCATTCCGCCAGACAGTTCAAACGGAAACGCCTCCATCCGTTTCTCTGCGTCTGGTATGCCAACCTTTTTCAACCAATCCAGACAACGCGCATACAATTCGCGTTTAGGACTATGTTCATGAAGTTCAACGACTTCCGCCAATTGATCGCCAATCCGATGAAGCGGCGACAGCGCTGTCATCGGCTCTTGGAAGATTACGCCGATATCACGGCCGCGTACTTTCCGCATTTCCGCAATCGGAAGTTTCAGCAAATCAACGCCATCCAGCAAAATCTCGCCGGACACGATATGTCCCGGCGGCTGCGGAATGAGCCGTGGAATGCTCATGGCGGAAACGGATTTGCCGCATCCGGATTCGCCCACCAGCCCCAACGTACCGCCCGTCGCCACATCGAACGACACATGCGTCGCAGCCTGCAGACGCCCGTCGTCGGTGTCGAATTGAACGGTTAAATCACGGACTGACAACATGTTCGGCTTCCTATACGTTTCTTAGAGAATCGCTCCCAGACCAATGCTGTTGGAACCTTTCAGCAAAATCCAGCCGCTTTCTGGCAGATGTCCAGTCAAGGCCTCCTTGGCTTCCAACGCTGTTCCATAATGTTCCAAACCAAGCATTTCAGACGCAGGAGCCATCAGTTTGCCAACCGTGACAATGCGATCATTCGGAAATTCCGCACGTGCCCATTGCAACAGCTCTTCATGCGCCTTCGCGCTGTTTTCGCCAAGCTCCAGCATGTCGCCCAACACGAGAAGACGGCTTTTACCTGAGGCAGAAATCTCTTTGAACCATGACAACGACGCACGCATGCTGTTTGGATTCGCATTGTACGAATCGTTTACCCAATACCGTCCGTCGATCTGTTCAACTTTCATGCGGGCCCCTGGCAGTTCGCATGCCTGAAGGCCTAATGCAATCTGTTCCAATGACATACCGAACGACAGACCAATCGCGGCGGCTCCCGCCGCGTTGATAGCTTGATGCGCTCCGCCAAGCCCCCACGTGAATTCAACGAATTCACCACTATTTTTCGCCGTCAGCTTCAAACCATAACCGCCATCGCGCAAGCCGAGATACGTTCCCTGCACGTCACAATCGGCGGACGTACCGAATGTCATGATCCGCCGTCCGCCTGCATGGCGTTGCAAAATGTCCAGTCCTTCAGCCTCTCTAGGCATTACAACTGTCGCATTTTCAGGCGTATGCAAAAACAAATCGCCTTTTTCCTCTGCCACGCCGCGTAGATCATGGAAAAATTCCAGATGCGCCGCGCCGATGTTGCAGACAATGCCAGCCGTTGGTTCGACCATCGTCGCCAAACGATCGATTTCGCCCTGCTTGTTGCTGCCTATCTCAATGACCGCCGCCTGCGTTTCATCGTTGATACGGAACAAGTTGCGTGGCACGCCGAAGAAGTTGTTCGTGTTGCCGATTGTCTTCAATACATGGCCCGGATATTTCTTTTCCAAAACGGCGGCGACCATTTCCTTCGTACTCGTCTTGCCACAACTGCCTGTCACGCCGACGATTGGCAAATTAGGGAAACGACGGCGATACGCACGGGCCAAATTGTGATAGGCTTTGCAACTATCTGCCGTTAGCAGACAACCACAGCCAAGTTTCTTGATTTCAGCAAGTTCCGCATCTTGTGGAGGGCGTTCCACCAACAAACAGGCCGCACCTGCTTTTGCCGCATTCAGAACGTATTTATGGCCGTCCGCCAATTCGCCTTTCAACGCAACGAATAGATTGCCCGTCGCGACGGAACGGCTGTCGTCATTGACGCCTTCCACCATCGTCGCCGTCGGCTGCGCGATCCATTCGCCGCCGCAAATTGTCGTAAGTTCTTCTATTGTAAAGGAAACAGCCATTATTTTCTCCAGACTACCATGACATGGCAAATCAAACCAATTTAACTTTATATCGATTACGGCTGAAATCAAGCAATCATATCATTTTCAGCTACATGTTATCTATTTTGGAAGTTCATCAAAACCTATCATTCGGCACCCGCGCTTTTTCGCATGTTCAAGCATGGCCGTCAAAAGTTCCAACGGCATGTTCACGCCTTTGGCTCCTGCTGAGATGCCGTGTGAGAAAAACGTCACGCATTCGTCACGATCCGCTGCGCGGTCGATAGCCGCTAATACATCCTCCACTTGTGTATGGTAATATTCACCCAAACCTCCGCCGCGCATGACGCGAATCTGTGGCGTCAAATCCTTTGTTTTCAAGAACATGGCTTCGCCGCCCAACGTTCCGCAACCTGCACGGAAATGATGGAAATACGGTGACAGCAATTCCAACGCCGCGTCGTTGAAGCGGTTGTTCGGAAAAGCGAAACTGCCCGGTTTGATTCCAGCCGTAAGGCATGCTTCCATCTGCGGCGCGACTTCGTCATCGTAATACGCCTGAACGCCATGTGCTTCCATGTATTCCGGAGCGTTCGCATGATGGACGGAATGCAGCCCAAGGCTATGCCCCGCAGCCTCTAACGCCTTCATGCAGGCGATAACGTCTGCTGTGATATTTCCAGAAAACGAAAACAGCGCATGTGCATCATATTTCGCAAACAGCGGGATCGCCGCCGTCCAACCTTTCACATCGCAATCATCAAATGTCAAACAAATAATTCCACTCATCGTTCTATCCAAATATCCCTTAACGCTTACGCTTTGCATTTGCTTTAAGCTTTCAGCTTTAAGCTTTTAGCTATTCTAGCCATTCCTTCAAAAACTCCGCTACCAGCGGTCCAGCTGTCCGTCCACCGGACACACCATGCTCAATTAAACAGACCATCGCGTATTTGGGTTGTGACAGCGGCCCATAGCACATGAGCCATGTGTTTTTGAACTTGCCGTCTCGCCCCTGCACTTCCGCCGTGCCCGTCTTCGCCGCCACCGCCATGCCGCATTCCTTCATGACCTTCGCGCTACCGCGCGGCATCTGCACGGCGTTCACCATGCCTTCGCGAATGATAGCCAAATGTTCCTCTTTTACGTTCAGACGATGACGCACGACTGTCGCGGATTGCAGAACGGCATGTCCTTGCGAATCAACCACTTCGCTGACAAGATACGGCCGTAGCAGTTTGCCGCCATTGGCCAATGCTGCGCAATACATCGCCGCCTGTAGCGGTGTCACGAGAATTTCGCCCTGTCCAATCGACAGCAATGCCGTGTCGCCTTTCGTCCAATTGCGTTTCTTACGTTTGTAAAGTACGTCGCGGCTTGGGAATACGCCAAACGCATGTTCCTGAATATCAATCTCCGTCGGCTCGCCAATACCTGCGTTGCGGAACATCGTCTGCATGTTGTCCACGCCAGTCCGCAAGCCCGCGTTGATGAAGAAACCGTTGCACGACACCATGATACCGTCGATGACATTGATGACGCCATGGACGGCCCGTCCTGCGCAATCGATCTTACGGTTGCCTAGATGGAACGTGCCCGGACAATCGTAATGGTCGCTCGCGTGCAACGAGCCATTCTCCAACGCGGCCAATCCGACCAACGGCTTGAAGATGGAACCAGGCATGTACTGACCGTCAATCGCGCGATTGACAAGCGGCGTATTCTCATTATCCGTCGCTAGTTCACCGTATTTTGCCTTGCTAAGCGTCGACAGATCATAGGTCGGGCTGGACGCCATGACAATCACACCGCCGCTTTCCACATCCACAACGACGAACGCTCCTTTGTGGCCTTGCAGCAACCGTTCCGCGATCTGCTGGCCGCGGCAATCGATCGACAGCCGCAAATCATAGCCGTTTCGCGCAGGCGTTTCATACATCGTCCCATGGTAGAAGCCACGGAAATCCACCTGCACCATCACTTCGCCGCTTTCTCCAGCCAGTTCTCGCTCATAGACTTGCTCCAACCCAGATGTCCCCACAAGTTCTTCCAACGCAAAGGATTGCTTATATTCTTCGCTTCGCCGTTTGTCCACGGGAATATGCCATCCTGTCGTGCCTAAGAGATGTGACAACAGGCCCGGATGTTTGTACGACCGTTCATTGCGCGTATGGATTTCCACGCCCGGAATCACAGGGCTCATCTCAGCCGCTAACGCCAATTCGCTCTCCGACAACCGATGGAACACGACCACCGGCTCCGTTGCGCGAACAAGCAGACGGTCCATCAATCGCTTCTCCACCAGTTCATGAGGACGGCCAAACAGCATGGAATAACGCGTCGCCGATTCCAATACATGCGCCTTCGTCTCCCGCAAATGGCCAGGCTGACGCATTTCGGACAAATGGAATACCAAATCGTAGCACGCTTCGTTTCCGACCAGCAGTTCGCCTTCACGACTGAAAATCCGTCCACGAACAGGACTGACACGCAATCGCCGAAGACTCTGCCGATCAGCATTTTGCGACAATTCAGGGCCTTGCAATGCCTGCACCTGCCACAAGCGGATCAACAGCAACAGAACAGGCAGAATCAGCCCCAGCGCGCACAACAGCACACGCCCTTCCATCATTTTGCGGCGACCGCGCTCTATGTCAGTCAATGAAGTCTTCATCGAGATCGTACTCCTCTTGCTGCCATAGCCATTCGTCGCGCCGTCCGGACGACAGCCGTGTATAGCGGTTCAACGCCATCCAACCTGCGACCATATCGAACAATCCGCACATTACCGGAAACAACACAAATCCCATAGCGGCAGACGTTAACGCCAGTCGCCAGCTGCCCGCATACGTGCCCATCATGCGATGTTTCAAGACGATGCCAGCCACGCCGCCAAGCAGTCCGACAAACATGCCGGGCACGCATTGACGTAGCATGCCGACCGTTCCGCCCATCCACCGCCAGAACTTACTGGCCGCCGTCAGCAACGGCATCAGAATCAAGCACATAGGAACGGCACGACCATAGCTCATCTCCACAGCGGATCCGATGAACATCGCCGCCAACAACGCGAAACGCCAATGGCGGAACGCGCCGAAATAAAACATCCCCAACAGCAACAGCGGCACATAGAATCCGCTGGTGCCCAATATCAGCTCCAGCATGCCGCATAGCAGCAATGCTAAAAATGTCCAAATCAATGTCATAACGTTTGTTATCTCAATTTACTATCATTTATTTTTTTCACGAAATAATCCCCTCGTGAAGCGATGACAACCGCCGAGCCGCCGGAGCCGTTTGCATCTTTAGCAATCAACATCTTGTTTCAACATGGAAGCCTTCATGGTATCGTCGGCCCGGCGGCGAGGCATTTTGGTGTTTTTTGTGTGTTTTGTGGTTAAAATTCGTGTCCATTCGTATTCATTCGTGGTTCTATATCAATCAGTTAAGCTCCCTTAAGCATATTCTGCAAATAATCAGCCACTTCCTTCAGCTGCCCCGCGCCATCCGTGTGGAACAGCGTGGGCACTTGATTCCATTGGTTGCGCACAAGCCCTTTGCGCGTCTCCATGATCAGCCGTCCTTCCCGCACGTTGAGCCGTATTATGCCGTTCTTTTGGGCGAGAATGCGCACTCGCGTGTAGTCCAACAGCGACGATACGCAGTCTGGCAGCGGCCCGAAACGGTCCCGCAGTTCCGCACGGTATTGTTCCACTTCGGAGACGTCGATCATGCGCTGCAACGTACGGAAGCAATCGACACGCGTCGATTGGTCTTCCACATACGCCGCCGGTATGCCCAACGCCGTCCGCCCTTTCGCCGCCACCAAAGCGAAACTCGTCTTATCAAACGTGATTTCCACTGGCATCGGCAGCGACGATTTATGGTCGCTAAGCCGCGAGACGGCCTCCTTCAGCAACTGGCAGTACAGATCGAATCCCACTGCCGCGATGTGTCCGCTCTGCTCTGTGCCCAAGATATTTCCTGCGCCGCGAATCTCCAAGTCTCTCAACGCCAGTTTGAAACCAGCCCCGAGATGCGTGTAGCGCCGTATCGCTTCCAAACGGTCTCTCGCGTTCGCAGGCAGCGCTCCCATCGGCGGCATCAAGAGATACGCGAAGGCCTGTCGGTCGTTTCGACCGACACGGCCACGCAGTTGATACAGCTCCGACAAACCGAAACGATCCGCACGATCAATGATGATCGTGTTCGCATTCGGAATATCGACGCCACTTTCGATGATGGTCGTGCAGACCAACACGTCGTATTCGCCTTTCACGAACTGCGTCATGACGTCTTCCAGTTTGTTGGAAGACATCTGCCCGTGTGCGACCACCGTTCGAGCCGTCGGCACGAGCTTCTTGATCATTTCCTCTATATTATAAATCGTCTGCACGCGATTGTACAGGAAAAAGACCTGCCCGCCACGCTCCATTTCACGCAAAATAGCCTGACGGATCAATTCCATGTCAAATTGCGCCACGACCGTCGTCACCGGCAAACGGTCCGACGGCGCCGTCATGATCGTACTAAGATTTCGGATGCCCGAAATGCTGAAATACAACGTGCGCGGAATCGGCGTCGCCGTCATCGTCAGAATATCCAGATTGGCCCGCATCTGCTTCAGCCGCTGCTTGTCCGCTACGCCGAAACGTTGCTCTTCATCGATGATGAGAAGTCCTAAACTGGCGAATTGCACATCGTTGGAAAGCAGACGATGCGTTCCGATGACGATATCGACTTCGCCGCGAGCCGTCCGTTCCAAAACATCCGACTGTTCGGCATGCGTCCGAAAACGGCTCAACATTTCAATGGTGATGGGAAATCCGGACATGCGTTCCATGAACGACTGGTAATGCTGCTGGCAGAGCACCGTCGTCGGAACAAGAACAGCCACTTGCTTGCCGTTGAGAACAGCTCTAAATGCCGCACGCATCGCAACTTCCGTCTTTCCATAACCAACATCGCCACAGAGCAGACGATCCATCGGTTTGTCCGCCTCCATGTCCGCCAATACGGATTCGATCGCCGATGTCTGGTCGGGCGTTTCCGTATATGGGAACGAGCCGACGAATGCGCGTTCCCATTCCACCTGTGGCTTGAAGCTTTGGCCGGACGCTT
>JAEEGH010027067.1_pt1 | contig 11373 bp, 8 predicted proteins | sample 9134181 | NCBI WGS metagenome assembly JAEEGH01 (sample SAMN16246544, study PRJNA631951) | gut metagenome | biome: gut microbiome; feature: rumen; material: DP-attached | host: Bos | place: Iran: Karaj | collected 2018-10 | reverse complement strand
ATAACCTTTTTAATCTTTTTATTTAATTCAATTCTTGGAATAATAATTATTCTTCCACATTTAGCACATTTTAATCTTATATCAGCTCCTAATTTGATTACTTCCCATAAGTTTTCACCACATGGATGACCTTTTTTTAATACTAATAATGATCCTAATGTATATTCTTTATTCATTATTTCACTTCCAAACCTTTTCATTACAATTATATCATTTTTTAGTAATAAAAAAAGGAAAAATAAAGATATCTTTATTTTTTCCAATTATTGATTTTTAAAATATCTAAAATCCTATTTAAATCATTAATGTTTTCGTATTTAATTTCCATTTTGTTTTTATATAGTTTAACTTTAGTACCTAAATATTCACATAAATTATTCTCAAGATATTTGTACTCTTGATTCTCTTCTTTAACATGTCTATTTACTTTTTGAACCTTTGGAATATCTTTTCCTTGAGATAATTCTTCTAGAGTTCTAACACTCATTCCTTCATTAACAACTTTATTAGCTAAATTAATAATTGTATTATGATCACTAATCTTAGATAGAATTCTTGCATGGGTCATTGATATTTTATTTTTTACTAATAAATCTTTAACTTCAGGAGGTAAACGAAGTAAGCCAATTGTATTATTGATATAAGATTGACTCTTACCAATTATTTTTGAGAATTCTTCTTGTGTTAAACCTTTATTATCCATAATCTTAACATAAGCATTAGCTTCTTCAATAGGGTTAAGATTTTCTCTCTGAATATTTTCAATAAGCTGGATCTCAACGATCTGCTGATCTGTCAGATCATTTCTTATTACAACAGGAACCTCTTTGACTCCTGCTGCTCTTGCTGCTCTCCATCTTCTTTCACCTGCAATGATCTCGAAGTGATCATCTCTTGATCTTACAAGGAGAGGTTCAAGAATTCCAACCTGCTTGATTGATTCTGCAAGTTCTGCAAGAGCATCCTCATCAAACTGTTTTCTTGGCTGCTCATGATTAGGCTCAACTTTTGTGATCTTTATAACCTGTTTTGCCAGATCTGTAACTGTTCTTTCTTCCTTAATTATAGGAGCTGCTTTTGTTTCTTCTTTTTTTGATTCTCCTGCCGGTATGAGACTATCCAGTCCTCTTCCAAGACCTCTTTTTGTTTTAACTGCCATATTCTTCCCTTTCGTTCCGGAATTTCACCGTATCCCTAATTTAACTTTCGTTTGCGATTACTTCTTCTGCAAGTAATTTATAAGCTTCTGCGCCTGCAGATTTTGGTTCATATAAATTAATTGGAAGTCCGTAGCTTGGAGCCTCTGCCAGTCGTATGTTTCTTGGAATTATTGTTTTGAACACATTTTCATCAATGTGATCTTTAACATTCTCAACTACCTGTAATGAAAGGTTTGTTCTTGCATCGAACATTGTGAATACAACGCCTTCCATTTCGAGTCTTGGATTAAGTCTTTCTTTAACAAGATTTACTGTGTGGACTAACTGGCTTAATCCTTCAAGAGCATAATATTCGCACTGAATAGGAACAAGTACTTTATCTGCTGTTGTCATCGCATTAACTGTCAGCATACTAAGTGATGGAGGACAGTCAATAATGATAAAATCGTATCTGTCTTTGACTTTATCGATCTCGTTTTTGAGGATATATTCTTTCTTTTCTATATCTATCAGCTCGATCTCTGCTGCTGAAAGATTAATATTAGAAGGAATGATATCTATTCCGGGAAGGTCTTCGACAATGTTGTGACGAATACATTCGTCTACAGAACTCTCTCCTATCATAAGATGATAAATAGTTCTGTCTATTTCATTTTTGTCTAAACCGAATCCGCTTGTTGTATTTCCCTGGGGGTCTGCATCGATTACGAGAATTTTTTTGTTTTCTTCAGCAAGAGCTGCTGAAAGGTTAATAGAAGTTGTAGTCTTACCAACTCCTCCCTTTTGGTTTGCTACCGCTATGATTCTTCCCATATATCTCCCATTTCTGCGCCGAAATATTTTCTTTGATTCCAAATTATAACGTTAATAAAAAACACAAAAACAATCGCAAACGGCGCCTGCGATCATTTTTTAGTGGTTTTATTTGGAATCTTCATTCCAAAACTAAACATGAAAGACTTTTAGATGTCTATTTTATTTAGTTTTGGCAATTCCGTGGAGCTAAAAACATTGAAAACATTTATAAATTCCCGTTTTTCACGCATTTTGTGAAGCGAAACTCTATTGTTTCACACACGCCATTATCGATTTTTGATAATGTTTCACGGGCAATTATACTAAATATTGATTATATTGTTTCACGTGAAACAAAGTTTTGTGCTTTTTTGGAATTACAAAGCTAAAAATTGGAATGTTTCACGTGAAACAAAGAAATTGAATTTAGATTCACGTTATGAACTCTTATTTATTATAGAGGTTGTTTAGAAGGTAGTCCAGCTTTTCGGGGGTATAATTTTGGAGTTGGTTTTGATTTGTTAATAATTACAATAGATCTTTCTATATCAGAGTCAGGTAAGAATGTATTATTTACAGAGCTTATAGTTCCACCAAGAGTTTTTATAGCCGCTTTTGACAAATCAATTTCTTCATTAATTTTGTTGCTTTTGTACGCAACAAAAAAACCACCAACTTTTACATATGGAAGTATGTACTCAGAAAGTGTTGACATATTAGCAACTGCTCTTGCTGTTCCGATATCAAATTTTTCACGTAAAACTCCACCTTTTGCTTTGGAGAAATCTTCTGCTCTTCCATGAACAGTTTCTATAGATCCTCCATCTTCGTTAAGGCCAAGTTCTGTTATAACTTCATTAAGGAAGTTAAGTCTCTTATTGAGTGAATCAAGAAGAGTAATCTTAAGAGAAGGGAAAACTATCTTGAGTGGAATACCTGGAAATCCGGCTCCGGTTCCAACATCAATAAGTGTTAGTCCTTCTTTTGTAAAATCAAAATATGGAGCTGCCATAATGGAGTCAACAAAATGAAGCTGACATACATCATTAAATTCAGTGATGGCTGTCAGGTTCATTACCTCATTCCATTTAACAAGCAGATTATAATATTTATCAAACTGTTCTATCTGATGATCAGATAATTCTATTCCTATGGATTTAAAATCACTGATCATCTTACTGTAATCGTTCATATTATTCCTCTAAATAATATATAAGCTTACCTGTTCGATTTATTTACATTAAACTCTTCTTGTCGATTACTATTTTAAATAATCAAGAATCGATATAGATTGTATAGCTTATAATTAATGGTTATATTTATGACTTGTCTGTTTTATAAACAGAATCAATATAAACAAGAAGCACTGATACATCAGCAGGATTAACTCCGCCAATGCGGCTTGCCTGTCCTATATTAATAGGTTTAAACTTCTTGAGTTTCTGTCTTGCTTCAATTCTAAGGCTTGATACTTTATCATAATCAATGTCAGCAGGAATAAGTTTATTTTCTAGCTTTTTAAATGCTGCTATCTGAGATTCCTGTCTGGTGATATAACCTTCATATCTAATATTGATCTCAACCTGCTCTGTAACATCTTTTGTAAGCTGAGGTCTTTCTGGATCTATATCAGCAATAATGTCATAAGAAAGCTCAGGCCTACAGATAAGTTCTGCAAGGGTGCAGGCTGTTTTTAAAGTTGAAGAGCCGTGCTCTGTCATGAATTTCTGAACAGCCGCATTTGCTCCAACTCGTGTAGCCTTAAGCCTTTCTATCTCACTTGCGATAAGTTTTTCTTTAAGAAGAAGGTAGTCGTACTGCTCCTGAGAGATCAGTCCTGCTTCATAGCCTTTTTTTCTAAGTCTGAGATCAGCATTGTCCTGACGAAGGAAAAGTCTGTACTCAGCACGAGATGTCATCATTCGATATGGTTCGTGATTATCTTTGGTTACAAGGTCGTCTATAAGTACTCCGATATAGCCCTCGCTTCTGTCGATAGTGATATAAGGCTTTCCTGTAATCTGTCTTACTGCATTAATCCCGGCATAAAGACCCTGGGCTGCAGCTTCTTCGTAACCTGAACTTCCGTTGAACTGACCTGCACTAAAGCATCCTCTTATGGTTCTTACTTCAAGAACAGGGGAAAGCTGTCCTGATTCAAGGCAGTCGTACTCGATAGCATAAGCATTTTTTACTATCTTACAATTCTCAAGTCCCGGTACGGATCTGTACATCTGAAGCTGAACATCTTCAGGCATGGATGATGACATACCATCAACATAAACTTCATTTGTAAAAGTTCCTTCAGGCTCGATGAATACCTGATGTCTATCATGATCAGGGAATTTAACAACCTTATCTTCTATTGAAGGACAGTATCTTGGTCCGATTCCTTCTATAACACCTGAATACATAGGTGATCTGTCGATGTTCTGTCTTATGATCTCATGTGTCTTTTCATTAGTATATGTAAGCCAGCATGAAACCTGAGGTTTCTGAACTTCAGCAGGATCTGTTGAAAATGAAAATGGAACAACAGGGGTATCACCAAACTGCTCTGTCATCTTTGAATAGTCTATAGAATTACCATCCATTCTGGCAGGTGTTCCTGTTTTAAATCTTCTGAGTTCAATTCCTGCATTAATTAAGGAAGCAGAAAGAGAATTAGATGGCTGCATTCCGTTAGGACCTGTGTAGGTAATGGATTCACCACAAAGACATCTTGCCTTAAGGTAAGTTCCTGTACAAAGGATTACGGCTTTGCAGTTATATATTCCGCCTGTTGCGACCTTTACACCTGTGATCCTGTATTTATAACCTTCTTTACTAAGGTTTGTGCCAAAAGCATCAACGCTTTCGGGTGTAACTTCTTCAGTTATAAGTTCAACAACTTCTGTCTGCTTGATTGTAAGGTGTTCCTGAGCTTCAAGCTTCTTTTTCATAAGAAGAGAATATTGAAGCTTATCGGCCTGGGCACGAAGTGAATGTACTGCAGGTCCCTTTGATACATTAAGCATTTTGGACTGAAGGAAAGTCTTATCTATATTTTTGCCCATCTCACCGCCAAGAGCATCTATCTCTCTTACGAGATGTCCCTTGGAAGATCCTCCGATATGAGGATTACAGGGCATAAAAGCAATATTGTCGGCGCTTACAGTAAATACAACTGTTTCAAGACCAAGACGTGCGCAGGCAAGGGCTGCTTCACATCCGGCGTGACCGGCACCTATTACACATACATCAACATTGTCAAATACGGTATTAATCATAATTATCCTTAATATATAAATAGTAATTCTATATCAATAGCATATCTTAAATACAATACATCTTGATACAATATATTAAAAGTACTGATCCATATATAAAATAGTTTTTATTGTAACGTTTATTGCAGCCTCTGAACGGGTAACTTTATCTTATTACTTACCCATACAGAATTTAGAGAATATCTCTTCTACAAGGTCATCTCCTACTTCTTCACCTATGATAAGACCGAGACTTTCATATGCATCATGAAGATCTATTGTATAGAAGTCTTCGCTAAGTCCCTGTTCAATAGAGTCTTTTACAAGATTAAGAGATCTGTCAGCTTTTTCAAGAAGCTGCTTATGACGAAGGTTAGTAATATATATTTCATCTTCCGGAACAAGCTTACCATTAAAGAAAAGATCACTGATCGCATTCTTTAGATCATCTATTCCGTTTCCTAATATCATAGATGTGGTGATAATTGGAACGCTAGTGTTAATACCAACAGTTTCCAATAGCTTTTGTATATTTTCTTTTGTAATTATTATTTCATCTTCCTTATCAGTCTTGTTAAGGAGGACGATTATCTTTTTATCTTTTACAGATGTGAGAATCTCTATATCTTCATCGCCGACCTGTGAAGTGGAATCTACCATATATATAATAAGTTCAGCTTCTTTGGCGAATTTTCTTGCTTTCTCAACACCTATAGCTTCTATCTTATCAGCAGAATCGCGGATTCCGGCTGTATCTATTACATGAAGGAGTATATTATCGATCTTAACGTCATGCTCGATAACATCTCTTGTAGTACCTGCGATATCAGTAACGATTGCAGTCTCTTCACCTGTAAGTATATTAAGAAGTGAAGACTTACCGCTATTAGGCTTTCCAATAATTACTGTGCTAAGACCTGTAGCACGTACTCTTCCTTCGTCAGCGCTTTTGAGCAGGTTATCGCATTTTCGTATAAGTTTGTCGCACATTGGCATGATCCGGGATGAATAATCTGTCAGATCATAATTTTCAGGATCATCAAGAGCAGACTCGATAAAAGCCATCTCATAAATGATCTGTGCTCTCATATCTACAATGATGTTTCGCATATCACCGCGAAGCTGCTTCTCAGAATTAGATAAGGCAAATTCTGACTTAGCCTCTATAATATCCATTACAGCTTCTGCTCTTGTTAAGTCAATTCTTCCGTTAAGGAAAGCTCTTTTTGTAAATTCTCCCGGTTCTGCAAGTCGGCATTCATTCTCATCAGATATAAGTTCGTGAAGGATCTTCTGCATGACCATGGTTCCGCCATGAGTATTAACTTCAATAACGTCTTCTTTGGTATAAGAATGAGGAGCTCTCATAACTGATACCATGACTTCATCTATAAGATTACCTTTTGCATCACAAAAATATCCAAAGCGGATAGTTCCGTTTGCATGCTGTTCAAGGTCATATTCATGTTTTGAGTTCTGATAAAAACGTGATACAACGCTTACAGCTTTACTGCCGCTCACACGTATTATTCCTATACCTGCATCACTGGCTGCAGTCGCTATTGCAGCAATTGTATCTTCATTTGTATGTATCATAATAACCTCATGTCGCGAGTGAAACGAGTGACTAATGAGTTTGAAAATATTATTTTCAAACTCATAAAATACACCCCACTAAAAAGCGGGGTGTATAGTAAAATCTTACTCTTCACCTCTACCTATAATAGAGGCCGAATATTATTTCTTAAGTGTAACAACAACCCTGCGATATGGTTCCTCGCCTTCTGAATGAGTTGTAACATAACGGTCATTCTGAAGTGCTGAGTGAATGATTCTTCTTTCGTAAGGGTTCATTGGCTCAAGAGATACGTTTCTTCTGGTCTTTCTAACCTTATAAGCGATATTCTTGGCAAGGTTCTCAAGTGTAGCCTTGCGACGCTGACGATAATTCTCAGTGTCAACCTTTACATGGATGTAATCTTCCTGGCCTCTGTTAACTACAAGTGATACCAGGTACTGGAGGGAATCAAGTGTCTGACCTCTCTTACCGATAAGAACACCCATATCTGCGCCCTTAAGATCTATATTAAGAACGATATTTTCTTTATCAAAAGTAATATCAAGTTCTACAGGCATTTCCATTGCCTTAAATACGTCATCAAGGAATACTCTTGCAGCAGATACAATAGCTTCTTCGTCAAAAGATGCAGGAGCTTTGTCTTCGCTTACTGTTTCATTTGAAACTTCGCTTTCTTTATTTTCAAGAGTTTCTTCTTTAACTGCTACCGGTTCTGAAGGAGCAGAAACTTCTTTTTCTTCAAAAGAGTTTTCGGCTTTAACTTCCTCTTCCTTAATACGAGCTTTGATAATAGCAGGTTTGATTCCCATTCCGAGGAAACCTGTAGATCCTTCGCTGACTACCTGATAATCAAGGCGGTCAGATGTAACTGATAACTGCGCACAAGCTTCTGTTATTGCCTCGGAAACTGTTTTTGCAGCATATTCTTTATATTCACTCATCTTTAGTCTCCTAGTTTACATATATCAATTAGTGAGTTCTATCGTATTCTTTTACCATATTGGCAGCATTTAAAAGTGAATCTTTGCGTGCCTTTCCAGAATCGTATAAAGCTCCTACTTCTTCAAGTCTTCTTGTACGATCATCTTCAGAAACAGAGCTTGTAGTAACCTCTTTAGTAAGAGAAGTAAGGTTTCTGTTAGAGAAGTTAGCGTAGTTAGTAAGGCCTGGTGTAAGGTCTTTTCTCTTCTCAAGCTTCTTCTGATACTTAGCCTGGTTCTCTTCGATCATTGCATCAATGTCGATCTTGTCGATACGGTGATTAACGATGATAGCAAGGATTGTACGGATAACAGCAGCTGCGATCCAGTAGATACCCATACCTGCAGGAAGTGTGAAACAGATCCATGCTGAGAAAATAGGCATTACTACGTTCATAGTCTTCATGGAATTCTGCATCTGAGCTGCAGGATCGTTAGGATCAAGCTTCTGGCCTGACTGAGTCATTGAAGTTGTAAGCTTAACTGACAGATACTGTGTCAGGAAAGCAAGTACTGGAACTATGACAGCAAGGATGATCGCAACAACTACACCAGCAGAAAATCCTGCTAAATGGAACTTCTCAATAGCTTCAGAGAACATGAACTGTGGTGAGTTGGAAATTGTAAGTCCAAGGAAGCTGTTCATTGTCTCTACATTAGAAGAAGTTGTGTTTATTGTATTAACAAGATCTGTGTTGCCTGTAGAAGAAGCCCAATTTGAAAGATCTTCCCAGTTTGCTGTTGAGAACTTGTTAAGGAGCTGAGCATAATAATCGCTGGATGCTCCATTTTCAGCCATCTCTTTTACAATGGCTGCAGCACTTGTTGAACCTGATACAAGGTTTGTAACCTGCTCAGAAGCAGAATCGCCAAGCTCTACAAGAGCACTTCCAAGTTTTGAAAATACGTCATTAACAGCAGGAACGTATTTCGGAATATTGTAAATAACACGATACAGAGGAAGAAGGATAACCATCTGAAGAATCATCTGTACACAGCTACCTGACATTGATACGCCGTATTTGCCGTATACAGCCTGAATCTCCTGATTCATAGCCATCTGTGAATCTGTATCTTTCTTATTTTTGTACTTGTCCTGAATAGCTTTGATCTCAGGCTGCATCTTGGCCTGAAGCTTACTGAACTTCTGCTGTCTGTAAGTAAGAGGCAGCATAGCTACATAAATAATAAGTGTAAAAAGAATAATGGCAATACCGATATTGCCGACAGCAACGCTACCGTCGCTATTAGTAAATAACCCTGCAATTCCGGCCAGAACGATATAAATAGCGTTCATGATATAACCGAGAATTACCGCAATCCATTCGAACATTTAAGCAGTCCTCCGCTTACCTTCCCCCTCAGGGAACCGGGTCATATCCGCCGCTTGAAAAAGGATTGCACCTTAATATCCTCCAAAGTGCAAGTAATCCACCCTTAAAAGCTCCGTATTTGGTAACCGCTTCAAGAGCATATTCTGAACATGTCGGTATATAAGGACATTTAGTGCTCTTAAAAGGCGATATGTATTTCCGGTAAAACCTGATAAGAAAAATAAATAGTTTTTTCATGTGCACCTCCCATAAGTCAAGGAATGTCACATATTTTCATAGTTACATGCAGTAAATACTACAATAAGTAGCATAATCCGAAAAGTAATATCTTCATATAAGAAGTAAACATAATATAATAACCACAATGTTCGCTTCTTTATATAAAAACACCTGCAACTACTTTCAGATCTGCTCATTATTTTGCATTAAATGAGCTCTTGCCATCAGCTTAAGAAAAGAATCCTCAAGCGTGTGATAATCAGCATCTTTACTTGCTGATCTGGCAACGACTACGATGTTTAAACCACTATTAAACATCTGTTCATGTAGCCTCACGATCTCACGGATAAGTCTTGCAAAATGATGTCTTACAACACTGTTTCCGATCTTTTTAGAACAGGAAATACCAAGATAGCTATCCTGCGTCTTATTTTCCCACACATACAGGACCAGATACCTATCTGCTATTGATCTTCCATTGTTATATACGTTTTTAAATTCGTGTGATTTTCTAAGTGATTTCATGTAATTAAAAAATAAGGCTACATTTAAATTAAATGCAGCCTTTACGTCAAGTATCCTTAAGCGGATAATCTCTTTCTACCTTTAAGTCTTCTGGCAGCCAGCACTTTTCTTCCACCTGGAGTACTCATTCTAGCTCTGAAACCGTGAACTCTCTTACGCTGAAGCTTATGCGGCTGAAATGTCATCTTTGCCATGTCTTGTAACACCTCCTTTACCAAAATAATACAAGCGCGAAATCCTAAACAAACGGGATTTCGACTCGGGAAATAAAATCCGTTTCCCTGACAGGAAAACAGATTTTGATAGGTCTGTAATTATTCCTGTGTGGAAAAAATCGTTCTAATTATATATAAAAACATCTTTTTCGTCAAGTATGATTAAACGGAAAAATGTCCGTATATTACGGAATGAAAAATTATTAAAAAAGTTATCCACAAAATAATTATCAATATCTTGTATATAAAATATTTATCCACAACCAAATATGGAAAATGTGGATAACCTGTGTTTTATTTGGTTTTTCTCATAAAAATCCACAAATTGTGGAAAAAATGTGGATAAAGTACTTTTATGAGATACTAAAAAGAGCTGATTTTAGTTTTTATCCACCTTTTTATGGTTGATTTTGTTCGTAACAACCTTAGTGTATAACTTTTTTAGAAATTTTTTTCATTATTTTTCAAAAAAGTTATCCACAATCCCGCCAAATTGATGTTTTGTATTTTTTACGATAAAATTAATTTATTCTTACTACAATTAATGGGGGAATCTATGTTATCCGATGAAATTACATCAATATTAAGTGACAGCTGGGATCATGTTAAAGATGCCGTTAGGGAAGAATCAGGCATAACTGATATTTCTTATCGTACCTGGATCGAACCTCTTTCATTCTATGAATATAACGGCGGCGTTGTTTTTATTCTAATACCTTCTGATAATTCAATCGCCCACAACTACATAATGACTCATTACCAGAACTTCTTTAAGGTCGCTATTTCTGAGCTTATAGGAGAAGCTGTTGATGTTTCTTTCATACTTCAAAAAGATGCCAATATTAATAATGAAAAGACATCTGATTTTGATTCGGAAAAAGGAACTCAATCCTCAAGTCTTAACTATGAAAATTCAAATCTAAATCCAAAATACAGATTTGATACTTTTGTAGTAGGATCCAATAATAAATTCGCGCATTCTGCATCCCTTGCAGTAGCTGAGTCTCCAGGAGAAAGCTATAATCCTCTTTTCCTGTATGGAGGTCCCGGACTTGGTAAGACTCACCTTATGCATTCCATCGGTCACTTCATTATGGAGCATAATTCATCTGCAAAGGTCTTATATGTAACATCGGAAGCTTTTACCAACGAAGTTATCGAATCAATCCGTTCCGGTAAGCAGGAATCGATGTCCAAGCTTCGTGAGAAGTATCGTACAGTTGATGTACTTATGGTCGATGATGTTCAGTTTATTATAGGAAAAGAGACTACGCAGGAAGAGTTTTTCCACACCTTTAATGAGCTTCACCAGGCTGGA
>JAEEGH010027064.1_pt1 | contig 11374 bp, 11 predicted proteins | sample 9134181 | NCBI WGS metagenome assembly JAEEGH01 (sample SAMN16246544, study PRJNA631951) | gut metagenome | biome: gut microbiome; feature: rumen; material: DP-attached | host: Bos | place: Iran: Karaj | collected 2018-10 | reverse complement strand
AGGAAGAGGGGCTGAAGTCCCGTCTGGTCGTCCAGGTTCATGATGAATTGCTCGTTGAAACGCACCTCTCAGAGAAGGATGCGGTGGCAGAAATACTCAAAAACGAAATGATTCACGCGGCTGAGCTCCTTGTGCCGCTGGAAATTGACCTGCATGAGGGAATGAACTGGTATGAAGCAAAATGACCTTCACTTTATCGGGCTGACCGGCGCGGCAGGAAGCGGGAAATCGATGGTGCTTCGCCTTATGGAAGAAGATTTCGGCGCAAAGGTGCTTGAAGCGGACCGGATCGCCGAAGACCTGTGCGCGGTTGGCGGGGAGTGTCTTCCTATGATAAAAGAGGCATTCCCGGATGCGGCGCTCTACCGTGAGGATGGGTCGATGGACCGGCAGGCCTTTGGGGGAATTGTTTTTCGCGATGAAAACAAAAGAAATCAGATAAACCGTATTGTGCATCCGGCGGTAAAACGATATATTATTAATTGTGCGGAGCAGGAGAGGAAAAATAGGGAAACCTCACTTCTCATCCTGGAGGCGGCGCTCCTTTTGCAGGAAGGGTATGACAGGATCTGTGACGAGATCTGGTATGTGTATTCTCCGGAAGACGTGAGAAGGCAGCGCTTGAAGGAAACCAGGGGCTACTCCGACGAAAAGATCGATCAGATCTTTAACAGCCAGCTTTCGGACCTTGAATTCAGGGAACGGTGCGCAGCTGTCCTTGATAATACGGGGACAAAGGAAGAAACGGCGGAAGTGTTGAAAAAACTGATCGATGAAAGGCTCTTTAAGAACAGGGGAGAGAGTAAATGAGCGTGACACAAGCGGAAAAACAGTATGTATTCGGACTGGATATCGGGACCCGGAACGTGGTCGGGACCGTTGGCTACCGGGATGGGAAGGATTTTCGGGTGGTGGCCCAATACATGGTGGAGCATGATACCAGAGCCATGCTGGACGGCCAGATCCACGACATCGGACGGGTCGGTGAGACGATCCGGGAGGTGAAAGCGGCGCTGGAAAAGCAGGCCGATGTGGTATTGACGGATGTCTGTATCGCGGCCGCCGGCCGTGTTTTGAAGACCGTGACGACGAATATCGAGTTCGAATTCGAGGAAGAGACCGTTGTGACCGGGGAACACGTCCATACGCTGGATCTTCTCGGTGTGGACAAGGCACAGAGCATTCTTTCCGAAAAGAACGATACGAAGTATAAATTCTACGTGGTGGGTTATACCACAGTCAAATATTTCCTGAATGACGAGATTTTTTCCAATCTTGTAAACCATAAGGCTGAGAAGATCGGCGAAGAGATCATCGTGACCTTCCTTCCGGAGGATGTCGTGGATGGGCTGTATTCCGCCGTCGGCCTGGCGGGGCTGGAGGTTGCCAACCTCACGTTGGAGCCTATTGCCGCCATCAACATCGCGATCCCGGAGTCCTTCCGTATGCTGAACATTGCCCTGGTGGACGTCGGAGCGGGTACAAGCGATATTTCCATTACAAGGGACGGCAGCATTATCGCCTATGGCATGATCCCTCTGGCCGGTGACGAGCTGACCGAGGTCCTTGTACAGAACTACCTTGTGGACTTCAATACCGCGGAACAGATCAAGAGAGACAGCGGGGAAGCCGATGAGATCACCTATGAGGACATCATGGGGATCTCGCACACCGTGACCGCGGAAGAGGTCTGGAAGGTATTGGAGCATGTGATCGAAAAGATCACAACGGATGTTTCCGCAAAGATCAAGGAACTGAACGGAGACCGGGCCGTCAGCGCTACGTTCGTGGTCGGCGGCGGCGGAAAGATCCACGGGTTCTGCGAAAGGATCGCGGAACAGCTGGATCTGCCGAAGGAGCGTGTGGCTCTCCGCGGCGAAGAGGTGCTGCGGCAGGTGATCTTTGAGCAGAAGGAGATCGTGAAGGATCCGCTGCTTGTGACGCCGGTCGGCATCTGCCTGAATTATTATGATGAAAAGAACAGCTTTATCATGGTCCATTTCAACGGGGAACGGATCAAGCTGTATGACAATAACCACCTGACGATCGTGGATGCGGCGCTGGCAGCCGGCTTCCCGAACGACCAGCTCTTCCCGCGGCGTGGCCAGGAGATCCCGTTCACCGTGAACGGAAACGCCAGGATCGCACGGGGCGAGACCGGGGAATCCGCCGTCATCACCTTAAACGACCGGCCGGCGAACATCAATACGCCGATCCTGCCGAACTGCCATATCACGATCACCTCGTCCACGGTGGGGACGGACGCGAGCTATACTGTGGAACAGCTCCCCGAATACACGGACAGCACGATCGATTTCATTGTCAATAAGCGCCTTGTGGCCTGTCCGCGGTTTGTGGAAGTGAATGGAGAGCTCCAGCCGCCGACCTATGAGATCCAGGCAAACGACCGGATCGAGACGAGGCCTTACTACACGGTGGGGCAGCTGGCGGCATTCATGGATGTGCATCCGGACCCGGATACCGTATTTGTCAATAACCGCGAGGCGGATGAGGACACGCTGATCTACGAGAACTTCGAGATCGAATGGGAAGAGATCGTGGATTATGAAGAAAAACTGTCGCGGCTGGAAAAGGCAGAGGCCGGTGAAGAAAGCGCAAAACCGGAGGAAACGCCGGCAGAACCCGTGGTAACGCCCGCGATCGAGATCAAGGCGGCTGAACCCGAAGAGGCGAAGGAAGCGCCGGAAGCGCCTGCAGAGCAGAAAACGCAGGCACCGGCAGAGGAAGCCCCGGCTCCGGCGCAGGAAGAAAAAGCTCCCGAACCGGAAGCGCCGGCAGCGCAGCCGATCACCGTGACGATCAACGGCGAGGAGTTTACACTGGATCAGAAAGACGATTATGTCTTTGTGGATATCTTCGATATCATCGACTTCGACCTCTCGGACTCTCAGGGCAGGGCGATCGTGACACAGGTAAACAGCAAGCCTGTCACCTATTCGCAGAAGCTGAACGACGGGGACGTGATCGAGGTCTACTGGAAGGAGAACCAGTAAGAAAAATGGAGTTTTTAAGCATTGCGAGCGGCAGCAGCGGGAACTGCTTATGCGTTGGGAACAACAGCACGAGGGTTCTCGTGGATGCCGGGCTCAGCGGGAAGAAAACGGAAGAAGGCTTAAGGCGGCTGGACATGGCAGCGTCGGAACTGGACGGGATCCTGGTTACGCACGAGCATATTGACCATATCGGGGGACTGGGGGTTTTGGCCCGTCGATATGGTCTTCCTATGTACGCGACCGAGAAAACGGTGCAGGCGATCCTTTCCATGGAAAAGAAGGTGGGAAAGATCGATCCTGCTCTTTTTACGGTGATCCGCAAGGAAGAAGACTTTACGGTCGGGAGCCTTACGATCCGGCCGGTCCCGATCTCCCATGACGCAGCGGATCCGGTGGCTTATGTGGTGAAGAGCAACGGGCAGTCCATGGGGATCTGTACGGACCTCGGCGTGTATGATGAGGCGCTGGTCCGGGAATTTACCGGAATGGACGTGTTGTTTTTGGAAGCCAATCATGATGTAAGGATGCTGGAGGCGGGGCCGTACCCTTATCCGCTGAAGCAGAGGATCCTCGGAGAACGGGGACACCTCTCCAATGATACTTCCGGAGAGTTACTGTGCAGACTCCTGCATGACCATCTGCGCCATATCTTTCTGGGGCACCTCAGCCAGGAAAATAACCTTCCGGAGTTAGCTTATGAGACAGTCCGGCTGACCGTGACGCTGGAGGATGTTCCTTATCAGGGGTCGGATTTTCCGTTTACGATCGCAAAAAGGGATGTGCCGGGAGAAGTATTTGCCTGGTAAAAGTCATTTTCGGGGAAAATCAAATATTTAACTAGGAGATAATAAATGGAAGAAAGCAAGAAAAAAGCGATTATTTCCGTGGTCGGAAAGGATACAGTCGGAATCATAGCACGCGTTTGTACATATCTGGCAGAAAATAAAATCAACATTTTAGATATTTCACAGACGATCGTGCAGGAATATTTCAATATGATGATGATCGCGGACCTGACCGGAAAAGATAAACCGTTCTCGGAATTACAAGAGGATTTAAGAAAACTTGGAGAAGAGATCGGCGTTGAGATCCACTGTCAGAAGTCAGAGATCTTTGAAATGATGCATCGCGTCTGATCACAGTAAATAATTAGGAAGTTAAAGGCAAAATTAATGATAAATATTCAAGAAGTTCAGGAAACCAACCAGATGGTAAAGGAGGAGAACCTCGATGTCCGGACGATCACGATCGGCATCAGTCTTCTTTCCTGTATAGACAGCGACTTAAGCCGGCTGAAGGAAAAGATCTATGACCGGATCACCCGTGTGGCGAAGGATCTTTCCGCGACGGCAGAAACGATCGAAAAGGAATTCGGTATTCCTATTGTAAATAAGAGGATCTCGTGTACGCCGGCCTCGATCGTCGGCGCGTCGGCCTGTCTGGATGAAGAGGATTTCGCGGAGATTGCGAAGACCATGGACCGGGCAGCGGCAGCCGTGGGCGTGAATCTGATCGGCGGGTATTCCGCTCTGGTCAGCAAGGGCATGACCGAGGCGGATGAACGGTTGATCCGATCTCTCCCACAGGCGCTCAGTGAGACGGAACGCGTCTGCAGCTCGATCAATGTGGCGTCCAGCCGGACCGGGATCAATATGGATGCGGTGCGGCTCTGCGGGGATACGATCCTTGCGGTGGCAGAAGCGTCAAAGGACAGGGACAGCGCGGATTGCATGAAGCTCGTGATCTTCTGCAACGCGCCGGATGATAATCCGTTTATGGCCGGAGCGTTTCACGGCGTGACGGAAGCGGACGCCGTGATCAATGTGGGCGTCAGCGGCCCCGGTGTGGTGAAGACAGCGCTTTCCCGCGTCCGCGGCGAAAGCTTTGAGGTGCTTTGTGAAACCATTAAAAAGACGGCCTTTAAGGTAACCCGTGTCGGGCAGGCCGTGGCCGGCGAGGCGGCGCGGCTTCTGAAGATCCCGTTCGGGATCGTGGACCTTTCCCTTGCCCCGACCCCGGCGATCGGCGACTCGGTGGCAGACATTTTGTGCGAGATCGGGCTCGAATACGCCGGCGCACCCGGAACGACGGCTGCGCTCGCGCTTTTAAACGACCAGGTGAAAAAAGGAGGCGTGATGGCGTCCTCATATGTGGGCGGCCTGTCCGGCGCCTTTATCCCGGTCAGTGAGGACCAGGGGATGATCGACGCGGCCGCGAAGGGGGCGATCACGCTCGAAAAACTCGAGGCCATGACCGCGGTCTGCTCCGTGGGGCTCGATATGATCGCGATCCCCGGCGACACGCCGTCGTCATCGATCTCCGGGATCATTGCCGATGAGATGGCGATCGGGATGGTGAACCATAAGACAACGGCGGTGCGCCTTATTCCCGCGATCGGGAAAAAAGTCGGCGACACCGTGGAATTCGGCGGGTTATTTGGCCACGCACCGGTCATGAGCGTGAATCCGTACTCGTGCGAGGCCTTTGTCGGCCGGAAGGGCCGGATCCCCGCGCCGATCCATAGTTTCAAGAATTAGGAGGTAAATGAAATGAAAATGCTTTCTTTGGAAGATGAGCTGAAAAGCAATTCCTATCCGGGCCGCGGGATCGTGCTCGGGCGTTCCGATAACGGAGAACATGCGGTCATTGCCTATTTCATCATGGGCAGGAGCGAGAACAGCCGCAACCGCGTCTTTGAAACCGATGGCAGCGGGATCCGCACGCGCGCCTTTGACGAAGCAAAATGCTCCGATCCGAGCCTCATCATCTACGCGCCGGTGAGAGTGCTGCAGAATGACACGATCGTTACAAACGGCGACCAGACCGACACGATCTATGACGGGCTGAAGGAGGGGAAGAGCTTTGCCGAGTCTCTTAAAAAACGCACCTTTGAGCCGGACGCGCCGAATTATACGCCGCGCATCTCCGGCCTGGTCCATACGGAGAAGGACTATATGCGCTATGAAATGTCGATCTTAAAGAGCAATAACGGCAATCCGGATTCTCCGCTGCGCTATCATTTTGAGTATCCGCAGCCTGTCGCCGGTGAAGGGCGGTTCATCCACACCTATCAGGGAGACGGATCCCCGCTGCCGTCCTTTGAGGGCGAGCCGAAGCTCGTGGGGATCGAGGGCTCCATCGACATCTTCACGCAGCTGGTATGGGAGAGCCTGAACAGCGAGAACAAGGTTTCCCTTTTCGTCCGCTACATTGACTTAAAGAACGGGTCCTCCGAGACCAGGATTATGAATTGCCACGAAGAATAGGCACTTTTGAAAGGAGTTACACATGAAAGAATTTGAACTGAAATACGGGTGCAACCCGAACCAGAAACCCTCGAAGATCTTTGCGGCAGACGGAGGCGAGCTGCCGATCAGGATCCTGAACGGGAAGCCGGGATATATCAACCTCCTGGACGCGCTGAACGGATGGCAGCTGGTCAGCGAGCTGAAGAGGGCCACGGGAGACTGCGCAGCCACGTCGTTTAAGCATGTCTCACCCGCGGGGGCTGCGATCGGCCTGCCGCTTACGGATATTGAGAAAAAAATCTACTTTGTGGATGACCTCGACATCGAATTCACGCCGATGGCGAATGCGTATGCCCGGGCGCGCGGGGCCGACCGTATGAGTTCGTTCGGAGATTTTATCTCCCTTTCCGATGTCTGTGACGTGAGCACTGCGAAGATCATCAAGCGGGAAGTGTCCGACGGGATCATCGCGCCGGGGTATGAGCCGGAAGCGCTGGAGATCCTGAAAGCCAAGAAAAACGGAAATTACTGCATCCTCGAGATGGACGAGGGGTATACGCCTCCGGCGCTCGAGCATAAGGATGTGTTCGGGATCACCTTCGAGCAGGGGAGGAATAACCTCGTGATCGACGATGCCTTCTTCTCCAACATTGTGACCAGGAATAAGGAACTGCCGGAACAGGCGAAAAAGGACCTGGCGATCGCCACGATCACCTTGAAGTATACGCAGTCCAATTCGGTCTGCTTTGTAAAGAACGGACAGGCGATCGGCGTGGGCGCCGGCCAGCAGAGCCGGATCCATTGTACAAGGCTGGCGGGACAGAAATCAGATAACTGGTGGCTGCGGCAGTCGGATAAAGTGTTAAATCTTGATTTTATAGACGGTATCGGCCGTGCGGAACGGGATAATGCGATCGATCTTTATATCGGAGAGGATCATGAGGACGTGACCGCAGACGGAAAGTGGCAGAACATCTTCAAGACCCGCCCCTCCGTATTCACGATCGAAGAAAAGAAAGCCTGGATCGCGAAGAATACGGGCGTTTCTTTAGGGTCGGATGCGTTCTTCCCCTTCGGGGACAATATCGAGCGGGCGTTTAAGAGCGGCGTGAGCTATGTGGCGGAACCCGGCGGATCGGTGCGGGATGACAATGTCATCGAGACCTGTGATCTGCACAACATGGTCATGTGCTTTACGGGAATCCGGTTGTTCCATCATTAAAACAAGTGATTAAAAATAGAATTAATATTCCTGACAGTTTATTGAAGCAGAACGAATTGCGTAACGGGAAAGGCTGTGAAACAGGCTCATGAGCAGACTGAAAAAGAAGTTTTAATTGGCATCGAAATATTAATTCAAGAATAAATAATATAGGAATTAAATAGAAATTATATTATCACAAGCGGCTGCTCCAGATCATTTTTGATCGGATGGCCGCTCTTTTTTTCGCGGATGATCCGGCAGACGTCGGAAGCGCGAAGCTCTGTCCGAAGAAGCGCAGCAGCGTCGGCATCCTTAGAGATCAGCGGAACGGAGGAAAGCTGCTTGATGGCGGAGAGCAGGGGAGAAGCATCTTTCCGAAAACCCAGGATCCGGGCGTGGGAGGGTACCGTTTCACGATCGCTCGCTTTGAGCTCCAGAAGGATCGAGAACAGGGCGCGGGCAAGGCGCGTATGGGTCAGATCCTTTGACTTCAATGTCAACAACAGCTCACTGATGTTATTAAATTTACCATTAATATTTTTGAGCTTTGCGGAAAGGTCCGCGGTGACGTTCTGATAGATTTCGTAACGGCCTTCAAAGAGGAGCTTGTACTTCAAAAGCTCGGTCAGATCGTCCGTGAAGAGGAAACGGTGGTCTTCGGCAGCGTCCTTCAGTATCGAAAGCGTTTTTTCGGGCACAAAGGAAGAGAGCTCCGCAGGATCTTTGCCCTCTTCCAGGGCATTTCGGATCGCCTGGGCGCTTGGATAGGCTTTCCCGAGGGCTTCGGCGGAATGCGCGCTGCCTTCGCGCTGCAGTGGGAGCGTTTGGAGCGCGGGGGCAAAAAGGCGGATCGCGGTCTCATAGGAAAGGGCAAGGAGGTTATTGGGGTTTCTGAGGATCTGCAGCACGTCCTCCCTGATCGCATGAAACGCGTTTAAGGAGAGGATGGCCTCTTCGCGGGCCTTCGGATAGGAATTCCCCTTTTTCAGCCGATCCATCAATGCTTCCTTAAAATCCTCGGGTTCGTCCGAGAGCGTATTCAAAAGAGGGAAGAGCCTGCTTTCGCGGTCGCTTGCGAAGAAGAGCGGATTTTCGCAGGAATAGGCAAGGCAATCCACGGCGCCAAGGGAATTGGCGAGCGAAACTCCGGCCTGCGCGTATTCGCCGGCTCCGGACAGCACAAAAGAGACGGGGAGTTCGATCACAAGATCCGCGCCCCCGTGCAGCGCCATTTCGGCGCGTTCGTACTTCCCGAGCAAGGCAGGCGCCCCGCGCTGTACGAAATCCCCGCTCATCAAAATGACGCAATAATCAAAGCCGTGTTCTTCCTTTATTCTCTTTATCTGCAGAGCGTGGCCGTTATGAAACGGGTTGTACTCCGCTATGATCGCCGCTGTTTTCATATCAATAAAATATCACCCATCGATATCGCGCACAAGAACAACTTCTTTACAATACGGCGGATTGGGTGTCCCGAATTGGAACACAACTTCACCTTGTTGAAAGAGCGGGTAGGGAGTATAATGGTACATGCTCAAAAGCGATAAAAAATCAGAAAGGGAAGAACAAACATGAAAGTTTTGATCGTCAACTGCGGGAGCAGTTCTTTGAAGTATCAGGTGATCGATTCGGATTCCGAGGAAGTGCTGGCAAAGGGGCTTTGCGAACGGATCGGGATCGACGGACGGCTCGTGTATCAGAAGACCGGTGAGGACAAGGAGATCACGGATGCGCCGATGCCGACGCATAAGGAAGCGATCCGGATGGTCTTAGATGCGCTGGTGAACCCGAAGACGGGCTGCATCAGTGGCCTTGGCGAGATCGAAGCCGTGGGGCATCGCCTCGTGCACGGCGGAGAGAAGTTTGCAGAAAGCTGTTTATTAAATGAAGAAGTGCTGAAGACTGTGGAAGAATGCAACGATCTTGCGCCGCTTCACAACCCCGCGAACCTGATCGGCGTGCGGGCCTGCCAGGAGCTTATGAAGGATGTGCCGATGGTCGGCGTATTCGATACCGCGTTCCATCAGACCATGCCGAAGAAGGCGTATATCTACGGGCTTCCCTATGAATATTATGAGAAGTACGCGCTGCGGAAATACGGCTTCCACGGAACGAGCCACAGCTTTGTTTCCAAGAAAGTGGCCGAAGTGGAAGGGCGCGATGACTTAAAGATCGTGGTCTGCCATCTCGGGAACGGCGCGAGCATCTGCGCCGTGAACGCCGGAAAGTCCGTGGACACCTCCATGGGCCTGACTCCTCTGGAGGGGCTTATCATGGGAACGAGATCCGGCGATATCGATCCGTCCGTGATGGAATTCCTTGCGAAGAAGGAAGGCTTAGACATTCCGGGCGTGATGAATGTGCTGAACAAGAAATCCGGCGTGGAAGGGATCTCCGGCGTGTCTTCGGACTTCAGGGATCTGGAGAACGCGATGGAGGAAGGAAACGAACGGGCGATCCTGGCGGTGGAAGCATTCAGCTACCGCGTGGCGAAATACGTGGGCGCTTATGCGGCGGCCATGAACGGCGTGGACGTGATCGCGTTTACGGCAGGGATCGGTGAGAACACCGTATCTGTCAGGGAGAAAGTGCTCTCGACGCTGACCTTCCTCGGACTGACGCTCGACGTTGAAGCGAACAAAAAACGCGGCGAGGACTACATGACGATCACGACGCCCGATTCCAAGGTCAAGGCCGTAGTCGTGGCCACGAACGAGGAACTCGCGATCTGCCGCGAAACCGTCAGACTTGTAAAATAAATTTATATGGGAAACGCTGACGAAGCGTTTCCTTAAAATTCTGATTGACAAACGCAGAACCGCTCTTTATAATGTCTTCGTGTGACTTATGATCAGAGAGGATTTCTGATTTGATCCATAGAATGTAGATCGCAAGGAGGTGTAGAGAGATGTCCATTTGTCCTAAGAATAAATCCTCAAAGGGAAGAAGGGATAAAAGAAGAGCGAACTGGAAGATGAGCGCTCCGAATTTGGTGAAATGCAGCAAGTGTGGTGCGCTGACAATGCCCCACCGTGTATGCAAGACCTGCGGAAGTTACGCAAACAAAGAGATCATTCCCCAGGATTAATTAAGAATGAAGGGCCGGAACCGTAATGGTTCCGGTCTTTTTTTGCCCTTTTTATGCGCAGGGCGGCACAGAGTTTATTTCGGCTTATGCCGAATGCCGCCCGCGCACTATATTTATTCCATTTATTTGCAATAGAATACCCCACCATAATGGAATTTCGCTCCCCTCAGTCATTTACTACAATTATATTACAACATAACACAGTAACAGCATACAAGGAGGGCGGACTATGCAACTGGAGACATGGATCGCGTTACGGATCAGGCAGTTATGTGAGGAGCGGGGGTGGACAGTGTATCAACTGATGAAGAACTGTCCGTTGTCGAAGAACAGCGTATATAACGCGGCGAACGGCCATACGCATATCACCATAGATTCGCTGTACTGCATCTGTAAGGGCCTCGGCACCTCCATGGAAGGGTTTCTGCAGGGCCTGCCCGAAAACGGGAGTGACTAACTCTTTTCAAATAGCATGTGATGTGTTAAATTATTTATAAGTATTTTTATTTTCGGGGGTTACATTATGAAAAAGAAAAAAAAGATGACACTGGCCTTTGTTCTGGTTCTTCTGACCATCCTTCCGATGGCGATCTCGGCGATCATCATCACGTTCCGTTCGGTTTCGATGATGCATACCATGGTCCTTGGCGAGATCGAAGATGAACTCAGATCGTCCTGCCTGATCGCGGAAAACCATTTTAACCGGCAGGCGAACCTCGGCGACGGAAGCTGGAGGATGAGCGAGGGGATCCTTGTTCTCGGCGGCCTGACCCGTGTAAAACCGGATGACGAGATCTTCTTTGCCGCTGAATCGGAAGAC
>JAEEGH010027060.1_pt1 | contig 11375 bp, 6 predicted proteins | sample 9134181 | NCBI WGS metagenome assembly JAEEGH01 (sample SAMN16246544, study PRJNA631951) | gut metagenome | biome: gut microbiome; feature: rumen; material: DP-attached | host: Bos | place: Iran: Karaj | collected 2018-10 | reverse complement strand
GCATCGGGCAGGTTTATCGACCACGGATTATCGGCGTCTGTAGGCAATATGTAGAACGAACTTACGGGCAATGCCACCACTTCGGCACTCCACGCGCTGCGGCTGTAGCGCACTCGCAATCCGTTGACCGGCACGCGAATGTCGTCGTAGTCGTCGGCAAGAAATTCGGTGTATTCCATGGGCGACACCACGTCGGTGAGGCGCAGGGCATCGGCCACGCCCCACGTAATGATTTGTCGTCCGGCACGAATATCCCAATTGTCGTCGGCATACGTAACGAAGCACTCGCGCATGTGCAGCCCCGTCTTTGCCTCGACGATGGCATTGTGGATAAGGTTGGCCGACACGAAAGCACCCACATTGTCGTGCTTCATCGTCAGTTCGCCTCGCACACGACTACGCGACGCCATCATGTCGTTCGGATTTTCGGTGCGCATGGCGTGATACGTATCCACGAAGCCCTTTACGCCCACGCTCCATTCCGCCGATTGTGCATAAATATCGGTGCATATAAATATGGCTATGGCCAATGATGCGACGGATTTCATAGACCTTTTTCGAGTTTCGACACGGTAAACATATTCTTGTCCACTCCGCCCACGTTGTATTGCGGATTCTTCATCTCGATGATGGTGCTATGTCCCGTCTGCACGTTCTTCATCTCCATGCGCATAACAGTCCAGAAGCCCTGTACCTGCTTGATGTCGCTGACAGAAAAGACGCGATGCAGCTTGTCGAGTTTGTCGTAATATTCAACGTAGATTGTCGTGTGACAGTCCTGACGAATCCACATCACCTTACGGCTGTAGATCTCGCGTTTGTCAACGGGGCGCGACTCCACAACCCAGCATTTCTGTCCGTCGCGAACCTCCTCGCGCAGCAGCGTGTGCGTGTCTTCATCGACGTTGCGGCTGCCCATGTCATCGTAAGTAAAATCGGTGCCCATGAAGTAGTCGGTCTTCGACGACGAACCACTTATGCGGCGCGTTTTCTTCATGGCTGGCAAGTAGAGCCATTTGTCGTCGTCTTTGCTGGGGTCATCGTAGTCCCACGTGAGGAAGCCAGTGCCCTTCACATCGCCTGGATAGGTGAAGAACATGATTTTCTTCGTGTCTTTGCCCTCGTCCATAGCCCACGACGTGAGTTTGCGTTGGCGGGTTGAGCCGTTTTTCTTTATGAGCGTCAGTTCCATGTCGGAGCTGCGCGTATCGCCATCGGCGCGATCTTTTACCATTTGCACTATTGCTCGGCCGTCAAGCGTTTGAGCCTCAGCCGATACACATAACATTGCGGCAATTATTGCCAAAACATTTACCATTTTCATATTATTCATTTTTTAGGATAAAACACCGAATTGAGACGAATTGATACGAAGCTCGTGATGCCCCAGATATTGAACGAGTTTTCTTGGGAATCACCGAATTGAGACAAAATCTCGCGTAGCCAATTGAAGCATCGTTCATAAATTCAATTCGTATTGATTTGTTCAATTCGGTGATAATTCAATTCTGTGATTGATTGTTGTCGGAACCGAATACCTTGAAATACTTCATCAATGCAGGTGTGATGATGAGGTCGGCAGCGAGAGCCGAAAGAATGCCGATTATTGCCAACAGACCGAAATAGAGAATGTTGAGGCATTGGTCGGTGATGAACGTGCCGAACACCGCCGAAGTGATGATGCTCGTCGAAACGATGGCCACGCCCACCACGCGGAATGTGCGGCGCGAACTCTCGTCGTAGTCGCCAGTGCGGTCGTATTCGAGTTTCGAGTGGTTGAAGAAGTGTATGGTGTCGTCCACCGCCAATCCGAGCATCATAGGTATGATGGTAGCCGTCATCATGTCGAGCGGAATGCCTGCCCAACCCATGTAGCCGCCCACGAAAATGGCTGGCATAACATTAGGAATCATGCCCAAAAGTCCGAGACGAATGCTCTGGAAGGCTATCATCATAATTATACCTATGATGAGTATGGAGATGAAAAACGACTGCATCTGTCCGCGCACCAAATACTGCATCATGGTGGTGAATTGAGGCAGATTGCCCACAACGGTCACTTGCGCCGATGGAAACAGCTTGTGCGCCTGGGCCTGTATGTCGGCCATCTCGTACTCCGAATCGGCCGAGTTGTAGTTCGAAATTTCAATCATCAGACGCAGACGGCGATAGTCGTAATCGACCCAATATTCGGCTTCTGAACCGCCAGCATTCTCGTAGAGCATAAGCAGTTGCGCTACCTCCTCTTCGGTTTGCGGAATGGCGTAGAACGCAGTGTCGCCCGCGTTGATCGTCTGGTTGAGGTCTTTCAGAATGTCGAGAATCGACGTAGTGCGCTTGGTCTGTTTATATCCGCGAGCCACCCTCTCCATCTCTTCCAATGCCTTGAGGTTCTTCGGCTGTTTGGCCTCGTCGTTGTCGGGAAACTCTATCATGAGGTCGTAGGAGTAGAGCGAGCCGATTTCCGAGCGTCCGACCTGCATCAACTTGCTTACATAATCGACTTCGATGCCCATCGTACGTTCAACGTCGAATGCTGGCTCAATCTTGAACATACCTATGCACAGCACTACGCAAATGGCTGCGAAACAGCTGCATAGCACACGCGAATGGCGCATGTTGAAATCGCCCAAACCGACCATCAGCCGCGACATCCGGCTCTCGCGTGGAGAATCATTGGCCATAATCACCTTCCTGTCTTTGCCGAACGAGAGCAAAACGGGCGTAATAGTTATGGTTATGAGCAAGATAAACAGCACGCTCAACGAACACATGACACCTAAATTTTGCATCGGTTTTATGCTGATGGCGAGGAACGATAGCAGCGACACGATGGTGGTGAGACCGCAGAAACAGACCGACCAGCCAATTTCGCTCACCGTCTCTACTACAGCCTTCAACCGGCATCCGTGTATGCGCATACGCGAATTGAAGTAGGTGAAGAAGTGGATGTTGTAGGCTATGGCCACGGCAAACGCCAAGATGACGGGCACCATGGTTGTGGTCATATCCACGTAGTCGAAAATCTTGGTCGATAGGCCGAACATCATGAAGAGTCCGCCCACAATGGCTATGATAGGCGCCACCACGCCACGTAGCGAACGCGTCATGATGAGCATCACTACTACGCAGATAATCAGTGCCATAATCATCAGTTTGCCCATAGCATGGTTGATGTATTCCACCTTTTGCTGCGAAGTGTAGGGCATGCCCGTGGCCAATGGGTGAAGCGAGGCATATTCGGGTTTGGTGATGATGTGGTGCGTTTCGGCGCCAGTAATCATGTCGGGCGCAATGTTGGAGGCCTGTTTCCACACCGAATCTTCGGGGAAGGTGCGCAGTTTGACCAAAATCCACGACAGTTTGCCATCGGCCGAAACGAGTTTGCGCGCCACGTTGGGTTTGCTGTAGGCCCGCATACGCACCGAGTCGAGCGCCGATTGCGATGTCGGAATCTCATCGGGCACAATCTGCTCAATCGTCATACCATCTTCGCTGCCTACCATAAACTCGATGTCGGTGAGCGACGTGATTTTCTCGGCATACGACAAGCTGTCCATCAGTTCGTTGCAGAGCTTGCGCAGCAGTTGCAGATTGTCGTGCGTGAAATGGTCGTCGCACTGCGTAAGCACGCCCACGAAATAGTCGTTGCCGAAATGCGACTTGAACTCGTCGGTCATCTTCAGCACGGGGTCGTCCTCCATAAAATAGTCGTCGAACGAACTCTCCATCACCATACTCTGCATGGCGTGGAACGAGACGGCCATAACTACGATAAACGCGGCGATAGCTAACCATCGGCGTTTGATTAACATTTTGGCGCATGAGCCAAATTTTTCGTTGATTCTCTCTAATTGCATATTTTTTATTGTTTATAGTTGTTATCTGTTAATGCGAAAGTGTAAAAAACGAACATTGTTCAACTTTGTTCAAAAAAAAAGCGTGAAACCCGCGTTGGCGAATCTCACACTTTTTGAAGGAGAGTAAAAAAGGAGTAAAAATGAATGTAGAGACGTGCCGTGGCGCGTCTCAAGGAGGAAAAGGGACGGTTGCATCGGCCGTCAACATGTTTTTCTGGGGCGTTGTGCACCTCAGAACTCACTTCTGAAACGTGCCACGGCGCGTTTCTCACTTCCTTTACATTTCCTTTCATAGCCCTTATTTTCATATTTTCGTTACAAACCATTTCGGATCGACGTTAAGGGTATTGGCCCAACCATACATCTCGAACTCGACATACTCGCGTAGCACCTTTTCGGCCTCGTCGTTGGTCAGGTTATGGCCGATGACCTCCTTCAGCAGCGTGAAGATCCACACCGTGTTGATGTGGACGAAGAGGTCGGACACCTCGACGCGGGCCGACGGGCAGATGGCCTTCAGCCGGCGGAACCAGTCGCGCACGAGCACCGTGCTCCGGTCGGTATATTCATCGACGAAATGTTCGAGCGACGTGCCCTTGGCCTGGAAGAGCAGCAGTTTGAGCAGCGCGCGGTGCCTCTTCAGGATCATGCTGTACTCGTGCATGACGGACTCGATGACGTTGTCGTCAACCACCACATCGTCCACATCCAGCTTCGCACTGTTGCCGTGATGCTCCTCCAGCAGGTCGTAGAGCGTCGTGACTACCGGCTGCACGATGGCGCAGAAGATGGCATCCTTGCTCTGGAAGTAGTTGTAGAGGTTGCTCACACTGATGCCCACCTTGTCGGCAATGTCGCGCATCGACGACTTCTGATAGCCATCGGCCAAAAACATCTTGCGCGACACCGCCAGAATCTCCTCCCGTATGTTGTCTTTCTGTACCTGCATAAGCGAACGTGATTCGTTTTTCGGGGTGCAAAGATAGGGGGCTGGCCAATGGCTTTCAATCCCTAAATGTGGGTATTTCCTGATTTACGCGCCGGATAGGGCACAAAAATCCCCCGGAAACAGGTCGTTTCCGAGGGTCTCTTGTTTCAATTCATTGGCCAATGTCCCTTACTTCTCGCGCATGAAGATGTTGATTGGCGTACCGCTGAAGTCCCACTTCTCGCGGATCTTGTTCTCCAAGTAGCGGCGATACGGCTCCTTGACCCATTGCGGCAGGTTGCAGAAGAATGCGAACGACGGCACTTGCGGCGCGTTGATGATCTCCTCGTGCGACTTGTCATCGGTCGTGGTCGTGGTGGCCTTGAGCTGGGTGACGTACTTGATCTTGACGAACTTACCCTTGTTGTTCGGCGGCGGATAGGCCGAGATGCAGTCGAGCATGTACTCGTTCAGCTCGCTGGTCTTGACTACGCGCTTGCGGTTCTCATAGACCTGGCAGGCCGTCTCGATGACGCGGTAGATGCGCTGTTTGGTTACGGCCGATGCAAAGATGATCGGGAAGTCGCGGAACGGTGCAAAACGCTCGCGGATGGCGTCCTCCATGCACTTGACCGACTCCTTGCTCTTGTCGGCCATGATGTCCCACTTGTTGACGCAGACGACGAGACCCTTGCGGTTCTTCTCGATGAGCTGGAAGATGTTCATGTCCTGCGCCTCAATGCCGCGTGTCGCATCGATCATGAGAATGCAGACGTCGGAGTTCTCGATGCTGCGGATGGAACGGAGCACGGAATAATATTCGATGTCCTCGTTCACCTTGTTCTTCTTGCGTATGCCGGCCGTATCGACCAGATAGAAGGCAAAGCCGAACTTGTCGTACTTGGTGTAGATGCTATCGCGCGTGGTGCCTGCGATGTCGGTCACGATGTGACGTTCTTCGCCGATGAAGGCATTGAGCAACGACGATTTTCCGGCATTTGGACGGCCAACGATGGCGAACTTGGGCAGCTCCTCAAGGTCGTCGTTCTTGTCGTTCTTGAAGCGCGAGCAGATTTCGTCCAAGAGGTCGCCCGTGCCCGAGCCATTGGCCGACGAGATGATGAACGGATCGCCCAGACCGAGGCTGTAGAACTCGGCGGCATAGGCGTGCTGGTCGTAGTTATCAGCCTTATTGGCCACAATGATGACCTCCTTCCGGCTCTTGCGCAGGATGCGGGCCACCTGATCGTCGAGGTCGGTCACGCCGTTCATGATATCGACCAGGAAGAGGATGACATCGGCCTCCTCGATGGCGATTTCGACCTGCTTGTTGATTTCGTCCTCGAAGATGTCCTCCGAATTGACGACCCAGCCGCCGGTATCGACCAGCGAAAACTCACGTCCGCCCCAGATGACGTGGCCATACTGACGGTCGCGCGTCGTGCCTGCCACTTCGCTGACGATGGCAGTTCGGCTCTCCGTAAGGCGGTTGAAAAGGGTCGATTTGCCCACATTGGGACGACCCACAATAGCTACTAAATTTCCCATTTTCTATTATTTATGAATTATTATTTGTTTTTGCCCACCAGCCTATTTTCTGCCCGTGGGGTTTCCGGCCAATGCCCACCGTCGCGGTGGTTGAGCCAGCCCCTGGGGCTATGGGTTAGGTATCCGATGGAGCAATATCAGCCGCAAAGATACGCCTTATTTTCGACTTGGCCAAAATTTCGGCCGAAAAAGCCCCTTTTCGCGCGTGCCGGATAGGATTTTTCAATTTTTTTGACTATCTTTGCGGCCAATATCATACTAACCCTTTCACCCATAAACACAATGAAAAGAAAACTTTACGCACTCGCAGCTCTGCTGTTGGCATCATCGGCCATCGGCGTCAATGCGCAGTATGTCGAGAAGAAAGACAGCAAGGTGGCCCGCAACTATCCATTGGCCACATTCGCCACAAGTCAGAAACAGCTTTTCAACTTCGGCTGGCGGTTCCAGTTCGGGGCTGCCGAGGCATCGGCCGTAATCAAGCCAGACTATGACGATGGCCAATGGCGCACGCTCGACCTGCCGCACGACTTCCAGTTCGAACAGCCGTGGGTCGAGGCTGCCGGCGGCGCACGCGGCTTCAAGGAGATGAGCGAAGGCTGGTACCGCAAGACGTTCGAGGCCGACACCCTCTGGCGCGGCAAGCAGGTGCTGCTCGACTTCGGCGGCATCATGTACTACGGCGACGTCTATCTGAACGGCCACAAGGTCGCCTCGACCGAATACGGCTACGTGGGTTTTGAGGCCGATGTGACCCGCCAGCTGCGCTACGACGCGCCCAATGTCGTCGCCGTCTATGCCAACACCGGCAAGAAGAACGGTTCGCGCTGGTACACCGGCGGTGGCCTCTTCCGCGACGTCTATCTCAAGGTGCAGAATCCGACCCACATCGCCCGCCACGGTGTCTATGTCCACACGCCGCAGGTGTCGGCCAACGAGGCTGACGTGCAGGTCGAGGTCGAGGTGGCCGGATGGCAGAAGCACGACGATGTCACGTTGCAGTGCCGCCTGTTTGCGCCCGATGGGGCATTGGCCGCCGACCTCACCGCCGGAATGCCCGACCACACGAAGGCCAGCGTGGTCGAGGTGAAGATGCCATTGGCCAAAATCCAGACTCCCGCCCTGTGGGACATTGACGCGCCGCAGCTCTACACCGCCGAAGTCGTGCTTATGGCCGATGGCATGGTGGCCGACAGCCAACGTGTCGAGTTCGGCATCCGCAGCATCGAATACGGCAAGGACTTCGGCTTCAAGCTCAACGGCCGCAAGGTGCTGCTCAAGGGCATCGCCAACCATCATGACCTCGGTGCGCTCGGCGTGGCTTCGTTCGACAAGGCCATCGAGCGTGAGATGCGCCAGCTGAAGAGCTTCGGCTACAACTGCATCCGCTGCTCGCACAACCCCTACAGCGAGTCGTTCACCCGCATTGCCGACCGCGTGGGCCTGCTCATCGTCGATGAACTTATCGACAAGTGGAGCGACAACGACTATTGGGGCGGCCGCAAGCCGTTCATGACCCTTTGGCCAAGCCTCATCAAGGAGTGGGTGAAGCGCGACCGCAACTGCCCGAGCGTCGTCCTGTGGAGCCTCGGCAACGAATTGCAGACGCGCAGCGACTGGAGCGGCTACGACACCAACGACTGGGGCGTCACGACCTACCGCATCTTCGACCAGATGCTGAAGCGCTACGACGCTACGCGACCCACCACCGTCGCCATGTTCCCCGCACGCGCCGGAGCCCAGCGCGGCACACCCGACTTCAACACCTACCGCGTTCCGCCCGAACTGGCACAGGTTAGCGAGGTCTCGTCGTTCAACTACCAGAGCAACTGCTACAACGACTATCTGAAGCACGCCCCGTGGATGATCCTCTTCCAGAGCGAGGCGCAGACCGAATGGCTGCTCAACTGCCTCTGGAACATGCCCGAAGAGCGCAGCGTCGGCCTTGCCTATTGGGGCGCCATCGAATATTGGGGCGAGAGCAACGGCTGGCCGAAGAAGGGCTGGAACTACAGCTACTTCCGCCACACGCTCGAGACCTACCCGCAGGCCTACCTCATCAAGAGTGCTTTTGCGGCCGATGAACCTGTCGTACACATCGGTGTGCGCGACGGCAAGGGCGAGACCGTCGATTGGAACGACGTGAAGGTCGGCAAGCAGCAGCTATCGAACAACTGGACCTTCGCCGAGGGCAGCCGCCAGTCGCTCTACACCTTCACCAATGCCGCCGAGGTCGAGCTCATCTACAACGGCAAGAGCATTGGCCGTAAAAAGAACAATGTGGCCGATGCCGCCCAGCGCAACATGATCCTGTGGGAAGACATCGACTACGGCAAGGGCGGAACGCTCACCGCTGTGGCCTACAACGATGGCCGCGAGGTGGCCCGTCACACCATCCAGACGGCCGGCAAGGCTGTTGCCCTGCGCATTGAGGCCGAGCAGTTGGGTCCCAACGGAAAGCCGTTCACCCTGCCCGATTTCGTGGCCGATGGCATGGACCTGCAATACCTCACCGTGCGCGCCGTCGATAGCAAGGGACGCACCGTTGCGGCCGATTCGTCGCTCGTCTCGATCACGGTCGATGGTGCAGCCACGCTCTATGCGCTCGACGACGGCGACCACTACACCGACGAACTCTTTACGTCCGATGTGACCGCCAAGCGCCTCTACGACGGCACTCTTCAGGTCGTCCTGCGCAGCAAGCGCGGCAAGGCCGGCAAGGTCACCGTGCGCGCCACGGCCGACTCGAAGCTGAAGGCTGCCAGCATCAAGCTTGTCACGAAGTAGTTTTTTCTTCTCCTTCGCGTTCTATCGTTCATTTTTTCTTGGCTGCAAGAAAAAACGAACCAAAAAAGAACTGGCCGCTTAAAGCATCTCGCTGAAAATCGCGTAGCGCGTGGGACGCTTTCCCAACTCGCTTCGCTCGGACAAGGAAAGCGTTATTCCCACTCCACTACGCGGTTTTCTTGACGCTCGCTGCTTGATGCGGCGGAAAAGTTACCATCGGCCGACAAAACGCTGCCCATATCTATTTTGGCGACATGTCGTGTGCATTGGCCAATGATATTGTCCATCGGTAGAGACGTCACAATATGACGTCTCTACAATATTCAACAATTTCACGCCAAACGCCCAGAATCCAGTTGCGACAACCAAAGCATTCCCCCTCCTTGGGGAGGGGACAAAGGGGTGGGGTTCGGCCATAGTGAAGCGGGCGACAGCGCAGATGGGAGAATCGTGCAGCGGTAAGTCCTGTTTGAAGTCGCGTAGCGGCTGAGTTGGACTTACAAGCAAGCGAGGCCGCATCTGTGCCGTCCGCGAAACGTAAGGCCCGCCTTTTTCTCTCTACTTTTGTGGCATGGACAAAAGTAGAGTGCCCTCCGCACAGGAGAGAAAAAAGAAAAACGAACTACATTTGACACATAGATTGAAAAAATTCGTATCTTTGCACCAAACAAACAAATAATCTTTCAAACGAAACAGAAAAGAAAACTGTAACAACATATTGTAAAACAAAGCATTAGCTATTATTCGCATTCAAAACAAAAGCGTCGGAAACTCTTGATTTTGAACGAAATCGGATAAAAGCAATTTCACGGAAGCGTTCGCTTGCCCGTTATACCCATATTGTTAATGCTCGCGCCTAAAGGTGTGGGCAATTCTAAGGGTATAACGGGGTTCATCCGACGCTCCTCGTGAATGCGATAGAAAGGCTCACACCTTTCTTGTGTCCAATTTTCAGGTGATTGATAGTCGATGCGCAAAAACTATCAATCATTATGGCCAATAAAAAGTTAAATCAAGCCAAGAAAGCCAAAAAAGACGAGTTTCACACACAACTCGTTGACATTGAGAATGAACTGAAGCACTACAAGGAGCATTTCAAGGGAAAGACGGTGCTCTGCAACTGCGATGACCCACGCATTTCCAATTTCTTCCACTATTTCAGCCATAACTTTGAGCAATTGGGCTTGAAGAAACTGATTACAACCTGCTATAAAAGCCAGGAACGCGACCTATTCAGCCAAAATGACAGCGAACGCGCCATTTGGCTTGAATACACCGGAGACAAGAATGGAAACCGTGTGCCCGACCCCGAAGAAATCGGAATCCATTATTTCAATGGAGACGGTGATTTTCGTTCGCCGGAATGCATCGAATTACTGAAAGAGGCTGATATTGTTGTGACCAATCCTCCGTTTTCTTTGTTCCGTGAATATGTGGCGCAGTTGATTAAATATGACAAGAAATTTGTAATCATAGGGAATCAGAATGCAATCACTTACAAAGAAATATTCCCTTTGATAAAAGACAATAAAATATGGCTTGGTTATGGCTTCAAGGGAGGTGCTGGACATTTCATCAGTAAATATGAGGATACAGCTACCGCAGGTGATCATCGTGAGGGAATGATTCGCGTTTCTGGTGTTAATTGGTTTACAAACTTGGACATTCCGAAACGCGCAGAAGAATTGATTCTTTACAAAAAGTATAATACCGAAGAATATCCAAAATACGCAGATTGTGATGCAATAAACGTCGATAAAACAAATGAAATCCCATTTGATTATGATGGAAATATGGGTGTGCCAATCACGTTTATGGACAAATACAATCCTTCACAATTTGAAATTCTAAATTGCTGTGAACCATGTATTGAATTAAATGTATTGAGGAGAAAAGTGGGTTTTAAAGAATATCCTTCACGACAAAAAACTCATAATGGTATTATTTGTCAAAAGACATATCACCGCATCATAATCCGCCGTCGTCGTCAGACGAAAGCATTTGATATGCAGGAAATGCATCCACTTATGGTTGCAGACGAAAGCGGCGAGTGAGAAACATTGGCCATAACCTAAAAAAGAGTAATGTCATGAAAATCGAATTGCACAAGATTACCGTCCGCGAACTGACTGAAGGTTATGTGGACAACGCCGAAAACGGTGTAAAGGCTTTCGGCGGCAAACTGGATGTCCGTCCGCCATATCAGCGAGAGTTCGTCTATAAGGAAAAACAGCGCGATGCCGTCATCGACA
>JAEEGH010027057.1_pt1 | contig 11375 bp, 9 predicted proteins | sample 9134181 | NCBI WGS metagenome assembly JAEEGH01 (sample SAMN16246544, study PRJNA631951) | gut metagenome | biome: gut microbiome; feature: rumen; material: DP-attached | host: Bos | place: Iran: Karaj | collected 2018-10 | reverse complement strand
TCGAGCGTTGGCAGTCTATGGGGGCCATAGCGCCCACCTCAAACTCCTCAGACAGCCGTTCGCGGTTCTGCTTCGACAGGTTCGTCATCTCGTCGATGCTCTTCACCTTTTTCACGTACAACCACTGTGCCACCTGCTTTGCCGTGAAAGCAGGCATACCCAACGCCAGCAAAGCCTCCTTCAGCTCTGCCAGTGTCATTCCTAACAGTCGTTGCTTCCCGTTATTCATTTCGCCTGCAAAGGTAGTGCAAACCGAGCGAAATGCAAAATAATTTACGAATTATTTTCATTTCCGAGGCGCCGCCTACCTTCGACGAAGTCAAAGGTTCTTTGACCTAAAGGTACAAAGCGGCATAGCCGAGCGGTGCAAACCGAGCGAAATGCAAAATAATTTACGAATTATTTTCATTTCCGAGGCGCCTCTTCACTTATTGCACTTTTTCTTCTTGTTCACGTTAATCGGTGTACTCTTCGGAAACGCGATGCTGTAGGCCGCGTCGAGGGCTTTGAGGTTCACCTTCCTGTAGAAGCTGATGCCCAGACGGACGGCTACGATTGCCCTGAGCAATTCGCGGTGCCTGCGCGGATAGAGCGAGGGCGGCGGCAGCTCGTTCCAGCCTTCCTGCTCCGACAGGCGGCACACCTCCCAGATCATGTCGTCGTCAGCCTCACCACCAAACCACGACTTCAACACGTTCCTGATACAGAAGCGCTTGTACTGACCTCCGAGGAGGCGCCTCGTGCGCTCCAGCCGTAGCCAGAGCTGCACGAAGCATTCTTGGGTGTTCTTTATCTCAATCATAATTCCGAAATCGATTTTGAATTTCATTCGAAATTGCTCACGCTCAGCAATTGATACAAGCATCATTGCTCTCGCTTAATCGCAATTTTGACCAAATGACCTTGACCAAATGACCACGTTACAACTTACGATAGTTCCCATCCTCTTCCAACACCACCAGCCCTTGCTTGCGCCAGTTCTTCAGCATCTGCCGAACGGTGTTGTGGTTCACATTGGCGCCCTTCACCGCCACAGAATGCTGCATCGCCTGCTCGAACGAGAACTGCGGATCTAATCGCTCAAAGATAGAGTCGTTCCTGCCGCGCTTGGTGCGCTCGCCACTCAGGTAGCCCGCATAGTCACGACTCATAAAGGCATTCTCAATGCGGTCGCGGAAGAAGTACAGGGCATTCTCCAACAGCGAGTCGGCTATCACGTCGTAGGCCTCCAGCATCGTGGGTGTCTGCGTCTTCAGCAGGAGCTCGCGCCACAACCCAGGCTGCTGCTTCAATTTCGCCTCGGCACCGTTCACCCCGTGCTTCTGGATCAAGCCTTCACACACCTTGCAGAGCATCAGACAGCACGTCATCCGCTGCGCTGTGACGCAGACGCGGAAACGCTGACGGGCACGGGTGCGGTCGTCGTTCTTCATCGTTTCCAGACGAATCCTTTCCACCCACTCCCTACCCTTTGCCTCCAACTTCGGCAGCACCACCTCGCCGTACATCAGGGGCAGCAGGTGGGCTATCTGCTGGATGCGCTCTCGCTGGCGGTCGGTCAGCACGTAGGGTTTGACCTCCAACGGCGAAAACGTATTGTCGGGTGTGCGAGCTACGGCGATACGGCTCTGAAAACCATCGGTATAGTTGGAAACCACGCGATAAAGGGCATCGGGTGTGCCGCACATCGTGACGTTCCACAGCAGCCTTTCGATATGCACGTTCACCGCATCGGCACTTCGGGCCTCGCGCTCGTACTTGGTGCCGTCGTAGCTCTGGCGCAGCATCACCGAAAAGTCGCTCATCGTCGATTTCCACTTCTGCGCCACCGTGTCGGCCTCGGGCGTAAACGAGAAGGCGTGCTTGCCCTCGGTGTTGGCCAGTCGCTCGGCCAGATTGGCAACGGTGTTGTTCAGCGTCAGACAGCGCACGGGCAGCTTTGGCTCCTCGGGCTGTTCCTTCTTGTTCTTCGCCGCCCGCTTCTTGGCACGCCACTCATCCTCCTGCATCTGGTAAATCTTGTCGAGTGCCACCACCTCACTCATCCAAGCCTCCACTACGGGGTCGATACCGCCCTTACCCGATGCAAAGTCACCTGCGATGTAGGCAATCAGATTCAGCCCCTTCTTCTGCCCGTGAACATCGAGCGTGACACCCGTAGCCAGCATGCCGATACAGGGACAGATGGCCGTCACAATTGGCATCGCCAGCTGCGGGCCAACGGCATCAATCGACTCCTTAATCCCCTGCGGCATTTTTTTAATGGATAATTGAGAATTGATAATTGATAATTGACCATCATCGCCCTCATCCTCATTATCCATTATCCATTTTCCATTATCCATTGATAACGCGTTCAGCGTGTTGCGCAGGCGCTGCGGAAAGCCGTTAAACTCCGAGGCGAGCGCGCTCTTAATCTTCGCACGCTTCTCTTCTAATGGGAAACCGTCGTAGCAGGGAATCACCTGGTCGAGCCACTCGAAGCTTCGGCCGCAGATATGCCTCAGGTCACAGGCTAACTGATAGGTCAGCGTGTCGCGGTCACCCTCAGTGGGCTCAAAGCCCCGGTTGTTTACCTCCCAGTACTTCTTCAGTATCGCCTCGAACGGAATGCCATGATACGCATCGGGAAATTTTTCTGCATCGGACTTAACGGGTGAATCATGGGGACTGGCATCCATCTGTGCTCTGCTCGCAGGGCACTGTGGTGCCTGTCCCCTGTGATTCACCTTCGGCGCAGCCGAAACCTCAAAGATCTCATCGTCCAGATAAATCAGCTCGGCTTCCGTCGTGGTGAAGAACACGCGGGTGATATCCTTCGCCTGGGCATCGTAGGCCACACCCAGCAGTTCAGAAGCCCATTTCAGATTGCCCACCTGATCCAGATCAGCGCGACGACCGAACACCAGGTGATAGCCCCCGCCTCGGGCACTCTCTTCCAGCATCAGCAGCCCCAGCTCTGCCTTCTTGCTGAGTATCCGCTCGCGAACTGCGGGCATTTCTTCGGCCGTCAGATGGTCGATGTCCATCCCCACCGACATCGAGGCCGTCTTCGAGCCTTTCAGACTCCCATCGGCATTCGGCAGACACGAGTAGTTCATCTGCACCAGTATGGGTTTCAGACCTTCCTCGCCAGCACGAATCCGCGCTACCAGCTGTTCCTGCTCGCCGCCGTTCCTCAGTGCCATATACTCCTCTTTGTTGTGGATGGGACGCATCATCTTCGTCCCATCCTTCAAATAAATTGTGTGTACGCTCATGTATAAATTAATAATATGTTAGTCTGTTACTCTGTCTTTAAATTGTTACTCTGTCTTTTTAAAAGTTCGGGTATCCCAGTTTGGAATTCAAGTAGCGCAGTCCGTCGAGTGTCCACGTCATATAGACCTTCACCTTCTTTGCGCCCTTCAGCGAGTAGCTCACGTGCGTTCTCAGGCGCACCAGGTTGCGGTCGGCCAGATCGTCAGAGATGTTCCAGTGTCCGCCCCGACGATACTGTATGCCCATGTCGCGCAGCACCGCATTGAAGTCGAACACCGTCATGTTGAACGTCTTCGCCACCTGCGTCGCCGTCAGCGTGTCCTCGGCGTCAGCATTCACTAATCGCAGTCCCTCGCCGATGATCTCATCCGCCATCGCCAGAATCTCCTTCGCCGGCAGAAGGGCACACTGGGATCTGGCATCCATGTGATGTCGCACCGCGATGTCACAGGGCGTGCCTGTCTCCATGCGTGCTCTCTCCAGTTCCTCCCACCTGATGACCAGCTTCGCCCTCGCCTCGTCGTTGAACTTCGTAGCGATGTAGAGGCACTCGGTCTTGGTCAGCTGATAGCAAGGTCGGAGTTCTCCTTTCTTGTCTTGATATTCAACCAATGCAAATTTGCATCCGTTGACTTTCTCCCATGCAGGCTCCATCTTTCGAATGGCTCTCATGAGATCAAAATGATTCTTACCTGTCAGCTCGGCAATTTCGAGCGACGTCATTGTTTGTTGTTGATAAATACTAATTGTTTTCATTTGTTTGTTGAAATTTACGAGCCTTGGAAAAGCGAAGATTGTTTGAGCTCATTTCATCCGGATACTTCTCCGCTCGTCTTTCAACTCAGGGTTAATAATTAAGTTAATAAATAATGTGTCAGCATGTCAAAGAGCACCGTCAATCAAGTTTTGACAGTGCAAAGTTAAGCACAAAAAATAATAGGCGAATGGCTTTTAAAGTGCCGTTCGCCTACTTTCTACTAATTGCTACAAATTACTCCTGATTGCTACTTTTCCCGCCTACCGGTTATAGAGCTTCGTGAAATATTTCTCACTATAACCCTCACCATCGGGCATACCCATACGCACCAGTTCTGCGTATGCTGCCGATGCCATCTGCGGCAAAAGGATTTTCTTTTCCGTTGCCATTTCCTTCATATAACGGCAGATGTCTGGAATGCTCTGCCGCGCTACCAGATTCTTTATTTCGTCATGTATCTGCCACTCCTGCTCGGCCGGTACGGAGGGGTGGACAAGAAAACTCAGCTTCTCATCCCTCGGCCGTGCAGCCGGTAGAGGCGTATCCACATGGCTCTCTGTGGGCTGGGCAGCTGGCTGGGCGGCTTGCTGGGTGACTGTCGAGCCTGGCATGGCAAACGTGCAGCCGGTAATATTGCCGTTAAACACCTGGCAGTTAGCCCCTGCCTCGAAATGATTCTCGATATGTCTCTTTTCTTCTTCCATTGTGATTGCTATTTGATAAAATTCCCGTCGACATCTCCATTAAACACCTGATTGCTGCTGCCATTCCCGAAATGGTTATCCGTCTTCTCATCTCTGTTGCTTAGTGCCTGTGAAAGTGTGAGGTTCACTAATGCCTGCTGCTGACGTAACCGCTCGGCTTGTTGCTGAAGGTCGCGCTCTTTATAGGCCTTATCAAACACCTTCTCCACGGCACGGGCCACCGCAGGCCACCAGTCCTCCGTCTGCATATAGTCGCAGATCACACGCCAGCGGGCCATGGCCTTCTCCACACCATAGAAACGAATCTCCAGTTTTACCTTATCGCAATATTTCACCTCCACCGACGGCTGCTCCGGCATCTGAGCCGCAGCATTTGCTACGGACACGGGCATCGCTGTCTCTTTGCAGCCAACGGGTGCAGGCACTGCCGTTGTGGCGTCAGGCGACTGGAATACGGGGATGGGGGTTTCGGGGGTCATCGTGTCGGAGTTTGAACGTATTAATAAATAATGTAATAGTTGAAGAGGCCGTTTTGGGGGCTGCGTTTGCCGCCTGGGGAGTGAGGCCTCGATCTCCGATGATGACCGTTTCAGGAATCGCCGCCAAAGGGTTGTCACCCGACTTCTTTACCCGTCGGATAGCAGCTGAAAGTGCCTGCCCGCAGCTCACAGCGGTCTTGAAGGCAGACACGGAATTGCGCTTTGCAGTGATTCCTGTCATACTGAATAACTTTAATGAAATTCGTCTGCAAAGATATAAAAATTCCTTCGACCGGCAATGAAATTTTCTATGTATTTTTGCAAAAAAATCTTAAGCGAAACCGCCCTTTTTCAGTATCCCCCAATACCACAAACACTTACATTAGAAACCTTCAAGAGAAGCGCAAAGGCACACTAAAAAATGTCACATTGGGGCTTGTCACGTTGGGGTCAGGATAATCTGTGACATGTCACAAAATGTCCTGACCCCGCTGTGACAATGACCCCTTGATCCCCAGCAGCAGATTTTCCGCCGGAAGCCCGCCGCCCCCCTCCCCGCCCCTCTGAGGGGAGGGGACGGGGGTGGGGTCAGTTGCTATTGTTCTTCTTCTGCAGCGTCCAGGTCCAGGATGTCTTAAAATCTTCGCCATCGTCGAGGATGAGGTCGAAGTGCGTGAACGTGGGGAAATATTCCTCAGAACCCTCCTCGAACATATAGTCTTCAATCACTTCGTCGTCGATTCTCACAACTCCGCAGCTGCCGCCATCGCCCTTGCCGATGCAGCGTGCAACCTCGCTGCCCTTATAGGCGAATATGTAATCAGCGCCGCCCGTGATTCTGATTTCGCCGCAGGAGCTCTGATAATGGCCGCTGCCGATGCCCGCGCCGCCCATGCTGCCCGTGGCTGAGACGCGGCCGCCCGTGATGGTGATATCGTCGCAGGAGCTCTGATTATAGCCGCTGCCGATGCCCGCACCACGATCGCCGCCCGTAGCCGTGACCTCGCCGCCGCTGATGGTGATATTGCGGCAGGAGCTATAATTGCCGCTGCCGATGCCCGCACCATATTCGCCGCCCTGAGCCGTGACATTGCCGCCGCTGATGCTGATGTTGCCGCACGAGTTATGGTAACCGCTGCCGATGCCCGCACCATATTCGCCGCCCTGAGCCGAGACGGTGCCGCCCTTGATTTCGATTTCGCCGAATCGGGCATCAGAAGCTGAGCCGATGCCCGCGCCGTCTCGAGAGCCTGTGGCCTCGATTACGCCGCCCTCGATGATGAGGTTACCGCCGTTAGCACTAGCACTTATCTTTCCACCGATGCCCGCTCTGGCATTGCCTCCGGTTCCGCCGCTCACAATGGCGTTGGCCACGAGCTTGCCCGTGCCAGCCGAGCCGCCTCTGATGGTCAGCGTCTTGCCTTCGGGCACCGACACGGCGGCGTAGTCATTTCCATCGCCCGACTGCGCCGTGTTCGTCGTCCCGTCGGCCAGGATGATAGTCGCGTCGCCCAGGCAGCAGATGGCACCGTAGCCTGAACCCGCCGGTGCCGTCACACTGGCGTCGCTGAGCGTCACCGTCGCCCCGTCTTCAATCAGCAGCTGGTGGCCCGTCATCGTCCCCGTGGCCGTGTCGCCGTCGCGCAGCGTGACGTCGGCCTTGGCCTTGCTGAGGTCATGCGTCGGCTGGCGCTCCATCTTCACCGTGATGCTGTAGAACTCGCCCGGGTTGAACTTCACTCCCTCCTTCGAGAAGGTGTAGGTCTCGCCGTCTTCGGTAGTGGCGGTCATTGAGATATGCATGGTTGGATTTGACATGGAAGGATAATGAATAGCCAATGCCGCCCAAATCTCGCTCGCAGGGGTTTCGGGGTTGATGGTGAGTTCGCCATACGTTGGCGTAGAGCCTTCAAGAGACTGTATGAGATGGGCATCAAGGCCGCTTATCGTCAGGCTCGTCGCCTGGATGGCGTTGTCGTCCTTGTCCCGGAGGGTGAAGCGCACGATGGCTTGCTGGTTCTCGAACGTGACGGGTTCTTCGTACGTAATCGTTCCCCCCTCCGTCACCGTATAGTTAGAGATATACGCCGTGGCATAGTCGAAGTTCGCGGCGATGTCATCCAGCGTTCCCTTCTGCCCTGTATAGGTTACGGGATACCTTGGGAAGACGAGCGCTAAAAACGTACCCGCGGACGGTTCATCAATCTCGCCGCTGAGCGTGGTCGATGCGCCGTCGCTCAGGGCTGTTAGCTCGCCAAGAAGATCTCCGAAGGTATAATTATTCAAGTTCAGTGTATATACCTTCACCTTTTCGCCTGCCTTCCACGTGGCGCTGAGCCCCTTCGTCCCGCTGTCGTAGCTCAGTGCGCGGGTCTGAGCGTCGCCGCCCTTCGAGGCCGTGACGGTCATGGTGTACTTCTTCTGAGCGTCGGAGTTCCCCGCGTCGGTGTTCCCCGCCGGAGTCGGCGTCGGCTCCGCGGTCATTCCGTCTTCGCTGCCAGAGCAGGCGGCCGAGGCCATGGTGAGGGCTGCGGCCACGACCAGCCAGCCCATCGTCTTCGTGATTCGTTTCATCGTGTTGTGTCCTCCTTCGTTTTATTCCCACACTTCATCTTCCGATACGTTTCCCCCGTCGGAGCGTCCGAGGGAGTAACTGCCGCGCTTGGCATTCAGGCCTCCGCTGGTCTGCAGCAGGTGAGACTTCTGCTGCAACACGACGACCTTCATCGCCGGTTTCTGATATTCTCTTCTTTTCATAATACCTAAATTCCGCAGCACTTTAATTTAACTTTCTTTATAAGTACCTGAGCAACAAAAAGTTCTTGCTGGGGCAAGCGGCAAAGCCGAGCGGCTCAGGATTTGGTCATGTCAGAAATTTCACTTACCTTAGTGCTGCAAATCAAGACAAGCAAAAATCGTCAATGACATGGCAAAGGTAAGCAAAAAATCTGAGAAAATCACCGTGCTAGTCATGGGGACAGAGGTGCTTGGGTATAGCCCAGATACCTGTCCCCACGATTACACTTCTTTTTCATAGTTTTATTGTTTTACGGCGAGGGTGAAGGGAGCTGAGGTCATAGTGCCATCGTAGGTGTCGATGCCGGTGATCAGCCAGCGGAAGGTGCCTTCGCTCAGTGTCTTGACATTATCCCACTGGTCAGGGCTCGTACCCTGCTTTTGCAGTTGCAACGTGTAGTCGATGGATTCTTGCATTTCCACGAGTGGCGCGCTGATCTCGTCGTAGATATCGGGCAGGATAGCCGCCATGCCTTCGCCCTCGGTGAGTACATAGGCGTCGCCCTCCTTCTTCAGGCTGAACTCAGCTGCTTTCATCGTGGCAGTGACATCCACACGCATGTCGCGAACCATATCGACATCGACGTTGGCTGCGCCGGCTGGCATCTGGAAGGTGGCCTCGGTCTTGTCGCCAATAACGGTTGCGCTGCTGGTGTAGTAGAACCTGACATGCAGGGTTGAACCGTTACTGATGGAACTCATATTGTTATGGGGCATTCTGCCTGGTTCACCTGCCACAGCGTCTTGTCCAAAAAGCGTAGCATAACACAGCATGTTGCCTTCTGCGTCAAAATCGTAAATGAAGTATGCACCGTTTTCCTTGTCGGATTCTGTAGGAACCCACTGGGCAGCCTCCTCTGCTGTGATAGGCTTGAAACCAGGCAGTTCGTCAGCGGTCAGATAGGTGTCCCTTTCTTGGATCCAGGTGATAGGCACGGTCATCAGTGTCTTATTGATCATCAGCTGGCCGTTGTCCTCGGCAGTGACAGAAGCGTTAGGCACCTCGACTCTGCGGAACTTGTAGCCCCTGATGGCGGTGAGCGTCACGGTCTGGCCCTCTGTGGCAGATGTCGGACTGACGGTCACCTTTGGTGTTACCTCCGCACCCTCCTTGACGGTGATGGAGTTTTTGTCCGGTGCCGGAACAGGGTTGTCACTTGTGTCGTTTGTACACGATGTAAACACACTTGCGCCGCAGATCAAGGTGGCGGCGAGCACCCAATTCATCATCTTTTTCATAATTGTTCTGTTTTTGATGTTAATATTTTTGTTTTCTTGTTCTAATTCTCCTCTACCTCCGTCACGTAGCCGTGGGGACAGGCACCTGAGTCATAGCAGCCGTCATACCCAAGTACCTGTCCCAGCGACTATGGTCATTAGTTTTTATGAATTAAAAAAAATTCGTAAATAATCCTCTCAAATGCAATAATACTTGGTCAGGAAATATGTTTTCTCCCAATCCACCATCTTTCTCTGAGATTCCTTCTCAGGATGAATATTAAACTCATCAAAGATCATGATATTCTTGTCTGTCAGGTCGTAAAGCGGCCATTCGTATGCCTTGCCGTCTGGCGACTGGTCGGCGCTGAGAGACGGAATGCCTGTCTTGGCGAATTGCACCCACATCCGGCGCATGGTCTTTGAGAAGGTCTTGTCGAATTGCCTTCCTGTGACTTGATTCTCCTCCGGATGGTTGAATACCGTCGAAAGTTCTACTGCATGCCCGCTCTTCATCAATGGTATTGATGATTCGGGCGTGAAGAGATAGGTGAACGACTTGCCGCCGCCCATTGTCTGACACTCAGACAGTCTGATGAGGGGTGCTATAAACCAGCCTTGGTCGTAGAGGCGGCAAATTTTCTCATAACTCTCTCCGGGTATGTCGTTGTAGAAACTTTCAACCAATGCTTTTTCTTCGTCCGTCATCTGTGAGATTACTTTTGCCTTGCGGTCGAGCCCCCATGCAGTGAAAGGCTCTGGTCCGCCCATAAAAACCATGAAATAATTCATCTCGTCTTTATTGCAACCCTGCATGATGTCAATGTCTTTTGCCACGCCATTCTCGTATGCCGCATACGGGTCAAGAGGCAAGTATTTCCCGTCCCTTTCTGGCATTACCCTCAAAGTGATTATGGCCGATGTTTCTAAGAATTTCTCGACATCGACTTTCTGGAGGTCTGCCACGGTCTTGCAGCCCAATGCTTCCATCAACTTGTTCGTACAGTCGATAGCCTGTTCCGAAGACCTAGTGAAGACTGGGCTACCGCTCTGGGCGATAACCTTCTTGAAGTACTTATGGGAGCCTTCTACCAAAGGGAGCACAGTTACGCTTCCGCCACCTGCTGACTGGCCGAAGATAGTCACATTCTCGGGATCGCCGCCAAAGGCCGCGATGTTTTCGTGAACCCACTTCAAGCCCATGATTTGATCCAGGAGTCCCAGATTCTGTGCGTCAGGATAATCCTTGCCGTCCGGAAGATGAGAGAGATGGAAGAAGCCGAAAATGCCGAGCCTGTACTCGATAGAAACGAGGATGACATCCGGATTCTCTTTGACGAAATTGGTGCATTCCTCACGTGGTTCGGACGTTCCGCCGATTTCAAAGGCGCCACCATGGATCCACACCATGACCGGTTTCTTCACTGTACTCGCCTCAGCAGACTTCCATACGTTCAGATATAAGCAGTCTTCACCTTGGGGGTAAAGACTTCCAAGTTGGGAGGTATTCCCATCCTGGCGGGGAGCTTTGCCATTGTAATACGCCTCATAGACGCCGTCATCCGGTACAATATCCACGGGCGCTTTCCAACGCAGGTCACCGACAGGCTGTTTACCGACAAAGGGAATACCCTTGAAGGCAATGACATGATCATCCGTCTTTTTGCCGACAAAGGTGCCGTTGATACACTTGACGGCCAACGATTGGTCAAAATCACCGTTCGTAATCTCTTTGTTCTCACCGTATAGGGATTTCATCTTTTCCTCAGCAGTTTGAGGCTTCTGTACTGGGTTGTCCTCTCTGTCAGTGCATGAAGTGAGCACCGTAACCATGCCACCCATCAGGATGGCAGCAAGCATCCTTTGTTTTGTTATTTTCATAATCCTAAATTCCGCAGCACTTTAATTTAACTTTCTTTATAAGTACCTGAGCAACAAAAAGTTCTTGCTGGGGCAAGCGGCAAAGCCGAGCGGCTCAGGATTTGGCCATGTCAGTTTTTTCACTTACCTTAGTGCTGCAAATCAAGACAAGCAAAATCATCAATGACACGGCAAAGGTACAACAAAAATCTGAGAAAGTCACTCCTTTTGGCGGAATATTTTTCGTTTTGGACATATTTGACCGTATTCTGTCCTCTGTAATCGACTCCCACCTAGGAC
>JAEEGH010027056.1_pt1 | contig 11375 bp, 10 predicted proteins | sample 9134181 | NCBI WGS metagenome assembly JAEEGH01 (sample SAMN16246544, study PRJNA631951) | gut metagenome | biome: gut microbiome; feature: rumen; material: DP-attached | host: Bos | place: Iran: Karaj | collected 2018-10 | reverse complement strand
ATCGTGCTCACCTAATTGGTTTTAGCTATGCGACGCATCGATCTAATTATCTGTCACTGTTCAGCCACTCGCGTCACTCGCGACTTCTCTCCTGAAGACCTCGAAGCCTGTCACAAGGCTCGAGGTTACAAGACCACTGGCTACCATTACTACATCACCAAGGATGGCAAGCTCCACAAGTGCCGCCCCGAGGATATGATTGGAGCCCATGCCCGTCGCTACAACGCCCACTCTATTGGCGTTTGCTATGAGGGAGGTCTCGATGCCAATGGTAAGCCCGACGACACCCGCACCCCTGCCCAGAAGCAGACCCTCATCGCCCTGCTGCGTGCTCTGAAGGCCGATTACCCCGATGCCCAGATCCTTGGCCATCGTGACCTTCCCTGGGTCAAGAAGGACTGTCCTTGCTTCGACGCCCGTGCTGAATATTTAAATCTCAAGCCCCTTAAACTGGAGCAGTAAACTTAAACCGTTATGAACTATGATACTATCAAGAGCGCCACCGCGCTACTTCTTACAATGATTCTCTTCCTTGGCTAATACATCTTCCATCAGACCTCAGCTTTCTGACATCTTGTACTTTTTCATAATCTTTTCGATTCTCCCTGCCTGCTGAGAAGCCCGCAGGGCTTTTCATTAATCAAGGCTCAATACTTTTTACCTCGTAGAAACCTGACAAGATCTCGCGCTTAGAGTTCTTCAATTTCACAGTTGCCTCTTGATTATGAATATGGTCATAGACGATTACACGAGTATTCCTTCCATAAGAATCTAGCGATATTTTTTCACCTCGTAGTATATTTATCTCCTCATTTATTTTAATACCCATGTCTAATATCGTATTGCAAGATGCATGCAAACTATCAATAGATATATCCAAAGTGGTTTTACTATCTATCTTATTTATGAAAGATTCAGTAAGTCGCAGAAATTTTCCACCATCCTCCAAAAGCCACTTATAGTTCCTTTCCATAAATGCAATAACAGCAGAATAGAAAAACAACATGATATAATGCTCCTCAAACAATGGATGATCAGGTACTTTAACAAACCATTTCTTTGAGTTAATTATCACCTTCCTCACACGATAGAAATCTCTCTCTTTAATGTCTTTCTGTAATGGAAAAAGGACTACTCTCACTAACACATCTGGCAGGGAAATTTTGGATTGCAACTTTGACAGATAATCATAACAATATCTTCCTAAGTCATTCAACAAGTCTGCATCATGGGCTTGTTGAGCCCAAACTGCCATGACATCAACCATGCTAATCTCTGTCGGTTCTATTTTACCTTCCTTTGTCTGGATGATAATCCATCTAGCAAATTTTTCTGTTTCAGGAAGTTCATTTTTACCCAAGGTAGCACAGATGGTTGTATAGACATCCTCCTTCTTCTCATAGAACCATTTAAACATCGGCTCTATTTTACCGAGAAGATGAGGGTGGTACAATATCACTTCAGCAAAAACTAGCAATGCGTAATACTTCGAGAAAGCCAGCGCATTATCAAAATCATCAAGAACAGGTTTCTCGCTTGCATTAAACATTAGATTTACAAGTTCATTAATGATTTCTTCTTTCTTCTCACTTGATTCTGTACATTTGTATTTATAATAATGAAGCATTATCTGCTCATCGCCCTGCGCATAACTTATAGCACTGTCGAAAGCCCTTACTGCAGCAACATTATCACCCTTATTTTTATAAATCAGACCGCTATAATATAATATCAATGCATATAAATGGTATTCATCTGCGTTATCTGTTATATTATTCAACATCTCATATAGCATGTGCTCAGCCTCAGAATAAAGGGTTGTATCATGCATCTCAGAGATAGTTTCAGCTATTCCAAGTTTAACGCGTGCTACATAAATTTTATCTTTCTTCAGATTCAAACACTCTTTATAAACCTTAAGTGCATCTTTAAAAGATTCTGAAGCGAAAAGGTTTTGGGCTATTTTATATTGAGCCTCCGAATAGAGAGACGAATCGATTTCAATTTTCTCAAAATAAGATATTGCCTTCTTATTCTGATATTGTCGATATAAGCTTTCACCTAATAACAAGAGAATTTTGTCGGTCTTATCATTCTTCTCGGACGTTCTATAAAGTGTTTCCAAAACCAGTTGAGCTGACTTATAATCTTTATTTATAAAGATAAGTCTTTCAGCTTTATCAAGCGCTTCCTGGGTGTCCACTTCCTTATTTCCTTGCTTTTTAACCCAATCTATAGGTAGCGACTTTTCTAATATGGGGTTCTTAAACTTTATTGTATCTGAATCAAAATTGATTATACCCCCTAAATACAGTTTCTTTCTCTGATCTGCAGTAAGAGAGTCTGTCATATCATAGATTAACTGCAACACAACATCCCTTAATTCAGGATCATTTGCAACTTGTTTTCTTATACCATCTATAGGTACTTTATCACAAGTCGTCAAATAATATTCGTTCACAAGGTTATTAATCCCATCAACAGTACGCACTCCGCGTTCTTCTATAATCTGACACAAATCCCATGTCAGTCTTGGGTGTCCGCAAGTCCAAAAGAATATTTGATTATAAAAAACCTCATCATACTTACCAGATAAACCCGCTTTTTGCAGAAAGGAATCAAACTCTTGGCGAGTAAAATCTTTTACGTATATCTCCTGACCAATATTAAAAGGAGAGATATCAGGATTTTTTATAATATCCTTAGGTTCCATTACTCCTGAAAGCAAATAGCTCAGTTTGCTTAAATCTGGATAATTCTTTCTTTGGAAATAATGGCTTCTAATCAGGGAGAACACATTATCAGAAAAGGACATTCTTGTAAGAGCATCAATCTCATCGAGTATGATGACCAACTTATCAACAGCCCCAATAAGTAATCTCAAGTCTCGAGTAAACTCTCTTTGCGTTGTCAGCGGCCTTGAATTTCGCCTTTGCTCTATAATTTCTGCTTCCTTTTGGAATATATCTTTATGCGTATCTATTGTGATGTCAATTATCTCATCATAACACTCTGCTTCTGTTTCACAAAATATGCTTGTGAAATCTATATATGTAAATACATTCCGCTCGTTTTCAAGAACATCTTTTGTATGCAACAATAGATTGGTTTTACCCATCTGTCTTGCAACAAGAATATAACCAGGACGAGTCATATTCTGTATAACCGTCCTGATTTGCCTATCAGCATCTCTTTCTACATAGAGAGTTGGTGGCACTATTGTATATGATTGTAATATCTGTTCCATCGTTAGATTTGCGCTATCGAACTTTTACTGATGTTTATTCTATTCAGTAAACTATGAGAACGTAAGCAGTCCTTAATTCGCCGAGGTGAACAATTCATTGCTTCAATAAATTCGGAAGCAGAGAGGTCTTGTAAATGGTAATTAATTTCGTCTGTGATAAGACCATACAGATCTATGCACTCATCAACACTCCATTCTTTCATCTCCACAAATCTTAAATAAGTAGTAACCTTTTGTTGTATATCATGGATTGAGTTAAGCGGAGAAGCAATGGATGACAACATAAATTTAATCGTTACAGGACATCCCTTAATTGGTTTGGATATTATGAGGCTACACAACTGCTGGACAAACTCAGCAAACAAATCTCCATGTTCTTCTGACAAAGGAATCTCCTCTATTACGATATAGAACCGACCGTTTTCGACGTTATCGCCAACAACTTCAGCAATAGCTTTTGCTAACTCATGTAGTTGGGAACATCCATTTTTTACTGGAGCAGAGAAATACTCACATATTTCTTCATAAATATACTGGAACATTCTGAGGGTTGGCTGATTTACCATTGTTGACATATCGATAAAAACGCTCTTTACATCCATTAGTTCAAGAGAACGAAGAAGAGCAACTGTTTTACCAACGCCAGATTTACCAAATACCCAACATCCTTTTACCATTGTGGCGTTATGTATTAGTTCATCAACAGGCCGCTTCAAATAAAAGGGCTCACAATCAAGGGCATAATCATCGAAAAGCACAAGTTCTTCTAATACTCTGTCAGGATGATAATAGAATTGAGATTCCTTATCATCAAACAGACCTATGAGTAAATCATTTCTTTGAAGAAGAGATTGTAATGCGATACAAGCGCATCTGGCAGCATCGTCTTGTTTTTCATGCTTCATCTCCCTTTTATTACCATCACCGAAATCACATATAGCCTTCATGAGAATCCAGGGCATATTAGCATCTTCACAAGCACTTGCAAGACCTATACCCTCCATTTCACCACCTCGAGCTTCTTGGAATTGTTTCTTTAACTTATCTCGCTCTGTTAAGTCATCAATCAATTTTTCACCACTCAAAAGAGGCGAGACCTCAATATGCACATCTTCGGCAAACAGATTCTTAACAGACCATGTTTTACTTATCTCTTCAAAAGCCTGGACAAGGATAGGGTTAGCATGATGCCATTCCCCCCGGTACTCCTGCTGTCCATCTTTCAGTTTCTGGTTTTCATATGGATATATGCTTTTTGAGACTAACACATCGGAAAAATGCTGTTCCTTTCCATTCTCATCATCATTATACATGCCAAATGCGATACCGACCATTATCACACCTTTTATGCAAGGCCAATCGGAAAGAGCATTGCGTGTAATCAGAGTAGAAGATCCTGCTTCCTGGGTTCCCATATGAGTACACTTACAATGTATAATATTATGCTGGCCAATTTTCCCCAAACGGTAGACACGTCCTTCGTGTTCCGTTTCAATAACACCTGCATTAGATATGGGCTGAATAAAAGGTATCAGTGAATCTGTTTCCCTATCTGTCACTGTCAGAATAAGGAAATCTGCCACATTCTCTTTCTTCAATATATGATAACTAACTTTCATTGTATAGTTATAACATTTTAAATAATACCAACGATGTGCTCATTACCATCCTTATCCTTGACAGTACCAATTATATACGAATCATATTTCCCTGCTACGGGCAAATTACCAAATCTCCCGAAGCAGGTAATTTATCACAAGATAAGCCCTTTGTTGGATATTAGTCAGGCCCTTGTATGTAGTTGCAAAATCCGCAGGAAAGTCATAATCATCCACTATTTGTGGAGTTGTTACCAAATTCAAGAAATCATTTCCAAAAGTATCATCTATATCGTGTCTGTATGCTATACCACATAAAGGATAAGCATCCTCTGTACGGTAATTTTTGGGAAGAACCAAGACCTCATTATTCCTTTGTTCTAGATAGACAAGCTTGATATTAATTGTGGATTTATAATACACATTAATATTAGGATTAAGCTTTTGAGCAAGATACAGATTTATTCTATACTGGAAATATCTCAGGAAATTAAACTGTAGAATACTGATAGGCACGTCGGCCTTAGGTTCATAAGTAGCCTTCTGCAAAAACTCATCCAATATTCTTTCTAGCGATTTTAGATTACATCCTCTCACGTTCTGAATAAGAGAATACAAGAATCCCCTAATGGATGATTGCCCTGTCGACTGCCCATTTAGTATACGTCTCACAACAAAACAATCCATATATTCTGCTATCATCCTAATCTTCGAATCCACCACTGAATCTGTATCCGTTTGGCTGATAGCAGAAAGATATAGCGGATAAGCAAGAGAAGAAGCTATCGAATAAGGCAGACAGGTCCTGATAATCTCTAATGGTGTAACAAATTCATTTTCAGCTCTACGAATTTTTGTAAAAACACTGATGTAAAATCTCATCTCATTCGAAACAAAGTTAAGTATATCCTTGTCCGACTTAAGTGAGAAATCACTATAATTACTTTTTACCCATCGATGGAAACCTGCACCTATCGTTTCAAAATCATTGTTTTTCTCCGAATAAGCCAAATACTTACCCCTGAGCCAAGCTCTGAAAAATTCCGTTTCCGTTTCTTTGTCTACATGATTAAGCAAATGTATATTTTGAATCCATTCGTCATTGCATTTTTCCCTCAGTTCAACATTTTTTACTTTCGAAAGAATAAAGCTCTTCATCATTTCAACCGAAGTCAGGTTTAGCCCTCTATCATTCATAGTTTCGAAAATCGTATAGGCATTTTCATCAGAATACGACAGGATTTCAACGAACATCAGCTTTTCCTTAAGCCAGCATGTAAACACAGGGATAATTTCCTCTTTTCTCAGTCTCTCTGGGAATAGTTCTTGTAGCTCATAATATCTATCTAGGATATTCTGCTCAGAAATACTCAATTCCCTATCTACTAAAGCATCGCCTTTAAATAGGCAATCCATCACCTTTTCGCGATCTGCAATCTGAAGGTTATATGACTCCTTTCCAAATTTTTTTTGATAGACCAGTGATTTCAGCTCATCTTTTGTTTCCTCATAGATGTTCATCAAATAAATGAGAATCAAAGTCAGAGACGTCAAACGTTGCTGTCCGTCTATCAACGAGCAACTATTACCTTTCTGGTATACAATATATGGTCCAAGGAAATATGGCTTATAGGAAATCACATCTTCCTCAGTATCTCCATCCTTATATGATTCAAAGAAACAGAAGTCCAAATCATACAACAGCTGTTCCATGTGCTGCTTTTCCCACTTATACTCTCTCTGGAAATAGTCAATCTTATATCTTTGACTTAACACCTCTGCAAGTGTTCTACCTTCACCTTCAATCTTGTATAGTATTTCCTTGTCCATATTAATAGAGTTCTTTAGTTATCAATGTAAGCATATTGTAAGCGTATTCATATATCTGGAGCGTCTTAGGTGTCACATCTATTTCCGCATGTACAGCTTTGCAGCGTAATTCATATAGCACATGCATAATTGACGAACAGATGGCATCCTTGTCATTACAGAATTTTGACTTACCTATCTTAATTGTTCCTCCCTTCAAATCCTTCACATCCTTAATCTCAATGGGATTAATGGCGTTAAATAACTCTTTCATGAGTTTCTTCTGCTTCGCATCATAAGCCCTCATTCTAGCAACCTTGGTTGTGAAGTCTGCCAGGTTCCATTCTGCACAATTATAGATGACAGCCACCGCATGACTTCTCAAGTCCTCAGCGATGACTTCAACACTCTTGGCGGGTTTCCCTTGAGTATTATTCTTCTGATACCTCACGACCTTGAACTTCACACCATTCTGACGATCCATCTTATCGAAAGTGGTAGTGTTAGGTCGCAATTCAATCAGCCCGAAATAAATCGGGTTCGGGGCTGCAGGTGCCGGCACATCTTTATTTTTTAGTAAATCCTCCAACAAGTTAAACTGATTCTGAAAAAACATACAGTCAAAATTACTTGTTGTATTTTGAATCAGTTGTTTTATCCTGCTATATAAGGCATTACCTGTATTATCTTTAAAATATTGGAAACTGCTTCTGTCATCTTGTTGTCCCGTAACAGACATATACCACGCGTTAAATGGTATCCACCGATTGATATACATCAGCGGATAGCTAGGCTCCGTCAAAGATTTCCATGACTGAATACAGTTATTGATATTTCTATGCGGCATACTCTAAAAAATCACTCGCTAGATATAAAACACATACTCCTTACCAGTCCCCCACTTCTCAGATACAACAAATAGTTTATGCCACCTTTCCCAAATTTCCTTCAGCACCCAGAAATCTGGATGATGATGTTCATTGGTAGACCCTGTCGACACAATATATTCACGAGGACTGCCATCTCCCATCTCATGTCTCCAATTATATTTAGAGCCATGGTGAGGCACCTGAACAGTACCAACCTTATCATACTCTATCTTGCCTTCAAGTCTATTCCATAGTTCGTCATTATCCTTTGAGTCAAAATCACCAAAGTAAATACAATGTGCTAATCTGCGACACGGCTTCACCATTGTGTTAACAGTAGGGCGTGAGTCCACCACCAGCGTATACAAGTTATCATCAGCACTCTTCATCGCCTTACGATAAGCATCTCTAACTTTCGAACGACAGCCTCTTACCAATCCATCGACATTTAACCGTTCTCCATCCATCGCCCCATCTATCAGAGTCAATTCATGAACAAAGCCTATTGCCCGAGGGTCATCTGTCTCGATAGAGTTAAACGGTACATATTCCCAGAAAGGAATGCCAGATAAGATACTTCCAGATGCAATACGTTTGCCATTTCTCGGCAGCAATGTATTACCTCTGTTCCTTTGCCCTCCCGCTCCTTCTTCATCGAAAGGTAATACACCAATGATTTCCTCAATCCCTTTTGGTGGTTTCTCGTCATAATAAATACTTTGGATGAAACTGTCAAGCTCAATAGTATCTGACTTATCTGTTTCTTTATCATTCAGGAAGTTTGCCGTCCTTGTCAACGTCAGAATCTCTTCAGTCAACATAGGGATTATTATCTTGCCGACAGTGAGATTATCAAGAAGCCATTTTAACCCATTGATATGGTCTGCATGAAAATGCGAGATTAACAAATAATCTATATACTGGTGATTTCCTAAGCTATTCTTAAATTGCATTATCTGCTGTTCCAAACTAACATGCATGCAAGCCTTCGCAGTCTCTGTTCCACAGTCATAGACCACTGCATGTTGCTTTCCGTCTCTCCCTACAAACAATTCAGTATAGAAAGCCCCTTGTCCTACTGGATGAAAAGTTCGAATCACATTCATAGCGCGATTTCAAAGCTCAGTACATTCATAATTCCTTAAGTAATCCATATCTCCGATAGTCCTGCGTAGCTCTGCTACGCGAGTCTCCCCTTCTCCTTCAGTTTATCTTTGAATCCATGATTTGTGGCATCTATCCATTGTTTCCACTGTTGTTTCAGATTCTCTTTCTCTGTTTGGATGAGTGCGAGGTGATCTATTTCTGCCTCTTTCAGGTTCTTGACACACTCTTTCACCAGGTCTATCTGCCATTCTGCTACAGAGCCACTCATGATTCTCACGCCATATGCTGCCCATAGCATCCCTTCAAAGTATCCTTTGGCAGTATCAATGTTATGATTTGTATCCATTTCCATCTATCCGTAGATTCACGTGACGAGAAATTGCCTCCCAGTCACTTCAGAATCGAAATAACTTTAGTTTCTTCCAAACAAAGTGTTCCACTCGCACTATTGGTTCAGAAATCACCTCACCAGGATAACTAGTCAAGAATCTCATATTTCTCTTGAACCTGCGACAAGCTTGCTTTGCACGAGAACTTAAATACCCGTGTGCGTTTATTTCAGCCATACGTGGATCACTATGGCCAAAATTCCCAGAAAGCATTATTTCATTCATAAGAAATATACCATCAAAAAAAGAAGCAGGGCACAAAAGCATCTCGTCTTTCATTCCACAAACCTCTCTCAGTACATACATTAATGCTCCTGCAAACTTCTTCATACCCAAATGAGCAACAATTTTCATTGTTTCTTCTTTTGAGCGCGTATGCTTCTTATTCCAAGTTGTCAACAAAAAGAAATAATCAATAATCTGCCTCAGACCTACTCCCTCATCAATCAAGTGTCGATAAATGTGATTCATCTGATAAATCACATCCTCATCTACCTTCATCACAGGAATAACCTCTCCATCCAATTCTGCGTATTCTCTACAAGCCTCTAAATTACCATAATACTTCTGGAATCTTCGATTCTTGAAAGGTTCACTCATGAAAGATGGCCTGAGATGAATTTCTACAGGTACTCCATTTTTCTCGACATGACTTGTGTGCAGCCAACACAAACCATTCATATCATAATTGACCTGCACATATTCAATAATTGTTCGTACAGGATGTTTACAACTATTATTAGGAACGACCCAAACATCTATATCTCCGCAACTTCTACGATTCTTCATCTCCAGTGGGTAATACCTATAGTTTGATTGACCTTTTAATACACAAGCATGAAAGCCATCATGTTCTAATTGCTTACAGATTATATGGCAAGTCTTGGTAGTTAGCACATTCTGCGACTCAATCTGCTGACATATACCAATCCACTGAAGCAATATATTCTGCGGTGGGCATTGATTTATAGGCAATCTTTCCAGACCTGCAAGCATAATACCCGCCACTGCTTGCCGTTCTGCTTCACCATATATAGTTTCCCATTCTGCAGACGAAGGCACGCGTGATAGTTTTTCACGTGTGCCTAGCATAACTTGAAGCATTTCTATGAAAATGTATTGCATAAAATTTTAAACGAGAAAATGTGATCTAATTCATCAAAATTCGCTTTCTCGCGCTGCAACCCTTAATTCATCCAAAATCCAAGTACATTCCATGCCTACCAAAGCGTACAGAATACATATCACGGTATATACAATCATCTTCAGATCATAGAAAATGCTTGCTTTCTGCACATATACATATTCCAATTCTCTACGTGTAGGATACACCTTTTCCATATACTCCTTCTCATCGGTTATCTGGTCCCCATAGATATAATCATACAATGCTGCCGGCCCACTCAAGCCAACAGGAACTTTAGCTGCCTCATTCCACTTTCCATAACGAAACATATCAAACTGGTCTTCAGCTACAGGACGAGGCCCAATGATTGACATAGATCCGTTCAGGATATTAATCAACTGGGGCAGTTCATCAATCTTGGCCTTACGGATAAAATGACCGAACGGGAATATGCGGTCTTCATCGGGTCTAAGACAGGCTTCAGAACCTTTTTTAGGTGCTCTCAACACTTTCATTGACCTGAACTTATACATCTTGAACGATTTGTTCCCCTTTCCAATGCGATTCGCCTTATAAAAAATTGGCCCCCAGTCACTAATCAATATTCCAATAATGGTGAATAGGAATATAGGAGACAGGACAACAAGTGCAATAAATGCACAAATGAAATCAAATACTCTCTTAATAAAACTATACATAAATATCAATTTTTTACACTAAACCCTGCAACGACAGGGTTATGGTCGCTCAAATTCGTATCTATCACTTTTACACTTTCCAATTTCAGTTCTTTCGAATGCAGGATATGGTCAATTCTCAGCCTCAGCCAACCATCGTGAAAAGTATGCCCATATCCAAAACCTCCTTCCCACCAAGCATCCTTTAAACCGCATGTTGTTAAAGTATCCAATGGTGCCGAGCAATTAAAATCATTCATGTCTCCCATCACAATTACAGGATGATCCGATTCCAATAAAGCTTCCTTTGTCCTTAGTGCCTGATAACAACGCAATTCTTGAGCTCCTTTATACCTGTCAAAGGAAATGGTATCACTTTCAAATACCTTCTCTATAGAGTTCCCTTCATAACGATTACTCGCCATGTGAACACCAAATATCTGGACGGAAGCATTTTCCACAGTAATAGTTGCCTTTATTGTTTGGGTACCTTTCACGCCTTTGGGGGTATGTACATACCCTGAGTTGGACATTACTCGTTTACTATAAAAAA
>JAEEGH010027053.1_pt1 | contig 11376 bp, 9 predicted proteins | sample 9134181 | NCBI WGS metagenome assembly JAEEGH01 (sample SAMN16246544, study PRJNA631951) | gut metagenome | biome: gut microbiome; feature: rumen; material: DP-attached | host: Bos | place: Iran: Karaj | collected 2018-10 | reverse complement strand
CGGTCTCTCTCATTTTTTCGAACGGTTCGGTCGTTTTTATGGAAGAATCGATTTCAAGACGGTCGAAGCGTGAGAGATAATGTTCGTCTATCCAGTTGAGCTTTTCGACAACATCCATATCTCCGTAAAGGAAAATATAACTGTTTGAAGGATGATAATATCTTCTGTGAAAGTCCGTATAATATTCGTATGTCAGCGACGGTATAACATCAGGGTCTCCGCCGGAATTTACGCCGTATGTGCCGTCGGGATAGAGAGCGGCTGTAAGCTCGTCGAAAACCGTGCTGTCGGGAGACGACATCGCGCCTTTCATCTCACTGTAAACAACGCCGTTTATTTCGATGGGATCTTCTGCGTTTTCAAGATGGTAATGCCAGCCTTCCTGCATGAAAATCTCTTTGCGTTTATGTAAATTCGGGAAAAATACCGCGTCAAGGTATACGTGCATAAGATTCTGAAAATCTTTGTCGTTATAGCTTGCAACGGGGTAGAGAGTTTTATCCGGATATGTCATCGCATTCAGAAAAGTGTGCAGGGAGCCTTTTGCAAGCTGCATGAACGGATCTCTTGCCGGAAATTCGTCCGATCCGCAAAGAACGGTATGCTCGATTATATGCGGAACGCCCGTGCTGTTTTCGGGAGGTGTTCTGAATGTGGCGCAAAACGTTTTGTTCGGGTCGTCATTTGATATAACGCATACTCTTGCGCCTGTTTTTTTATGAGAAAAAACTATTCCGAGCGAGTTTATATCGTCAAGAAACTGCTCCTGCTTTTTTTCGTATGCCGGGATGGCGGAATAATCGATATTTTTCATATTATTCTTTCCTTTATAGTATATTTTCTTCATTTTAACACATATAAAAGTAAAAGTCAACAACAATTTATCATGTTTTGCGATTTGAAAACGGACCGAGAGCGAATTATTTCTTAATTCTCTTTATTACGCACGAATATTGACATTTCCGTATGAATATTGTATAATGTTATCATGGATGATTTTATGAAATGACAATTCTTTTTTCTCAAAAGGTGAATTTATGAGAATTTTTACATATGATACCACTCTGAGAGACGGAGCTCAGTCAGACACCGTATTTTACTCAAAAAATGATAAACTGAATATTATACGTCTGCTTGATTCTCTCGGCATCGATTTTATCGAAGTCGATAATCCCGTATATAATCCATACGACGACGGCTTTTTTGAAGAACTGAAAAATATGAAGCTGAATCATTCCAGAATAGTTGCTTTCGGCAGCACCGTAAAAGTCGGTGTTTTGCCGCAAAACGATTCCGTTCTTTCTTTTCTGTCGTCTTATTCGGACTGCTGCGCGATTTTCGGCAAAGCGTGGGATCTTCATGTTTCGGATGTGCTGAAAACAACAAATGAAGAAAATCTGCGTATGATCTCCGAAAGTATAAAATATCTCAAAAGCAAAGGGAAATATGTTTTTTTTGACGCCGAGCATTTCTTTGACGGATGGCTTTCTTCGCGTGAATATGCTCTCGCAGTCCTTGAAGAAGCTCAGAACGCCGGAGCGGATGAAATCGTGCTTTGCGATACAAACGGAGGAACTTTTCCGAAAGATATCGAAAAAGCGGTCGTGGATGTAAAGAGACATATTTCGGTAAGGCTCGGCATACATACTCATAACGACTGCGCGCTTGCGGTTGCAAACGCTCTTTCCGCGGTGAACGAGGGCGCGGAGCTTATTCAGGGCACCATAAACGGAATAGGGGAGCGGTGCGGAAACGCCGATCTTGCGGCGCTTATTGCAAATCTTCAGATAAAATCAGGTTTTGATGTTTTGCCTGAGGGAAAAATAAGAAGCCTGACCGGTATTTCAAGGGCGATTGCGCAGATAACGAATATTTCCACGCAGGGCATGCCGTATATAAGCCGCGCGGCTTTTTCGCACAAAGCAGGAACACATGCGGACGCGGTCCTCAAAAACCCTGCAACATTCGAACATATCGACCCTTCGCTCATAGGCAACAAGCGAACAATACTGCTTTCGGAAATCAGCGGAAAAAGCGCGATCCTGCCGATAATAAGGCGTGTTGTTCCCGATATCGATAAAAATTCAGACAAAGTCGATATGCTGCTTGCCGCGATGAAAGACAGAGAGGCTCACGGATACAGATATGAAGCGGCGCAGGCGTCCTTTGAATTGCTTATACGAAAAATGCTCGGCATGTATACGCCGCATTTTGAGGTCGATCTGTATAAACTGATAAACGAGGCAAAACTCGGCGAAGAATGCAAAAGTTATGTTTTTACCGAGGTGCGTGTTGACGATCAGAAAGAGATCGCCGCAACAACGAGCGACGGTCCCGTTCACGCAATAGACGAAGCTCTGCGCAAGGCGCTGCGTCCGTTTTTCCCGTCGCTGGATAAGGTTCAGCTTATAGATTACAAGGTCCGCGTGATGGACAACCGCTCCGCTACCGGCTCTACCGTTCAGGTACTGATCGATTCTACAGACGGCAGAGACGTATGGAGCACGGTAGGCGTTTCGATAGATATAATCAGAGCATCTCAGGAAGCGCTGATAGATTCTATAGAATACAAACTGCTGAAGGACGAAAAAACATCTGAAAACCGATAAAAAGAAAGGAAGGAATCGCCGATGAAAAACAGAAAGGTTATTCTTATAATGACCGATTCTCAGCGTTGGGATATGGTGGGATGTTACAAAAACACCGGACTTCTCACTCCCAATATCGACAGCCTTGCCGAAAACGGCATTCGCTGCGACCGCGCATATACCACTCAACCCGTCTGTCAGGCTGCCCGCGCCGGTATTTTTACCGGAAGATATCCCCACTCTACGGGATGCTGGTCAAATCTCGAGGGTATGGCGGACAACGTTCACACTCTCGGCGAAAGACTTCAGAATAAAGGCATCCACACGGCGTTCGTCGGAAAATGGCATCTTGACGGCAGCGATTATTTCGGGCTCGGCAAAGCCCCTGTGGGCTGGGACAGCCGATATTGGTTTGATATGCGCAATTATCTTGAAGGAATGTCGGAGGAAGACAGAAAAAAATCACGCCAAAACGGCGCGGAAGGCATTTCGGCGGAATTTACGTACGGTCATCAATGTTCCGATAAAGCGATAGATTTTCTTTACAATTACGCAAATGAAGATTTCTTTCTTGTTGTTTCATACGACGAACCGCACGATCCGTCGCTTTGCCCCGAACCATACAGAAGCATGTATAACGATTTCGAATTTCCCAAAAGCGAAAATATATACGACAGCCTCGAAAACAAGCCTTCACATCAGAAAGTATGGGCAAACGGAAGAAATAAAGAGGATAAATCAAATATCCGTCTTTGCGCGCCGAGGTTTTTCGGCTGCAACACATTCATAGATAAAGAAATAGGCAGAGTTGTTGCCGCGGCGGATAAATACGCGCCGGACTGCGTGATCATTTACACTTCCGATCACGGTGATATGCTTTCGTCTCACTCTCTTTTCGCCAAGGGTCCTGCCGCATACGACGAGATCACAAGAATACCGCTTATCATCAGAGGCGGCGGTATACCGAAAGGGGTAGTAGACCCGAATCCGGTATCTCATATAGATATCGCGCCGACGATTATGGATATCATGGGCTTTGAAATACCCAAAGCGTTTGACGGAAAAAGTCTGCTCCCGTCGATCGAAAACCCCGGAAAGCGCGTAAACGATAAAATCTTTATAGAATTCGGCAGATATGAAACAGACCATGACGGTTTCGGCGGTTTTCAGCCGATGCGCGCCGTATTTGACGGCAGATATAAGCTCGTTGTAAATCTTCTTTCCGAAGACGAGCTTTACGACCTCGATACCGATCCCGCGGAAAACAGAAATCTTATATCGGAAGAGGAATATTCCTCCGTAAGAGATATCCTTCATGATGCCTTGCTTGAAAACATGAATCGCACGAGAGACCCGTTCCGAGGATATTACTGGGAGAACAGACCGTGGCGTAAAGACGCAAATGCTCCTTCGTGGGATTATACCCTTATGACACGTCAGCGCGAAGAGGATGCGGAGTATGAACCCCGACAGCTTGATTATTCTACGGGACTTGAAATGACAAACGCTGTGAGGAAGAAAAATGCATAAGCTTTTTGTTCCGCCCGGGAATATCGAAGGGAATATTATTACCGTTACCGGTGAAGATGTTGAGCACCTTCACGCTCTGCGGATAAAAAACGGCGAGAAAATAAATGTGAGCGACGGCAAAAAAACAGCTTATGAAGCTGTTTTGACCGAAATGAGAAAAAGCTCTGCGATATTTGAGATCCGTTCCGTCCGTCCTTTTGAAAACGAACCTCAGATTTATATTACCGCATGTATCGCTCTGCTTAAAGGCGGCAGCTGCGAGGACGTTATCAGACAGTCCACAGAGCTTGGCGCTGCGAAGATAGTTTTGTTTTCATCTTCAAACTGTATAGCTAAAGAACGGGAAAAAGACGGAAAATACATTAAGATCGCGCGTCAGGCTGCAATGCAGTCAGGCAGAGATATTATTCCCGAAATCGTGACGGGCGTATCGTTTGAGGAAATGATCGATCTGCTGAAAGCGTCCGAGCTTCCGCTGTTTTTTCATGAAAAAGCAGAAACTCCGTTTTTTGACGTTATAGAAAAAACCGAGCTCCCCCGAAGCGCGGCTTTTGCCGTAGGCCCCGAGGGAGGATTTACCGATATTGAAGCTGAAATAGCCGAAAAAAACGAAATAAACGTTGTTTCTATGGGCAAACGTATATTGCGCGCGGTCACTGCACCGATCTGCGCAATTTCCGTTCTTACTTCAGTATATGACCGGCAGCGTTGAAGTATGAGATTTTTTTCGCCGTTTCGATAATGTCTTTTTCTCCCCCGAATCTGCCGAGATATTCCGAGAGTATCATGCGAAAATAATCGTGGCGGACATAAGAAAGAAAGCTGCGGCTGTCTGTGAGCATACCGAAAAGCGCGCCAATGTGACCGAGCGCCGAAAACGTTTCAAACAGCTCGAAAATGCCTTTTTTGTGGTCGCAAAACCACCACGGCACGCCTATCACGGAGCCGGGAAACGCTCCGCACATCGTTATGAGCTCATAATACATAGTCGGGTTTAATGTGTAAACTATCGTTACGGGCAGATTTCCGTCTGTATACATTTTGTCAAGAACATTTGTTACGCTGTTTATATCAAGAGGGCTTCCCACGCAGTCAAAGCCGCTGTCGCGCCCGATGGTTGCAAGCATTTTTGTGTTGCTGTTTCTCTTTGCGCCGAGATGCAGCTGCATTATCATGCCTCTTTTTGCATACTCTTCGCCTAAAAATACGAATAAATAACCCTGCAGCCCCTCCGCTTCATCTGCGGAAAGGGGTTTTTTGTTTATTATCTTAAAGAACGCTTCTTCCGCGCATTTTCTTTCGGAAATAATATTCGGAAAGCCCTGTATCCCTACGTCTGAGAATTTACAGCCGTTTTGAACAAAAAAGTCCATACGGTTTCTGACCGCATTCTCAAACGAATCAAGTGAGACTATATCGATTTTGCTTACTGCCGCAAGTTTTTTTATATAATCCGGATAGTTTTCGTCAAAAACAACGAGCTTATCAACTCTGAATGACGGCACGACCTTCGTTTTAAGCGTTTTATCTTCACGTATCAGTTTGTGGTATTCAAGGCTGTCGCATACGTCGTCTGTCGTTGCAACATATTCTACATTGAACATCTCAAACATTTTTCTCGGGCAAAGTCCGTCTTTTTTGATCTTTTCGTTTGCCTCATTCCATATTTCTTCGGCGTTTTCTTTGCAAAGTCTCTTTTTTATGCCGAAAACGAGATCAAGTTCAAGCGCGCACCAGTCCTGTATCGGGTTTCCGTATGCTGTGGATACGGCTTCAACGAATTTTTCGTATTTTTTCTTCATCGGCGTTTCCTTGCCGGTAATATATTTTTCATCTATGCCGTAAAAACGCATGAGACGCCATTTGTAATGATCTCCCGCAAGCCACATTTCACCGAGATTGCCGAATATTTTGTTTTCGTATATTTCTTTCGGACTCAGATGACAGTGATAGTCTATTACAGGTAAATCTTTGATTTCGGAGTATATTTTTTCAGCGTTTTCAGTAGTTATTATCTTTTCCATATCTGCCCTGCCGTTTTTGTTTGATTATATCACTTTCAGGCGTGATTTGTCAAGAAGAAAAACAAAAAAAGAACGGTCCCCGAAAGGACCGTTCTTTGTATATTCAATTATATAATCTTAACCGATTATTTTCTCTTGAATACTGAGATACCACCGATAGCGGAAACAGCAGCGAGAGCGTAGAAGAGAACGCTTACGTCAGCAGTCTTCGGGTTGGTGTTAGTGGTGGTGGTAGTTGTTGTGGGAGCCGGAGTTACGGTTTCGGTAGCAGCCGGTTCTTCAGTTGCAGCGGGTTCTTCGGTAGCTGCGGGTTCTTCAGTTGCAGCGGGTTCTTCAGTAGCTGCGGGTTCTTCTGCTGCGGGAGCTTCTACCTGTTTAGAGGATTTTTCAGCGGGTGTAGCAGAGAGTGAATAGAAGTCAGGCTGAGCCCAACCCATTGTCTGAGAAATACGAACACGTTTGCCTGCTGTGTTGGAAGAATCTTCCCAGTCAGCATCTCTTACAGCCCAGATAGCACCGATTCTGAAGGAGTCGCCTGCCTGGCCGAGGTCTGTAATCTTAACGTTTGTTCCATCCTGGTTCTGGCTGTTGATGTAGTCCCAGGGGAGGAATATTTCGAGATCCCAATGACGGTAGCCGTCAGCATCGGGTTCGCTGATTTTGGATATGCTGTGGATTCTCTTAGCTATAGAGTTGTCTTTATCGGGGTTGCCGTCTTTCCAGCCTGTGGTAGCGTAAGCGGAAGAAGAAGTAACTTCATAGTCAGCCCAAGCTTCGCCGCCGTCAACAGTACCGATCCAGAAGCTGGGCCAGAGGTAACCGGCGTCATCAGCATCATCGTCAGAACGATAGATCATCGGTTCGTAAGCGTCAGCGGACATACCTGTGTATTCGTAAGCATCAGCAACACCTACAGCACCTTCGTAATATTTGAGATATTCGGAAGTGTTCAGAAGGCCGTTGAAAGCAACGAGGTTGTCACAGGTGGAAGCGATGTAGAGACCTGCATCGTCCCAAAGGAAGTATGTGTTGATGGTGATTTTGTACTGATCGGGCATATCATCAAATGCGTCGAAGTTGAAGTTACCACTCCATACAGCCTGAGGCCAGAGGGTGATTTCATCATAAGTGGAGCTGTTTGCAGATGCATCAAGGGGTACCAGAACAGCGCCGCACCATTCGCCTTCGAGATCGACATCGCCGTCAAATACGATAGCGGGGTTTTCGGGGTTGATCTTGGGAACTGTCCATTCATACTGCTCTCTTACGCCGTTAACGTGAGCGAAAGAAACTGCAGAGAAAGCAATGGAAAGAACAAACACAAGAGCAAGAACCAGTGAAAGTTTTTTCATGTTTTTTCCTCCTAAAAATATAATCCGACATTATTCCGGATTTAAATTGCACTATCATTATATACTATAAGCACATAATTGTCAAGTATTTTTCATAATTTTAATAATCTGAAATCTGAAAAAAATGTGACATAAAATCAAACGGCATATCAGACGCCGGAAAAGCGCGATTCCCAAAAAAGAAATATATAAGCATAAACAGATCGTTTTCCGACAGCTCAGCCGCAGGCTTTAGTTAAATTACAAACAGTATATCATATCAGGCGCTGCGTATCCGCCATGCTTTAAGGGAAAACACGTAAATCACGGAGACAATAAAGAAGATGGCGTTCCGGCAGACCGCGTTTCACGTTTTCGCTTGACATACGGCGGCAAAGATGATATAATCTGTGTGAAAAAGAAATACGGAGGACGCGATGAAAAAACTTCTTGCAATTGTAACCGTTTTTTCCCTTGTTTTTTTGACGGGCTGCGCCGAAGAGAACGGGAAAAGCGGAGAAGAAAGGATAACAGCACCTTATTCTGTTGAGATCGAAACCGCTTACCGATCGTATACCGCGGAAGACGGCATGGAACTTATCTACATCAGCGCGGAATATCCGGTAATAGATAATCAGGACGAAAACGAGGATATCGACGCTCTGAACGAACTCTACCGTCAGAATGCAGACGACTATATAAATGCGGTCATAACCGATTTCGGCGAAAGGGTCAACGAAGCATACAAGGCTGATCCGGAAGGTTTTGAGGAATATCTTTTTCATCAGCAATGCTCGGTAACATTCAACAAAAACGGATACCTTTCGATAAAACGCGACTATACCGAAGAATATGAAGACTTCAAGGGCGAAGAAACATATGCCGACGTATACGATATGACGGAAATGAGAGCGCTCTACGCAAACGAAGTTATTTCATCAACCGCCGAGGATACGATGAAGATAATTTTTCTCGGCTATTCCTCAGTGGCGGATGAATTTCCCGAAAGGTTCAAGGAAGGGTATACGGATATTATAAACCAGGCTTTGCCCGAAACCGAGTTTTACCTTACAGATACTGCGATGGTGTTTGTTATGCAGCCGGGAATCGCAACCTACCCCGAATACGGCTGCCTGATGTTTGAAATGCCGTATAAGGGCAACGAAAGCTTTTTTAAGGATCTGCTTGAAGAATAAAAAAACCGACCTTGCCGGTCGGTTCATTTTTTATCTGATCACTGTTCTTCAATATCGCTTTTAAGAAATTTCTCTCCGCAAAACGGACAGGAGAGTTCTTCGTCGTTAGGGTGAATAAAGATAAGCGTATTGCAGAACGGGCAGCGGACGAATGATGCTTCGCTTTCTTCTTCGTCATCTTCTTCGTGCTTTTCGCAGTCACAGTCGTCGCAATGATGTTCGTGGCTGTGTTCGTGCTCCTCTTCATCATCTTCATATGTATCGTCTTCGATATTGTCCGCTTTTTTCAGCAAAAGAGACTGAATATCGTAGATATCCATACTTATTATATCCGAAAAATCTTCAAGCTTCATAAGGCGGTCTTCGATTTCGCCGAGCCGCGTTTCTGTTTTATTAAGAGCGTCAAGAAGAGATGTGGCAAGTGCAAGTGCATCGCCCGAAAGCGCGCCGCTTTCTTTCATTTCGCGGCATCGTTTCGAAAGATCGATAAATTCGTCGCTTTTTTTCATGATATTGTTCCGTTATGCGCGCTGCAGATATTCGCCTGTTCTTGTATCAATTCTTATCGTTTCGCCTTCTTCGATAAAGAGCGGAACCCTGATCTCAGCACCCGTTTCAAGCGTTGCATATTTAAGAGCGTTCGTTGATGTATCGCCTCTTACGGCAGGCTCTGTTTCGGTAACTTTGAGGTCCATGAAGAAGGGAGGTTCAACCGAGAATACGTTGCCTTTTACGGAAAGGATCTTAACGATGGTGTTTTCTTTTACAAATTTGAAGTTGTCGGGAAGGATATCCGCGTTAAGGGGCATCTGTTCGTATGTTTCGGTATCCATGAAATAATAAAGCTCACCGTCGTTGTAAAGATATTCCATATCTTTTCTTTCAACGAAAGCAGCAGGGAATTTTTCTGTGGGGCTGAATGTTCTTTCAACTACGCTTCCCGTAACTACGTTTCTTATTTTTGTTCTTACAAATGCGGCGCCTTTACCCGGTTTTACATGCTGAAATTCTACTACGGAATAAACAGCACCCTCCATCTCGAAGGTAAGACCGTTTCTGAAATCACCTGCAGAATACATTAATATAACCTCCAAATAACTGATAATCGATAAATTTTTTTCTATTATACTATATTTTAAATAAAATTTCAATCCCCCAGGATAAAAAAAATTAAAACATTTGTGATTTTTTTTATTCTTTTTCATCTCTTGACAACGAATAATGTGTATGATATACTTTTAACATCCAATAACATACGGAGAAACTTATGAATAAATATAAAGTGGCGGATACCGTGCTTACGATACTTGTTATCCTTATTGTCGCAGCCGCGGTCATCGCGGGTATCGTTTTTACCGTTCAATGGCTTTCAAGTCACAAAGAACCGGAGGACAGAGCATACAAAGGCGTAAAAATATACGAAGAAGATCAGATACCCACAAAGCTGACTCTGAACCGCGACAGAACGGTCGCTGTTTATTTCGATGCGCTTTTGCCTTTTTCCGGTATGGATATAATCTGCCCGACCGACGGAAAAAGCGATATTGAAATATCTCTTTATGCGTTTGATACCGATTATCAGACATCCCTTTCGGGCAAAAAGCTCGCTGATGTGAGATTTTCGGACTACGATAACGGCGCGGCTCTCGCCGTAAGTTTCGGAACGCTTGATGAGGGCGAATATCTTGCTGTTTTTTCTTCGGACAAAACAGCGCAGATAAACTGCTCGTATTATCAGTCGAAAGAAGCCGACAACTCCGTAGTGGTTTACGATAACGGCGAACTTCTTTTGAACTGTGTGCCGTATATGAGCGTTATTTTTGATAAGATCGCTGAAAACGGCGGTTATTTCGGTTAAAACGATCAAAAAGCAAAGGACCGCCCGCGAGGGTGTTACAGAGCGGCTCAAGGTCAATGATCAGATGTTTTGTATGCAGAAGATGAATAACATCCGGGTCCGGGCAACTGAGATCGTGAAAAACGATCTTATCTGCACATAAGGTATTGGGCGGCGTGGAGAAATCCCCGCCGCTTTTTTTGTGCGGTATAAATCATTCTTCTTGATATACATCCTTTTACCCGTTTATAATTCGAAATACCTGTTGCACGCTTACATTTTACCGCAATTTTACAAAACTCTGATGATAGGGTTTACATTGATCATTTATAATTTTTGGCAGAAACTCACAGGAGGTTCCTTTATGATCTATTATGTGGAAGACGAGAGCAACATCCGAGATTTGGTGGTTTACACTCTGAAGGCTTCAGGCTTTGAAGCACAGGGGTTTGAGGATAGCGGAGCTTTTTGGTCTGCAATGAAAGCTCAGAAGCCGGAGCTGATTATACTGGATGTCATGCTCCACGGCGAAGACGGACTGACGATTTTGAAAAGGCTGCGTTCTTCACCTGTTACCGCAGATATTCCTGTTGTTATGGCTACGGCAAAAGGCAGTGAATATGATAAGGTTATCGGGCTGGATGGCGGAGCAGATGATTACCTTGCAAAACCGTTTGGCATGATGGAGATGGTATCCCGTATCAAAGCGGTTTTAAGACGAACGACACCCAAGCAGGCAAAAGTCATTTCATACGGTGGAATCACTTTAGATGAAAGCAAACACACGGTTACTGTAAATGAAATGCCTGTGGTACTGACGTTGAAGGAGTACGAAATACTGAGATTATTTATGGAGAACCCCGGTCAGGT
>JAEEGH010027050.1_pt1 | contig 11376 bp, 10 predicted proteins | sample 9134181 | NCBI WGS metagenome assembly JAEEGH01 (sample SAMN16246544, study PRJNA631951) | gut metagenome | biome: gut microbiome; feature: rumen; material: DP-attached | host: Bos | place: Iran: Karaj | collected 2018-10 | reverse complement strand
AAGCGGCAGTATCTTCATACGACTATCCTTTACCGTCCTGCGACGGTGCTTATGGCTCATTCATGCCTCCCCCTCTGGGGGAGGTGCCGCAAAGCGGCGGAGAGGGCTGATGACTCTGCTTTAAGCTTTCAGCTTTAGGCTTTTAGCTCTGCGAAGCAGTTGGTTTACGCAAAACGAGCGATGATGGACTTGATGTCATCAGCGGTGTCTTTCAGCGATGCAAGGCTCGGCGAGACTTCCGAAACCAGCGGGCCATCGTAACCAGCCTTCTTCAGTTCGCACATGATGGCCTTGAAGTCGCACGCGCCTTCGCCAAGACGTGTCCACTGACCGTTCAACGGGCCGCCTTTCCAATCTTTCATGTGAACACGCTTCACAAGCTTGCCCAACGCGCGCACCCAGTGTTGCGGATACTGGAAGACCGCCATGTTGCCCGGATCAAAATAGAAACCAACGTGGCTGCTGCCAACTTCGTTCAGGAAGTTGCGCATTTCCAACGGGCTGAACAGGAAACCGCTCCACACGAATTCGACGGACAGCGCAACGTTCAGTTTCTCGCAAATCGGCGCCAACGTCTTCAAATTCGCAACGGCGTTTTTGTACGCATCTTCATAGTACAAATCTGGCGTGAAACGGCCCAGCGTATGCAACGCCGCCGTCGCGCCGAGCTTCGCCGCGCATTCCAACGCCCACGCCGTTTCGTCGATGCATTCCTTCGCATCGGCGGGAGCCAACACGAGATTGCCCTTCGAATTGGCGATGGTGATGGATTCGATCGGCAGGCCTTTTTCGTCTGACAGCGCTTTGAAAGCCTTCAGATCCGCATCCGTCGTGTTGTAGTTGAACGACGGACTCTTCGGCTGGAGACTCAACTCAACTGCTTCATAACCAGCATCTTTCACTTGGCTGAAAAAATCCTGCATGGAAAGATTCGACAAAACCAACTGTGATATGGAACTATGCATGCTGTTTCCTCCTATTTTGTCGCTTTAGTCCTTTATGTCCCTTTTGTCTCTTTTTATTTTTCAATAGAATAAACCGCCGTCATCGCATGGCTTTCGCCAGGCTGGATCGTGCGGGCATCTTCCAACGCATTGCACGTCTCCACGCAGACCATCGTCTTGTATGCGTCTGGCGTGTAGTCCGACAACATCTTCGACTTTTCAATCCACGGATTCCAACAGACGGCGGAATCACTGCCGGCCGTCGCCACATGAATCGTACGGCCCGCTTTCGGATCGAGAATCTGGAACGGGCCTGGAGCGTGTTTATAAACACCGTCGATCTCGCCATTGATGCGGATCATGCCGTCGTTATGACGCAAGTCATTGGCACCACCGACTTTATTGAAATAGTCTTTGTCTTCGAAACCGAGAATCGTGATGGCGCTGATGTCGCTAATCAAGAAATACGTATGGATAGCCTGCGAAATCGTGAACGCGCGGCTATCCGTGTTTGTCGTCTTCAGTGTCATCGTCAGTTTGTCGGCGACAATGACTTCCAATTCCAATTCGAAATCATACGGCCAAAAGGCTTTCGTCTCGTCAGAGCTTTTCAGCGTCAATGTCACCGCCGTGCAGTTCGCGCATGCGCTTTTCACGCCGCCGAACTCCCACATCAACTGGCGGGCGAAACCATGCATCGGCTTGTCGCCGCCATCTGGATGTTTGCCAAACCACGGCCAGCAGATCGGTGCGCCGCCGCGAATCGGAACACCCTTTACATAGCGGGTGGCGGGACTTACGAAAATCATCTCGCTGTCTTTTTTCGGAATGTAGGAAACCAGATGGCCACCCATCAGCGAAATTTCCGCCGTCGCGGCATCATTCACAATCTTGACCGTCGGCAGTCCGCCGCGCCCTGAAACAACTTCACATGAACCCATGGTTGTCACCTCGTAAGTGTTTTATTTTAAATATTTTTCTCTATATCTTTCAAGAAATTGTCCGAATCGATGATCAGCGCGGCAGGTTTCTTCAGAAGTTCGTACAGCGACGACAGATAACGCGCCATCGCTCTCGGCGGCCGATGCAACACAAGGCGGCGCGGCGCGATCAGCGACAATGCGCCGCACATACCGCCGACCTTCATGATCATCGGCTGGAACGACATCGGCTGCAACCACGCTTCCGGCGTGTCCTCCACGCCATTCAGATTCAGCACGACGGCCTTCAGAGGCTCCGCCAAAGCGGCGGCAACCGCCGCCGCGCGCGCCGCTTCGCCGATGCCAACCAGCGTGATCCGTTCGCACCCCTGCTCCTTCAACAGCGCAAGGCATGTCAGAATGTCCTGCACACGCATGGAGAACAGCGACGGATTGAACGCGAAGAACAGCGGATCGCTTTCGTCACGTGGCGATTTTTCAGGCATTTCCGCCGTTTCGCCGCAGCCCATGATGTCAATAGCCAAGGCTTCGCAGCCGCGTTCCATCAGCAGTTGCAACACCGCATGACGGTCGCCGCCTTCGAAAAAATCGGCCTTGCCTTTGTCCGAAACCAATAGGCACATACCGCCTTTTTGCGACGGCCTGTCTGGCTTAACCCACACGGCGGGAATGACATCTCCTTCTTCGCGACGCGAAATCAGGCAACCATGCGCCATGCCGCCGTCGATTTTCCATTTCGGGAATGTAACACGCATCGCGATGTCCGCCAATTCCAAATCGTTGTTGACGATTTCGCCAAGTAGCGGAATGCGTTCCGCTTGGTATTCGGAAAACATCTCCGCGTCAACCAATTGCGGCAACGCATCTTCACAGACATGTGCTTTCACTGCTTCCAACGCGGGCTTCGTCGTCTGAATCGTCGCTTGGAACGGCTTATCCGAATGCAGAAGCATCGACAGCGGAGGCATTTGGATCTTGTCCTCCGGAATCGTTTCCCGCAGCGATTGATTCAACAGCCAATGCGTGAACCATGGATAGACATGCTCGCGCGTTTCCTGCGAATAGTTGTGCTCCGCATCCGCATGGAAACCGCCGATCGCGTCCTCCGCATCGAACAGTTTATAGACGCGTTTCAACGCCTCGAATTCATATATTGGATTCAGCACCGTCCAATCGCGCGTAACGGACGGCAGAAAGACAGGCCGCGGCGCGCAGGCGGACAAAACGTCAAACGATGTCACGCCGTTCAGCCGCATCAACGGCCCTTCTTCGCACATGCAGCCGCCTTGATAATGCGACGACAACATGCAGACTGGTGCCAAGACTTTGATCCTTTCGTCCAATGCCGCCAACGTCCATGTTTGCGATGCTCCGCCAGACGCTCCCGTGCAACCGATCCGATCCGCATCGACTTCCGGCAAATCGCATAGGAAGTCCAACGCGCGCAACGAGTTCCACGTTTGCAAACCAAATGGACTCACGCCGTAAAGCGCCGCTTCACGCTGCAAATCGGCCGGCCAACGATGGATGATCTGATCATTGTCACAATAGCCAATCATGTCGTATGCAAAAACGACGAAACCCAACCGCGCGAACATGATGCAACGCAACGGGACAGAACCGAGTTCCTCATGATTCACGCGCCCCTGCTGCCAATGGCCATGCGGACACAAAATGCCAGGTGCCGTGCCTTTCAGTTTGGCAGGCAAATACAGATTGCCTGTGCAGACCAAACCAGGCATCGTCTCGATCCGGACTTTCCGAATAACGACGCCCCAATAATTCGCATTATCCCACACATCCGCCTTCAGTTCAGGCATTTCTGGCATAGGCGAGAGGCCCGCCGCCAACGCCAGCTGGCTCCGCGTGAAGTCGCGTTGCTCCTCCCATTCCTCCATCGTGTCCGGAGGCGTCGCACGCCATGCGAATTCGTTGTGGCGGACGGTCAGCAACCGCTGGTCCATCCAGTATGACTGTTTCGGCAGTATGTTGGGAATCTTTTTTTCCATGGCGTTCTCTTTTCAGTTCCGTTACTTAGCCGCGAATTCCGTGATGATATTCTTAACTGTTTCGTATTCAGTCGCTACAGGGAACTGCGGGAATTCACGTTTCACATTTTCAGAGGGACGGAACAAAATGCCCACACCCGCTTCGGCGAGCATCGACGTGTCGTTGTAGGAATCACCCATCGCCACGACGTCGAAATTCAGCTGTTTGAAGGCCAACACCGCATGGCGTTTTCCATCCTTGAGCCGTAGCTTGTAATCAACCACGTTGTTCTCCGCGTCCGTCACAAGCGAATTGCAGAACAGTGTCGGCCAGTTGAGTTTGCGCATGAGCGGTGAGGCGAATTCATAGAACGTGTCCGAAAGAATCACACCTTGATAGCGTTCACGCAGCCACGCCATGTATTCCACGGCGCCAGGCAGCGGATCCATCGTGTCGATGACCGCCTGTATATCACGCAGTTTCAAATTGTTCTGCTTCAATATTTCAAGACGATGCTTCATCAGCGCGTCGTAATCGGAAATATCACGCGTCGTCAAACGCAGTTCGGGAATGCCCGTCTTTTCGGCAAATGAAATCCACACTTCCGGCACCAAAACGCCTTCTAGATCCATCGCCACGATAATCGGTCTTTTTGCCATCGTTCACTTCGTTCTTTTCTAGATTCTTGTATATCATGGACACGGCTTGAAAACACCGTCCTCGCACGTAGTCCGTTAATCATCAGTAATTGATCATGATGCCATAATCGTTCGCCAGATGACGGCATTCGCGATCCAATGCCTGACGGCGTTTCGCATCCGTGCAAAGCGTGATTTCCGCACGCGTATGCATGATTTTCTGCGCCGCCCAATGCTGTTTCATCAGTTCGGGGCCTTCGCCGCATTCGTCATAGCGACGGCGGAAGACAAGATCGCGATGCTGGTTTTTCGCGTCGTAGCCAGAAAGCGTGAGCACGAGCTCCGTATCATCTGGATCGAAGCGACCGTAGATCGCCAACGTCTCATGGCGGTACAGATGCGGCAGATGGCGCGGATAGATGTTCTTGCTCACCTTGCCTTCCGCCAAGTAGCGCATATCGCGCACGATCAAATTCGAATAACTGCTGATGTAATTCACCAGATGGGAGCGGAAATCTTTCAAATCATCGACATGGTAATTATGGCCGCGGTTCAGATAACCCATGAAATCCAACAGCGCACGATTCGCATTTTTGCCCGCGCTAAATGGATAAATCGATACGTTACCGGGATTTACGCCGACCATTGCCCGCTGGAATTCGTCCGTTTCATGATTGTGGATCGTACGGTCGCCCATCTGATGAATGTCGATGGTGGACTGACCATCTGTCAGCACGAAGATGTTCATCGGACGATCCAGATTGCCGTTGCCCTTCCGGACGAACGGGCCGATGCCGCCGAACACGTCCGTCTGGCCGCCACGAACGAGCCGCTGGATGTACAGCGACGCTGTCTCGCGGTTCTGCTCCGTCGCCGCTACAAGATTTGGATACAACGCCTGTGCTTTGCTCGTGAAGGAGACCACGTTGAAGCGGTCGTTCGGATTCAGATAACTCAGCGATTCAATCGCGCCCGCCTTGAACTGCGACAATTTCGTCGGCGAAATACTGGCGGAATGGTCGATAATGAGAAGCGTGTCTTTTGGAATATCGCCCATGCTGTCGCTCAGTTCGTTCGCCTTGATGGACACTTTGAAATAGCCCTGACCCTTGCGGTCACGATACACTTTCACATCGATGTTCACGAATTCATCCAACGCGACAACTTTCGGGAGGATCGCCGTATCATCCGTCAATTTGCCAAGCGTGTCCGAAAGCGCAGGAAGTGAAGTGGCGGTGGGCAACGGCGTCAGGCCATTCAATGGATCCATGTCCGGCGTCATCGGCACATCCAGGCCAGCGCCCTTTCCCAACCCTTTGGGAATACCGAACTTCGGACGCGCTCCAAGATTCAGCCCCGTGCTGTATGTCACGCCCGTGTCCGCCGTCATTTCACCATGAGGCAGGAGGCTCGGCACGTTCGTGTTTGGGACATCGACGCGTTCCATCTGCGGAACCGTCGTCCGCTGGATGGCCTGCCGTTCCAATGGCAATTCGCTCATCTTGATTTCCACGACTTTCGGCCGTGGTGCCGTCGCAATCACCTTTGCGGGAAGCGTCTGCGGCAATTTCGGTTGCAGCACCGCACGTTCGATTTTTACACCTTCAAAGCGTAGTTCGGGAGCCGGTGGCGGTTTCACAAGATCTTCATTGCGAAACACATCCCGCATCACACGCGTCGCCTCGTCCGTCAAATCCTGCACCGTCCCTTCGGCGGCTTCTTCCCGCAGAAGCTCTTTAATCTCCTCCTGTTCGGATTCGCGTTTCGTCAATTCCTCCAGCGTGAACTCCTGCACTTTCACGTTGACAGGAAGGATGTCCCGCTTGTGAGGCGGCGACACCATGGACGCAGGCGCGGGAAACGTCATGCGTTCCAAAAAGATCAGCAACGACACATGCAAGATCAGCGACAACAGCACTGAAACCAATATGTAGAACGGTAGATTTTTCATCGTAGTGATTTTATCAAAAAAGTAGCCTCGCTTTTTCTATAATGTAATACCATTTTTCAAGCTTTACAGTATATTAAAGGGAAAGGCAGGAAGGATTTTTCCGAAATATTCCATAAAAAACACCAGAAAACACACATTTGAGAGAGAGGAGTCGTATCATGTCTAAATCTAAATCATTGTCGTCCAAGGTATTGATCAATATGATCAGTATTTTCGCAAGCCGTGTCTTCGGTCTGGCCCGCGATATCGCATGTTCTTCATACTGGGGGGCCACGGAAGGCCCGCAGGCGGCTTTCAACACGGCGTTCGCCATTCCGAACATGCTCCGCATGCTTTTCGGCGAAGGTGCCTTCAACGCGGCCTTCGTGCCGATGATCGCAGGCAAACTGAAAGACGGGCAGAAAAAGGAAGCGGAGGATCTGGCCTCCAAAACCGTTTCGTTGCAAGCACTTATCCTAGCCGCCATCGTCATCGTCGGTGCGGTTGTCTCCGCCATCGTTTCCATGAGCCTTCCAGAGATGGGACAGGACAACCAGCATGTCTCATTGACATTCCGCATCCTCCCGTTGCTGTTGCCGTATGCCATCTTCATCTGCCTGGCAGGCTCCTTCGGAGCCATCCTGAACTGCCTTGGCAGATTTGCTGCACCATCCCTCAACCCTGTGCTATTCAACGCGATCCAAATCGCCTCCATCGTTATTCTCTATTTTTCCAGCTCCACGCGACAGGACTTCGGTTCCCTGCTGTTCTTCTGTATCATGGTCTTCGTCGCGGGTATCGTCCAGATGGCCCTCCTGTTTTTCATCTGCCGCCACAATGGCTTCAACATCCGCTTCGAACCGCTATGGAGAACTGTCAACGGACAACGCGTCATGCTTTGGCAAGATACGGAGGTCAAAACGCTCTGTGGACGAATCCTGCCCGGTCTCGTCGGCGCGGGTGCCTTCCAGCTGAACGCATTAGTCGATAAGGCCATCGCTGTCTATATCGGAGCATTCGCCGTCGGCTCGCTCGTCTATTGTCAGCATTTGGTCTATCTGCCTATCGGCATCTTCGGTGTCGCCATTGGCATGGTCTGCCTGCCGAAGATGTCCAACGCCAAGGAGGAGGAAATGGCGGACTGTCTGGACTACGCCTTGCGGCAAGTCCTGTTCATGACGCTTCCCTGCATGACGCTTCTGGCCGTCCTTTCGGAAGAGGCCATCGTCGTTCTCTATCAACGCGATGCATTCAACGAAACTGCCGTCAAGGAAACCCTCTGGGCCATGCGTTTTCTCCTGCCCGGCCTGCCCGCATTCTGCTGTGCGAAGGTCGCTGTCACGACTCATCATGGCCGTAAAGACACCAAGACGCCTGTCAAAGTCTCCTTGTGGTGTATCCTCCTCAATCTCATCCTGAATCTGTCATTGTTCCCTTTCCTCCGCCAAGGCGGTCTTGCTCTCGCAACTGCCGTCTGCTCATGGGTTAACGTACTGACGCTTCTCGCCATTGACACCCATAAACTGCCTAACTGGAATTGGCGAAAGACGCTTCTTGGCGCCATCCGCCTCGCGATTTTCGCCTTTTTGGCGGCGGCGGCCGCCGCCGCAACGGCCCGTTGGCTCGCTCCGCAGCTTGCCAGCCTCCGCCATTTCCTACGCTATTTGACCGTTCTTCTCGCCTCTGGTTGCGTCGGCGGCGCCATTTATCTGCTCGTTTGCGGAATTTTCCGCGCCCCCGAACTGATGGAACTGTTGTCGCCACTACTTCGCCGTGTCAAAAAAGCATGAGCCTCCCTTTTGTCTAAAAGAAAAATTATGCCAGAACATCCAGAACATCCAGAATATCCAGAAACAAAAATTCCAGACATCCTGCAAAAGATTCAAAATGTGAAAGTTGCCGTCATCGGCGACTTCTGCCTTGATGTTTATTGGGTTGCAAACATGACGAAGAGCGAACTCTCCCGCGAAACGCCGCATTTTCCACTACCAATCGTCGAAGAGCGTATGAGCCCTGGCGGGGCGGGAAACGTTGTCTGCAACCTCTGCGCCCTTCGTCCCGCAAGTGTCTGCTGCATCGGCGATTTTGGAAACGACTGGCGTGGCGATGTTCTTGCCCGCCTCCTTCAAGAGGCAGGAGCCAACACGGATGGCATTTTCATCAGCAATCAACGAAAAACCAACACCTACATCAAGCCGCTACGGCATGGCATCAGCGATGTCGTCTATGAGGATCCACGTCTCGATTTCACGAATTACGAAGATCTTACAAAGGAAGCGGAACAGTTCATAATCCATCAATTGGACGACATCGCAAAAGAAATCGACGTCCTCTGCGTCTGCGACCAAATGCCGCACGGCTGCATTACAACCGCCGTCCGCCAGAAAATCATCGAATTAGGACGCGCGGGACTAACGGTTATCGTCGATAGTCGCGACCGAATCGGCCTTTACACGGATGTCATTGTAAAACCGAACGACATCGAAGCATGCCGCGCTCTCAACGTCGACCATGTGACAATGCCGACAGAACTTATGCCGCTCGTGTGCCAATTGGCTGCCAAAACGCACTGCCCTGCCGTCATCACGGCGGGCGAAGCGGGATGCGTCATTTCGCCAGATGGTGTTGAGGCAGAACATGTTCCAGCCGTAGCTGTCACAGGCGAAATCGACATTTGCGGCGCAGGCGACACATTCCTTTCCGCCTTCGCCTGCGCCACTGCCGCAGGCGTTCCATTGAAAGAAGCCGCCGCCTTTGCCTGCAAAGCCTCATCCATTGTCGTCAAAAAGCTCAAAACGACGGGAACCGCCTCACCGGAAGAGCTTCTAGGATTCTAGACTGCTAGAATTCACAAACTATAGTGAATTCTCAATATCACGCCCTCCATAGAATATGCGAACAATTTTCACCTTTAATTCTGTTTCATCAACAAGATAAAAAATCACATAATTATTCACAGCAAAACGGCGCATGCCCATTGATGCCCACGGTTCCCATTCTACGGCTTGGTAGCGTAATGGGAAATCAGACAGTTCCTTTATAGCCTTGCGAATTTTGTCTATAAGATTGGCAGCGGCCATAAGTGCTTTTAGATGAAAAGCGATATATGTATAAATCTCCTTCTGATCTTTCAATGCTTCAGGAGAATACAAAACAGTATATCTCTTGCTCATATGCCAAATTCCCGGGCAAGTTCCGCATCAACCTCTTCTGCAGTATAAATTGTACCATCTGCCATTGATGCGATTCCTTTGGCAAGCTCATCATCAAGCTGCTTTCTAGACATGCTGCCAATCGACAGCGGTTTGGCATAAGGAAGTCTCGCTTCAAACGGCATTCCTCTCATAAGAACAATCTGGCTGTACAACATCTGTATAGCCACTGCAGGAGAAATGCCCAGTTGCGCAAGAATGCTTTCGGCATCATTTTTTAATTGTGAATCTATGCGGGCGTATAAGGCAGTCGTATTGGCCATGGTATCATCCTCCACTTTTTGGGCTATTTTTTCTCCTATTATACCATAGTTGCCTGCATTTGCAAGCAAATGCCAATAACTCTTGGCAATTTTATCATGATTTAAATTCCACCCACAAATCCAGCAGGGCAATCGCCAAAGCCGCCTCCACGACGGGAACCGCCCGCGGCGCAATGCACGGATCATGGCGGCCAGGCACGCTAAGTTTCGCGGTTTCATGCGTTTGCATGTTCACCGTGTCCTGCTCCTTCACAATGGACGGCGTCGGTTTCACCGCGACTTTCACGATGATCGGCATCCCGCTGGTGATGCCGCCCAGAATGCCGCCGTGGTTGTTGGTCTTTGTGCAAATATTTCCGTTTTCGTCAGTTGTGAACGGATCGTTATGCTCCGAGCCGCGCAATTCGGCGGCCCCCATACCATAACCGAACTCAATGCCACGGATGGCGGGAATACCAAACATCAACGATGCGATTCTGTTCTCCACGCCACCAAACATCGGATCACCCCAACCGGCCGGAACGCCGATCGCCGCCGCTTCAATCCGTCCGCCGACGGAATCGCCAACCGTTCGCGCCGTTTCGATTTCCTGCAACATCCGCTGTCCCGCTTCTTCATCCAAAACAGGGAACGCATTTTTGCCTGCTTTCAGCAGTTCATCCGCCGTCAATCCGACATGGTTATATTCGCATTCCCAAACACTTCCGACACTCAGCAAATGCGCCCCCACAAAAATTCCACGCCGCGCCAAAATCTGTTTTGCGATACCACCCGCCACACATAATGGCGCCGTCAGACGGCCAGAAAAATGACCGCCACCACGCGTATCCTGCGCACCATGGTAGCGCACTTCCGCTGTATAATCCGCATGGCCGGGCCTCGGCAGCCACCGCATTGCCGAATAGTCTTTGCTCCGCGTGTCGGCATTGCGGATCAACGCCGCCAACGGCGCGCCAGTCGTGTGACCATCCAACAGACCAGACAAAATTTCTGGAGCATCCGCTTCTTTCCGCGCCGTCGAATACGCTCCCTGCCCAGGAGCCCGCCGTGCCATAAATGCCTGCAGTTCATCTAAATCAATCGCTTCGCCAGATGGCATGCCATCCATGACGACGCCGATGCCACCGCCATGCGACTCGCCGAATATCTGAATACGAACAACGTTGCCCCACATCGATGACATGTTACTTCTCCAGTTTTCTATAATCTTCCATGAACGTTGGATACGACTTGTTGATGGCTTGGAATCCCTCAAATTCCACAGGCGTTTCAGAAATGGCGGACGCCAATACGGCCGCCATGACAAGACGATGGTCGTTCGCCACTTCGCAACAGCCTCCCTTCAAGCGACTTCCGCCCTTTATGGCCAGCGAGTCCGGCCCGTGTTCAACTTTCCCGCCTATTGCGGTCAACAATGCCGCGACCGTCGCCTGACGGTCGCGTTCTTTCAGCCGCAAAC
>JAEEGH010027048.1_pt1 | contig 11377 bp, 10 predicted proteins | sample 9134181 | NCBI WGS metagenome assembly JAEEGH01 (sample SAMN16246544, study PRJNA631951) | gut metagenome | biome: gut microbiome; feature: rumen; material: DP-attached | host: Bos | place: Iran: Karaj | collected 2018-10 | reverse complement strand
ATTTTCGATTGTTTCCTGCTGTCTGTAGAACTCAACCGGGTCTAAATCTGGACCTTCCTCGTATTCAACACCAAGGAAAGTAAGTCTAACTCGGATAATTCCAATATCATACTTTTTGTAACGTTCAGGACCGTATTCAATGCAGCCTGTTGAGGTACACATAACGTAACGTTTGTTTTCCATAAAAAAAATCTCCTAAAGTATATTATCCTGCATTTTTAATTATTTTTCTACTTTATTATCTACACCATACACAGTTTTATTCTCTGCAAGGTTTAAAAGCATTTTTGTAGTGTTGACGATAGACATTTCGTTTGCCGCACCGTGAGCCTTAATTACAAGCTTAGAAACACCAAGAACAAGACCGCCGCCCAGTGAATTAAAATCATACATTGCAGCAAGCTGTCCTGCAAGCTCCAGATACTGCTGATTTCCAGTTTTCTTTCCAAGCTTTACAATATCGGTGATGAGTCGGCGGGCAATTCCTTCAGAAACCTTAAGCACCTGATTTCCGGCAAAACCATCGCAAACAAGAACATCGCAGTCACCAGAAAGTGCATTTGTTCCTTCAAGGTTGCCAACAAAGTTCAAATCCTTTTCTGCTTTCAAAAGCTGATGAGTTTCTTTTACAAGGGCATTTCCCTTTGATTCTTCTGCACCATTAGAAAGAAGTCCAACACGAGGATTTTCAATTTTATATAAATCGTGCATAAGCTCAGAACCAAGGTGAGCAAACTGAACGAGCATATCACTTGAACAGTCAGTATTAGCACCTGTATCTACAAGGCAGGTAAAGCCACCCTTTTCTGCAGGAAGAACAGCAGCCAGCGCAGGACGAGCCAAATCTGCTTTATGAAGATACATCATTGAACCAACAAGCAGCGCACCAGTGCTTCCGGCATTTACCATTCCCACAACTTCATCATTATTTTTCACTTCTTCCAGCGCTTTTACCAGAGAAGAATTAGTTTTCTGCTTGATTGCCATAACAGGATGGTCAAAATTAGTGATGCAGTCCGGCGCATGAATGATTTTTACACGTGATAAATCTGCCCCCAGCTCCTTAAGCTTTGCCGAAATAACTGCTTCATCACCAGTCAGACAAACCTTAAGATTTGAAAACTGCTCCAGAGCCTTGCAAGCTCCGCTAACAATCATCTCAGGGCCTTTATCACTGCCCAGAGTATCAATCACAACTGTATAAAACTTATCCATTATAAAAATCTCCTTTAGATCATCGGGTCAAGCCCGATAATGACATTATTCTGCCGAAGCCAAAAAGCTGTATACGTCCTGACCGCCATTGTAAACGGTAACTTCCAGATCAGGATACTTTTCAGAAATCATTTTTTCTGCCTTTTCTGCCTCTTCTTTTGTTACATCCTTACCATAGAATAGCGTAAAAAGCTCTTTATCTTCAATATCTTCCATATTAGAAACCATTTCCATAAGAGCCGCAAGCTTATCCTTCTGCACGCTTACAATTTTTTCGCCAAACATTCCAAGATAATCGCCCTTTTTTATATCCTTACCGCAAAGCTCCACATCGCGGATGGAAACAGCAACATCGCCGTATACTACATTTTCAAGAGCCTCTGTAACATCGCCAAGCATCTCTTCCACATCTTCAGCAAGCACATTTACAACCGCCAGCGCACTATAACACTGCTGCACCGACTTTGTAGGAATTACGTGGATTTGCGCCCCCGAATAAAGCTCTGCAGACTGCTGTGCCGTAAGGATGATGTTGGAATTATTCGGCAGAACAACAATATGGTCAGCATCAAGCTGCTCGTAAGCCTCCACAAAAGCCGAAGCCGGAGGATTTCCCGTCTGCCCTCCATCAATAATTATATCAGCCCCAAAGTCTGTGAAAACGCTCTTTACCCCTTCGCCATTTGCCACGCAGACAATCGCAATATGCTTATGAATCTTTTTTTTCTCTGATGATGATGAACCACCGGCTTTTGTACCGCCCGCCTTTCCTGCTGCCGAATCAGCCCCGGACTTTATAATCTCCTCGTGCTGGAGCGCCATATTTTCTATTTTAATAGTAAGGAACTCGCCATATTTTCTCAGTTCATTCAATACATTTCCCGGATTCGGCGTATGCACATGCAGCTTCACAATATCATCTTCCTTAAACGCCACAACAGACTCTCCGCCCATCCCGTTCAAAAAGTTTATGATGATATTGATATCAAAATCTTCTATTGTACTGCCAGTTTCCTTCTGTACCTTCACCGTCTGCAGCCTGAGCAAGCACTCCGTACAATACCCAAACTCCAGCACACTATCCCTAGTAAATGCCGAAATATCCACCGCCGGCACGTTAGCCTTTTCGCTTGCTGTCCCCTCTCCAAACTCCGCATTCGAAACCGGCGCCCCCGTAAACCCGGTATTACTATCCGCCACCTCTTTACTCTCCGCCGGATCATACTTCGGATTTATCAATGTATGGAACATTCCGTACGCAATACTAAGGTACCCCGCTCCACCACTGTCTATAACATCCGCCTCTTTCAACGCCTGCAAAATATCCTTAGTCTTCGGCAGCGCAATTCTAGCTCCAAGAAGATGAGCCTTATAAAAATCTTCGATTGTTGAGTTTTCATTCAAGCAGTTCTTTGCATATTCAACAGATTCCCTGAAAACCGTGAGGATTGTCCCCTCTACAGGTGTAACAACTGCCTTGTAAGACTGTTCAACGCCTTTTTCATAAGCGGCAACAAGCTGATTTACGTTTACTTCATCAAAATCTTTAAGCCCTAACTGAATCCCTTTAAAAATCTGCGAAAGGATTACGCCAGAGTTACCCCGCGCACCCAGCAGCATACCGCGAGACAAAGCCGTTGCGACTTCACCAATCTTGTTTGAAGCAGCCATTTCTGCCTGTACAACCCCCGCAGAAAAAGTGCTGGTCATATTAGACCCGGTATCTCCATCCGGCACCGGAAAAACATTCAAATCATCAATGTTCTTACTGTTAGCCCGCAGGTTCTTCAATCCCCCGCCCAACATCCGCAAAAAAACTTCACCGTTTAAAGTCTTTGAATCCATAATAGATAAAATTATCACTTTTGAATATAAACTGAAACGAAACTCCCAGCAAATCCCGCCCGGGAGCTATTTTTTTTAGATTAAGTGCCCAAAACCTTGATTCCTTGAATGATACGGTTATTTTTAGTTATAATAATTTTACACAAATAAACGAGGCCCATTATGTCTAAAAAAAATAGATTTTGTATATTTTTAATGATTCTAATGCTGACTTCATCTTTCGTTATTGCAGATGAAAAACCTTTAAACATCAAATTATTTGGCAACGGAGATATCTTCAAAATAAACACCGTCGAAGAAAGCATTTTATTCGGTACCGGTCTTGCCCTTAATGCCACCAGCTTCATCATCGAAAAGACGCGCACCCCCGCATTACCAGAGTTTCCCTATTATATAGAAGACATCAACATCCTCGACCAGAAACTCGCTTTCGCCTACTCCAGCACATTACACAAAATCTCCACAGTATCCTGCGTAGTCGGCATGCTCACCCCAGGCCTCCTCGCCTTTACCACCGATTCCTCCGAATGGCTCACAATCTCCCTTATGTACGCCGAAGCATTTTTACTGGCAAACGGCATCAAGGAACTTACCAAAACCTTCGTTGCCCGCCCCCGCCCCTACATGTACTTCGAAGGCTACCCTCAGAAAAAGGTTGATGAAGGCGACTGGGACGACTCTTTCTTCTCCGGTCACACCGCCCTTGCCTTTACCGGCGCCGCTTTCACCAGCTACGTCTTTGCTAAATACAACCCCGACTCCCCATGGCGCTTTGCAGTAGCTGCCGGAACCTACACATTAGCCGCCGCTACAGGCATAATGCGCGTTGCAGGCGGAAATCATTTTGTAACAGATGTCCTTGTCGGTGCCGCAGTAGGAACCGCCTGTGGAATCCTGGTGCCATGGCTCCACACAAAAATCGGCGGTAACCAGTCAGGTTCATCATCAGACGCACAATCATCCGCAGCAGCAAACACCTCCAGAGGTTTTTCATCAATCGCGCCTCAAATCACCCCTTACAGCGTAGGTTTTTCCGTCAAACTGTAAAAAAGTGCATTGTATAGCAAGGTTTTTTTAGATTTTTCATTGTTTACCAGTTGAAACACTCCCCTCATTTCATTACAATATTTTGACGTATACATTTTTCAATATGGAAATACTATTTTTAAAGAGGTAACAATATGGCTTGGGATATTTCAAAAGTACGAAATATCGGTATCAGCGCTCACATTGACTCAGGAAAGACAACAACTTCAGAACGAATCCTGTTCTACTGTAACAAGATTCATCAGATTCACGAAGTTCGTGGTAAGGACGGTGTAGGTGCTGTTATGGACAGTATGGATCTGGAACGTGAACGTGGTATCACAATCCAGTCTGCCGCTACACAGGTTCAGTGGAAAGACATCACTATCAACCTTATCGACACTCCGGGACACGTTGACTTTACTGTAGAAGTTGAACGTTCTCTTCGCGTTCTCGACGGTGCCATTATGATTCTTTGTGCCGTTGCTGGTGTTCAGTCACAGTCAATTACTGTAGACCGTCAGCTCAAACGCTACCATGTACCACGCATTGCATTCGTAAACAAGTGTGACCGTCAGGGTGCTAATCCTGTTCGTGTAAGAATGCAGCTCCGCGAAAAGCTTGGTCTTAACGCTTACATGATGGAGCTTCCAATCGGTTTGGAAGACAAGCTCGAAGGTGTTGTTGACTTAGTTGCAATGAAGGCAATCTATTTCGACGGACCAAACGGTGAAGATCTCCGCATTGCAGAGATTCCTGCTAACCTTCAGGCAGATGCAGAAAAATACCGTGAAGAGCTTTTGGATGCAGCTTCTATGTTCGATGATTCTTTGATGGAAGAAATCATGGAAAAAGGTTATATGGACATAGATCAGGAAAAAATCATTGCAGCTATCCGTAAGGGAACTCTTGCAGAGCAGTTTGTTGGTGTATTCTGCGGTTCTGCTCACGTAAACAAGGGTATTCAGCCAGTTCTGGACGCTGTTATGCGCTATCTTCCTGCTCCAAATGAAGTTAAGAACGTTGCTCTCGACCTCGACAACAACGAAGCAGAAGTTGAACTCGTTTCTGACGAAAACCAGCCTTGTGTTGCTCTTGCATTCAAGCTTGATGATGGTCAGTACGGTCAGCTTACATATACCCGTGTTTATCAGGGAAAAATTAAGAAAGGTGAAGAGCTTTACAACACTCGTTCACGCAAGAAGTTCAAGGTTGGACGTCTTGTTCGTATGAATGCTGCTCAGATGGAAGATATTAACGAAGGATGTGCCGGTGATATAGTTGCATTGTTCGGTGTAGACTGTGCTTCTGGTGATACATTCGTAACACCTGGAATCAACTTATCTATGGCTTCAATGTACGTTCCAGAGCCTGTAATTTCTCTTTCTATTGAACCAAAAGACAAACAGGCAGCTATTCAGATGTCTAAAGCTCTTAACCGCTTTACAAAAGAAGACCCAACATTCCAGACATATACAGATCCAGAATCTGGTGAAACAATCATTAAGGGTATGGGTGAGCTTCACCTTGCTGTTTACGTTGAACGAATGAAACGTGAATACAAATGCGAAGTTGTAACAGGTGCTCCACAGGTTGCTTACCGTGAATCTATTACTTCTCAGGGTGACTTCAACTACACACATAAGAAACAGACTGGTGGTTCCGGTCAGTATGGTCGTGTAGCTGGATTTATGGAGCCTTTGGCAGACAAAGACTACGAGTTCGTAGATATGATTAAGGGTGGTGCTATTCCTAACGAATACATCCCTTCTTGTGATAAGGGCTTCCAGAAGGCTATGAAAGAGGGTTCACTTATTGGTGCTCCTATTGTTGGTGTTAAGATTACAATCAACGATGGTCAGTATCACCCGGTAGACTCTTCTGATATCGCTTTCCAGACTGCTGCAATCGGCGCTTTCCGCGAAGGTTATGCAAAGGCTAAGCCAGTAATCCTTGAACCAATCATGAAAGTACAGATGACTGCACCAACTGAGTATCAGGGTAATCTTTTTGGTTTGATAAATCAGCGACGTGGAGTTATAATTGATTCAACAGATGAAAATAATACTTCAACTGTAAACTCTGAAATTCCACTTTCAGAAATGTTCGGTTTCTCAACTATCCTCCGTTCTTCAACTCAGGGTAAGGGAGAATTTACAATGGAATTCCTTAAATACGGTAAAGTTCCAAATGCCGTATCTGATGAATTACAGGCTAAATATAAAGCAGAAAAAGCAGCCGCTGCAAAATAATGACAAACAGTAGCAGGCATTTTGTTTTACATTTTGCCTCTACTGATTTTTAGGAGAAATTAGTATGGAAAAGAAAGATTTACTTGAGTATAGTCCTGTTCGTTATTTCGACAAAGCTACTACTGCATCACTCAAAGCTGGAGAAATGGGTCTTGTTTCTGCAAAAAAAGGTCTCGGAAAAACTTCTGTACTTGTACAGTTTGCTCTTGATGAACTTTTGAAAGGCAAAACAGTTGTTCATGTTTCATTTGACCAGCACTCTTCAAACGTAATTTCCTGGTATACAAGCGTTATGGCTGAAATTGCTAAGAAAAAGAACCTCAGCAACCTCAGCGAAATCAGCGAAGATATAGTTCGTAACCGTATAATTTTGAACTTCAACCGCGAAACCTTCACTTTGCCAAAGGTTGTAAAAACACTTAAAGCATTAAAAGAAGGTGGACTTAATATTGATGCTATCATCGTTGATGGTCTTGATATTGATAAGCGTCCTATTGAAAACATTAAGTGCTTCAAGGATTACATTGTTGAAGAAAACATCACAGCCTGGTTCAGCCTTACAAACGAGTCTCCTCTTCTTGAAGAAACTCTCCCAGTTGAAAAGCTCGACTTATTCGCAAGTGTAACTCACATCTTCCCTAACGGCGGCAACATCTACCTCGGTGTCCTCAAAAACGGCGAAGGCAAAGTTCCACTCGACTCAAAAACTCTTTTGATGAGCAAATAAGCTGTCATTGTCGTGCCTGACACGACAATCTTCAACAAAACACAAAAGGCTGCCCTTTCGGACAGCCTTTTTCATTTAACAGCGGCAAACTATAAGTTTTGCTGCTGATCATCCTTCCACGGAAACAGGAAACTGCGTAATTTTCTCGGTCCCAGAGTTTCCCTGTCTTCATAAATCAGCTCTTCCCACGGAATCTGCCTTCTTTCCTTTTTCGTCTTCAATTCAGGATGCTCTTCAAGATAATCATATTTATAAAGTCTGATTCTGAGTGCATTCTGCTTTGCAATTGAAATGCCTCCAATAGAAGGAGTAAGACCAATCAGCAGTACAGAAAGAGCCACCATCACAAGATTATTGAGCGCCAGCAGAATAGAATACCCGGTATTATCAAAAAAGATGATAAAGCACTTTTTGAGCGTTTTTCCAAACTTATTGTGCATAGTACTTCGGAGCGGAATAAACCACTGCAGGGAAAGTACAATAAAAATATCAATCCAGAAAAGCATTGCACCAACAAGCAGCCCAAAAATCGACTGCTGCTGAATAAAATAGTAATTCAGACTGTAGCCCGAAATAAAAATTATCGCCGCCAGAAGAATTGCAAACAAAACAGCATCCTTTATAACACCCGGAACAGCCTTAAAAAAGTCCAGAATAGCAATTCCCTTAAAATCCGCAATTTTTGCCGCAATTTCACCATATGCAAACGCAATAATGCAAAGCACAATCAGCCCCAGCAGCAAAATCCCCATCTGAACACTGTAAAAAACTACATCCGTGATGTTTTCCGAACACTTATTCGTAAAAAACGAACTGAGCAGCACAATCCCCAGCCCCGTAAACAAAAACAGTATATTAGTGATAACCACAGAAAGCAAATTGTCCCACGCATCACAAAAGTTTTTCTTTAAAATAAATCCATACATAATGGTTTAATATAATTGTTATTTCCAATATCGGCAAGCCCTGGCGGTGACTTCTGCTGTATTAAAACATACATTTAATCTGTCACCGCCTGCAATTTTGTATTACAAAATTGCACATTCTATCATAAGCCACTTAATTTTAATCACCAAACGTGATAGTATAACCCCATGCAGGACGACGGCATCAATTCCAGCATTTCTATGATTTCTCACATTCATTCGGAGGCGGCGGCATTTCTGGTGCAGAAACTGACTGAGAAGGGCTTGCCGGAACTGGCTTCATCGCATGGGAACATTTTGTTTCAGCTTTCACAGAACCCGACAATGACTATGGGAGAACTTACCAAACGAATTAACCGCGATAAATCCACTACAACTGTCCTTGTCCGCAAACTCAAAAACGCAGGCCTCATCCAGGTGCTTTCCGACAAATCCGACAAACGCAACAAGCTTCTCGCCCTCACCGAAAAAGGCACCGAATACACCCAGCTCACCGCCGAAATCTCCCGCGAACTCATCCAAACCTTTTATAACGGCTTTTCTGCCGAAGAAAAGCACCAGTTCTTTGAGTTTCTGAAACGGATTGAAGGGAACTTTTAGTTGTCATTTTTCCCGAGAAATACTATATTTTAAACGTAAAGTTTATCGCACAGAATAATAGTTCCAATAGTAGTAATTGTGTTTCTTAGTATGTGCGGTTGTTATTTGTGTTATTCTAAAACTAAGTATTTTCTTTACCATAATTCAGGCTTGATGTTGGACTTGCGCTGAAAAATCTTATCACTTATGAGGAAAGGTATGGAAAATTCTCAAAACAAACTCAAACTTTTTGAAAACAAAAAAATTCGCTATGTATGGAATGCCGAAGAAGAAGAATGGTATTTTTCGGTGGTAGATATTGTGGAAGTTCTTACAGGAACAGATCGTCCAAGAAAATATTGGAATGATTTGAAGAAAAAGCTTTCTATGGAAGGAAGTGACTTATCCGCTTTTATCGGACAACTGAAAATGCCTTCTTCTGATGGAAAATATTATTCTACTGATGTCCTTTCTACGAAAAACATTCTCCGTTTAATTCAATCAATTCCATCTCCAAAGGCAGAACCGTTTAAAATGTGGCTGGCTCAAATAGGTAATGATAGGCTGGAAGAATATGCTGATCCTGAAAAAGCAATCACCAGAGGTGCAGATTATTATCGTGCTAAAGGTTATACAGATGGATGGAAAAATCGTGGTATTGAAAAAGAATCTGAGTTTGCCATTCTGACAAATGAACTGACAAAAGCTTGGAGTGGTCTTTCAGTTCGAGAATATAAAGAATTGAAAGGTTTGAAGAAAGAGAATCTAAGAGACAACATGACCAATTTGGAACTTGTATTAAACATGTTGGCAGAAGTCTCTACAACCGCAATATCTAAAGTAAAAGAACCCGAAACTTTCGGTGAAAATATCAATGTTGTAAAAGAAGGTGGCTCAGTTGCCAAAAATGCCCGAAATGATATCGAATCCCGAATTGGAAAAACAGTAATTTCTGAACTCAATGCAACTGATAAACCTGCCCTAGATATAAAGGATAAATAAATCTCTACTTTCCCGTGTGCAGTTTTTACATCTATCCAAGTGACCCAAGTTTTGTGTAAACAAAACTTGAAGCGAGCGCAAAACAATATATCATAAAGATAAAATTATCTGCGCTCGCTACTTGACTTTAGTTTTATATAAAACTATTCTTACAGTATGAAACACACACGACTTATTAAAACCATCGCTTGTGCAGGAATAATCCTTATGCTGGCAGGCTGCACAACAAAAGATGGCGAAAAAAAAGATTTGTCAGCAATCCCAGAGGCTATCGTTTCTTTCTTTAAGAAGGATGGCAAGGCTAAAAACAAAGACGACGGTAAACCCGCAAAAGACGATAAAGCTGTCAAAGACGACAAGAGTTCCAAAGATAAAGGAAAAACAGAAAAAAAGGCAACCGAAACCGATACTTCAAAAAAGAAGACCGAAACAAAGCCTTCATCATCAGATACAAAATCAACTGCTGAAGAAACTCACACAGGACCTTCAATTGCAGTCTTCGTACCTGGCATCATGGCAGACAGCCCAATCTACGCAATGCTTGCCGACGGTGTTAAAAATGCCGTAAATCAGTACAACTACGACAAAAAAGCCGCAGACAAAGCTGAGCTTTACATTCTTGAAGCCGGAACAAACCAGGCACAGTGGCCAACAAAACTCACTTCGCTCGCCGCTACAAAAAAGTATGATGTAATCATTTCGTCTAACCCTTCCCTTCCAGAACTTGTTAAACCAATCATCAAGCAGTATCCAAAACAGAAGTTTATTCTTATGGATGCAGAACTCGAAGGCAATCCTAACGTTTATACAATGCGCTACAACCAGTACGAGCAGGCTTACCTCACAGGTTACATTGCCGGCCTTATGTCAAAAAATCACAAAGCCGCTTTGATTGCCGCTCAGGAATATCCTGTTATGAACGAAATCATCTATCCATATTTCGAAAAAGGATGTAAAGCTGCAAACTCAAAAACAGAAGTTACAATCCGAATTGTTGGAAACTGGTACGATGCAAACAAGGGTGCAGTAATTGCTGACTCTCTCATAAACAACGGCTTTGATGTAATTCTTCCAATCTGTGGTGGTGCTTCTCAGGGTGTTATCAATTCTGCAAAAAACAAAGGCATTTACATCACCTGGTTCGATAACAACGGATTTGAAAAAGCTCCTGGCACAATCATTTCAAGCACAACCCTCAAGCAAAAGGAAATGGCTGATATTGTAACTGCAAACTATCTTGCAGGAATCCTCGAATGGGGAAAAGCCGATATGGTTGGCGTTGCAGACAAGTACGTTGCTTTTGTTCAGGATGATCCAAACTACATCAGCACAGTACCTGACAAAATCCGAAAGAAGATGGCCAAGGTTGTTCACTCAATCGAAACCGGCAAACTCGACGTAACTAAATAGTTTTACAAAATCACAAAGGACTGGAACTCAATCCAGTTCTTTGCGGGAACATTTTTCTTTTCTCAATTATTTTTTTTTGACGCGTATGAATCTCGAACTGCAGAATATCTATGTCCATTTTTCTCACAAATCAGTCCTCAACGGCATAAATATCTTTTTTAAAGAGGGACAGATTCACGGGCTTCTCGGCGAAAACGGTGCCGGCAAATCTACAACGGCTAACATCATCAGCGGAGAACTCACCGATTATTCAGGTTCCCTCCTGCTCGACGGCAACAAGGCGTTTTTCTCTGATTCACGTGCCGCAATCAAAAATGGAATCTGTTATGTTCACCAGACGCCAATGCTCGCCAAAGAGATTTCCATAAAAGAAAACCTAGTCCTGGGCCTAAAAA
>JAEEGH010027047.1_pt1 | contig 11378 bp, 7 predicted proteins | sample 9134181 | NCBI WGS metagenome assembly JAEEGH01 (sample SAMN16246544, study PRJNA631951) | gut metagenome | biome: gut microbiome; feature: rumen; material: DP-attached | host: Bos | place: Iran: Karaj | collected 2018-10 | reverse complement strand
ATGCGTTCTATTATCCAGTATACAAACTCTATTGATGAAAATCTTTCTAATACAAGTCTTGTTAAGGACAATATAAAGAAGGCACGTCAGTCAGAAGAAAATCTTCTTTATTTTATAAACAACCTTCTTGAACTTTCTCAGCTGGAAAATAAAGAAATTGTTGTAGAAGAAAAGCCAATTAATATTTCTAATGCAATAGATAAGATTCGTGCTCTTGCAGAAGAACCTGCAAAAAAGAAGAACCTGAAAATTGAAACATGGGCAGATATTTCTCATCCATATATTTATCAGGATATTAAGCATACAACAGAAGTTGTAATGAACGTTTTGAATAATGCTCTTAAGTATACTCCAGAGGGTGGAACAATCAGATTTGGACTTAGACAGATTCCTGGTGAAAAGGAAAATGAATGTTTTGTTGAATTTGTCTGCGAAGATACTGGTATTGGTATTTCAAAAGAGTTCCTGCCTCATATATTTAAGAATTTTGTACGCGAAGATAACGAAGTTAATCACGCCATTCCAAGTTCGGGACTTGGCTTAAATATTACAAAATCTCTTCTGGCTCTGATGGGTGGAACAATCAGCGTTACAAGTGAAGTTGGAAAGGGTACAACTGTAATTACACGCCAGCCTCACAGATACGCAGACGAAAAAGCTCTCACAGATATTGATCTCTTGCGAGATACTATTTAAAAATCTAATTATATTTTGCCAAACTCTGTAAATCTCCAATTGTTTTCTTTATAATAATGGAAGGAGATTTTTATGAAAAAATTCAAAACTAAAAGTTTACTAGTTCTTTTTGCTGTAGCATTTTTGGCTGCAGGCAATCTTTCGGCAGCTCCTAAAAAGAAGTCTGCCCCAATCGATTTAGGTTACACATCAGGAAAACGCACAGAAACACCTCTGGTTGTAAATCCTGCTATTAAGACCGGTGTGCTGGAAAACGGCATGACCTGGTTTGTTCAGCAGAATTCTGAACCAAAGAACCGCATTTTTCTGCGCCTTATTGTAAAGGCAGGTTCCTGCATGGAAGAAGATGACCAGCAGGGAATTGCTCACCTTGTAGAGCACATGGCCTTTAACGGTACAGAGCATTTCGCTGAACGCGATATGATAAACTTTGTAGAGTCCACTGGTATGAAGTGGGGACCAGAACTGAATGCCTACACTTCTTATGAAGAAACTGTTTATATGCTGGAAATTCCAGCTGATGATAAAGCAGTGCTTGAAAAGGCTCTTCTTATTCTCAAGGACTGGGCATGTGGCATTACTTTTGACCCTGCCGAAGTTGAAAAAGAGAAGGGTGTAGTAACAGAAGAGTGGCGATTGCGCCAGGGACCTGGACAGCGCTTCTGGGACCAGGTAAAGCCTGCAATGATGAAAGATTCTCGTTTTATAGACCGCGACCCTATCGGAAAAATAGATCTTATTGCAGCTTGTCCGCCTTCTCGCGTAGTGGACTTCTATAAAAAATGGTACCGCCCTGAATTAATGGCAGTTGCCCTTGTAGGAGACCTTTCTGCCGCCGAAATGGAAAAGGCTGTAAAAAGCATGATGTCTGATATTCCTGCTTCAGAAGAAAAAATTACAACAGAACCTTTCCCTGTTCCTTTCCCAGAAAAGAAGCATCTTCAGGTTGTAAGAGACCCTGAATTCAAAGAGTCAAATTACTTTATTGAGTGTCGCGTAAAAGATGCTGCCCCTATAACAACAAAAGAGCAGCAGTATGAAAATCTTCTTTTAGATTTAGGTGCCTATATCATAAATCAGCGCCTTTCTGAAGCTGCCAAAAAAGCAGATTCCTCTTTCCTTTCTGCGGGAGTTGGTGCAGAGAATATTACATATACTTCTCAATATAAGTATCTCTGGGTTCAGCCAAAAGAAGGTATGATTGCCCAGTCTTTTGATGATGTTCTTACAGAGTTTAGCCGTTATGTAGTGCATGGTGCAACAGAAAGCGAACTTAAGCGAATAAAAATGGGCTATAAGGCAGATATCAGTCAGTATAAGAAAAATATAAATAAGATTTCTTCTGATAATTATATTTCTGACCTTACTACATATTTTAGATACGGTTCAATTCCATTTTCTCCTGCAGATTATGCTTCTTATGTAGAAGATCTTCTGGATCAGGTAAATCTTGAAGATATGAAGCTTGCCATTGCAAAATACTTTGCTGACGGCGGAGACTACTTCTTTGTTCGCGCTACAAATGATGAAAAAGTTCCGTCTGAATCAGAGCTGTTTGCAAAGTGGGCATCATACAGCCCAGAAAATCTTGCAGCTCATGACTTTGCCGCTTACCAGGAAGATGAATTGCCAGCAAGTCTTATGGAACGACCTGCTGCAACTTCAAAAGTGGTTTCAAAGAAAAAGCTCAAGAGCCTTGGTGCAACAGAGTACGTTCTTGATAACGGTGCCCGCCTTATCTTTAAGAAAACCGATTTTGAAAAGGACACAATCCGTATGAGTGTTTCCAGTGCCGGCGGTTACCCTTTTGTTGATGAGGCAGATATTCCAACAGCCTCTATTTGTGATAATTATGTCTGGTTCTCTGGTTTGAACGGTTTTACAAATCCTCAGGTGCAGAAAATCTTAACGGATAAGAATTTTGGTGCCAACTGGGGAATGCACCGATGGGGTGAATATTACAACGCAAACGGTTCCAATAAAGATTTTGAAGTTGCCCTGCAGCTTCTCTATCTCTTCTTTGAAAATCCTCAGTTTACAGATGACGGCTGGAATTATGTTTACCAGAGTTATGAAAATGCAGCCAAAAACTTTGGTGCCTCTGTAAACGACGTAATCAATACAGAAACTAAAAAGTTCTTCTATGATAACAGTTCTTATTACATCATTAATGACAAGAACTTTGTCGCTTCCCTTGATAAAGCTAAGGCAGAAAAAATCTTCCGCGACCGTTTTTCAAATATTGCAGACTTTAAGTTTGTTTTTGTTGGTGATTTTAATGAAAAACAGCTTCTTGAACTCTGCCGCTCTTACATTGGTTCCATTCCTGGAGATAAGGATAAAATCGAAGAATGCAAATTTGTATATTTCTCTCTGCCAGAGGGAATAAAGACAAACGCTGCTAAAAAAGGCTCAGAGCCACAGGCTTCTGTTCGCCTTATGTTCCGTGGAAATCTTGCACCTGCTGCCGATGTAAACGAATCCTTCCTGGATAAACAGCTTGCCGCTCAGATGGCAGAAGCACTGGAGACACGTCTTCATGAGGTTATCCGCGAAGATGAAAGCGGCACTTACGGAATTGGTGTAAGCTCTTCTTTTGACGGCTATCCTGACCGCCAGTACAGCTTTGTTGTAGAGTTTGGCTGCTCTCCAGACCGCGTTCTTGAACTGCGCGACAAAGTAATTGCAGTTATAGAAGACGTAAAAGCTAATGGACTCGATAAATCTTACACAGATAATCTTGCAGAAATCTACCGCCGTAACCTTGAAACAAATCTTCGCGATAACGGCTGGTGGCTGGACCGCATTAAGTCTGTTTACTACGACACAACCGAGCCAGAAAGTGTAATTACTGACATGCAGAAAAAGATTCCTGGTATGATTACTCCAGAGGCAGTTCAGGCTCTTGCAGTTAAATATCTGGATACACAGAACTACTTCTTTGGCTATATCTTGCCGGAAAAATAATTTTTTTACTTTTAGGTTCCGTCCGCTTGTAAAAATGCCTGCTTTTAGGCTGGGCGGATGGGGCCATCACCCCTTATTCTTAAAAACTTGTGTTTTCCAAAAGTTGTGGTAGAATTATAAGAATAAGGATGGATTTTATGGGAATAAAGCAAAAATTGGCTAAAACGAAAAAACAGACAAAACTTGCATTTGTAATTTTTGGAGTTGTTGCCTGCACAATCATCATTTTGAATGTTCTTCAAATCACAATTATCGCTGAAACTACAAGCGCAAAAACAACGGCAAGTTATGAAGAGGAATGTCTTGAACTTACCAGAGTTTATGCAGATCGTATTTCTGGAAAACTTGATGAGTATTATAACATGCTCTCGGCCTATACAAGTGCAGATATTGTAAAAACCGGAGAACCAGCTGATATAGTTGCATGGCTTCAGTCTCATGCAGACATCCGGTCAAAAGATTTTGACTATGTTGCTTATGTAGATGCCGATGGTAACTTTGATTCTGATAAGGGAAGTCACACTACAGTAAAAGACCGCGGCTACTTCAAAGAAATTATGGAGCAGGGCAAAGACGTTACAGTTGATGAACCTGTTACTTCCAAAACAACCGGTAAGACTGTAATTCACGTTTGCCGTGCCGCAAAAAAAGAAGGAAAAACAATTGGCTTCTTCTGTGCCGTTATGGAAATGCATTCTTTTTCAAAACTTGTTAGCGGTGCAAAGCTTGGAGAAACTGGTGTTGCAGCTTTAATTACACAGACAGGTATTTTAATTTCAACTTCTGGTGAACCAGAACAGATTCAAGCTGATATTCATGCTTATAGTGACGATCCTGCCGCAAATGCACAAATGTGGGATTACGTTCAGAAGGGGACAAGCATTTTTGGTATCTGGGGTAATAACTCTCGCGGCGGAAAATCTTATGTTGTAAGTTCTGGCATTACAGGAACTCCTTGGATCCTTGACTTCTTTATTGAGGACCGCCAGGTAAAAGAAACTGCAAATAACCTTAGGGTAATAATGATAATCTGTGGTTGTTTTGTTGGTGTTATTCTTTCAACTATTGTTGGTTTTGTTGTTTATAACTTCCTAAAACCTCTTGTTATTGTAGAAAAAACAATCAGTGAAATTGCTTCTGGAAATGCCGACCTTACAAAGCGTATCACTTTGAACTCTAAGTCTAATAACGAAATTTCTGCCGTAGTAAACAGCTTTAATCTCTTCTCTGAAAAACTTCAGGAAATCATGACTGAGCTTAAGACTACAAAAGATGAACTTGTAAAGTCTGGTGATGCAATGGATGCCGCAACTCAGGATGCAACTGCTTCTATTACTCAGATTATTGCAAACATTCAGAGTATGGGCAGCAATATTGATAATCAGACAAACAGCGTAAATCAGACTGCTGGTGCTGTAAACGAAATTGCTTCTAACATTGAATCTTTGAATCATATGATTTCTACTCAGGCTTCAAGCGTAAGTCAGGCTGCAAGTGCCGTTGAAGAGATGATTGGAAACATCAACGCTGTAACTCAGTCTGTAGAAAAAATGGCAAACTCTTTTGAACGCCTTGCTGTAAACTCAGAAAACGGTGTTGCAAAACAGGCAGATGTAAACGAACGAATTAAAGAGATTCAGGAAGAATCTAAGACTTTGCAGGAAGCCAATGCCGTTATTTCAAGTATTGCAAGCCAGACAAACCTTCTTGCCATGAACGCTGCAATTGAAGCGGCTCACGCTGGTGAAGCAGGTAAGGGATTTGCCGTTGTTGCTGATGAAATCCGTAAGCTTTCTGAAACTTCTACTGCTCAGTCTAAGAGAATTGGTGAACAGCTTAAGAAGATTGCTTCTACAATTACCGGCGTTGTTCAGGCTTCTGAACTTACCGGAAAGGCATTTGCCGCAATTTCTAACGACATTGAAGAAACTGATATTCTTGTTCGTCAGATTAAGGCTGCCATGGAAGAACAGTCTGCCGGTTCTAAGCAGATTACCGAAGCTTTGAGTAACATGAACGACAGTACAAGCGAAGTTAAGACTGCTTCTTACGAAATGTCTGAAGGAAACAAGGTAATTCTTGCAGAAATAAGAAGCCTTCAGGATGCTACATCTGGTATTAAACAGGGTATGGATGAAATTAGTGTTGGTACTAAACGCATTAATGAAACAGGCTCAACACTTGGTTCTATTGCCCTTGAAGTAAAAGCTTCTATTGATAAGATTGGAGACCAGGTAGACCTCTTTAAGGTTTAAGTTCTTCTAGAAAATTAAATATTTGTTATAGGATTGGCAAGAGTATAGAAAAACTCTTGCCAATTTTTTTTGCTTTCGCTATTCTCTTTTTTCAGCGAGGAAATTATGTCCCAGATTCCTGGTATTTTGGAAAAGCTGAATGGTACATCAGTTTATGATTTGCTTATAAATATAGAAGAAGCTTATCAAAGAATTGCTGCTGAACAAAAAATATGGTATGACCAAACCAAATTTCTATGCCCGGATGCTTGCGGAAAATGCTGCCAGGGCTTTGAGCCAGACCTTATGGAAGCAGAAGCGCTTTATATGGCTGCCTGGCTGCTGGAAAATCAGCATGAAATTGCTATGAATATTGCAGATGGCATTTTTCCTTATGATAATGGTGATAAAACTTGTCCTTTGTTTAATCCTGATTCCCCATATCATTGTTCTATTTATGGCGGGCGAGCTTTTATTTGCAGACTTTTTGGTGCTTCAAGCTTCCATTTGCGTGATGGTGAAAAAGTCTGGCGTCCCTGCCGTTTTTATCCGGATCAATTGCTTGCAGAACACAAGCCCCCTTTGGCAAAAAGACAATATTCTGAAGCAGAGACTAAAGAAGTGATTGGCGCAGTACCTCCTCTTATGAGTGATTTAACAGAAGAGTTAGCGGCCTCATCAAAAGGTGAAAAAACTCTGCTGGTTCGAGATGTTCTTCCTGCTATGATAAAACGTATTCTTTGGATTATTGATATGAATGACAATGGAAATGATAATCCAAATGGTTCTCCATCTGGAGCACCACTAGCCGCATAGACAAAAAAAAGCCTGTACCACAGCACTACCGGAGGTTGTTAGTCGATTGTGCGGCCGTACAGGCGAAGGAGAGCTTAGTTATGGTTATACTATAACAAGTCTAGCTCTTTAGTTCATGAAATTGTGATAAGAGAAAAATAAGAGAATTCTTATATTTCTATAAGCTGATTTAGGTTTAATTTTTTGATTTTTCACATATAATTTATCTATGAACAAAATGGGAAAAAAATGGCCTCTTGTTTTGGCCTCCCTATTGTTATTTTTCTCAAATACCGCATTGTTTAGTGCAGAAAGGCCGGCTCCTTCGGCACCACCTGCTCCTACTCAGGGCAGAGATCCTCGTGCTCCAAGACCTGAAAAACCTGGAAATCCAGATATGCCGCCGCCAAGACCTGGTCCTCATCCTCCAAAAGATTCTGTAATGAATTACCGCGGAACCAGAATGCTGGCAGAAAATGAAATTTTTGCCGTAAAAAAAGCCAGATGCTGCAAGTTAAATGAAACTTGTGCAGAAATAGAAGTTTCTTTTAATCAGAGTATAAATCCGCGTTCTATAAAACCCTGCTGCATAATGATTGATAATTTGGAATTACCGGATGAAACAAAATTTTCTTTTAATAAAAAAGGTGATACAATTAGATTTACAGTTCCTTTGGACTGGACAATAAAAAAGTTAAATGTAAAGGGATTACGTTCCTATACAGGTACTCTTATAATGCCTGCGGAAATTGTTATAGCTATGGATGTAGAATAGGAGCTTTTTATGAAGATTTTAATTGTAGAAGACGACAAGGGAATTTCAGATTTTATTATTCCAGAATTGGAACATGAAGGTTTTACGACAAGCCTTGCAGTTACCGGCCGCGAGGCAATCGACATGTTTGAGGCAGATACCCCAGACCTTGTTCTTCTGGACATTATGCTGCCAGAGTTAAATGGACTGGAAGTGCTTAGACGCATTCGTGCTGTTTCTACTGTACCAGTTATTTTGGAAACTGCACGTGGAGAGACCGTAGATAAAATTAACGGCCTTAATCTTGGTGCAGATGACTATATTCCAAAGCCTTTTGAAATTGAGGAACTGTTGGCCCGAATAAATGCCCTTCTTAGACGTGTAAATTATTCTAAGGCAAGTGAAGTTCAGCTTTCTTTGCGCGGTCTCTGCCTTAATATAGAGAGAATGGGTTGTACTCTTGAGGGTACAGAAATCCTGCTTTCTAAGACAGAGTTTATGATGTTAAAGCTTTTCCTGGAAAACATTGGAAAGGTTATGTCTCGCACTCAGATTATTGATGAGATTTGGGGTAAAGGCCACTATATTGATGAGAATACTGTAGACGTATATGTAGGCTATTTGCGTACTAAGTTTGCTGACTATACCAAGGATACATTTATAAAGACTGTTCGTGGTGTTGGATACATAATGATGTAAGCTTCTATGAAAAACAGATTCTTTAAGTCTTTCCCAGTTCGCCTTTCTGTCCGCTTTATGTTTGTGCTTACTATGGCACTGCTGGTTATTTCTGGCTTTCTTATGGTTTTTATTAACTCTCTGCTTTATAACAGTCAGGAAACCATACTTAAAGATGCTGAACATCAGATTTACCTTGTCATAGACGAATTAGATTCTTTAAGCGGTTTTGAGTACCAGGATGGTGTAAGCGTTTCTGTTTCTGTCCCAAATATTCCTTATTATCTGACCTATATTGTTTATGATACATCTTCTATGGATGTACTTGCAACCAATGACCCCTTTTTGCCTCTGCTGGAAGATACCGAAGGGCATGCTGTTCGCTATTACGAAAAAGGCTTCTTTTATGATGGCGATTTGAATGTCCTTTACATTTCAAAAAGTCATGAACTTAGGAACCGCCAGATAATTATTGCGGTTGTAATGGACATGGACAACAATTATTTTGTGTCCTTCTTAAAGAAGATTCCATTGGCATTTATCATTCTGATTGCTCCAGTTCTCATGCTTTCTTTTTTAGTTTCCTATTTTATTACATTAAAAACAATCTCGCCGGTTGTAAAAATTACAAAGGCTGCCCAGGCAAAGACAACTGCAAATCTTGATGAACTGCTGCCTCTGTCTGGTAAAGATGATGAAATTGATGAACTTTCCCTTACCTTTAATGAACTTTTTAAGCGCATTAAGGCAGACTTTGACCGCGAGAGACAGTTTTCAAGCGATGTTTCTCATGAGTTAAACACTCCGCTTACTGTAATTACGGGGCAGGCAAATCTTCTTTTGCGCTGGGGAAAAGACAACCCTGAACAGCTGGAAAAATCTTTAATGGCCATTAAAACAGAATCTAAGTCTATGCATGCAATTATAGATAACCTTTTGCAGATTTCCAGAATTGAAACCGGGCGAATAATTCCTCAAATTGCTAAGGTTGGCCTTGATGCACTTTTTGGCCGAATAGCGGAAGAGCTTGGAGCAATCTCTACGGCCCTTATAGATTGTCATGGAAATGGGATTGTCCTGAACACCGACGGCGAAATGCTGCACCAGATTCTTATGGTTTTTGTATCTAATAGTATTAAATTTGCCGGGCCTTCCTGCACTGTAAAACTTGAAGCAGAAGTTCAGGATAAAATGATTGTTGTAAAAGCATCTGATGATGGCCCCGGTATCTCTGAAGAAGCCTTGCCTCACGTTTTTGAACGCTTTTATCGGGCAGATGAGTCGCACACAAGATCTGTTGGCGGCTCAGGGCTTGGTCTTGCCATTGCAAAAACCCTGTCTGAGGCGCTGGATGCAGAAATTAGGGTAGAAAACTGTAAGCCTCACGGAGCAAGTTTTTCACTTTACTTCCGTGACTTATAGAAGCTGGCTATCTTACAAGTGAGTGGCTTTCCCAGCGGCGGCTCTTCCATCTTAAAAGCATTACAATTCCGCGGGTGGTTTCATCAGTTCCAATTCCAAGCCAGAAGCCTACCAGACCAAGGCCGCATTTAAGCCCAAGAATATAGCTTCCTAAAACCATAATGCCCCAGTTGGAACAGATTCCGTAAACAACAGGGAAGCGCACGTCGCCGGCACCTTTAAGGGCACCTACATATACCAGGTTCAGCGAGCGGCCAAACTCAATGTATGCCGAATAAATCAAAAGTGTAGCAACAAGGCTTGTGACCTCTGGAATATCTGTGAAAATGTGGATAATAGGTGTCTTGAAAATGTTTACTACAACAATCATTACCATTGAACAGGTGGTTGCAACCAGCTGATAAAGGAAAATCTTTTTGTAGGCGGTGTCGTTTTCGCCGGCACCAACATAGTAGCCCGCTTTAATTTGGGTGGCACTTCCTGTGGCAACCGCAACGGCAAATACAAAGCGCACGATTGTCATTGTGTAAACCTGGGCAGACATGGCAAAAGTTCCCAGAGAAGAAATCATTGCCATTATTACAATCTGACTGATGTTGTAAGAAAGGCTTTCTCCGGCAGTAGGCACACCAACCGAAAGAATGATTTTATAGGTTTGTCCGGGTACTTTCTTGATGCCTTTAAGGGTAAATGCAACGTCTTTTCTGCGGCGAATAAATACCTGGAACATAATGCAGGAAACCACCATAGAAAGACCAGATGCGCCGGCAACTCCTGGAACTCCAAGAATAGGCAGACCGAACCATCCGTAAAGAGAAAGGGCGTTTCCTACAACGTTTATGATGTTTGCAACGATTGAAACAATCATTGCTTCGTTTGTGTAGCCGTAAGATCTTAAAATTGCCCCCTGCAAAAGGCTGAAGGCGTTGAAAATGCAGCAGATTCCACCGTAAATTACAAAATACTGCCAGGCAAAGCGGCGTACAGATTCGTCCAGAGTGTAACAGTTTAAGAGAGGTCCTGTTCCAATTAAAACCAGGGCAGTCAGGAAAATCGAGACAATCAGAACCATCACAGAACTTGCCTGAGCAATGTGGTTTAATTCTTCTTCTTTTCTGCGGGCTCCCAGGTACTGAGCCAGAACGATGGAACATCCTGTTCCGATTACGGAAAATACCAGGTTCAAAAAGAATACATACTGGGAAACAAGTCCTACTGCGGCAACGGCGTCGTTACTGTAGGAACTGAGCATCATTGTGTCTACAGAAGAAACAAGAATGCGCATGAACTGTTCCATGGCAATAGGGAAGGTTAATTTTAGCATCGGCAGTGCGCCGCGATTTTTACTCTGCATATTAGAGATTTTAACTACAATTTTTAATCGTAAATTGTATAAATCTATATATCTTTTTGTATTTTTTAATCTGGCCTCATTCATTGATAATTCACTTCAAATTCACTATAATCTTTCTCAATATTTTAAATGTGTGTAAGCACGCTGGCGTGCGGTGTTCAATAGCAAGCCGTTAAAAAAATGCGCAAGCATTTTTTAGGCTTACCACATTTTGAGGAAGGAATAATGAAAGCAATTGAACTGGAAAAGGCCTACGAGCCTAAGTCTTTTGAAGACAGAATCTACAATGAATGGGACAGTAAGGGCTATTTTAAGCCTGCATCTGATGAAAAATCCCCAGTACACGCACAGTATAAGTGCCAGTGCGAAGACTGCAACAAGAAAACAAATACATATTCTGTCGTCATTCCTCCTCCAAACGTAACAGGTGTTCTTCACATGGGACACGGTCTCAACAATACTCTTCAGGATATCGTTG
>JAEEGH010027045.1_pt1 | contig 11378 bp, 7 predicted proteins | sample 9134181 | NCBI WGS metagenome assembly JAEEGH01 (sample SAMN16246544, study PRJNA631951) | gut metagenome | biome: gut microbiome; feature: rumen; material: DP-attached | host: Bos | place: Iran: Karaj | collected 2018-10 | reverse complement strand
CGGAAGGCGTCAATATTGTGGGACAAAGCATTGGTCTGGTGGAGTTTTCCGCTTTGAGCAACACCGAAAACAAGCAACGTGCTTCACAGCTCACCTTGCGTTTTATGAAAATAGCCATTTTGCTGACATTCACTGCTTTATTGGTGATTTGTCTGCTTCCGACAGCATTCTTCGAGCTATTGTTTTCGGAAGAGTTTGCGGATATTCGTCCCGTCATCCTGCTGATGGCGCCTGGCATTGTGTTTTTCTCTGCCCACACCATTTTGGCCAACTATTTCTCCGGCACAGGCAAGCCGAAATACAACCTCTACGCCTCGCTTATTGGCCTTTCAGTGACCCTCGTTTCTGCCTTCATTTTGATTCCTTTGTTGGGCATCCGAGGTGCAGCCATTACCACCACATTGACTTATTCCTCATTATTTGTTTACCAATGGATTGTATTTCACAGACAAACAGGAAGTCGATTGACACAACTAATTCCTAACCACGAGGATTTGGAATGGGTAAAAACAGAAGTGAAATCTGTGTTTGGAAACAAATCTTGATCTACTAATTAATGAATTAAACATGAATAAATTTCAAAAAGATATGTATGCCCACCTGAAACAACAGTTCGGGACTGGTGAGTCGGTTTGGGCATCATCGATGGACAAACTATTTTATAAGGAATGCTCAGACGATATTAAATCAATTCAGCAAAAGAGAGGATTTGATTTTCATCGGTTTGTCAAGAAACCACATGTTGCAAGTTCACAGGCAGCCTGCTTTAACTTGTTTATGCCCATAATGAAATCAAATCATGCGGTTGATGTTTTGAAAGCAGTAAAACCTGACATTGCAAGCATAGACTACAGCCATTTAGAAAAAGGATTTGCCTTTGAATATTGGCGTGATGAGCCGAATAATGATGGCAGTAAGGGGGTATTAGGAGACCATTCTGCTCAAGCAGGCACTGATGCAGATTTCGCTCTTTCATATATTGACAATAAAGGTAATCATTGCCTTTGGTTGGTCGAACATAAACTTACCGAATCGGAGTTTACACGTTGTAATGTCGTGCATAATGGGAAACATCCCGTTGAAGAAAAGTTGTGCCGCGCTTTATCTGTCAAATCGTTAATAGACAATCCTTTGAAATGCTATTACTCGAATACTAAGCATTATAAATATTGGGAATGCACCGAGAAGTATATTGACTCTTTTCCTGGTTTGCAATCAAGAACAATAACTGGGTGTCCATTTGCAGACGGTATGTGCCAACCTTGGCGCAATGTTTTATTGGCAAGAGCTGCACAAGAAAAATACGGTTACGAAAAAGCGTATTTCTCGGTCGTTAAACCAGATAGCAATACCGCTTTAAACGAATCCATTAAGCAATTTGAAAAAATCGTAAATAATGAGATTTTTTCTGTGTTTAATCCTTCAACATTGGTTGAAGCGGCCAAAGCCACAACAGACAAAGGACTGAAAAAATGGGCTGAATGGTATTCCAAGACATACATTATATCAAAATAATCGAAGCAGATTAATCCACAGAATTACCACCTTACAATAAAAAATCCTTAAATTTGCAACCAAATCCACATTTATGAGCGAAATCATCGAAGACGACATCTTCACGCAAGATAGCGACCCCATTCCTACCACTGAAAACTACAACGACGACAGCATCGTCCACCTTGAGGACATGGAACACATCCGTCGCCGCCCGGGCATGTATATCGGCAAGCTTGGCGACGGCGCCTCGCAAGACGACGGCATCTATGTGCTCATTAAAGAAGTGATTGATAACTCCATCGATGAATTCACTTCGGGCTTTGGCAAAAAAATCGAGGTAACGGTCAACAAGGCAGAGAAAAAAGTCAGCATCCGCGACTATGGCCGTGGCATTCCGCTCGGCAAACTGAAAGAAGCTGTTTCTCAACTGAATACAGGTGCCAAATATGACAGCAAGGTGTTCCAAAAATCTGTCGGCTTGAACGGCGTCGGTACCAAGGCCGTCAACGCGCTTTCGTCTTATTTCAAGGTGCAGTCTATCCGCGAAGGCAAGACGAGGATTGTGGAGTTTGCTCAGGGAAAGTTGATTAATGATTCGGGAATTATCCCGTTCGATGGTGACACAGGAACGCTCACCGAGTTCATCCCGGATTCTGCTCTTTTCGGTAACTTTCACTATGTGGATGAATACATCGAGAAGCGCGTGTGGAACTACGCCTACCTCAACCGAGGCTTGAGCCTGATCTACAACGACAAACGCTATTATTCCAAGAACGGTCTCCTCGACCTCCTGCAGAACAATATGGAAGGCGAAGGCCTCTACCCCATCATCCATATCAAGGACGGCGACTTTGAGGCCGCGTTCACCCATGTCAACGGGCAGTCGAGCGACTACTTCTATTCCTTCGTCAACGGGCAGCACACCACCGAAGGCGGCACACACCAGTCGGCCTTCCGTGAAGGCTATGCCCGTGTGGTGCGCGAGTTCTACCAAAAGGAATACGAGCCTGCCGACATCCGTCAAGGCCTGATTTGTGCCTTGTGCGTCCGTATCCAAGAGCCTGTGTTTGAGGCTCAGACCAAGACCAAACTCGGCTCCACCCACCTTGCGCCCAACAATCCCGATGGCACCAATGACAGCCCTTTCCTTAAGACTTACGTCTTCGACATCCTGAAGCGCCACTTAGACAACTACCTACACAAGAACCCTGAAACGGTCAGCGTGTTGCAGGCCAAGATCCAAGCCAACGAGAAGGAACGCAAAGAGATTGCCGGCATCAAGAAAGCCGCCCGCGAGAGTGCCAAGAAGGTCAGCCTGAACAACCGCAAGCTCCGCGACTGTCGCATTCATCTCAACACCAACCACGAGAAGCGCCTCGAAAGCACCATCTTCATCACCGAGGGCGACTCTGCCTCGGGAAGCATCACCAAGAGCCGCGACGTGCAGACACAGGCCGTGTTCAGCCTGCGTGGTAAGCCGCTCAACTGCTTGGGCATGACCAAGAAAGTGTGTTATGAGAACGAAGAGTTCAACCTGCTCCAAGCCGCATTGAACATCGACGAGGACATTGAGAACCTGCGCTACAACAACATCGTCATCGCCACCGATGCCGATGTCGACGGCATGCACATCCGCCTGCTGATGCTCACCTTCTTCCTGCAATTCTACCCCGACCTAGTACGCAACGGCCATGTCTATATCTTGCAGACCCCCTTGTTCCGTGTGCGCAACAAGAAGGAGACCTATTACTGCTACAGTGACGAAGAACGCATCGCCGCCAAAGAGAAATGTGGCAAGCAGGCCGAAATCACCCGATTCAAAGGCTTGGGCGAAATCTCCCCTGACGAGTTCCGTGGTTTCATCGGCCCCAACATGAGGCTTGAGCCTGTCATCCTGCGCTACGACTTCGGCATCAAGGAGCTGCTGGAATACTACATGGGAAAGAACACCATGGAACGCCAGCGGTTCATCATCGACAACCTTCGAATTGAGGATGACTCGGAGATGGATAAGATGTGATTATCAACTCAATATCAATAAAATATGAAAAAACTCACCTTATTAGTTATGGGCACAATCACCCTTTTCGGCTGCAACCAACAACCACAGCAGCCTGAACGCTATTCCGTTAAGGCTTATCCCGAGACGAGAAAAGACACCACCGTCATTGACGACTACTTCGGCACGAAGGTCGCCGACCCGTACCGTTGGCTTGAAAACGACACTTCCGCCGAGACCGCAAAATGGGTCAAGGAACAGAACGAAGTCACACAAGACTACCTCAGTCACATTCCCTTCCGCAGCGCACTCAAGGACCGCCTCACGCAACTCGTGGACTACGAACGCTACGGTATGCCTTCGAAGAAACACGGCCGCTACATCTACTCGAAGAACGACGGCCTCCAGAACCAAAGCGTCATCTATATGCAGGAAACACTCGATGGCGAGCCAACCGTCTTGTTAGACCCCAACAAACTCTCCGACGACGGCACCGTCTCGTTGGGCGGCATCAGCTTCTCCAACGACGGCAAATACATGGCCTATACCATCCAACGCAGCGGCTCCGACTGGGTTGAGATTTACGCGAAGGACATGGCCACCCTCGAACTCCTCCCCGACCACATCGAATGGGCCAAGTTCACGGGTGCCTCATGGTACAAGGACGGCTTCTTCTATGCCGCCTACGACCGCCCCACCGAAGGCAAGGAGTTCAGCAACGTGAACGAAAACCACAAGATCTACTACCACAAACTCGGCACCGCGCAGGATGAAGACCAACTCTTCTACTCCAACCCCGCCCAGCCTCGTTACTTCCACCAAGTGGACCTCACTGAGGATGAACATTATATGTTCCTCTTCGAGAGCGGTCAAGGCGCAGGCAGCACGCTGTGGATCCGCGATATGCAAGACCCGAAGGGCAAGTTCGTGCAGATTGCTGACGACATGGACTACCAATATAGCCCCATCGATGTGATTGACGATGTGCTGTACATCTTCACCAACTACAATGCACCTAAAGGCCGTATCTGCAAAGTGTCTGCCAAAGCTCCACAGATGGAGAACTGGGTCGATGTGATTCCCGAAAGCGACAATGTCATCGCCGGCATCAACCTCGCCGCCGGCAAGATGATTGTCACCTATGATAAGGATGCCGCCAACCATGCCTACGTCTACACCATGGACGGCCTACAGCTCCATGAGATTGCCCTGCCGACCTACGGCGCCGTCGGTTTCAGCAGCAAATACGAAGAGCCTGAAGTGTTCTATGCCTTCACATCCTTCGCCTTCCCGACCACGATTTACCAGTACAACATCGACGACAACACCTCAACCGTGTTCTGCGCTCCCGCCATCGACTTCAAGTCGGATGACTATGTCACCGAGCAGGTCTTTGTCACCTCGAAGGACGGCACCAAGGTTCCAATGTTCCTGACCTACAAGAAAGGCTTGCAGAAAGACGGCACCAACCCGACCTTCCTGTATGGCTACGGCGGTTTCAACATCACCCTCAATCCTGGCTTTAGCACCTCGCGCCTGCCCTTCATCGAGAACGGCGGTATCTACGCTCAGATGAACCTGCGCGGTGGCAACGAATATGGTGAGGAATGGCACATCGCCGGCACCAAGTTGCAGAAACAGAATGTCTTCGACGACTGCATCGCTTGCGCTGAATACCTCATCAATAATGGCTACACCTCACCGAAGTACTTGGCTTTAAACGGTGGCTCCAACGGTGGTCTGCTCGTCGGTGCCGTCGTCAACCAGCGTCCCGACCTCTTTGCAGTGGCCGTGCCGCAAGTCGGCGTGATGGACATGTTGCGCTATCACCTCTTCACCATTGGCTGGAACTGGGCCAGCGACTACGGCACCAGCGAGGACGACGAGGCCATGTTCAAGGCCTTGTATGCCTACTCGCCGCTCCACACCATCAAGAGCGGTGCCGATGTGCACTATCCCGCCATCATGGTCACCACTGCCGACCACGACGACCGCGTGGTACCCGCCCACTCATTCAAGTATGCGGCTACCTTGCAGGCCGCCCAAACTGGCGACCAGCCCAAGATCATCCGCATCGACACCAAGGCCGGTCACGGTGGCGGTAAGCCCATTTCCAAAGTCCTTGAAGAACAAGCAGACATTTATTCGTTCATCCTGTATAATATGGGATTGACTTATCCGAAGGAGGCGAAATAATCGTCGAACTAAAACACATAAATTGCCCATTGGATCTTTTTCCAATGGGCAATTTTAATTATTTTCCTAATTTTGCACAAAATTCACAACCCATGAAAAGACTCTTGATTACGACAATCCTATTCTTTGGCATTACTTCTTTGCATGCCCAAGAACTCACCATTTGGCAAAGAGCCAACCATTTCCTGACCAAGCCCGCCGTGGTCGATACTACACGCATCTACCAGCCGAGCCCCTGTTTCTCATTAGGTTTGTTTTCGACAGGACAAAAAGCCGGTTTCGATGTAGATGCCAACTTCATGGTAGATTTCGCTAACGATGAAAGGCTGGAAGGCTTGTCGCAATACAGCCTCTCTGAAAACCTCTGCAAGAAGATTGGCCTCGAAGTGGGCTATGGCAATGTCGCCTTAGGTTACAGCCTTGAAGTGGGACCTCGAAGCGCATGGAAAAAGAGTGCCTTTGGTTTGGGCATCATTGGTAAGTCATGGGGCGCGAAGTTCAATTATTCCAAAATCACCAATCCTTTCATTTCTTCGTTTACCGTTGGGCAAGAAGGTAACGAAGGCTACTTCCACGACGAAATCATCACCGAAGAGGCTGCCATTTTGAAGAATCTTACTATTGACGGTTACTATGTCTTCAACAACAAGCGTTTCGCCTACCCTGCCGCCTATAAGATGGGTCTCATACAACGCCATACAGCAGGCTCCTGGATGCTGACAGCACGCTATATGCAAGGCAGCCTGTACAACTCTCCCGAAGCCTGTTGGGATTCATACAACATGCTGGATTGTTTCTCTACCATGCAAGCCTCTTTAGGTGGCGGCTATTCGGTCAATTTCGTTCTTTGGCATAAAGACCCTATCGGACCTCGTGACCAAGGCCTACGCAATCTTACCCTAAACCTGACAGCCATGCCAGTGATTACCTTAGTCAATTACCTGAAAACCACATCGTATGAATACGGCTATGACGATGAGACCAGTGAGGTTTATAATACTGGAGAAAAGATTTCAAAGATCTGGTGTTACCCCATGCCCAACTATATTGGCAGTGCCGCCGTTGGCCTTACTTTATGGCGCTTCTTCTTCTCCACTCAGTTCACCTACAACAGGTTCTATTTCCGTAGCCGCGACGCTTTCGATGCCAGCCAGATGGACCTTCCCAATTATGTGGATGACATCAGTTTCAGAGGCGTTTTCCACGACTGGATGCTGAAAGGGATATTGGTTTACAGGTTCTAACTAATTGTCAATCAAATCTACCAACAATACTTCACCGCATACCAAATGGCCACAAACTGTTCGATGGTGACATTGTCGGATAGGGTGAAATCGACATCCGACGAATAGCTGGAGTTGTCTTTATACACTTTGAGACCTTTCTTATTGGCAAAAATGTCTGATGTATAGCTCGAATTGCCTTTGTAGAGCTTGCCATCCTTGACTGTGAAAACAACATCGGATGAATACGATGACGACCCTCTATAGACTTTGCCATCCCTGATGGTGAACAGGATATCACTGCGGTAGGTGGAATTGTTCTTGTACACTTTGTTGTCGTCAATTCGGCAGAGGATGTCGGACGTGTAAGAGGAATTACCTTTATACACTTTGTTATCCCTCAAGTTGCATATCACATCGCTGCTGTAGGAGGAGTTTCCTTTATACACTTTCACTTGGGCGAATCCACAGACAAAAGCAAAACAGAAGCATACGGTCAACAGGGTTCTCTGATAGTGTTTTTTCATGATAGTCGAACATTCATTTTACTATGCAAAAGTAGCTAATACAAAAGCATCTCGCTACTTTGAGGAAGATTATTTTTCCGTCATCCCCAAAACATACTCTTCAATGTTCCCTCTGGCCTCGGTCATACCCAACTTCTTGCGGATACTGGTGCGTGCTTTACCGATCATCGCGGATGATACATCTAAAATGTCAGCCACTTCCTTCACCGAAAAAGGCATCATCGATAATATGCAGACCTTGAATTCACTATCGGTCATAGCAGGTTGATTGCTCTTGATGCGTTGAACCATTTCGGGATAAACCTTGTTGTATTCTTCAAAGATAACATCATAGGCAGAGTCGGCTTGTCCGCAGACACATGATTTCAGCTTTTGGAATGACGGCTTGTCAATGTCTTTGTTCTCTCCAATTAAGAAGACCTTGTAAATCATCATTACCTTTCGGAACAGGTTGTCACGATTGGTCTCAGCTAATGCCTCGGATTCTTGTTGCAAACGGGTAATGTCAAGGTTCAGTTCAGCTATTGTAGCTCGTTTTTGAGTGGCACGATACAAGAGAAAAAACGCCAACGCGACCGCCACAACCAATACCATCGAAATGATGACAAGCATTTTACGCCGGCGCAGAAACACACTAATCATGTTCTCGCTATGGTCCAGGTCGCCATTCAAGGTTGAGATGGTCGTCTGCACTTTTTCCATCAGTTTGATGTCCTCGCTCGACCTTGCCGTGACAATGGCCTCATTCAAAGCCGCCATGGCCGAGTCGAAGTTGTTTTGCTGCCAATAGACGCAACCGCTGTAAAGGGCCGACAAGGTCTTCATCTCGGCATCGTCAGATAGGTTGAAATAACGCCGTGCTTGAAAGATGGAGGTGTCCTGTGAGACGTCTTCTCCCCTGCTGAATTTGCCTTCGATCTCCAACACCGTCCGCTCCATGTTGTCCATGTCGGACTTCACATTGCAGGCCGCAAGAATGCATATCAGCACAAAGGCCAACCAACATCTTGATTTGTATAGCAAATTCAGCATCGTCTCAACGATTCAACAATTCAACAACGCAACAATTTAACAATTATTGTCCTCCTTTCTCACCCGCTGTCTGCGCCTCGTTTTCCAATTCGACATTCCCGAAACGCAAGGTGAAACCCACGCAGAGATAGGTGGAGTTGGTTCGCATGGTCGAAGTGCCTTGCATCACGGGATTCGTATAGGTATTGTTGTATCGCTTCAAACCGAAGAGGTCGTAACCGTTGACAAACACCGACAACTTATGATTAAAGAAATCGGTGCGCAAACCGCAGTCGATGGAATAATTCGCGCCCACCTCCTGAAACAGTGTCTGCACTGGAGAGGTGTAACGGCCGGAAGCATGGATTTCCAAACGATTCCATAGTTTGGCCCACGCGCTAAGTTGTAGACTGTATGACCACAACTCGCTTGGTTTCATTTCAGAAACGCCATAATCGGACTCAAGATACGAATCATACAAATTGGCATAAAACCGTAGATTGAACATCCCGTTTGGGCGATACATCATATTGAATTCCCCACCTGCCGTGTAGGACCGCCCCACATTAACTGGTTTTGTAAAGAACACCGTCCTGCCGAAATGCTCATGATATCCCGACTCGTAACTTGTGTTGATGTCGTTCTTCTTGCCTTTGTAATAGCCTGTAAGTCCCACCGAACCAAAGTCATCCCAATACTTTGTCCAACTCGCTTCCAGGTTTTGTGTGTAAATCGGTTCCAAATAAGGATTGCCAGTAGTATACATTTCTATGTCATATTGGTTAAAAGGAGAGAGTTGCACCGCCGTAGGATGCTTGATTTTCATGGAATAACTCAATTTGAAGTTGTGCATTGACTTGGTGCGATACGAAAGATGCAGGGAGGGCAAGACATCAACATTATCCTTAACAAAGTCATAACCGTGCGCATCGGGATAGGCAATGCTTGTCCGATAGTATTTCAGACTGATGCCCGGCTGCACTGTGAAATCCCCGAAACGATGACGCACCATAAAATACCCGCCCAAGTTCTGGTTCTTGTTGAGATAACGATAGGACATGACGGAATCTCTTTCATACACATCGCCTACCAAGGTGTCTACCAAAACGCTGGCACGCTCCGTTTCCAAACTGCCATTGAGTCCCATACTGAACTCTCCTTTTTTGGAATAAGGCAAGTTGTAGTCCACTTTTGCCGAAATTGGAGCATTGGAATAGAGATAATCCATCGTAAAGACGTTTTCGCACAATACAGGCAAGGTGTAGTTGGTATGGTCTTCCAAAAACATTACGCTCCGATTCCAATCACCATTCACGCGGAAAGTCAGGTTGTGACCTTCTTCGTTGAATTTGTGCTGGTAATACAGCCCTGAATTGAGGAAAAGATAATTGGAATTAGATGTATTGGTAATCAAATACTTATAAATTCCTGCCTGCTCTATGTATTCAGTGCGTTTCCGCTCTTGCCGTACCGTTGAAGGACCAAACGAATCCCAACAATTCACATAGAAGGAATAGGTGTTCTTATTATCAGGTGTATAGGAAAGGTTCAATGCCAGTCCCGGGCTATAGGTGCGGTATTCATTGTGCCTCGTATTAGTTATGTGACTGGCTTGCACAAGATTACTGTTTTCATCCTTACGGTAAAGGTCTCGCTCGAATTGGGCATCCATCTCGCCATGATAGAAATAGGTGCTGGCAAAGGCGTTCACCGTCCATTTCTCGTTTTTCCAGACGTATGAAGCCCATGGCATGACATAAGGTTGTGAAGAGACATTGGTTCCAAGACATAGGAACTCATTTTGCTTGATTTTGGCATTCATCACGATATTGATGATGCCATCGGCGGAAGTGGCATAACGTGCCGAGGGGTTGGTAATGACTTCGATGCGGTCAATGGCACTGGCGGGCAAGGTCTGGATGTAAGTCTTGAGGTTTTCTTGGGTGAGGTTGGAGGGCTGGTCGTTAATCCAAATCTCCACCGAGGAAGTTCCGCGCAACGTAATGTTGCCTTCCACATCGACGCTCACGCCAGGCGCGTTCTGCAAGGCATCAGAGGCCACGCCACCTTGTATGGTCGGGTCGTCGGAGACTTGATAGAGCGTCTTCTCTCCTTCCACCGAGAAAAGCGGCCGCTCGGCAGTGATGGTCACGCCTTCAAGCAACAAAGTGTCCACTGCCATCTGGAGACTGTCGGCTTTCGGTTTGACTTCAGGGATTTCGACTTGGGCAAAAGCCTCTGTGTTAAACATCGTAAAGGCGACTGTGAGGAATAGGTTTCTTGTGTTCATTGCATGGTACAATTTTAGGTTTGACCATGCAAAAGTATAGTGAAAAAAAAAGCTTTCCGCAAGCCTAAGTCTCGTGTAGAGACAATTGCGGAAAGAAAGAAATCAACTATTTGTAATTCAGAGCGTTAAAAAGTGGATGGTAGAGACCTTTTTACTCCATCTCCAACTCTTCATACTCATAATTGACCTTCTCTCCGACCGTCAGCACCAAATAACTTGGTGTACCGCTGTCATTGAGGTTGTCGGTCATGATGTATTGCACGCCGCCAAACTGGCGCTGTTCGCGCATGTGGAAGTGACCCATAATCACCATATCCACATTGTTGTTGCTCATCAGGTCCATGAAGGCGTATTGTTCATCCTGCGGCAAGTTGGCGGCAGGCGTGGTAGTGTAGTTGTACGAGGTGCGGAACAACCAGTTGTGACTGATGACAAAGCAGTGACGATAGTCCTTGCGATGCGAGAGCTTCTCCTCCAGCCATTCCAGTTGGCGCTTACCATGAGTGCCATTACCAGAATCCAAGAAGATGAACAAATCTTTGTATCCACTGACGGTATTCACCGTCACGGTATAGGTCGAGGTGTGGAAATACTGCTTGAAGAACGGAGTGCAGTCGAAGTACACATCATGGTTG
>JAEEGH010027044.1_pt1 | contig 11378 bp, 9 predicted proteins | sample 9134181 | NCBI WGS metagenome assembly JAEEGH01 (sample SAMN16246544, study PRJNA631951) | gut metagenome | biome: gut microbiome; feature: rumen; material: DP-attached | host: Bos | place: Iran: Karaj | collected 2018-10 | reverse complement strand
TTCCAACCATTCATGCCTAAGAATCTTTGACGTAATGGTCGTTTTTCCCGAACCGTTAGGACCGGCAACGACAATAAGTACAGGACGATGTTCTTCTGTCATAACACCCCTATTAACGGATTGTTGCGGCTGCCTTTTCAATTTCATCAAAAAAACGTTTGGTGGCGTCGGCATTGGCTTTGCGAGCGTCCTCGGCGGCTTCCCTCATAATTTGGGCGAGCATTTCATCGGTCGGCTCTTCCAAGTCCGTCAATCTGTAAGAATCAATGCTTTTTGTCGTTGTCATAGGGGCTCCTTGATGCCATATTATTTCTAATATACATTTTTTGGGGCGAAATCGCAAGTTTTGGCACCGTTCTGTGTTGAAATGGGGCTTTTGACCATTTTTTTAGTTTTTTTCCTAGCCCTATTGCGGCAGTTAGAATTTATATTTCTATTGACATATTGAATTAGAGTAGTACTCTTGTTCCCGCTTTGAAAAGTCTGGCAAACTTTGTGAGACGTAAGCCTCGCTATTTGGGAAGAAGACGAACGCTCACACCGATCGGGTGTGGGTCGTTGGGCTTTTGCCCACGACTTGCTATGGCTTTTTGCTTAGTAAGCCGTCGTGCTTAAGATAGCGGGTTTACCAGAGCCTTCAAAGCATAAGCCGAGCGACACCATGCTATTTTTGTTTTTTAAAGTATGGAATCGCTTGATAAAGTCACTGAACTTGTCGAAGAGACTTTGGCTTTTTGAACAAGGCCGCTACTCGCAGACTGCCTTTGGCAGAAAGGTGCGAGAGATGAAAAGAATAATTGTATTTCTAGCAATGGCTTTTTTTGTGATTGGTTGCAGTGACGACGGATCTATTTCTCCTGTGCAGAATCAGTATAATATAATTGAGTCGTCATCAAGTGCAGAAAAAATGTATTGCAATAAAAGTGGAATGTGCTATGAATCTCCACTAAAATTGTGTGCAAATACTTATAACGAGGATTGCTTTTCTTCTTGTGATATTGCATGGGGTGATTATTATGATTTGTGTAGACAAATTTGTTTTTTGAAAAATGGGAATGTTGGCTTACATTCTTTTTGTAATGATTTGTGCCAAAGAGAAAGTTTTTTAGGATGGTGCATAAATTCTTTGACAAGTAGTTCTTCATCAAGTATCAAAAGTTCAAGTTCAATAAACATTGATAATAATTGCTATAACCAAGCTGTTTCAAAGTGCAATAGTTCACATATTGGTGCCACAGGTGTTGCTTGTAATTCTAGTGTTTGCTGTAGAACAAGTGCAGAGGAATACTGTCAAAATCCATCAAGATATCCATCATCATCATCCAAAACTGTTGTTGTAATTCGTTCTTCAAGTAGTTCGTTGGCATCAAGTTCTTCTAAAGTTGAGTTGAAATTCCAAATAAGTTTAAGTTCTTTTGAGGATACTAGAGATCACCAGATTTATAAGACTGTGTCATATGAAACAAATATTTGGGGAACTCAAACATGGATGGCGCAAAATCTAAACTATGATTGGAGCAGCGTAAACAAAACACCGGTAAATTCTAGTAATGTCTGTGCCAATCCTGAAGCCCGTTGTTATCAAGTTTCTGACAACTATTGTTACAATCGAGATGAAGAGAATTGTTTGAAATACGGACAGTTGTATAAAAACTCAATTCTTACCAAAATTTGTCCAGAGGGATGGCGTATTCCTAATAAAAAGGATTATATGATTCTTTTTGCAATTGCAAAAGGGATCGCTGAATTAGATACAATTATCCCTGCAGAAGAATTAAGGTCAACGCATGATTGGAAAAGTTATAGAAAAGGGAATACCTATATTGGAGACTGGGGGGTTCCTTATTTTGACACAATCTATGGCAACGATGTTAATGGTACTGACATTATAGGTTTTGCCATTCTTCCTGCAGGAAATATAGATATGTATAAAAAAACAAATCCTAAAGGAGCATATGATGAGTATAAAGATGTTTATGAGGGAATATATGGTCGAACAGGTCTTTTCTTTGAAAATGGTTGCTTTTCTATAAATCCTCCTTATGCTTCTTGGACTTGTTTTGCAGGGAATTCAGTTCGTTGTATAAAAGAGTAAGTAATGTGCAGCAAAACATATTCAAAAAAGCGATCTGCGGCTGCTTGTCAGATTTTTCAAATAGAATCGTGCAAAGATAAGTATAGAGTAGAATCTGTAGCATCAGGGGTGTTTGTATCATTGCCTATAAAAGGAATGAAAAATTGCTTAATTACGGCTGCGCATGTTCTTGATTGTCTGAATTTGTCGATTGCATCTTCTGCATCATATGATGATAATCCGCAGTACAATTATTTGTCAGGAACCCCATATAGTTCAAAAGAAAACGATTGGGCTGTTTTCTCTTTATCTGATGAATTTGCTAAGGATATTGTTGAATCAGGGAAAATTTTTATTAATTTTTCGTTAGCGAATACTTGTTCTCCATATACATTTTGCGGATTTCCTAGCTCTAAAAATAAATCCAAGAATAGTTATGTAAAATGTCAGCCCTATAGCCATACAGGAGATGAAATTTCAATAGAAAAATATAAACAATTAAAATTAGATTTTGCGAATTTTATAGCCATAGATTTTCATCGTGGAGATACAGTGAATGTGAAGACTGGAGACAGAATGGATTTTCCTGAACCATATGGTATGAGTGGAGGTCCAATTTTTGACAACAACGATGATTTTTGTGGAATTGTGACAAATTATGATAGAAAAAATAATGTTTTATATGGAGTTAGATTTTTGACAATTTTATCTGATTTGATTTTGCAATTGAAAAATGAAGAATAGGCGTTCCTTTTTGAGAACGCCTATTTAATGTTTTATGGTTTGCTTCGGGACTTTTCGCCCCTCACATAACCCTTATTTCTTCACATGTCTGTGGTATTCCTGCAGGCTGCAGACTTCGAAGCGGCCGAAGTCGTGCTTGTCCATGAGGCCTTCGACAGTGGAGGTGAGGGCGGCGATGGTCGTCGTGATAGGAATGCCCGAGACAACGGCCTTGGAGCGCATCTGGATTTCGTCGACCATGGCTTCGGCGCCGGTTTCGGTGGTGTTCACGATCCACTGCACTTCCTTATCGTGGATAAGGTCAAGCAGGTTCGGGCGGCCACGGGAGATGCGGAACACTGCGCGGGTTTTGATGCCTTCGTTGTAGAGCATGGTGGAGGTGCCGCGGGTCGCGTACAGTTCGTAACCGAGGTTCACGAGCTGACGGATGAGCGGTACGGCCTTCTGCTTGTCTTCGTCCTTGAGCGACACGAAGATGTTGCCCTGGCTCGGGACCTTGTTGCCGGAAGCCAATTGGCTCTTGAGGTAGGCAAGGCCGCGGTCGCGATCGAGGCTCATGACTTCGCCGGTAGACTTCATTTCCGGAGAAAGCGTAATGTCGACACCCGGGAACTTGACGAACGGGAACACGGCTTCCTTCACGCTCACGTAAGGCACATGGACTTCTTCTGTGAAGCCGATTTGTTCGAGGGTTTCGCCGAGCATGCAGCGGCTTGCGTAACTTGCAAGCGGCACGCCGATGGACTTGGAGACGAACGGCACCGTACGGGAGGCACGCGGGTTCACTTCGATCATGTAGAGTTCGCCATCCTTCACGGCGAGCTGCATGTTCATGAGACCGCAAACGTGGAGTTCCTTTGCGAATTCCTTGGCGTACTGGCGGACCTTTTCCTGGATTTCCTTGGAGAGGGTCATCGGCGGGATAACGCTCGCGGAGTCGCCAGAGTGAATGCCTGCGGGTTCCACGTGTTCCATGATGGCACCGATGACGGTGTGCTTGCCGTCGCTGATGCAGTCCACGTCGAGTTCGGTGGCGTCTTCGAGGAAGCGGTCGATGAGAATCGGCTTGCCTTCGCCAATGGCGGCGGCTTCTTCCACGAACTTGCGGAGGTATTTTTCCTTATAGACAATCACCATGCCGCGGCCGCCGAGAACGAAACTCGGGCGTACGAGAACAGGGTAGCCGATCTTTTCGACGATGGCGAGTGCTTCTTCCACGTTGTGGGCGATGCCGCTTTCGGCCTGCTTGATGCCGATCTTGGTGACCAATTGCTTGAAGAAGTCGCGGTCTTCGGCGAGGTCGATGTCTTCGGGGCTTGTGCCGACGACGTTCGCACCGGCCTTCTTGAGGCGCATGGCGAGGTTCAGCGGAGTCTGGCCACCGAATTGCACGATGACGCCCGCGCACTTTTCGCGTTCGTAAATGCCCATCACGTCTTCGAGGGTGAGCGGTTCGAAGTAGAGTTTGTCGGAGGTGTCGTAGTCGGTGGAAACCGTTTCGGGGTTGGAGTTCACCATGATGACTTCGTAGCCTTCGCGACGCAGCGTAAAGGCCGCATGGCAGCAGCAGTAGTCAAATTCGATACCCTGACCGATTCTGTTCGGGCCACCGCCGAGCACCATGATGCGCTTCTTGCCGCGGTTGCCCATGATGGTGCGAACCGGTTCCGTATGGTCGGCATAGCAGCTGTAATAGTAAGGCGTAATGGCTTCGAATTCGCCGGCGCAGGTATCTACAGAGTAGTAGCTGGGAACGAGGCCGATGGACTTACGGACTGCCATGACATCTTCGGGAGTTCTGTGGAAGATGTATGCAATCTGAATATCGCTGAAGCCGAATTCCTTGGCCTGGCGGAACAGAGCCTTGTTCTTGGAGAGGCCATCCAGGGACTTGGCTGCCTTGATTTCGTCTTCGAAGAAAGCGAGTTCTTCCAAGTGGCGGAGGAAGTAACGATCAATCTTGGTGGTTTCGTAGAGCTTTTCGATGCTCCAGCCGCGACGGAAGGCTTCGTACACCACGAAGATGCGTTCTGCACTGGGGCGGGCGACTTCCTTGGCGAGTGTTTCGTCGTCGTAGGCCTTGAACTTTTCGCACTTGGCGCAGCAACCGAAGCCGCCGAATCCCGTTTCGAGAGAGCGGAGGGCCTTCTGCATGGCCTGCTTGAAGTTGGTGCCGATGGCCATGGCTTCACCCACGGACTTCATCTGGGTGCCGAGCGTAGAATCTGCCTTCGGGAACTTTTCGAAGGTGAAGCGCGGAACCTTCACGACAACGTAGTCAAGAGCCGGTTCGAAGCAGCTCGGGGTCGTTTGCGTAATGTCATTGCGGAGTTCGTCGAGGGTGTAACCCACAGCGAGCAGTGCTGCAATCTTTGCGATGGGGAAGCCCGTTGCCTTAGAAGCAAGAGCAGAAGAACGGGACACGCGGGGGTTCATTTCGATGATGATGCGGCGGCCGGTCTTGGGTTCGATTGCCCACTGAACGTTAGATCCACCAGTTTCCACGCCGATAGCTTCCATAACCTTCAGGGAGTCATCACGCATGGCCTGGTAAGCGCGGTCATCAAGGCTCTGGATCGGGGCGACTGTGATAGAGTCTCCGGTATGCACGCCCATGGGGTCGAGGTTTTCGATGGAGCACACGATAACGGCATTGCCCTTCTTATCGCGCATGACTTCCATTTCGAATTCTTTCCAGCCGAGGAGCGATTCTTCGATAAGCACTTCGTTGTTGAGCGAGGCGTCGAGACCGCGGTTCACGATGGTTTCGAATTCTTCGGGATTGTGGGCGATACCGCCGCCCGTGCCACCGAGGGTGAAGCCCGGACGGATGATGAGCGGCCAGCTGCCGATGGTGTGGGCGATGGCGTTCGCTTCGCTCATGGAGTGTGCGGAACCGGAGCGCGGGAGGTCAAGCCCGATCTTGAGCATGGCTTCCTTGAACAGGTGACGGTCTTCGGCGCGCTGGATGGATTCGGCCTTGGCGCCGATGAGTTCCACCTGGTAGCGGTCGAGAATGCCGCGTTCGTTGAGTTCCATGGCGAGGTTCAGAGCGGTCTGGCCACCGAGAGTCGGGAGCAGTGCATCGGGGCGTTCGCGACGGATGATTTCGTGGAGAATGTCGACACTCAGCGGTTCGATATAGGTGCGGTCGGCCATTTCGGGGTCGGTCATGATGGTGGCCGGGTTAGAGTTCACGAGCACCACTTCGTAACCTTCGCGGCGCAGCACCTTACAGGCCTGCACGCCGGAGTAGTCGAATTCGCAGCCCTGGCCAATCACGATCGGGCCAGAACCAATGAGCATAATCTTCTTGATGTCGGTACGCTTAGGCATAGCATTTCTCCGAATAAAAAGAAAGGCAAAAGCCAAATGCTTTTGCCAAATGATTAAAAACGTTAGAAACAGAAATAAAAATCAGATGTCCAGAAAGTGTCGCTTGGTTCCGTTGCGAGATTGCTGCAACGGCCGCGCTCATGTGTGCTTCGATGGAATCCGATATTTTCATCGGGAGCAAATTTAGCAAAAAATAGAATGCCCCGCAAGAGATAACGCTCAAAAAAATTTTTTTATCGACGGTTTTTCGTTTTGTGTAAAACCCCGTTAAAGACACCACGTCATATAGGGAGGAATTTTTAGAATGTCTCCATCAACCTGCAGGGCTTTGGGGTGAATGATAATGGATTTGCCGACCCGTTTTTTGAACTTGTCCTTAAATTTGCCAAGTGAAGTGGTGGTGTAGTTTTTGGAAGATTTTACTTCTACGGGGAAAACCTTGAAATTCGTCTTGCTTTCGTTGGAAAGCAAGAAATCGATTTCCATGGAATTGCGATGTGCTGATGCGTCGTATTCCGTATAAAAGTATAGTTGCCGCCCCTTGGCGCGAATCATCTGCGCAATCATGTTTTCGTATAGCATTCCTTCGTTCAGCGAAAGTTTGCCGTTCATAATGGCCTTGTACAATTGGTTTGAGGCAATTTCGTTTTCGCTGAATGCAAGACTTACAAGGAGGCCCGTGTCGCCCATGTAGCACTTGACTGCTGACTCGTTTTTGTTGAGTGCAAAACCGACATTAGGGTCGTTGCACTTGTAACAAAGGTTACAAATCATCGAGTCGTCAAGCCAGAAAAACGGCTCGTCATATTTGGAAAATGTAACCGCTTTGGAATCGTCAATTTCGGAAAGCACAATTTTCTTTTCGTGCGAAGAAAGGCTGCTGGGGATATTCTCAAACAGCGCAGAAACTTTCGAACTGTAGCGTTTGGCGGCCTTTTTGATGTCGTCGCGGTAAAGGTCTAAGATTTTCCGTTTTTCCTTGTCGCTTTTGGAAAAGTCCCGCTCGTTTTCCATGTAAGCAACAATGCTCTTGGGCATGCCGCCCACCAACATGTATTCTCTAAAAAGATGTATCGCCCGCTTATGGAAATGATCTTCTAAAGGAACTTTATCTGCAAAGCACTTGGCGATGTATTCAAGGAGCATCTCTTCACCGAGAGCTGTAGCGAACTCCTCAAAATCACAGGGATACATTTTCAGCTTTTCTTCTTCCGAAGGGATTGTGATGCTTTCGACGTTTTCCTTGATGGAAATAAGCGAACCTGTTTCGATAAAGTCGTAACGTCCGTCTGCTACAAGATATTTTATGGCTTCGCGGGCTTTCGGAAACTTTTGGATTTCGTCAAAAATGATGAGTGAATTTCGTTTATGCAGGGGAGTGTTGTATTCCAGGGAAAGAGTCTGGAAAAAGATGTCCAGATTGTTCAGGTTGGTGTCAAAATTTTCTAGAATCTTGCGGGAAACCTTGTTGAAATCAACCAGGATATATGACTTGTATTCGCGTTCTCCAAAACGCTTTGCTATCGTAGATTTTCCTATTCGCCGGGCCCCTTCGATGAGCAGTGCACTCTTTCCCTGAGACTCGTTTTTCCATGTCTTTAGGCGGTCGTACGCTTTCCTTTGAATTTCCATAAATTCTATCCCCCTGTTTTAAGAGTGCGCAGAGTAAAATATATGAAAATTTTTAATAATGCGCAGAGTATTTTTTGTAAAAAACGCTAGTAGTGCGCAGAGTATTTGTTCGTTGACGAACTTGAAAGACTATTTTTGGATGTTTTTGTAAATTTATCGCTAAAAATGTCCTTTTCTCGCAAAAATACTTGACATTGTTTTTTTTTGTTTACATTTGTATTCGTGAAGGTTCACTCTGTTGCAGAATATATTGAGGTCTTGAAACTTCTGAAAAGAGATGTCTCGAGGTACAATCGAAACGATTGCCTGTTCTATTACCGTGGAGAACCTCATGACTACGGAGCGACGGCTGGCTGGCCAGGAATTGATAGAAATGGCGGGCTTAAGGGAAATAATGAATCGGACCTTTTTCGCGAATGCGAAAGGAGGCTCCCTGATGAATTTGAAAAGTGTCGTTCAACTTTTGAAAAATTAGTAAAAATGCAACATTATGGGGCCGCAACGCGTTTGCTTGATATTTCATTGGATCCCTTACAAGCTTTATTTTTTGCGTTGTATATTGATCCCACAAGCAAAGGGCGTCGAGATGCAGATGCTGTGGTGCTTGTGTACGAAATTCCGCAGGCGCAAATATGCAATTGGCATTCCGATAAGGTGAGTGTTGTATCAAATATCGCCGTTTACCATTACGATGATCTTGAAATAAAAAAATTACCTGATGAGATTAAGGCGTTTAATGAATGCGAATCAATACATCATTTACTTCATGAAATTCGAGCGGAAAAACCTCATTTCAGGAATGAAATTATAAAGGAACATTTAAGTCAGGTTTTCTGTGTCCATCCGTTGCTGACTAATCCACGAATTCGAGCGCAACAAGGGGCTTTTTTGCTTTATGGGCTCGATGGCGACAGGCATCATTTGGCAAAATTGGAAAAATCTGGTATCAGAAGACGATCCATTGTGATTCCAGCCTCTGCAAAGACCGGATTGATGCAAGAGATGGCTCTGCTTGGTTGGTCTATTGACAATGTTTATCCAGATTGGCGTGGTGTCAAGGATTTCTTTGAATGCTTTTGGAAAAAAGATTTGACTAACTATTATAGGGATAGGTGAAATGGACCAAGATTACTACAAGATTCTTTGCTATGTGGAAACGGTTGACTCCGCAGGATTTGTTACAATACACGGAGCGGATGGGTGCTTTGTTGAATATGTTCTCGGTTCAGAAAAGCCCGTCGGGTGTAACATTTTTTGGAAATTAGGTGCTGATAAAATTCTCGGTGCCGAAAAGCCGATTAAGGTCGAAGATCCTGCCTCAACTATGTTTATGCTGCTTTTGCAGGCGAAGGGAAATGCTATGAAAGCCGAGGTGAAAGTTGATTTTGGTGTTGATGGCGTGGCGTGTGTTAAGAGTGTTAAATTAATCTAAGGAGATGAAAATTATGACGACGAATCAAATTTGTTTTGCCTCTGTTCTTTTGGCAGTCACCCTTTTTTGGGGATGTGAAGGAACGGAAATAGAGAAGGTGAAAAATGGAACCTTCCAAGGTTATCAACAAACGACCATTGGAAAAGCAGTGGAAAGTGTCTTGGCTGGAGCGGAATGGGAATATTTTGAAACGGATAAGGGTGTGCGTGTTGTTGAAGTTCAAGGGGAACCTGGAACAAAAACAATAGAAAGGTTTGTATATGGTAATTTTAATTTTGATATGGAAAAGTACAATTACAACGATATATTGAGTTTGGGTAATCGGTGTGAAGATATTCCAAATGTTAAAATCCAATTTACTTTGTTTGAAAATTCGGATTCCTTTGAAGTGTCTTATTGCGGAATAGGAGAAAAAAATTTGTCATGTAATGAGCTGATCGCTCATATTTATGACAATGATGTCCATTACGAATCTGCAAAAAAACGCTGTGAACGGTTTGATTCGGTGAAATCGGATGTGTTAAGGAAACAGGCTGAAATATTGAAAAAATTTGGCTCGTTTACAGATTCTCGTGATGGAAAAGTTTATAAAACTATAAAGATTGGGCAGCAATTATGGATGGCCGAAAATTTGGACTTTGATTATATTGTTGAAGGATCTCCTTATGGTACAAACTCTGGTTGTAAAAATTGCGGTAAATATTATACGTGGGCCGCAGCCATAGATAGCGCTGGGGTGTGGAGTAAAAATGGAATAAACTGTGGCGACCGTGTGACGTGTATCCCCAAATACCCTGTTCGTGGGATATGTCCTGAAGGGTGGCATTTGCCAAGCATAGAAGAAATGAGAGAAATAATCTCTGTATTGAAAGAAAAAAATATTTCCATCTTGGATTTAATGTCTTTTGATGATTATATGTGGGAACGCATGCCGGGAATCGCGAATGCTGAATTTACTGGATTTTCTGTAATCCTTGCAGGCAGCAGTTTCAGAGGCAGAACTTTTGGCAACTATGGCGAGAGCGCTTCCTTTTGGAGTGCCACTGAGAACAATGAGGGAGAAGCCTTCAGATGGTACTTGGATGTGCGCACTTTGGCTCTCGGCTTAAATGACAAGGATTTTGGTTTCTCTGTTCGTTGCATCAAGGACTAGTTGCCATTCATGTCGTGATATCAAAAAGTCCACGCATTTTTGCGTGGACTTAATGCTTTTATAGGGGCTGATTATGAGCCACCCCTTTGAGCCTAATTCTTAGGCTTTCTTTTGGGCGCTTGTCTTGGCTGCGACCTTCACTGTCGCGACTTTTCCATTTTTCTTTTGTTCCAAAGCAGCCTTTACCAGACCCGTGAACAGCGGGTGCGGTGCCGTGGGACGGCTCTTGAATTCCGGGTGGAACTGGCAAGCTTCAAAGTAGGGGTGGTCCTTGAGTTCCACCATTTCCACGAGCTTTCCGTCGGGCGACGTGCCTGCGATTTTCAGGCCAGCCTTCTCGAGTTCCTTGCGGAATTCGCTACCGTAGTTGAATTCGTAGCGGTGACGGTGACGTTCGCTGATCTTTTCACTTTTGTAGAGCTTGGCCGCGTTGGAGTCCTTCGCGAGCTTGCACGGGTAAGCGCCGAGGCGCATGGTGCCGCCCTTTTCGGTGACGTTCTTCTGTTCGTCCATCAGGTCGATGACCGGGTGCGTCGTGTTCGCGTCGAATTCGGTGGAGTTCGCATCCTTCCAGCCGAGTACGTCGCGTGCAAATTCAATCACGCAGCACTGCATGCCGAGGCAGATGCCGAGCAGCGGAACCTTGTGTTCGCGGGCGTAGCGAATGGCGGCGCACTTGCCGTTCACGCCACGGCTTCCGAAACCGCCCGGAATCAGGATGCCGTCGGCCTTCTTAATCAGGCTCGGGTTCTTTTCGAGGTCTTCGGCTTCGATGCATTCCACCTTCACCTTAGCATTGTTCGCCATACCGGCGTGCTGCAAGGCTTCGTGAACGGACTTGTAGGCATCGCGGATGGCGATGTATTTGCCGACGAGCGCGATGGTGCATTCGAACTTGGGTTGCGTGGCCTTCTTGACGAGGGAGTCCCATTCCGAGTGGATGATGGGGTGGACGCTCAAGTGGAGCTGTTCCAGAACGCGGAGGTCAAGTTCCTGCTTGCAGAGTT
>JAEEGH010027042.1_pt1 | contig 11379 bp, 11 predicted proteins | sample 9134181 | NCBI WGS metagenome assembly JAEEGH01 (sample SAMN16246544, study PRJNA631951) | gut metagenome | biome: gut microbiome; feature: rumen; material: DP-attached | host: Bos | place: Iran: Karaj | collected 2018-10 | reverse complement strand
AATTACTAGTGTATTCAAAATCGAATGACTTTCAGAAACTGAAAGGATGATAATCATATAACTCAGCAGGAATTCCGAAGCAGATTTTGATGTAGTAATTCTTATTAAACCTTCCATGAAGGTTGTAATACAGATATAAATTAAAAAACAAACAATCGGAAATATTTCAACAATTTTAAGAGGAACCAGAATCATCTGAGTAACAATCCAGGACAAAACTACAGAAATCATTACAGAAATGATAATTTTTATGGCATAGTTAGCAGATTTTTGATTCATAAAGTTTAATTCTGCAATCTGATTAATTCCTAACCCATAAAAAAGAATGGCAGAAGCAAAAAAAGTGTAATACAAGAATGTGTTCAAATAAATCATAAACTCACCTCTGCCTTGTGATAAATATCAATTTTATTTCTTACAAAAATATAAACAGAAAGAAGAATTGCCGAAAGAATAAGAGAACCAGGGATTGAGGCCAGCATTGAAAAAACGCCAAGTTTATTTGAATCGATTATTACTTTTTCAAAAATCTGATGGTTTTTACCAAAGAATGTAAAGGTTCCAAAACCGACTAAATCTCTGAACAGGAAATACAAAAGCGCAAAAAGTGAATAAGTCAATGAGTGAATCATATTTCTTCGTAAACGTTCCGTAATTTTTTTCTCTGTATCAGAAAAAATATAGCCTACCATAAATAAAGAAATCGGAATCAGAAATATTATAAAACCTAAAGTCAAAATTATTTCAGGTTGGAATATTATAAAAATCTGCCTGAACAAAATCGTTATCGATAAGAGAAATAAAAGTACACAAACTGTCATCATCTTTTCCAGTTTAATTTTTTTAATCAGAGAAACAGAAGCAGTTCCAACAAGCATAAGCAGATTCAATTCAAGAACAAGGACAATTCCATACACAAAACGCCCCGGTGAAGGTACAAGAATTGCAAGAGTTGTGGCTAAAAATACATAAATTGATCTTCTTTTCATTTTCCACTTCCTTCTTTCTTTAAATCATACTGACGGCCAAGAATATAAGGGATTTTTTTCCCCCAGTATCCAATTCGTCTGTCATAGGAATTACTTCTTAGTATTTTTTCAATTCTTCCGTGAAGTGTTGAGAAACCAACAAAAGTAACGTTATTTTCTGCATCGCACAGATAAACTGCTGCAACCGGACCATAAAAAGTTTCAACACGAATGATTACAGCATCATAAATATCCCCGGTCTTACGACTGCGAGCTTCATAACAGGCAGCGCTCATTGAATGTGGATTATTAATTCTTTTATTTGAAAGAACAGTCCACTGATTAGACTCATAATCATCAAGTACCTTTTCAACTGAAGTTTTTAAATGATTTTCCCAAGATTTTCTTGACAGAAAAACTGAATAAATAAGTATTCCCATAATTACAACAATTATTCCAAGGAAAATACTATAATCTTTAAAAAACTCTTTATAAGAAAAATTTTCAATCATAATCTTATGCCCTCGCTACAGAACAGACCGCCTCATAATGACATTCTTCTATAGTTCTAATGATTAAATTAAGAATATTCGAAATCAAAACCGTATAAACCATGCCTATTGGTGAAGTTCCGCAGCCTACGATAAAGAATGCAAAAACTCCTGATAAAAAGGCATATATAAACTTTCCAACGATACTAGTTGGATGAGTTCCATACCAGTTGAAAATAAATACCGTTACAAATAATGTTCCGCTCGTACACATTGCAAGAATAACATCTCCAGTATTGAAAGCACCGCCAGCAAACATAGGGAAAAGCAGTCTGACAAGAAGAAGATATGTACCTATAAAAACGGAAGGTATAAATGTAGAAAAACTGTCATCAGAACAGAACAATACTGTTGAAAAAATCGTAATAAGATTAAAGCGGAAAGCTGGAATAACAGAATGACTATCGCAAAGCAAAGAAATATAACCTTCTGGTAAAGTTACTTTCAGCCAGGAGAAAATTGTATTGTTCAAGAAGTTAGTAATAACCGAATCAAAAGAATAAACAGGGAATACTCCGCTTTGAATCAAATATGAAGATGGATTTTTAAGAGCCATCAAATCTCTTGTAATTATAAAGGGAGGGAAAAATCGACTTCCAATAAACCAGGCAGAAACGACTGTCACAGATATAAGATTTACCCAGGTAGTAACACAATTTACAAACAGGTATTTTGAAATAAGAACAATAAAAAATGAGAGGAAAAAAGCTGTTGCAATCGGATAAGATTCCGGTAGAAGCATACCAATCAACATTCCCTGAATTATAGAAAAATAAACGGTATACCACTGTTTGTGAACAAAAATATAATGCAATACAAAACCAAGAACAGCTCCAGAAGTAGTTGCAAGAATTACATATAAAGCAGAAAAACTTTTAGTAATTCCAAGCATTATAATTTGAATGATAAGCACTACAAGCATTCTTATACACTTAGAAGATACAGACGGAGTGCTGAAAACATAAGGATTTACGTTTACGAGATTATTTTTTATTTCACTGGAGTTTATTTTATTTTTCATCTTCATTTTCCATTATTTTATTTTTTAATACTCCTATTGTCTGACTCAAAGGAAGTCTTGAAGGACAAACAGTATTACACAAATTACAACCCGAACATCTTACTGCAGAATTAATCTGCACTTGTGAAAGCTTAAGATTATTCACCGCATATTTATATAGTAAATCAGGAGCCAAACCAACAGAACATACATTAACGCAGTTTCCGCAGTCAATACAATTATAAATATGATAGTCTGTCTTATGAATCTTTGAAATAAACTCTATGGATTTGACTTCTTTTGTAACAGGAACTTCCAGAGAGTTAACTGCATTACCGCAGATTCTTCCGTTAATAACTATTAGCGACGGCTGATGAACAAAGCCACCAAGCTGTTCGATTATATCTTTGATTAAAAAACCAGTTTTAATCTTTAAGAAAGAGGAAACAGGTATACAGTTTCCGGAAAAATGTACGTAATTTGAAATCACAGGTTGATTGCAGACAATTGAATTATAAACAGCGTACATTGTATAAGAATCTACAAACAAATCCTCCATGTAAAGAGGAAGCTGCTGTTGTTTTCGGTAAGTTTTTTTGAAAGCAGTTATGATTTTATGCTTAAAGCCCGCAGGATATTTTGAAATATTCATCTTTAGGAAAATAATATTAATTTTATCCTGCTCAATTTTGCTTTCATCAAAAGCAGCTTTTTCATCCATTACAAAAACAATTCTTTTTGCATTAAGAGCCGAAGCCGTAATTTTTGCGCCTTCTAAAATCTGATTAAAATAAAACTTTGAAAGGAGGGAATCTGCCAGACGGAAACAGTCATCATCAAAAAGTCTTACAACAAGACTGCAATCCTTATTTTTCAAGGAACTTATCTGAGCTGAAAGAGAAATAGGTTTTCCTGTAATAAAGGTATTTAAAAGACCGTCACAAGCAAACTTATTTATCAGCTCAGAAGAAGAAAGATAATGCCAGTCTTTGTGACTATCAGGTTTTCCGGTATAAATAAAACTTCCGGCAAGTTGGATTCTTACAGCTTTTTCATAACGACCATTCGGACATAATACAGAAACAAAATCAATTACTTTACCAGGAACTGGAGAATGAATTTTTGCTGATCCAACGCTATTTTCTGATTCAGCAATAACATCACCTTCTTTTACAATATCGCCCGGAAAAACAAGACTCTTACACAAACACTTTTTTTCCTGAGTTAATGGAATTACGACCATTCTTGGCAAAAAGGCATTTTCGGAATATTTATATTTTTTGACTTCTGATACAAGAGACTGAGAAGATGTCATTTTTTACCACCCTTTTTTATAATAACTGAAAAATAAATAAAAAGTAATACACTAAAGGAAATAAACATCATAATTATACTGAACAAACTGACTTTATACGAGCTTGTCTGGACATAAGCATATTTTGCATTTTTATTCTGCGATTTTAACACCTTTTCTATTGAATCAAAATCCAGGCTGTCAATGTCATTATATACAGACTGCCTGAAGTTATCATCATAAGAAAGAATCTTATCGTTTTCTGTTATTTTATTGTTTTCATTTGTAAACGAAGGATAAACCACATAAGAATCATCTGAATAGTTTTTATTCAGTGATTTGAAGGGTCTGGATGCAATATTCCAGTTCCATTTATAATAATCTTCCAGAGATGGAAGTTTTTCTTCACTTGAATTACTCAAACCAGGAAGCCGGATTTTTTGAGAAAAACCAGGAGTTATATTTGTAAAGGATAAGGCAAAATATACGATGGTTACAGCGGTAATTCCCAGAGAAAGAGGAAGAATAATTTTTCCGTTTCCGCCGAATCCAGAAATCATTTTTGCTGGCTTTATATAAACCGGAACAAAGTTCATTTTTGATTCACGTCTGCTTTTTAATAAATCATACATAAAAAGCATTGAAAGAGTTCCTGCATTTGCAATCAGATAAAAAAGTCCGCTTCTTATTGAACTTGAAAAGGCCGAAAGAAGAGAAACAAAAAGCAAAAGGATAATTGCAATTGTTTTTATCAGCTGTTTTTTTGCATTTTTTCTTCCCCAGATATTTGAAATTATAAACAGTGAGGTCTGAATCAAAATTACAGAAGTACAAGCAGCATAAAAAGGATTACAAAAAATAAAAATCACAGGAAAAATGTTTAAACAGAAGAAGAGCAGCTTATTTTTTGCAAAAATAAAAAGAATTACAAAATAAACCATTATCAAAAGAGGAAGAATCCAGGGATAGGAAAAATTAACATCGATTCCAGTTTTGATATTATTTTTTTCAAGAAAATGAATGCAGTCATTAAGATTTTTTTTATATTCTGATGGGATATAAAATAATTTATAATTTCCAGTTGAATCATAAAAAAAGTTTTCGCGGCTGAACAGATAATCTTCTGTATTTGAGTTTGTATTTAATTTTAGAATCGTAACTTCAGGAGAAAAAGGTGAAAGCAGCACAGGTACGCGCTGATTTTTTAGACAGATAAAATCATTTATTTGTGCTGCTTCAAGGGCATTTATTATAAGATCATCGCCAGTGCTTACAGAAACATAAAGGACAGTATAATTATCCCATAATTTTTTTGAAGGCACAGTTCTGAACACTAATAAAAGAACAAATGCAGCTATGACGCAGACAAAAGGTATATATTTTTTTACTAATTCCATTTAATCATTTAAGCAAAGAAAAAGATAATCCAATCAGAAAGCCCAGCACACAGCCCATCACAACCTGAAGTGGCGTATGGCCGTTAATTTCTTTTAAAGAATTATACTCGTCTAATAAACCTTTTTCTTTTAACTCTTTTCCAATTTTATTTATTTTTTGCGCCTGCATTCCGGCAGAACGCCTAACTCCCACAGCATCACGGATTGTAACAAAAAAGAATACAAGAGACATAAAAAAAATGTCAGAATTAAATCCGCTTCTAAATCCAATTGTAGTGCACATAGCCGCTACCAAGGCTGAATGACTTGACGGCATTCCACCAGTACGCCAGATAAGATTTTCCATCAATTCACCGATTGAATGAATACGACCGTAAATTATATTTATTATTGTTTTTAAAAACTGAGCACTGAGCCAGCTGAAAAGACATGATAAAAAAATAGGATTTGTAAAAAATAGTTTTAACTGTTCTTTAAAAGCCGGCATCTTTATTTCCTTTTAATATTGTATTATTTTACCATGTGATAACAAAATTTACTAGTATTATTATAATTTTCTAAATATAATCGACCTATGATTTATAAAGATTTTTATGCAGGAAAAAATGATGACAATCGTCGCCTTGATAAAGTACTAAGAATTTTTATAAAAGATATTCCACTCAGTTCAATTTACAAATTCATTCGGAAAGGTCTTATAAAAGTAAACGATAAAAAAACTACACAGGAATATCGCGTAAATGACGGTGATAAAATCTCGATTGCTGAATTCATTATTTCATCACATCAGGAGAAAGCCCAAAATAATAGCGATAACAAAAAAAGTACCGACAATTTTGAAACTCTGGACACAAGAACAAACAAAAGCACAAATACAGAATTACCGCCAATTGTCTTTGAAAACGAACACATAATCCTTTTTAACAAGCCTGTAAATCTTTCTGTCCACGGAAGCAATACAAAAAAAATGTCACTTGAACAGCTGTACAAAAATCATTATTTTCAGAGTCCACATTCAAATGATTCTCTTTCTTTTTCCCCTGGTCCACTGCACCGAATTGATAGAATGACTTCAGGACTGATTGCCTTTTCAAAAAGCATAGACGGTGCAAGGTGGTTTTCACAGGCAGTAAAAAATCATCAGATTCAAAAAAAATACCTTGCTATTCTTTCCAGAAAGCTTTCAGAAAAATGTGAATGGATTGATTATATCGACGCCCAAACAGACTCAAAAGCTAAAGTGACCAAAACGACAAAAAACAATGGCTTTCATACGGTAAAAATATCTTCATCCCCAGATAATCTGGATAATTCAAACTTTAAGGAAGCAGTATCAATTGTAACCCCTGTCGCTTTTGGAAAATACAAAAATCAGGACATAACTCTTGCCGAAATCCAGATAAAAACTGGAAGACATCATCAGATTCGCTCACAATGTGCCCTTCATTCTTTTCCTCTGCTTTTTGATACCGCCTATACAAAGTCACTTTACCAAAAGGAGCATTTTTTTCTTCATGCCAGAACACTTTTAATTCCAGCTGATAATCCAATTGCTTTACCACAAAAGATTGAAGCTCCCCTTCCCGAGGAATTTATTCAATTTCTTTCAAAAACTTGTGATATAAAATCTTTTGATATATAATATAACAAATGATTAATCCGGTTGATTTATTAAAACAAAGATTCTCACCAACAACCGTCTATGCCCTTGTCGGAGAAAGCGGAACAGGAAAAAGTTTTCGTTCTAATCTTTTATGCGAAGAATACGGCATTAATGCAATCATTGACGATGGACTTCTTATTCAGGATGAAAAAATCCTTGCCGGACGTTCAGCAAAAAGAGAAAAAACTTACATGGGAGCTGTCAGAGTTGCTCTTTTTGATGACAAAGAACACCGAGATTCCGTTGCAAAAATATTAAAAAAATCTCACATCAAGAAAATCCTTATTCTGGGTACTTCAGAAAAAATGGTTACAAAAATTGCAATGCGACTCCAACTTCCTCAGCCTTCAAAAATTATCCACATTGAAGAAATTGCAACAAAAGAAGAAATTGAAAAAGCTGTAAAATCAAGACAGATTGAAGGAAAACATGTTATTCCCGTTCCATCAATCGAAGTAAAAAAATCTTATCCTCAGATTTTTTCTAATTCAATCCATGACTTTTTTAATAAGCGCAAACTTTTTTCTAAAGGTTCCGGAAAAAACGGTGGAAAACTAATCGAAAAATCAATTGTAAAACCAGAGTTTTCAAAAAAAGGCCGCGTTGAAATTTCAGAAGCAGCCCTTACACAAATGGTCATGCATTGTGTTGATGAATGTGCCCCGGACGTAAAAATTAAAAAAATCTCAATTAAAACAGATATCCGTGGCTATCGACTGATTGTAACAATCGACGTACCATTTGGTACACAATTAACTGGAAAAGTTCATAAAATGCAGCAATACATCATCGACAAGATTGAAACCTTTACAGGAATTCTGATTGAAGAAGTAAGCATTGTTATTGATAAAATTACCAAAGATCCGGCCGGACCACTTGATGCCGAAAAAGAAAAGGCAAAAAACAAAATGGACGAGTTGAAACACACCCTCGCCCATTCTCATATCGATAAGTAATTTTATTATTTCTTTGCAGGTGCTTTTGCCTGATTTTTATTCTGAAGCTTTATATTAACTCCAAGCGTATTTAATGCAGACTTAATTGCATATTCCAGTTCCCGTCTTTGAGGATTCATAGGAAGGACAAAATTACGACATTCTGTCCAGGTTTTTGCATAAAGCTCAGAAGAAGAATATTTTTCGGAAGTTTCCTTTTCCCAGTCAGTCAAAGTTGAAATAAAATCAAACACAAGGAAATAAAGTTTCTTTCCCAGGCGGGCATCTGGCTCCTTTTTTACAAGAGCATCAAGATTCTGGAGATTTTCCATATAGCGCTCTTCAAGCTCAGAATTATCAAAAATCATTGCCGCAGCAGAGGGCTGAAGATTCATAAACAAATCAGTATCAATTGCCTCACTGATAATATCATAAGAATGTCCGCTGTTTATAATTTTCAAAAGCTCTTCTGTAATGCGGGATGGAGAAATCTGACTTAATAAACTCGCACTCTGCCTGATTTTATGTCTTAAAGAAAAGGACATACGTGCATGGGTAGTAGCCGAATACTTTATTGCTCTGAGCATTCGCACCGGGTCTTCTACAAAAATCGAATCAAGGGAAATTACCGGTCTAAGGATATGCTTTCTTATATCCCTCATACCGCCCACGTAATCAATTACCTGCTCCTGAACAGGATCATAATAAAGAGCATTCAAGGTAAAATCGCGGCGCATAACGTCCTGTTCAATTGTACCAAAATCATTACCGACAGAACCTTCTGCATTTGAACGGAAGGTGCTGACCTCAAATATTTTAGTACCAAAAACAACATGAACCAGTCTAAAACGTCTGCCTATTATTCTTGAGTTTCTGAAAATCTTTTTAATTTTTGAAGGAGTGGCATCTGTAACAATATCAAAATCTTTTGGCGTATTTCCAACAATTAAATCCCTTACAGCACCGCCGACTATATAAGCAGTAAAGCCCATATCACGTAAACGGTTTATAATCTGCAGTGCATCAGGGTCAATTTTTGAAGTCGGAATTAAATGCTCTTCCTTGGTATAAACGACGGCTTTTTTTACAAGCTCGCCCTTATCATTCGTTCCATATCGATATAACACAATGCTTGAATATTATTCTTATTTTCGACTGATAGTCAAGGTGTCGCTTTTTTTAGTGTCACATTTTCAAACTGTTATTTTTTCAATACAGATTCCAGCCAGTTAAGAACGTCTTTTTCAACAGTTTCCTTGTCTACTTCATTTAAAATCTCGTGTCTGTCTTGCGGATAAGATTTTAATGTAACCTTCTGCATTTTATTCTTCAAATAGATATTATAGAGTTTTTCTACAGTCTTTCCATAATCACCTACAGGATCTTCTTCACCATAAATAAAATAAACAGGCAGATCTTTTGGAATAGCCTTCATATTAGCAGCTTTATGAATCTGACTAAGACCGCTCATCATATCATAGTAAAAAGAAGTTCTCAGAGGAATATTACACCATTTGTCAGAGAAGAATAATTCAACATTAAGTTCATTTCTGGAAAGCCAGTCATGATCTGTTTTATTTCCAGGGATTCTGTTGTTATAATTCCCAAAAGCAAGTTTATCAAGGAAAGGAACAAAACTATCTCCACCACGGATTGCCTTAATCAAAGTTACAGCAAGTTTTCCGGCAGAAATCAAAAGTTTTCTAGGACCGGCAGTACCACAAAGAACACAACCTGCAAGATTATTTCCGTATTTTTCGATATAAGCCTGAGAAACAAAAGAACCAAAAGAATGTCCAAAAAGAATTACAGGTTTACCTTCGTATTCCTTTTTTACGGCTGAAATCACTTCATTTAAATCATCAACTACCCGATTAAAGCCGTCTTTATCAGTAAACTTGCCGAACTTACCGGTTCCTGCTGCTTCTGCAATTTCCGCAGTTTTTCCATGGCCACGCATATCATAAGCATTAAGAACATAACCATTTTCGGCAAGAACAGAACCAAAACGGTCATAACGCAAAGAATGTTCAGCCAGTCCATGATGAAGCTGAATTACTCCCTTTATTTCTTCTTCAGGTTCCGGAGCCCATCTATTTACCCAAACTTCGGTTCCATCACTAATTTTAAAAGCAAAACTCTTTAACTGCATATTCATCCTCCTGCTTCATGTTTAATTTTTTGAGTTTATCTGATAATATTCTGGTTATGGATACAGTAACAGTTACTACAGAAAAAACAGTTTTCGGCGGATTATCAATAGCAAAAATTGATTCCAAAACGGTTTTCATACCATATTCAATGCCTGGTGAAACATTATCAGTTAAAATAGTACAACACAAAAATGATTATGACAACGCAGAAATTGTAAAAATTATAAAAGCCTCTCCAAACCGAGTCCAAGCTCCCTGTAAATATTATGGACAATGCGGCGGCTGTAATATGATGCACATCTCTCCTGAGTACCAGCGGGAATTAAGAAAACAAATGCTTGCTGATATTTTTGCAGACAATAAAATAAAACTTAAAGTTCCAATTCAGACGATTTACGGTCCAGATACAAACTACAGGGCAAGATTTCAGTTTACAGATGGCGGGCTTTCTAAAAAAAGCGATAATACCATAATCAATATTGACGAATGTCTTTGTGCAGAAAAAGTCATAAATGATTATCTTGCAAAAACACCGTCTGAACAAAGGTCACAGGGAAGAATCCATGTTTTTGGAAGCGATAAAATGCAGCCGCTGAATAACGTTACAGACAGCAAAACAGACAGCCAATCAGACGGAAAAATCAAAATTGCAATTCCACAAACAACACAATCCACACAAAATAAGTTTACACAAAATCGCTCTGATAAGGCCCTTTCTAAAGGCGGAAAAAAACTCAAAGTAAAGGAAAATCATTATTTTAAAGGAACCATAATAAACGATGAGACGGTAGCAGCCGTAAAAATATTAGATAAAACCCTGCATTTTGACGTACGGGGCTTTTTCCAGTCAAATCTTTTTGTATTCGAAAAAGTAATCCAGAAAATTATGGAGCTTTTACCAGGCGGACATAATATAATCGATATCTATGCAGGCTGCGGTTCAATTTCAACCTTTCTTACAGATAAATACGAAAACGTAACCTTAGTTGAACACAACAGAGATGCTCTGGTTTTTGCAGAACAAAACCTTGCAGGCAAAAAACACGTAAGCTACGGACTAAGCGGTGAAAACTGGGTAAAAACCTGTTCTTCCTATTGCCCGCCCTTTGATGCCTGCGTAATTGACCCGCCGCGTTCAGGAATGGAAAAAGCAGTTTGTGACTATTTATGCAAAAGTAAAATCCCGGTAATTCTTTCAATGTCCTGCGATCCAGCTACCCATGCACGCGACGCTGCCAGACTCATTCAAGCCGGCTATACCCTCGAAAAACTATATTTACTGGATTTTTACCCAAATACCAGTCACATTGAAAGCCTTGCGTTGTTTATTCTTTAAAAATTATTTATGCTTGAGAGAGACTATAAAGAGATAAAAATGTTCGGGAAGTAAAATATAGGAAGTTTACACGAGAATGATA
>JAEEGH010027040.1_pt1 | contig 11379 bp, 9 predicted proteins | sample 9134181 | NCBI WGS metagenome assembly JAEEGH01 (sample SAMN16246544, study PRJNA631951) | gut metagenome | biome: gut microbiome; feature: rumen; material: DP-attached | host: Bos | place: Iran: Karaj | collected 2018-10 | reverse complement strand
GGCGACGATGGAAGCCATCTCATCACGTTCCAGCCAAGTGGCGGCCAGTCGTCATCCAATTGGTTCGCGGACAGCGACTTGCTGGACATCCAGATGATCCAGTCCGGCCACAGCCACGGCCCGCAGGCGCTGAAATTCCTGCGCCACGACTGGTCGCTGACGCCGCCGCGTCCATTCATCAACGGCGAGCCCGCCTACGAGGCGCATCCCAACAACTTCAAAGGCGGCTATGAAGGCTGGCTGGACGAATCGGACGTCCGCCGCGACCTCTATTACACAATCTGTTCGGGCGCGGCGGGCTACACCTACGGCGCGCATCCCATCTGGCAGTTCTGCAATCCAACGCTGAATCCGCCCATCAATCAACCGCGCCTCACGTGGTTTGAAGCATTGGAACTCCTTGGCGCCAAACAACTTGCCATCGCGAAAAAGCTACTAGAAGAATTGCCGACAACGCTACGTGAACCCGCAGACAACTTCTTGAACACGCAGGAAAAACCAATCCTTCCCGCCGTTGCCTGCCGTGACGCAGCAGGCCAGTGGGCTCTCATATATCTTCCTGAATCGCAGACGGTTGACATCAATCTCGCCATTCTCGCAAATTGTCCCGCAGAAGCTGTGTTCATCAATCCACGAACAGGGCAAATCACTTCCACGGAACAACTTACGACAAACGAGACCACCCATCGCTTTATCCCTCCCGCCAGTTTCGACAACACCAGCGACAGCCTACTTCTTCTGAAAACCGCCCGCTAATAGCTACCATATAGATGCGCAAGCTCCGTCTTGCGTAAAAATAAAAATCAACGCCCTGTGATTTTTCGCAGTAGCCAAGCGATGCGGCCCAAACGCTTAGCGCCATGGCGTGACGCGATTTCCAGCGTCTCGTTGCGAGCTTGTTCACGGTTGCTGTTCGCCAAGCCGCCAAGCTCCATATTCACTTGCGGATCTTTCACATACGCCAATGTCAGACCAGCCTTGTGGAAACGCCAGATCCAGTCATAATCGGCGGAAATCCTGTAATTTACATTGTATTTTCCAATAAAATCGTATGTCTTCCGCCGCACGAAAAGGCCAGGATGCGGCACAGGCATCATGAACGGCAGAAAAACGCACAAGCATTTCGGGTAGAAGACTTTCACCTCCCCCCCATATTCATTGACAAACCGTGTCGGACAGGAAGCAGCACCGCATTTTGGATGCCTTACCAAAGCCTGCTCGACATTTTCCAACGCCGTCGGCTCATACCAATCATCGCTGTTCAACAGACCGATGACATCGCCTGTCACTTCGGAAATCCCTTGGTTCCAAGCATCTGGGATTCCTGCCGCGTCGTCATGGCGAACTTGTTGCAAAATCCGCACCGCCATGCCCGAATGTTCCGCCTTCGCCTTGAAATCCTCTAGAATTTCCAACGTCTGGTCCGTCGAACCGCCATCGACAAATATATATTCATCAGGCCGCCGCGACTGTTCCATGACGGTTCTCAGAGTCCGCGACAACGTACGTCCAGAATTCCAACATATGGTTATGAGGCTGATTTTCATAATGTTGCGTTTTCCGACACGCCCAATTTCACAGCCCCCCGCAAGGCCAGTTGACGAATCAGCAGCGTCTGTCGACGTTCAATCTGCCGGAATTTCGCTAAAATGCACATGCCGCTGAAATACACGAACAGAATCAGCAGATACAGCAGGAAGTCCGTACCGCGGCCGATGCCAATGAGATTTGCAAGCCGAGTCGTCAGATCCGGCCAAATAACGAACACGACGCCCATTACGAACTGCAGAATGAAAAACAGCCGTCCGAACAGCTTGTTTCGCAACACCAACCAGGCCAGCAGTCCCACGACCGCCAGCCCGACAATCAGAATTACTTGAATCCAACTCATCGTATCCCTCTGCTTTACATAATCTTATTTAGAATCAAATCAATGAGAATATTCAGCGAATTGGTCCATTTCTGGCCTTTCGCCTGCGAATATTCCGTATAACGGATCGTGACGGGAACTTCCTTCACCGACAGTTTCGCCGCGCGTATCTGGCTCATGATCTCCGTGGCGTGCGCCATGCGATTCTCCGTCAAATCAATTGCTTCCAACGCCTTGCGGTTCAAAGCGCGGAAACCGTTGTGGGCATCCGTCAGCCACATGCCCGTGAAAATGCCGTTCACGACACGTGCGCAACGCAACACAAGCCGTTTTCCTTTCGGGACATGCGCCAAATCAGATTCTCGTAGGAAACGTGAGCCGACGACTACATCCGCGCCATCCTCCAACGCCGCCAAAAACTGCGGGATGTCGTTTTTGTCATGCTGTCCATCCGCATCGAAATGGACCACTGCTTCCGCGCCTTGCAATTTGGCGTAGTCCATGCCGGTCTGCAAAGCCGCTCCCTGCCCTAAGTTAATGGGATGACGCAAGTAATGAATCGGCAGATCCGCCAGCAGCCCGCGTGGGTCTTCACGCGAACCGTCGTCAACGACGACGATTTCATATCCACACGACAACAGCGACTCGACGGTCCTGCGCAGCGTCTTGCCTTCATTGTAGCTTGGTATGACTACATATACGTTTTTCATCGGCGTGCTCTGAACGATGATAGAAATATTTTTGATTTTTTTTATAAAATAGATTAGAAAATCCTATTCGCCAATTATATTAGTGAATAAAGACAACGAAAAAAATCAAAAGCAAATCCATCCGTTATCGTTCCCCACATAACAAAAAAGGAGACATGACCATGCGTAAATTCTTCGCCCTGTTGATCGTTGGAGCCTTGGCTCTCCCCGCCGTCGGCTGCCATCATCACCATCATCACCATCACAGCAAAAGCAATCCGCCCATTGTCACCCGTCCCAGACCTCAATACGCCCCTGCTCGTCCCGTGCCAGGCCGTCCCGTACCACAGCCGAACAAGCCTATGCCACGTCCGGTCATCGTTCCGCCGCCGCCGCCGCAGCCGCATCGTTGATAAACTAGCCTGATAAACACAAAGGCGCCGCCCTCCAGACGGCGCCTTTGTTGTCCCTAAAGCCGTATTTTCCGTATCACAAGAACATGAAAAAAGCCTCCAGGCCTTGAAAAATAGACGTTTGATTTTTCTCACAATAATACTATATTTTATAATATAAAATTATGTTCGGCCTTATGGTGACCGATTCAAATATTCTTTCCTAATCAATAAAGCGAACCGACCATGAATTTCAAACGTCTTTTCATCAGCATTCCCTTGGTTTTGCTGACCGGCTGCGCGACCGTGCGTGAAGCCAGAAAAGTTCAACAGGGGGACGACCGCCCCATCGGTGAACGTACACCGACCGCCGCCGAACTCGGTCTGACAGCGGACAAAGCCGCCAGCCTCACGGATTTGGAACAGATCGCCCTGCAGGCCAATCCATCCATCCGCAAAGCCGTCAACGGTGTAAATATGGCCTATCTCGCCGTCAAAATCCAAAAAGCGGATTTCCTGCCGATGATCTCCGCAAGCGCGGGCCATTCCCGTACGACGCGCAACACCAACAAGCATAATTATGACTACGACACCGTCGGCACATACAATGGTGCGCTCAATCTCGACTTGCTAATCTATGATTTCGGCAAGACAAGCGCCGCCGTGAAGCAGTCACTGGAAGAATACAAGGAAGCCGTCCAAAACCTCCGCAGTGTGGAAAACAGCATCATCTATGCCGTGCGCACCGCCTATTTTGCCCTGCTCCGCGCCGTCGAATTGGACAAAGTCGCAAAAGAAACTGTCGCGCAATATAAGGAGCATTTAGATCACGTCCAAATCAAGAACGACGTCGGTTCCGGTACGCCGTTCGATTTGACGAAAGCGAAAGTTGACTACAACAACGCAGTGCTGAACGCCAACAGCACAGCCAACAACGTGTCCATCTGCTGGACGAATCTCGTCAGCGCCATCGGCCTTGCAGAAAGCACATCGTTCTCTATTTCCACTGTCAAGTTACATGAATACGAGCTTGATCTTGAGAAACTTATGAATCTGGCACGTTTGTCCGAACCAGGTCTCGCGGCTCTCCTCACGGCAGAAAAAGCCGCCAGTCTTAACGTCGAAAGAGCCATCAAAGACCTCTATCCGTCACTGAATTTGAATCTTGGAGCCGTCCTTTCCGGCCATGATCCGACTCTTCCAATGCTTTGGAACGCCACTGGCGCCGCTTCCCTTTCAGGAACGCTGTTCACGGGCGGTAAAAAGGAAAATGCCATCAAATTGGCGGTTTTGCAACTCAAGAACGCACGCGCCTCCATTGTCGCCTACGAACAGGAGCTCTACAAAAAGCTCAGCACGGCGACATTGAACGCAGAACTCGCCCAAAAGCAGTTGCAAGTCGCACAATTGACGGAAAGCCAGGCACAGGAATATTTCGATATCGTCAGTGAACAATACAACGTCGGCAAAGCTTCCTCCTTGGAACGGACGGATGCGCAGGTATCCCTCTCGGACGCAAAGGCCAAGACGGTGTCTGCCATCTACGACTACCAAGACGCCCTGGCCCTAATCGCCAATCTGATTGGCGATTTCCCCGCAACAGAGCGTGAGGATATCCAAAAGCCTAAATTCGACTAATCCCACCGCCACGAAACGCCCCTCAGCCGAGGGGCGTTTTCCATTTATACCCAAAATCCAACCGTCACGGCAATATTCCAGCCGCAGTGGCGTTTATACCATATATTCGGATTGATTCCAGCACGTTATCTGAAAAGGCCGTCTATGAAAAAAATCCTGTTCATTGCCATTGTTGTTATCGTTGTGTTGTTTGCGCTCTGTTGGCGCGGTTGCCGCCATAAAGCCGCCAAGCAGCAAATATTCTATCGGACGGCCCTGATCGGTCGTTCCACCATCACGCAGGACGTCTCCGCGTCCGGAACCGTCCAACCGATTCAGGAGGTCGAAGTCGGCACGCAAGTCACAGGCTCCATTCTCGAACTGAAGGTCGATTACAATTCTGTCGTGAAGGAAGGCGACGTTATTGCCAAAATCGATCCCGCCACATATCAAGCAACTTACGACGCCACAACCGCGCAGGTGAACTCCGCGAAAGCCGCTGTCGAATCCGCCAAAGCGCAGTTGATGACGGCGCAGGCCAATCTCAATATCAGCGAAACCAAACTGAAATTCTCCCGCCGCGAACTTGAACGCATCATCAAACTCCATGAAAAGAAAATGGTTTCAGACGCGGAATATGATAACCAAGCTTCTGAATGCGAACAGATTGAAGCCCAGATTGAAAGCAACAAGGCAGCCATTGCCGCCGCCAAAGCCGCCATCGGCCAGGCGGAAGCATCCGTTATGCAACATGAAGCCTCACAACGGCAAGCACTTGCAAATTTGAACTACTGCACTATTACCTCCCCTGTGAACGGAATCGTGCTCAGCCGTGATGTTGATGAAGGCCAGACCGTCGTCTCCAACATGTCCGCTTCCACGTTGTTTACGATCGCGACGGATCTCTCCCGTATTCAAGTCGAAGCCTCCGTTCCTGAAGCGGATATCGGACAAGTCGCCAAAGGGCAAAAGGTCGTCTTTACCGTCGATGCCTACAAAAACAGTTTCATCGGTACGGTAAAGGACATTCGTCTGGATGCCAAGACCGAATCGAATGTCGTGACCTATCCTGTCATCGTCGAAGCAGACAACCCAGGCGAGAAACTCTTTCCGGGCATGACGGCCAACCTCTCCATCATCGTCGTGGAAAAATCGAACGTCCTGTCTGTTCCGGCCGCCGCCATCCGTTACAAGGGCCCTGCTACTACGGCGACCGCCGCCCAAAAGCCCATGCCCGCCCCTCCGAAAGACGGCAACGCTATGCCCGGCAACGGCTTACCGAACAAGCCCTTCCCGCCGACTTCCCGCCCCATGCAAGATTTCGTCAGTACCAAAACCATCTGGATTCTTGACGAATCGCAGAAGCCGCAACCTGTGGAAGTCCGCCTCGGCGCCACGGACGGCGTTAATCAGGAAATCATCGTTGACATTCCGCTGGAAGGCAAGAGCGTCATCACCAGTTCGCTTTCAGCCGCCGAAGCTCAGAAAAACGGCAACAAAACCAACAATCCGTTCGCGCCGAAGCCGCCGAAACGCGCACCGGCCGGACCACCTCCAAGATAGTCATTCGTACTTCTTCAAAACACAGCCCAATCGTCTTGATTCCACAATAACATTATGTCTCTCATAGAAATACAAGACATGTACAAGATCTACAGGATGGGCGACACGGTCGTCAATGCCTTGAACGGCGTCAGCCTGAAGATCGAAGAAGGCGATTTTGTCGCCATCATGGGGCAATCCGGCTCAGGAAAGAGCACGATGCTCAACATTCTCGGCTGTCTAGATTCTCCTACAAAAGGAACTTACAGACTAAACGGACGGCTCGTCAACGAAATGGACCGCAACGAACTCGCACTCTTCCGCAACCGAACCATCGGTTTCGTCTTCCAGAATTTCAATCTGCTACCGCGTACAAGCGCTTTGGAAAACGTTGAATTGCCATCGTTCTACGGCCATCACAAGATTTCGAGCTCGGAACGCCATCAGCGTGCGAAGGAACTACTTACGAAAGTTGGTCTTGGCGAACGGATGGACCACACGCCTGCCCAGTTGTCGGGCGGCCAGCAGCAACGCGTCGCCATCGCGCGGGCCCTCATGAACAAGCCGAGCGTCATCTTCGCCGACGAACCGACAGGCAATCTCGACACGAAAGCCTCCCATGAAATCATCGAATTCATCGCCGGCCTGAATACCGAAGGCATCACCATCGTCATGGTCACCCATGAAGACGACATCGCCAGTTACGCCAAACGCAAAATCGTTTTCCGCGACGGCAAAGTCGTCCAGTCCGATTAATCACCATACCTTATAATGCTATGAACATTCTCATGATTTTCAGAGTGGCGCTTCGCGCCATCTGGCGGAACAAGATCCGCTCCCTTCTGACGGCGCTCGGCATCATCGTCGGCATCGCCGCCGTCATCGCCGTCATCGCCATCGGACAAGGCGCCTCCACGGAAATGCAGCGATCCATCTCCAGCATGGGTAACAATCTTGTCATGATCTTTCCAGGCTCCATGAGAGCGGGCGGCATGCAAATGGGAGCGGGAGCCGTCACAACGCTTACACCGGAAGACGGCGAACAGATTCAACTACAACTGCAACATCTTGTCGCGGGCGTTACGCCCATGGTCAGAAGCGCCGCGCAAGTCATTTATCAAGAAAACAACTGGGCGACGACCATCAGCGGTTGCGGCTCCGCCTTTCCAATCGTACGCGGGTGGGATGTCGGTGATGGCGCGTTCTTTACAGACGCAGACGTGCGGGCCGGAAACCGCGTCGTCATTCTCGGCAAAACTGTCGCCGACAATCTTTTCGGCGAGACCGATCCAGTCGGTCAGACCATCCGCGTGAAGAACATGCCGTTCAAAGTTGTCGGCGTCATGCAGACGAAAGGGACGAATTCCATGGGACAGGATCAAGATGACATTCTCATCATGCCCTATTCCACTGTCAAACGTGTTCTGCAACGTTCTAAATTCAACAACGTCAACCAGTTGCTTGTCAGTCTCAATTCATTGGACGATTTGGAGACCGCCAAAGAGGAAATCACCGCCCTCCTCCGCCAGCGTCACAAGCTCGGCAATGACAAAGAAGATGATTTCACCGTTCGAGACATGACGGAAATTCTCGATTCCATCACATCCATCACACGGCTAATGACCATTTTGCTAACGTCCGTCGCATCCATTTCACTAATCGTCGGCGGCATCGGTATCATGAACATCATGCTCGTCTCCGTTACGGAACGCACGAAAGAAATCGGCCTGCGAATGGCCATCGGAGCGAGACCTATCGACATTCTCATGCAATTCCTGCTTGAATCAATCGTGTTGGCGCTCGTCGGTGGCCTCATTGGCATCATCGTAGGCGTGTCAGGAGCGTTGGCCGTTGGACACGTTCAGAAATGGCCGATTCTCATAACACAATCGTCCATCGCTATTTCTTTCACATTCTCCGCGCTTGTTGGCGTCGCTTTCGGTTTCTTCCCTGCCCTGCGCGCCTCACGGCTCAATCCAATCGACTGCCTCCGCTATGAATAACGGCCATCACCGTCATCGTCACGCCGTCTGCGCGGCGCATGATGGCCGACCGGCGGTTCTGCTTTGTCGAGCGCCTTTTTGAAATGGTATGTCAACGACTGCAGTTCACGTGGATAGCGGTCGAGCACTTCAAAAATTCCATCAACCGTCCGCATCTTCGGCGCGCCATGCAGGCGGACCAACGCCCCGCACTGCTCCATCATGTTGCTGACCCAGTTGAGCTCCTCTTCATGCTCCTGCGCAAATGCCAACGGCCAGTCCCATCCAGCGGGCAGTTTTTTCTTCCAATCCGCCTCATTGGTCATCGTCTTTGCTTTTGAAACAAGACGACGAACAACACTCGCAAGATTCTCGAAATCAGTCTTGTAGCGATAGATGTTCAGATTGTCCTGCGGCCGCATCGCGGATTTCGCAACGTATCCCCAACTGGCCCGCGCATGGTCGTAGGCCAGTTCCACCTCCACGTTCATCATCTCTCCGACCGTCAGCGGACGGGACGGAATGATACTCGCGGAGCAAAACACATGGTCTTTAAAATCCGGATGCTCAAAAAACACATATGTGTCTGCAACCGAACGGATTTTCATCTGCCATGTGACGCCTTCCAACTCCTTTGCGATTTGCTCACGACGTTCGTCGTTCTGCAACATTTTCCGACTGTAAACCATAAAACCAATCCTTATTCCGAAAGCAGAACCGCTTCCAGTTTTCCTTCTTTTCCGCGCATCAGCCGCGCCTTGCCGCTCTTCGCATCTGTATCGACGGCAAAGACATACGTCTCCCCATCATCAGCGAACACGGCCTTCATTTCGACAACGGCTCCATTACGCGTCAACGTCACATCCGCAGGCTTCAGATCATCGGCTGGCTGACCGATTTGGAACGCGCCGCCGAACAACGCCGACTTGCCGTTGATTCGTGACAGCACGAACGGCGGTTTCACCGTCGCCGGATTGCCCATGCCGATGGCCGTGCGAGTCTCGCCACCTTCCGGCAGTTGCTTCAACGACAACGCCAATTTCACTTTATCCTGCGTCCACACAAAGTCTTGAACAGGAGCCGCTTTCAACAGCTTCCACTCTTTTGCCCACTTGTATCCGTCGCCTTGCGGCTCATCGGTCGCCGCGCCTTCCTGCGCGGCGGCAAGCGTTCCACGCGCATGGAACGCATATTCATACTGATGCTCAGCAGCCGAATCCGCCCACAGCATGTCGAAGACATAATCGCCGATCATCGCAACAGCGCGATACGCTTTCACGCCTTTGTAGATCGGCCCCGCGTCGGCGACACACAGCGCCGCTTCCGGCATCGCGGCGAACGCCAAACAACTTCCCGTCGCGGCGGCTTGACTCTTGCCGTCAACGACCAGCGTGTTGTGGCTCACCGTCTGCCGATACCAGCCACCATGCGCAGGATTGCCATAGGCGATGCAACCAGGATCCTCTGCAATCAGTTGATTATGAGCATATAGCACATAATTCAGTTTGTCCGGATGGCCATGGCCGCCGCCATGTTCGCCGTAGTCCAACGCGATGAAATTCGACGGAATCAACGCAGCACTAAGCTTCGGCGACTGCGTCCGCAGGACGGCAACGCCCGCATCATGATAGTCTTCCGATTTGAACGTCGAACCGCTCGTCTGGATATCCGCGACACCGAACAGCGTGGCTTCCAACGAGTTGCGTTTACCCGACTTCACAATTTCACCATGGATGGGATCCCGCCAAGCAGTATATGCACCTTCATACCAGCCAGAAAAACTTGCGAAACTGAAGCCGACACGTGCTGAATCATGGAACGCGGGCAACTGATAGGTCGGCGTCAAGAATTTCAGCGGTGCATCGTACATCAGTTTGTAGCGTTTCGGCAATTCGATGATTTTCGTGTTCTGAATCGCCTCTTCCAGCGGCCGCATCGCGCTCATCGTGTAGAAATGGTAGCCCCATGCGCGTTCATACCATGGTCCATCATCTGTGACACCTTTCTCAACCTGCGCGAGGAAGCCCTTCGGACCGAAAATCGCGCCATACACCAAATCGCTCTTCCCCAACGTCAACCCGGCGAGGCCATAGGCGGAATTATGCCAGCAGCAGATGTTGTGGATGCCCCACTGATGCTTTTTAATATGGTATGCGCACGGCAACAGCATCTTCTCCGAAATGAACGCGATGTCTTCGGCAGACAACTGCTCCTTAACACAGTCGAAGCCCTGTATGAGCGGAATACTCCACGTGGATTCGTCCAATGTCTGCGGCGTCACATGGCCGCCACCGCCCGATGGTTTGCCATGGATGTCATGCAACGGATAGTTCAGATAGCGTTCCGCATAGCCCATGAGAATTTCACGCGCCTTCGCAGCATACCGTGCATCCTTCGTCAGTTGATAGACGAGGCCCAAATTACGCACGGCATAAGCAAGATTATGGTGATCGCGATCCAATACGACATCGTCGTACGGCCAGCCTGAATAGACTTTCTTGCAGACAGGGCAGACGTGCTTCGTCGGCCCTTCCGTCTTCAATGACACACCGCATTTTTCGCACGTGTACCAATGCCACCACTGGCCGCCGCGCGGCGGGAATTCAGGCGTCTTTTCCAGCCATTCATTGGCCGTCTTCAACATGCCTTCCCACCATTCCTTCGCCGCGTCCGTTTCGCGGATTCGACGCAACACTTCCGGAATCATCGCCTTTGTGATCAACAGGCAGGGCGATTCCAGCGGCGTCATGGGAACGTAGCCAACTACTTGCACACGACCAATTTCCGTTTCTGGATTCTCCGCATGGGAAACAACTGCGGCCATCCTGAACTCACTGATTTCAGGAAGGGAATCAGCCAATTTGAAATGGATCGTCGCCGTCATGTCACCATTGGGGGGAACGTCAATCTGCTGTTCCGCAGGCTCGAACAAGACGCCATCCATCCCGCTCGGCTTCACTGTCAGTTTTATGGCTTTATCCGTGCGGTTGAACAACTTGACGCCGAAACTCCCTTCCCGCTTTCCACTCCACTTCACAGGATTCTCGCCATCGACCAATTCGCAACGGCTTAGCTTCTTCACAAGCGTGACGTTTGCAATCTGCAAAATCAACGGATCTTTCTTATCTTCATGGCTGATGCGGAACGTCACAAAACGTGCATCCGACGGCTTATCACCCCACCGCCACATCGGCTTGTGAAGCTCCACACTGCCCTTCTGCCATTCCGTATCCGCATTCTGCGGGACGCTCAACTGCCATGTTGCCTGCCAACCTTCCGCCAATGGC
>JAEEGH010027036.1_pt1 | contig 11380 bp, 11 predicted proteins | sample 9134181 | NCBI WGS metagenome assembly JAEEGH01 (sample SAMN16246544, study PRJNA631951) | gut metagenome | biome: gut microbiome; feature: rumen; material: DP-attached | host: Bos | place: Iran: Karaj | collected 2018-10 | reverse complement strand
CCTGAAGAACGGTCTGTGCGAGAAAAGTCATTTCGCGTCCGAGTTCCTGGCGTCGTCGCTCTTCCTGCCGGCGGCGACAGGCACTTCCTCCGCCGCAGAGAAGCCGAGGGCCTTGGCTGCCTGGACGAGCCCTTCGTCGGAGCTCGCCAGGGCGCATCTGACGCGGTGGACGGACTCAAGCTCCTGCATCGTCGCGAGATGGATCGCCTGTAGCGTTCCGATGGTGACGGGGAACGAGCCCGCCGCGCGGTGCATGATCTCGTCTGTGACGGGAAGCTGCACTACGGTCGAGCAGACGGTCTCAATCCACGAGCCGAGACGGGCGCGGCCCGCGTCGTCGAGCTTGCCGTTGAGGCGAAGGAGATTCGCCGCGCGGAAGCACTCGGTGCGCATGAGGACGCTGGCGTACGCCTTGTCCCACTTGCCCCAGAACTCGGACGCCTGGCCGACGCCCAGGAGGCGGCGGATGACGTAGGTCGAGTCGAGATAGACGGTCATTACCTCTCTCCCCTTTCCTTCTGCATTTCCTTGAGCGGATCGACCTTGAAGCCGAAGCCGCCGATGTCGTTGAGGACCGAAACGGGCGCAGTGGGCTCCGTGACGGGAAGCCTGGAGAAGACTCCGTCCTCGCCAAGCAGCCTCGCGACTATGCGCCTGTGACTTGTTATCAGCACCTCTTTTCCCTGGCGGGCCAGGCCGAGATAGTGGCAGAGCTGCTGCTTGAGTGTGGCCGTACTTACTTGTTCTACCATGATGGACACATTGTAGGCGTTTTATGCCCTGTTTGTCAACTACCAAGTTGGGGGGCGGGTCAGTCGCGGCGCGAGAAGTAGCGCTCGATCTCCTCGAGAGTCTTGCCCTTCGTCTCTGGCAGCAGGAAGGCCGCCGCGAGGAAGTACAGGAACGCGAAGAACGCGAGAGAGTAGAACACGACCGCGTAGCCGCACGCCTTCTGCCAGGGCAGAAACGCGTCCGCAATGGCGAATGCGACCATCTGGTTGACGAAGAGCGCGATCGCCATGCCGTTGGCGCGGATGCGGCTCGGCATGAGCTCGGAGAGCGCGAGCCAGACGACGACGCCGGGCCCGATGGAGAACGAGGCGACGAAGAGCGCGATTCCGGCGACGGTCGCCCAGCCCGCGAAGGCGCCCGTCGAGACGGAGCCCTTCTCGAGCATGAGGAACGTGGTCGCGACGCCGACGAGGGCGACGACCATGCCGAGGGTGCCGGTCTTTAGCAGCGTCTTGCGTCCGCTTTTGTCCACAAGTCCCAGCGCGACGACGGTGACGGGGATCGGGACGAGCCAGACGACGAGGTTCGCGGCGTTGGCTGTCGCCTGCGAGAGGCCCGCCTTCATGAACATGGGGATGGAGAAGTACTGTATCGCGTTGAAGCCGATCGCCTGGTTGCAGACGAGTATGGCGAGCGAGATGCAGAACGGCAGCACGTACTTGCGCTGGAGGAGCGAGTCGCCCTTCGCGGCGGCGGCGAGCGCGGCCTTCTCGGCGGCCTCGGCCTCGTCGGCGACGACCATCTCGGCGAGAATCTCCTTCGCCTTCGCCTCGCCGTTGTTCGCGGCAAGGGCTGCGAGGGCCTCGTCCCTGCGGCCGCGGCGGTAGAGCCAGCGCGGCGACTCCCTTAGGCCGAGGGCCCCGAAGAAGAAGAGCACGGCCGGCGCGGCGCTCGACCAGAAAATGGTCTTCCAGGCGAGCGACTTGCTAGCGGCGGAGACGGTGGCGTCGTCCGCGGCGCCAATCGTGTGGACGACTACGAGGCCGACGATGGAGCAGAAGGTAATGCCGACGAAGTCGAGAAGCTGGAACATGCCGGCGCCCTTGCCTCGGCTGTTCGCGTCAAGGCATTCCGCGAGGTACATCGGCACGACCACGCCTATGAAGCCCGCTGCGACGCCCTGCATCGCCCGGCCGACGAAGAAGAGCCAGTAGCTGCCGCCGGCCATGCAGATCGGCAGGCACGCGAGCGCGGCGACCGCGGCAGAGGCGAGCATCATGCGCTTGCGGCCGAGCTTCTCGGCGAGCCAGCCAGCGGCGAGGCACGCGAGCGCCGCGCACATGACGACGGCGCTCGAGAGATGCGAGACCTGCGACGTCGTGAAGAGGCCGAGGCTGCCGGGGTATTCGTCGGCAGGTCCGATATACGGCAAGGCGGGGCCGATGATGGTCCCGCCGAAGTCGAAGAGAAGTCCGCCGCATCCCGCGATGACGAGCAGATATACGGCGTATCGCCTTACTTTGTCCATGGCGTCACTTCGCTAGGCTGTTGAGCAGCTTCAGCTGCCCTGCGATGAGGTCGTCGGCAACCGTCGGCCCGAAGGGCGACGTGGCCGACTCGTAGCCGCCGCCGACATATGCGTCGGAGAACGGGAAGTAGCCGCGGCTGCCGTTCGTGAGGCACGAGAGAATCGTGAGCGGGAACGGGGAGTCCTTCTTGACCGCCTTGCCGATGTCGTTGAACGGCTCGCCGGGGAAGGCGCCGAACGCGACGGACTTGCCGATTGCGACGCCGTAGATCGGCAGGTCGTGGTAGTCGGCGTGCCTGGACATCGTTATGATGCGGCCCGCGCGCGCGACCTCTGTCGTGAGCTCCATGCCGTACCAGCCGTACTTGGACGAGATCTCGGCGTCCTTGCCGTCGGTGTGCATCTTCCAGATCATCTCGGCCCAGGCGAGGTTCTTCTCGTCGGTGTCCTTGGCCTTCTGGGCGGGGACCTTGACGATCGCGCACTTGTAGGCGATGTCGCCGCCTTCGAGCGGAACGCACTTCTGCCAGACGGAGAGCGCGGCGGCGGCGAGCACGTTGGCCATGTGCCAGGCGTGCTGGTAGCCGCGGTCGACGTCGTCGAAGTCGCGCTTGAGCCCGTTGAGCTCGCCGGGCCTGGGCATGACGTTGCAGTGGTTGACGTCGCCCTGCGTGCCGTTGATGACGATGCAGCGCGTCTTGCCGAGGGTGGCCGCCTCGAAGACGGTGCGAGTGAGGCCGGGCCAGTCGGCCGTGATCGTCTCGCCGCCGACGACGTCGGGATGCGTCTGGAAGTTGATCATGCAGATCGGCAGCGCGTCCTCGCGGTCGATGCGGAGCACCTGCACCGACTCGTCCGGCGGCTCTCCCGCGGGCTTTACGATGTCGGGGTTGTTGGTGCCGGGGTTAGTGTGCACCTTGCCGTCCTTCATGAGGTAGCGGCGGCCGAACGAGATGCGCCTGGCGAAGGAGCGCTGGTAGGAGAGCGTGGCGGGCTTGAGGTCGCGTATAGCCTCGACCGCGGCGTCGGCCGCGCGCGTCGTCGCCATCTGGCGGTAGAGCTCGCTGAGCGGCTCGACGTCGTTGTCGGACGTGGGCGCGAAGTCCTTGGACTGTGTGAGATGGCCGCCGTCGTGAGTGTGCGAGGCGTGGAGGAGAATCGCGTCGCGGTCGACGCCCGTGGCCTTGACCACCGCGTCGCGCATGCGGTCGGCGACGTAGTCGGAGAGCGCCTCCGTGTCGAACTGCATCACGAGGGCCGTCTTGCGTCCGTCGCAGAACGCCACGCAGTTGATCTGAAGCGGGTCGAGAACCGACTTGGCGTGCCTGACCTTGTAGTAGCCCGGCATGAACACGCCTAGCGGCGGAGTGATGTCCGCGCGGGAAAAGCCCGCCCTGAATTCGCCTGCGCACGCGACCGACACGGTCGCCAGCACAAGCGCTGCCAATGCTGATTTCCTCATGATGCTCCTTGCGAAAGATGAAGTGTACGAAGAAGTTGTGGCGCGGCCCCGGACCGCCCGGGGCCGCGCCGCCTCGGACGCCCGTCAGGCGACCGAGACCAGTTTGCCGCCCTTCTGCGCGGACGCATGGCATGCGGCGCAGAGCGCGAGGTTGTGCACGGCGTCGTCGCCCGTCAGGGGCTTGCCGTCGATGACCGACTTCGCGTGGCCCTCGATCAGGGTCTGGTAGATGTTCTGGATCCGCGCCGGGCGAACGGGCTGGATCCTCTTGCCGTCGTCGACCTCGAGGCGCTGGACGATGGGCTCGTCGGCGTAGCCGGAGAGCTGGAACATCGTGCCGTAGCCGCGCATCGCGGCCTTGTCGCCGTAGATCTCGTAGCCGAGGTTGGTGAGCGTGCCGGCGAGGCCGCCGCGGTTCTCGGAGAACGCGCAGCTGACGCTGCCCTGCGTGCCGTCCTCGAAGAAGAACTTCACGTAGGCGCCGTCCTCCGCCTTGATCTTCATGACCTTCGGATAGTAGACCGCGCCGAGACGGCAGATCCTCTTCCCGAGCATGAACTCAGCGACGTAGAAGCAGTGGCTCGCGACGTCGCCGATCGGCCCGCCCATCTCGTCCACCTTCGAGCAGCGCCACGTGGCCGCCTCGGCCGGATTGTAGCCGTAGGCGAACTCCATGTGGAAGCGGCAGTCGTTGACGCTGCCGAGCACGCCCTTGGCCATGGCCGCCTTGCCGGCGATGTTCCAGGCGTTGTTGACCATCATGTGGTCGACGGTGAGCGAGAGCCCCTTCGACTTGGCGAGCTTCGTGAGCTTCTTCGCGTCGGCGACCGAGGTCGCTATCGGCTTCTCGACGATCACGTGCTTGCCGGCCTTGAGGGCCTCGACCGCGAGCGGAACGTGGCTGCGGTTGTTCGTCGCGATGTACACCGCGTCGACCGACTTGTCAGCCAGGACGTCGCCAAGGCCGGCGTACCACTTCAGCCCCAGCGCCGAGGCCGCAGCCTCGCGCGCCGGGTTGAGGTCGGTTGCGCCCACGAGCTGCGCGTACCTGAGCGCCTTGAAGCGCCCGGTGTCGCACGCGAAGCCCTCCTTCGCGACTCGGTTCTCGGCGATGCCGCCGAAACCGACGAGTGCGTACCTTACCTTTGCCATAGTCTGGGCCTCCGGGACGGTTACTTCATCATCGCGGCCGCGACCTTCTTGAACGCGGCGACGTCGGCCTTGATGTGGGCGAGCGTGTACGTCGGATGCGTCCAGAACGAGATCGTCGCGTCGGCCATCGAGTGCGCCATCGGGCAGTTGCACTTCGTGTAGTCGATCTTGCGGGCGGCCGGGTCCTTGAACGGATACTGGCGGGTGCCGAAGCCCTTCTGCTTGGTGTACGCCTCCTCCTTGTACATCTCGGGCCAGAGCACCGAGTACGCGCAGGCGCCCTCGGCCTGGACCGCCGCGATGAACTCCTTCATCGTGCACTTCAGCTTCGAGGTGTCGAGCACGAACGGCACGAGCCAGAACGCGTTCTGGCGCTCGGGCGTGTCGACGGGGGCGTACTTCACGAGCGGATGGCCGGCGAGGCCCTTGATGAGCGCCTTGCCCAGCTTCTTGCGCTGCGGCAGGTTCCACTTGTCGAAGCGCTGCAGCTCGCCGAGGCCGATCGCGCTCTGGATCTCGGTCATGCGGAAGTTGTAGCCGACGCGGCGGTGGATGTAGAGCTGCTTGCCCTCCATCTTCAGGAGGTTGAGCTTCGCGCGAACGTCGTAGCCGTGGTCGCGGACGGAGCGGATCTCCCACGCGAGGTCGTCGTCGTTGCAGCAGACCATGCCGCCCTCGCCGCCCGTAGTGAAGTGCTTGGACTGGCAGAACGAGAAGCAGCCGACCGTTCCGATAGTGCCGGCCTTCTTGCCCTTGTAGACGCCGCCGAAGCACTGCGCGCAGTCCTCGACCACGAACAGCTTGTGCTTCTTGGCGATCTTCATGATCGGGTCCATGTCGGCGACCATGCCGTAGAGATGGACGACCACGATCGCCTTCGTGCGGGGCGTGATCGCCTCTTCGATCTTCTTGGGGTCGAGCAGGTGGTCGGTGCCGACGTCGACGAAGACGGGCAGCGCGCCGGCCTGCAGAGCGCAGAACGAGGACGCGATGAAGGAGTAGGACGTGCAGATGACCTCGTCGCCCGAGCCGACGCCGAGCGCGGTCAGCGCGACGTGGAGCGCGGCGGTGCCGTTCGACACGGAAATCGCGTTCTTGACGCCAAGCCACTTCGCCCAGGCGTCCTCGAACTGCATGCCGACAGGGCCGGTCCAGTAGTTCACCTTGCCGGAGTGGAGGATGTCGAGCACCTTCTTGTCCGTCTTCTTGTCGAACTGGGGCCAGGCGGGGAACCCTTTGGTCCAGACCTTCTTGCCGCCGTCGATCGCGAGCTTCTCAACCTTTTTCGTAGCCATTTCGTTTTCTCCATGTTTGGCCGGCGAGGAGTTCGCCGGCGACATGCGAGATTATAGCACAACGGAGCGCGCCCGCAACATCTTTGCATTGTAGTTTCCGATAATAGAGAGTTGTGGTTTCCGACGGGACGTGGTATAATTGTCCCACCATGAAGCGAGTGCTTGTAGTGTCCACCGTCAGGGGCATCGCGGGCCGAAGCTGCCTCGACGGCATCTTCGACTACGTCAACTCCGGCCACGACTGGAGCATACAGTTCCTGCAGGATCCGGACGACATCCCGCCCGCGATCCTTCGCGCCGCGGTGAAGGAGGGCGTGGACGGAATCGTCGTCACCTACAGCCGCCGCACGCGCTCCCTCGCCGAGCTCATGCGCACACGCGTGCCGGTCGTCCAGGTCCACGACCCGGACGGCAACTCCGCGGGGCTCAGGGAGAACTTCACGCTCCTCCAGAACGACGAGATACTCGTCGGCGAGGTCGCCGCCGAGTACCTTCGAACGCGCGGCTCGTTCCGCGCCTACGCGTACCTCCCGACCGACGAGCCGACGACGTGGTCCGACCGCCACCGCCAGGGCTTCGCCGCGGCGCTCGAACGCCACGGCGCCGCCGTCGTGAGCCCCGCGCCAGGAGAGTCGAAGGCGCAATTCCTCGCTTCGCTCCCGAGGCCAGCCGCCGTCTTCTGCGCCACCGACCCCGTCGCCATGAACGCGATCGCCATCTGCCGCAAGCTGAAGCTGCGCATCCCCTCGCAGATCGCGGTCCTCGGCGTCGACGACGACGAGCTGCTCTGCGAGTCCTCGAGGCCGTCGCTTTCAAGCGTCCACACCGACGCCTTCGGCCTCGGCCGCCTCGCCGCAGTAGAGCTGGACAGGCTGATGCGCTCGCGCGCGGTCTCAGAGCCGACGGTCAGATGCGTCCCGCCTACCGGCGTCACGGAGCGCGACTCCACGCGCGCGGTCCCTCCCGCAGGCCACCTCATACGCAGGGCGCTCAGCCACATCCGCGCGTATCCCGCCGACGGCGTCTCGGCCACCGCCCGCGCGCTCGGCGTCTCGGCCGAGCTTCTCAGGCTTCGGTTCAGGGAGATTCACGGCAAGGCGCTTCGCGACGAGATCGTTGACGCGCGCATCGCCCTTGCCACAAGGCTACTCCAGAAGACCGACGAGCCGATTTCGCGCATCTCCGCGAAAAGCGGCTTCTCGTCGCCGAACTGGTTCGCGCACATCTTCCGCGACAAGACGGGCCACACGCCCGCCGAAGTCCGACGCGCAGCGCGCCGCCGCATCCTTCGCGGCGCCCCGGCCTGACCGCCTCCGTCAGAGCTTCCTGCCGACGAGCGACGACGCAAGGCCCCTGAGCGCGGACGTGTCGCCGGGCAGCCCGTCCAGCGCCGCGAGCGCGTCGCGCGTCGCCTCTGCGGCAAGCTCGGCCGTCCTCTCGCGCGAATACGGACCGTCGCCGTCGATCAGGTCGTCCTGGTACTGGAACGCCAGCCCGAGCCTGAGCGCGAACTCGCCGAGCTTCGCGACGTCCGCAGGACTGCCGCCGGCGGCGAGCGCGCCCATTTCCGCCGCCGCGACGAAGAGGTCCGACGTCTTGCGCCTGTAGACGTAGTCGACGTCCGCCGCGCCTTCGAGCCCCGCCGCTAGCCGCAGGTCCTCGACCTGCCCCCTGACCACTCCGACAGCGCGCTCGCCAAGCGCTCCGACTATCTCCGCGACTCCGCGCGGAGCCATCGTGGCGACCTTGAACGCGAGCGAGAGAAGCGCGTCGCCCGCAAGAATCGCGTTCGCCTCGCCGAACTTCGCCCAGACCGACGGCCTGCCGCGGCGCTCGGCGTCGTCGTCCATCGCAGGCAGATCGTCGTGGACTAGCGTGTAGTTGTGAAGAAGCTCTATCGCGGCGGCCGGGTATCGCGCGTCGACGGGGTCGCCTCCAACGGCAAGAGCCGAGTAGAGGCATATGCGCGGACGTATCCGCTTGCCGCCGGAGCCGACCGCGTACCGCATCGCCTGGCTGAGAACCGCGGGCCTCTCCTCGGGCGCAGGCAGCACCTCGTCTATCGCCGCCTCGGCAAGCGCCATGCATTCGGCGTCAGTCACCGCGCGCCTCCTCCGCAGATCGCGACGCCGGCGCTGCTGCCTATCCTGCTCGCGCCCGCCTCTATCATCGCAAGCGCCTTCTCCCTGTCCCGTATGCCGCCGGCGGCCTTGACGCCCATCCTGCGCCCGACGGCCTTCCGCATGAGACGGACGTCCTCCACGGTCGCGCCGCCTGAGCTGAAGCCCGTCGAGGTCTTCACGAAGCCGAAGCCCGCCTTCTTCGCAAGCCTGCACGCGCGGCGCTTCTCCGCGTCCGTCAGAAGGCAGCATTCTATGATGAGCTTCGTGACGACGCCGGGATCCGCCGCGGCGACGGAGCCGACCAGCTCCTTCAGCTCGGCGAGGCATGCGCCGGGCTCGTACTTGAGAAGCCTCACGTTGACGACGAAGTCGAGCTCGCGGGCGCCGTTGCGTATCGCGTCCAGCGCCTCGGCGACCTTCGCCGCAGTCGTGCTCTGCCCGAGGGGAAAGCCCACGACCGTGCAGACCTTCACGTCCGACCCCTCCAGCAGGCGCGCCGCAAGCGCCACCTCGGCCGGATTCACGCATACCGACGCGAAGCCGAACTTCGCGGCCTCGCGGCACAGCCTGCGCACGGCGTCGCGGCTCCCGGCCTGACCGAGGAACGTGTGGTCTATGTACTTGGCAAGACTCTCCATGCCCGACCCCCGCATTCGCGTCAGGAGATGCGGACCCGACGGCCCTCGATCCTGCATCTGTCGGCGGCAATGAGCCTCAGCGCCTCGGGAAAGGCGATGTGCTCCTGCGTCTGGATGCGGGCGTGGAGCGTCTCGGGCGTGTCGTCCTCGAGGACGGGAACCGCCTTCTGCACGATTATCGGACCCGAATCCGTGCCTGCGTCGACGAAGTGGACCGTCACGCCCGCGACCTTGCAGCCGTAGTCGAGCGCCTGCGTCCAGCTGTGGACGCCGGGGAACGCCGGCAGAAGCGCGGGGTGGATGTTGAGCACGCGGTTGGGAAACGCCGCGAGAAGCGCGGGCTTGACGATGCGCATGAAGCCCGCGAGCACGACGGTGTCGACGCCGGCCTCCTTGAGAATCTCGATGCAGCGGTCTTCGGCCGGGCCCTCGAGCTTCGTCTTCCAGGGTGCGCAGTCGAGGTACTGGCATGGTATGCCGTGCTTCTTCGCACGGTCGAGTATCTTCGCGTCGGCCACGTCCGCCAGCACGATGCGAATCTCCGCGTCGAGCTCTCCCGCTTCGATCGCGTCCACTATTGACTGCATGTTCGAGCCCGCTCCGGACCCGAGAACGCCAAGATGAAGTCTTCCCATGCGGCCTATTATATCATAAATCCCATCCGCCGTCTCTCCCCGCCGTCGCAGGTCAGCGGGCCGCCTCGCCCTCCTCCGCGCGCCCGACTTCCTTCGACCTGAAACGCAGGAGCCCATGGCTGTACTCGACGCTGCAGTCCGCCTTTCTGGCAAAGCACTCGATCGCCGCCCACGTCTCCCCCGGCTCAACTTCCACTGTCGTTGGCGCCTCCCTTGAACCACATCTGACTGTCAAGCCGACTGGACGGAGATCGTTTCGCTCCAGATTTGCCCTGAGATCGTTAAAGAACTCAAAGGCCACGGCGGAAATAGATTCTCCACTATATCGTCCGCCTGGAAAGTGAAGGCGCTTGAACCGCCTGTCATATTCGGGCGAGGTTAGTCCTATGACTACGAAATTCCTCGCTGGATTGCACCCAAAATCACGATGCGTCCTGTCGCAGATGTTGGATATCGCCTCGAATGCAGAGACTCCCGAGAGACTGACGCCGGCAATCGTCTCGTTTGTCTGTGCGCCCCCATACTCGAACTCCACGAGATCCGTCTGTCCGCTCGCACAATGCAGGTTGATCCGTCTGCGAACCGACTCCATGGCGTCCCCGAGGCTCGTTCCTGCCGGAATGTCCAGATCGTCAATCCGAACGCGCTTCATGAGTCTGGCCACCTCCGTGTTTTCGCGCTCCACATCGAGCGAGATCCAAAAGCCGTCAAACGAGGCTTCACCTCTGACGCTCCTGGCAACGGCTCTGAAGGCGTCCAGGATGTTCCCGGCTGGAATGTCGACGTCCAGTTTTGTGCCGATATACGGATAACTCACATAAACAGTGCAGCCCTTCGACTCGAAAAGAGCGTCGTTTGAACGTCGCCAGAGGTCTTGCACTATGTTGGTAAAAGCCTCCTGCACATACGTCTTCCCAGGAATCCTGACGGCTTTGATGTCGATGCCGCCTTCCGCATAGTCGACCTCGACTTTTGGTTCCAGTGTTATACCCCTGGAATCGTATACGTCCATCACGCAGCCCGCGGCCTCTGCGACGTTGGAGATGGCGTCGTAGATGCTCATGCGGGAAAGGCGGACATTACGGAACAGCTGCATGGGAGTACACGTAGAGATGTTGACGGATTCCTTCCCATGACTGGCCAATGCATCGTTCGCGCGATCCTCAAGTTTTCGCAATATGTCGTCAATCGTCATTTGCTCATAGCTGCAGCCGTCGATTTCCACGGACTTGAGCTCGGCGAACAGATCGGACGCGGCGGAAGGCTGGCCTTCTTGCACAATGGTCGGTACGGCGTTCGTGCCATCGTGCGTTACTGAGCACACAGCCGCAACTGCCGCGCACGTTGTGGCGAACGCGATCAATGCACCAACCATGAGAATCTGTTTCATGTCGCGTATTATATCAAAAGCCGCGCATTTCGTTGCGCTGTCTCAATACCCAACGAAAAACGTCTCTACTCCGCTTTGTGAAAACACGGGTAACGGGGAACGGAGTGGCAGCCCCCCCCCTGAGTTCGCCTCAACGAGGCGACCACGGGAGCAAGGCGCGAACAGGAGAAGACGAATCTTCTGACAACTTGACGACGCCCCAAACAAGCCCGACGAGAGTCAGCAGCGCCAACGCAACGACAAGAATCGCAGTCAATATCGTCGTTGATGTGTCTTTGCCGTTCATGGGAGATTGCCTGTAAATGGCTTGGGGGACTGTCCCCGCATACTTAAGAAATGGCTTGGGGGACTGTCCCCGCATACTTAAGCATTCCGAAGTAAAGCACCACGGAAGACACGGAAGCCCGCATTCGCGGGACACTGAC
>JAEEGH010027035.1_pt1 | contig 11380 bp, 9 predicted proteins | sample 9134181 | NCBI WGS metagenome assembly JAEEGH01 (sample SAMN16246544, study PRJNA631951) | gut metagenome | biome: gut microbiome; feature: rumen; material: DP-attached | host: Bos | place: Iran: Karaj | collected 2018-10 | reverse complement strand
ATTGCAGATAAGCTTGAAGAAGCAGGCCTTCCTAGAAGTTGTAAACAGATTGTTCATTCAGGACAGACTGGTGAACCATTTGTAAATCCAATTTTCGTAGGTGTTATTTACTACATGAAACTTCATCACCTTGTTGATGATAAGATGCATGCACGTTCAACAGGACCTTACTCACTCGTTACTCAGCAGCCTCTTGGAGGTAAAGCTCAGTTTGGTGGACAGCGTCTTGGAGAAATGGAAGTATGGGCACTCGAAGCTTACGGTGCTGCAAATACATTGCAGGAAATGATGACCATTAAATCAGATGATATGAACGGACGTTCTAAGATTTACGAATCTATCGTTAAGGGCGATCCATCATCTCCAATCGGAATACCTGAATCATTCAACGTACTGGTACAGGAATTGCGTGGTTTGGCTCTTGATTTCACAATTTATGATGCAAAGGGTAAACAGATTGCCCTTACAGAAAGAGATCAGGAACTGATAGAGAAAAATGCTTCCGGTTTTGATAAGGAGGATGTAAATGCGTGATGTACAGGATTTTGACAGCTTAAAAATTAAATTAGCGTCTCCAGATACAATTCGTTCATGGTCTTATGGTGAAGTTAAAAAGCCAGAAACTATAAACTATCGAACACTCCGCCCAGAGAAAGACGGTTTGTTCTGCGAAAGAATATTCGGTACTACAAAGGAATGGGAATGCTACTGCGGTAAGTTCAAGTCTATCCGTTATAAGGGCGTTATCTGTGATCGCTGTGGTGTTGAAGTTACACATTTTAAGGTTCGCCGTGAACGTACAGGTCATATTGAACTTGCTGCTCCAGTAAGCCATATCTGGTATTACCGTTCAGTTCCAAGCCGCATGGGTCTTCTTCTTGACCTTCAGGTTGCAGCTCTCCGCTCTGTATTGTATTACGAAAAATACATCGTTATTGACCCGGGTGAGACTGACCTTAAAAAAATGCAGCTTTTGACAGAAGAAGAGTATCAGACTGCTCTTGACCACTATGGTTCTTCTTTTGAAGCAGACATGGGTGCAGAAGCTATCAAAACTTTGCTCGAAAAATTAAATCTCGATGAACTTGCAGCTGAACTTCGTGCAAAAATGATTGAAAAAGGTGCAAAATCAGACAAACGCCTTCTTCGTCGAATTGAAATCGTAGAAAACTTCCGTGCTTCTGGAAATAAAGTTTCCTGGATGATTCTTGACGTAATTCCTGTAATTCCGCCTGATTTGCGTCCAATGGTTCAGCTTGATGGTGGACGTTTTGCAACATCTGACTTGAACGATCTCTACCGCCGTGTTATCAATCGTAACAACCGCTTAAAGAGACTTCAGCAGCTTTCTGCTCCAGATATCATTATCCGCAATGAAAAACGAATGCTTCAGGAAGCAGTTGATGCTTTGTTCGATAACACAAAACGTAAACGTGCTGTTAAAGGTGCTTCTAACCGCCCTCTTAAATCAATTTCTGACTTACTCAAAGGTAAGCAGGGACGTTTCCGCTTGAACTTGCTCGGTAAACGTGTTGACTATTCTGGACGTTCTGTAATCGTTGTAGGACCAGAATTGAAGCTTTGGCAGTGCGGTCTTCCTACAAAAATGGCTCTTGAATTGTTCAAACCATTCTTAATGAAAAAACTCGTTGACAAAGACGTAGTATTCAATATTAAAAAGGCAAAGATGCTCGTAGAATCTGAATCTCCAGAAGTATACGCAATTCTTGATGAAGTTGTAAAAGAGCATCCAGTTATGCTCAACCGCGCTCCTACTTTGCACCGACTTGGTATTCAGGCTTTTGAACCTGTTTTGGTAGAAGGAAAGGCTCTTAAACTCCACCCACTTGCATGTAAAGCTTTCAACGCCGACTTCGATGGTGACCAGATGGCTATCCATGTACCATTAACACAGGCTGCACAGATGGAATGCTGGACTTTGATGCTTTCTGCAAGAAACCTTCTTGACCCAGCTAACGGTAATACAATCGTTGCTCCTTCTCAGGATATGGTACTTGGTATCTATTACATGACCGCTATTAAGCCTAATGCTCAGGGTACAGGAAAACGTTTCTCTTCTCCTGATGAAGTTCGTATGGCTGCAGAAACTGGAAATATTGAATGGCAGGCTTTGATTAAAGTTCCTGCTCCAAAGAACTCATTTGATTCAAAAGCTTTGAAGGTTAAAGGTGATGAAGGATTCGTTTCTGGAACCCAGGATTTCAAGGCTGGAGATTTGATTGAAACTTCAGCTGGACGTCTTGCTTTCAATGAAGCTATGCCTGATGATATTGAATATGTAAACCGCCAGATGTTTGATAAATCACTCAAGAAGATGATTGAGCATGTTTATCATACAAAGGGTTCATGGTCTACAATTCAGATGCATGATGCAATCAAAGATGTTGGTTATAAAAACGCTACTTTCTATGGTGCAACTTTGTGTATGGATGATATTCTCGTACCAGAAGAAAAATCAAAGATGGTAGAAGAAGCCAATAAAGAAGTAGAAAAGATTATCTACGATTACAGCCATGGTAAGACAACTGCAGAAGAGCGTTACAACCGTGTATGTAATATTTGGGCTAGAACTAACGATAAACTTACAAACCTCATGATGAATAATCTTGAGAAAGATAAATACGGTTTCAATACAATCTGGATGATGGCCAAGTCTGGTGCTCGTGGTAACCGCGGTCAGATTTCTCAGCTTGCTGCTATGCGTGGTTTGATGACCAAGCCTAATGGTGATATTATCGAACTTCCAATTAAGGCAAACTTTAAGGAAGGTCTTTCGGTTATTGAATACTTTATTTCTACTAACGCCGCACGTAAAGGTCTTTCTGATACCGCTCTTAAAACAGCCGATGCCGGTTACATGACACGTCGTCTTGTTGATGTTGCTCAGGATGTAGTAATTAACGAAGAAGACTGCCAGACAATCAATGGTGTTGATTATGCTGCAATTAAAGATGGTGATGATATTAAGGTACATCTGGCAGACCGTATCGTAGGTCACTTCACAATCGAACGTGTTGTTCATCCAATTACTGGTGAACTTATCTGCGATGTAAATCAGTATATTGATGATGAAATGGCTGCAAAAATTGAAGCTGCCGGTGTAGAAAAGGTTAAACTTAGAACCGTACTTACTTGTGAAGCTAAACATGGTATTTGTGTAAAATGCTATGGTAAAAACCTTGCACGTAATAAGATTGTAGAAATTGGTGAAGCAGTTGGTATTATTGCTGCCCAGTCAATCGGTCAGCCTGGTACACAGTTGACACTTCGAACCTTCCACTCTGGTGGTACTGCCGAAATGTCTACAGAAGATAACCATATCGTTCTCAAGTTCAATGCTTTGATTAAGGATATTGCTGGTACTCACGTAGTTACAAAAGAAGGAAACTGGTTGTTTACACGTAAGGGTTATATTACCGTTCTCCGAATCCTCGATGAAATTGAAATTGCAAAGGGTGACGAAATTGTTGCAGAAGATGGCAATTCTTACATGAGAGGTGATGTTATCCTTAAACGCAAAGGCAAGGATGTTACTTCAACTGTAACAGGTCGCGTAACAATCATCGATAATAAAATCTATATGACAAGTAAAGAACAGAAGATTGAGATTGCTAACGGTTCTACAATTTATGCAAAAATTGGAGACATTGTTAAGAAAGGTGATCCAATCGGTGAGTTCGAGCAGTTCTTTGAACCAATTATTGCAGAAAGCGATGGTTACGTTCACTTTGAAGATATTATCGTTGGTTCAACTCTTGATGAACATATCGATGCCGATACAGGTGCCCGCGAACGCATAATCAGTGATTTGCATTTGGATCAGAAACAGCCACGTGTTCTTATTACTGATGAAGCTGGTAATGAGCTTGGTACATATTACCTTCCTGCTGGTGCTTTCCTTCTTGTTGAAGATAAAGCTCAGATTGAAGCAGGATTTATGCTTGCCAAGATGCCTAAAGCAGCTCAGAAGTCTCAGGATATTACTGGTGGTCTTCCTCGTGTATCTGAATTGTTTGAAGCTCGTAAACCAAAGAATCCTTGTGTTCTTGCTGCAATTTCTGGTCTTGTTAAGTTCAAGGGAATTACAAAAGGTAAGCGCATTGTAACTGTTGAAGATGAGTTCGGAAAAGTATTTGAACACTTAGTTCCAATGACAAAACGAATGATTGTTCGCGATGGTGACCATGTAGAAGCAGGTGAACAGCTTTGTGCTGGATCTCCAAATCCACAGGATGTACTTGCAATTCTTGGTGAAAATGCATTGCAGAATTATCTTATGGACGAAATCCAGGATGTTTACCGTGCTCAGGGTGTAGATATCAATGATAAACATATCGGTATTATCGTTCGACAGATGCTCCGCAAGGTTGAAATTGTTGCCGTTGGTGATACACGCTTTATCTTTGGACAGCAGGTTGATAAATATAAGTTCCATGAAGAAAATCAGCGCGTAATAAACGAAGGTGGACAGCCGGCTATCGGTCGCCCAATGTTCCAGGGTATTACTAAGGCTTCTTTGAATGTTGACTCATTCATTTCTGCCGCTTCATTCCAGGAAACAACTCGTGTTCTTACAAATGCTGCTATTTCTGGAGCAACTGATGGTCTCCATGGTATTAAGGAAAATGTTGCTATCGGTCACATGATTCCTGCCGGAACTGGTATAAAGAATTACAAAGATATTAAACTTTATACTGATAACGATGTTGATTTGGATGATCAGATGAATGAAATCCTTGAACGTCGTCGTCTGGAAGAAGAAGCTGAATCACAGGCCGAAGTTCCAAACTTTGAGCCGGAAGAAGCAGACTAAGATAAATCTTTCCGGCAGAGATATTGACAATCTCTGCCGGAATTTTGTATATTTTTAAAACTATTTAAATTGTTATTTCTTCCGGGGTGCTGACCGGAAACAAAATAGGAGAATTAGGCAATGCCTACAATAAATCAATTAATTCGTCAGGGTCGCAAATCTGCCGCAAACAGAACAAAAGCTCCCGCACTTGAGTCCTGCCCACAGAAACGCGGAGTTTGTACTCGTGTAATGACTCAGACACCTAAAAAGCCGAACTCAGCTTTAAGAAAGATTGCTCGTGTTCGTTTAAGTAATGGAATTGAAGTAACTGCATATATTCCAGGTATTGGACATAACTTGCAGGAACACTCAGTAGTATTAGTTCGTGGTGGTCGTGTAAAGGATCTTCCTGGTGTACGCTACCACATCATCCGCGGTACAAAAGATACACTTGGTGTAGAAGACCGCAAACGTGGCCGTTCAAAATACGGTGCTAAAAAACCAAAGGCTTAATGGAGGATTAGTATGGGAAGACATAAGAAATCAATCGATCGTCCTTTAATGCCGGATGTAAAATACAACAGTAGACTTGTATCAAAATTTGTTTGCCGTATGATGCTTGATGGTAAAAAACAGACTTGTTTCAAGATTGTTTATCAGGCAATGGATAACTTAAAGGCAAAAACTGACAAGGATCCACTAGAAGTTTTCAATAAAGCTATTGAAAATGTAAAACCAATGGTTGAAGTTAAATCTCGCCGTGTTGGTGGTGCAACTTATCAGGTTCCAATGGAAATTCGCGAAACTCGTCGTGAAGCTCTTGCAATGAGATGGATTATTGAAGCTGCAAGAAAGAGAAGTGGTCATGGTATGGCTGATACTTTGGCTTCTGAACTTTTGGATGCTTACAATAATACTGGTACAGCTTACAAGAAGCGCGAAGATGTTCATAAGATGGCAGAAGCAAACAAGGCTTTTGCTCACTACCGCTGGTAGTTCATTTTATAAATCTTGTAGAAAGGGCGTTTGCGTTAATGTAAACGCCTTTTTTTATTTAGGGCTCGTGAGCCTGTGAAAATAATAGTAATTACAAGGAGGATTTTTTTATGGAAAATATCACAATCCGAAATGCAGTAATTGAAGATGCTGCTGCTTTACTTCAGATTTATTCACCTTATGTTCGCGAAACTGCAATCTCCTTTGAATACGAAGTTCCATCTCTTCAGGAGTTTTCTGACCGTATTAAAGTAATTTCCAGTAAATTTCCGTATCTAGTCCTCTGTAAAAATGAAATTCCAATTGGTTATGCCTATGCCTCTACCTTTCATGCACGTGCCGCATACGACCGAAGTGTAGAACTTTCTATATATATTAAATCAGATTGTAAAGGAAATGGTTATGGAAAATTTTTGTATCAAAAACTTGAGGACGAATTAAGAAAGCGTGGTTTTGCTGTTATGTATGCATGTATAGCAGCAACTTCAAGAAATCCGGACAAATATATTACTTCTGCAAGTATTCTTTTTCATGAAAAAATGGGATTTGAAAATGCCGGATATTTTAAAAACTGTGCCCAGAAATTTGGCCTCTGGTATAATATTGTTTATATGCAGAAAAATCTTCTTGAAGAGTTTAGAGATGAAGAAAAGTCTTTTTGCAATCGAGAGGTTATAGATTTATATGATAACCAAAGACGTTTGACAGGAAAGACAGTTCCAAGAAATGCAGACGTGACAAAAAGTTTGCCTTATCGTTCTGTTGTTCATGTTTGTATATTTAATTCAAGAATGGAACTTTTAATTCAACAACGGTCGGCTAATAAACAATCTGCTCCTTTGAAGTGGGATTTTTCTGCCAGTGGACAAGTTGACGCTGGTGAAAGCAGTATAGAGGGGGCAATGCGGGAAGTATATGAGGAACTTGGAATAAAACTTTCTATAACAGAAGCTCCTGCTTTAACAAAAGTATTTTTTAATGCTTTTAATGATTACTATATAATAAGAAAAGATTTAGATTTAAGCACACTTAACCTTCAGAAAAGTGAAGTAGCAGCTGTTAAGTGGGCTTCGCGCGAGCAGGTTCTTGCTCTTTATATGGAAAATCAATTCTTACCTTATGCAAAATCGCTTATCGAACTGATTTTTGATATAGGTGAGTATAAAGATGAAAAAAAATAATAAAAATAAAAGATTCACCTATTGCCTAAAGTTTTAAAAAATTATATAAATATAATACTGCACTCTGAATAAAGGGTGTATTATCTGTATTTATGCAGATTTGGGTTCTTTGAGAAGACAGGCGGATTTATTCCGGTGCGACCGTAAAGTTAATCATAAATGATTTTCAGGGAGGCGGCCCATTATTGTAGTAAATTATTACCGTTGGTAATGATTATATAGCAACTTGATTTTGGGTTTCTGTCAGCCGTAAGGTAAAACTCGAAATACCAAACCAGGTTGTCAAAAATGTTAGAGATGACGATAGGTGGTTACGGGTTTGATTCATTCCGAAATTATGGAATGAAAATGTAAAATCTTATCTGTTTTCCAATCAATCGTCTTTAATAACAGCAAATATTGTGTATGCGAATATAAGTTTTCTTAGTGAAGAAGGTTTATATTCTGGTTTAAAGTGCAACACATAAAAATAAGTATGCCGGAGAAATAGGTTCCGGCAAGGAGAAAAACATGGCAAAGGAGAAGTTCGTTAGAACCAAACCTCACATGAACGTTGGTACCATTGGTCACGTAGACCACGGTAAGACTACACTTTCTGCTGCTATCACTTCATATTGTGCAAATAAATATGGTGATAAAGCTCTCAAGTACGACGAAATTGATAACGCTCCAGAAGAGAAGGAACGTGGTATTACAATCAACACTCGTCACTTGGAATATCAGTCAGACAAACGTCACTATGCACATATCGACTGTCCGGGACATGCTGACTATATTAAGAACATGATTACTGGTGCTGCTCAGATGGATGGTTCTATCCTCGTAGTTTCTGCTCCAGACTCAGTTATGCCACAGACACGCGAACACTTGTTGCTTGCTCGTCAGGTAGGTGTACCAAAGATTATCGTATTCTTAAATAAAGTTGATCAGATGGATGATCCTGATCTTCTCGAACTCGTAGTAGAAGAAGTAAAAGATACACTTAAAGAATATGGTTTCTCAGAAGAAACACCAATTATTCAGGGATCAGCTTTCAAAGCATTGAACGACCCAACTCCAGAAAATACAGCTTGTATTGAAGAACTTCTTACAGCTATGGATACATGGTTCGATGATCCAATCCGTGATGATCAAAAACCATTCTTGATGCCAATTGAAGATATCTTTACAATTTCAGGACGTGGTACTGTAGTTACAGGTAAGATTGAACGCGGTGTTGTAAATATGAACGACCCAGTAGAAATTGTTGGTATTAAACCAACAGCTTCTTCAACTGTAACTGGTATTGAAATGTTCCAGAAGACTCTTGATCAGGGTATGGCTGGTGATAACGTAGGTATCCTCCTCCGTGGTGTTGAAAAGAAAGATGTTGAACGCGGACAGGTTCTTGCTAAACCAGGTAGCATCACTCCACATACAAAGTTCGAAGCTCAGATTTACGTTCTTTCAAAGGAAGAAGGTGGACGTCACTCTCCATTCTTCTCTGGATACAGACCACAGTTCTACTTCCGTACAACAGATATCACAGGTACTATTGAATTGGAAGCTGGTACAGACATGGTTAAACCAGGTGACAATGTTAAAGTAATTGGTGAACTTATTCACCCAATTGCTATGGACGAAGGACTTAAACTTGCTATCCGTGAAGGCGGTCACACAATCGCTTCAGGTCAGGTTGTAAAAATTATTCAGTAGTTTTTAGCTTTCAGACGAAGGGACTGAGAAATCAGTCCTTTCGTTGTTGAAAAGGAGTAAAATTAAATGGCAAATGGAAAAATCCGAGTCAGACTTCGTGCATTTGATGTAGAACTGATCGACCAAAGTGCTAAATCCATTGTGCAAACTGTACAGAAAGCAGGGGCTAAAGTTTCTGGTCCTATTCCGCTTCCTACACGAATTAACAAAATTACAGTATTGCGTTCACCTCATGTAAACAAAAAGTCACGTGAGCAGTTTGAAATGAGAACCCATAAACGTCTGATTGACATTATCAATCCTTCTCAGGATGTTATGGATTCTTTAATGAAATTAGAACTTCCTGCTGGTGTTGATGTAGTTATTACACAATAGTGTAATGTCACTCAGTAGAAGAATAAAACAGAATCGTAAGATTTTGTAAAAAAAAATGGGGTACGGTCCCATGGATCGGGATGGCGGCCTAAGTTATTTTTAAGGGAGTGTTTGTTGTAATGACAATCATCCCAAATAGGAGAATATCAGAATGAAAGGTCTGATTGCTAAGAAAGTTGGCATGACACAACTTTTCGATGAAAGCGGAAATCTGACACCAGTAACCGTGATCCAAGTCGAACCAAATGTTGTTATTGCCAAAAAAACAAAGGAAAATTGCGGTTATGATGCAGTTGTTCTTGGTTTAGAAGATATCAAAGCTTCTAAAGCAAACAAAGCATATGCCGGACAATTCCCAGAAAACATCAATCCAAAGCGTCACTTGAAAGAGTTCCGCAATTACGAAAAAGAAGTAAATGTTGGTGATGTTATTGGTCTTGAACTCTTTGACGGAACTCGCTTCCTTGATGTTACAGCAACATCTAAAGGTAAAGGATTCCAGGGTGTAATGAAGAGATGGGGATTCCATGGTGGTCGTGCTACACATGGTTCTAAGTTCCATCGAGAGCCGGGTGGTACAGGTGAATGTACAACTCCAGGTCACTCATTCAAAAACATTAAATTACCTGGTCACATGGGATTCAGAAGAGTTACTATTCAGAATTTGAAAATCGTCAAAGTTGATCCTGAACTGAAAGTAATTATGGTTCGCGGGGCTGTTCCTGGGAATAAAGGCTGTACGTTGATTGTTAAATCAGCAGTAAAGAAATAACGGCAGGAGATGATAAGTATGGATAAGAAAGTCTATTCAGTCGATGGTAAAGAGCTGCGTACAATCACTCTTGATGATAGCGTATTCGGTCTCCCAGTAAATGATGATGTAATTTATTACGCCATTACAAACGAATTGGCAAACAGACGTGTTGGTACAGCATGTACAAAAACTCGTTCCGAAGTTCATGGTTCTAACAATAAACCATATAAACAGAAGGGAACTGGTAATGCACGTCGTGGTGATAAAAAATCTCCAATCACAGTAGGTGGTGGTACAATTTTTGGACCTAAACCAAGAGATTTCAGTTATGCTATTCCTAAGAAAGCAAAAAGATTGGCTTTGAAGTCAATTTTGAGCGCTCATGCACAGGGTGACAGATTAACTGTAGTGGAAGATTTTACTATCGAAAGTGGAAAAACAAAGGATTTAGTAAAAATCCTTAATAACTTTGCAAAAGATGAAAGAACTGTACTGATTTTGAAAGACGATGATAAGTTAATTAAGAGGGCTGCAAGAAACATCCCTAACTTAACATTCCTTACATACAATCGTCTTGAAGCTCATGATTTGTACTACGGAAGAAAAGTAATTGCATTGGAAAGTGCAGTTAAAAATCTTTCAGAGTTCTATGCAGATAAGGAGGCTAAATAATGAATTACGAAGATATTCTTATTAAGCCTGTTGTTTCTGAAAAGGCAAGTACATTACGAGAACAGAATAAATATGTGTTTGTAGTTCATCCTGATGCAACTAAAACTCAGATTAAAGACGCTGTGTCTAAATTGTTCAAAGTAAAGGTAATTGGTTGCACAACAATGAATGTGCTTGGAAAAATGAAACGACTTCGTGGTAAACCAGGTCGTACAGCATCTTACAAAAAAGCAATTGTTCGTCTTGCAGAAGGTGAAACAATTTCAGCTTTTGAAGGTGTATAAGACCGGTATAAATTAAGGGGATAAAGAAATGGCTCTTAAAGTATATAAGCCAATGACGCCAGGTACACGTGGACGTGTAGATTTGCGTCGTGATGAACTGACAGCTAATAGACCCGAAAAAACATTAGTGTCAGGTAAGAAGTCGAACGGTGGTCGTGGTGCTGGTGGACGTATTTCTGTACGTCATCAGGGTGGCGGACACAAGAGACTTTATCGTGATATAGATTTCAAACGAGATAAGCACGGAATTCCTGGAACCGTAAAAACAATTGAATACGATCCAAACAGAAGTGCTAACATCGCATTGATTTATTATGCTGACGGTGATAAACGTTATATCATCGCTCCAAAGGGCTTGCAGGTTGGCCAGAAGATTATGTCTGGTGAAAATGCAACTCCAACTGTTGGAAATGCACTTCCTCTAAATGCAATTCCAGTAGGTTTTACAATTCATAACATCGAATTGACACTTGGTCAGGGTGGACAGCTTGTTCGTTCTGCAGGTGCAAGTGCTATGATTGCAGGTCGCGAAGGTGATTATGTTATCGTTCGCTTACCTTCAAGTGAAATGAGAAAGATTAACGGCAGATGTTACGCAACAGTCGGT
>JAEEGH010027034.1_pt1 | contig 11380 bp, 8 predicted proteins | sample 9134181 | NCBI WGS metagenome assembly JAEEGH01 (sample SAMN16246544, study PRJNA631951) | gut metagenome | biome: gut microbiome; feature: rumen; material: DP-attached | host: Bos | place: Iran: Karaj | collected 2018-10 | reverse complement strand
CGTTCGATCACGGCCTTCGTCTGGTCGGATTCACGTTCGGCAAGCGTCTCGCCAATGCAGACGATGCAGACCAAACCATGCTTCAGAGCGGCTTTGACGCGCTTGTTGACGGTTTCGTCCGTCTCGCCGAAATACTGGCGGCGTTCGCTGTGGCCGATGATGACATGCGTCACGCCAACTTCGTTCAGCATGGCGCCGCTGATTTCGCCCGTGTAGGCGCCTTTCTCTTCCCAATGGATGTTCTGGGCACCGACTTTCAACGGCGTGCCGTTCGCTTCGGCGATCACGGCGCTCAACGTCGTGAACGGCGGGCAGACGACGACTTCGGGGGCGTTTTCGCAGCAGCAGCACTTGCCGTCGCACTGGGCCTTCATGTCTTTGATCAACGCAACGCCTTCGGCGGCCGTGTTGTTCATCTTCCAGTTGCCGGCGATCATGTATTTTCTAGCCATGGTTCTTTTCCTTATAAATTTATAATGAATGGATGGTCCCAAGCCTAAGGCCTACAGCCATAAGCCATAGGCCATAAGCCTTAAGCGACATATAAACCTACAGCCATAAGCCATAGGCCATAAGCCATAAGCGATAAATAAGCCGACGGCTTATTTATCATCCAGAGCGTCGCAACCGGGCAGAACTTTGCCTTCGAGGAACTCGAGGCTCGCGCCACCGCCGGTGGAGATGTGGGACATCTTGCTGGCGAGACCGCTCTTGTTCACGGCGCTGACGGAGTCACCACCACCGATGATGCTGACAGCCGCGCTGTCCGCAACAGCCTTGCAGACGCCCATCGTGCCAGCCGCGAATTTGGCCATTTCGAAGCAACCCATCGGGCCGTTCCAGACGACCGTCTTGGCCTGCGCGATTTCAGCGGCGTAGGCGGCAACCGTCTTCGGGCCGATATCGAGAGCCATCCAGTCGGCGGGAATGTCGTCGCCGACAACCTGCGTGTTGGCATCGTCAGCAAACTTGTCAGCCGCGACGTTGTCGAGCGGGAGGAGGAACTTCACGCCAGCGGCTTTCGCAGCTTCCAACGTGGCTTTTGCGGTGTCGAGCAGTTCATCTTCGCAGAGGGACTTGCCGATGTTGTGACCTTGGGCCTTCAGGAACGTGTAGGCCATACCGCCGCCGATAAGAATCGTGTTGACCTTCTTCATCAGGTTCTGCAGAACTTCCAGCTTGCCAGAAACCTTCGCGCCGCCGATGATGGCGACGAACGGACGCTGCGGCTCTTCAACCGCTTTGCCCAGATAATCCAATTCTTTCTGCATCAGGAAGCCAGCGACGCACGGGCCGCCTTTGGCCTTCATATATTTGCAGATGGAAGCGGTGGAGGCATGGTCACGATGGGCCGTACCGAAAGCGTCGTTGACATAGACATCGCCGTAGCTGGCGAGCTTCTCGGCCATGGCGGCCTTCTTCTGCTTCATTTCAGCCTTCTTGGCGGCGTATTCTTCGTCGCTCATGCCTTCAGCCTGCTTCGCCTTGCCTTCTTCGGCCTTGTAGAAGCGGGTGTTTTCCAGCATAAGAACTTCGCCGGGCTTCAGGGCCGCCGCTTCCGCGTCAGCAGCCATACAGTCAGCCGCGAATTTGACTTCTTTGCCAAGCTGCTTCGCCAGATAGTCGGCGACGGGCTTCAGGCTGAATTCCTTTTCATAGCCCTTGCCGCTGGGGCGGCCGAGATGGCTCATCAGAATCAGAGCGGCGCCCTGTTCGAGGATGTATTTGATCGTCGGCAGAGCGGCCTGGACGCGGGTATCGTCCGTGATGACCTGCTGGTCGTTCAGCGGGACGTTGAAGTCAACGCGCATCACAACTTTCTTGCCTTTCACGCAAATGTCTTTCACAGTCTTCTTGTTCATCGATTTTTCTCCGATTGGCTTGGGGTTGATTTGGCTTTTCTCGTTGCCGATAATATCTTCGATTCTCTATTCCTTAATATAATACGGGAAGCCGCTTTTGTCCATTTTTGTCATGAATCATTAATCATTGGGAGGGTCCCGCTCCTGCGGGATCGAACGTTTCAGCAGTAACGACGGCGGGGACGCCGTCGCTACATCCTTCAGCAATCACAGACTTCCGTGAGGCAGTATTTGCCGAGAACGGCCGGTTCCCGCTGGAACCACTTGCCGTTCGTGAAGTCCGGAATCGCGACAGGCATGCTGCCCATGGCGACGGAATCTTCGCTCAGGCAGGTCACCGCCATCCACGCGGCCGTGTCATAAACATCGATCGGCGTCTGCGTTCCGGCCTTGACGGCTTCCACGTATGCGCGCAGGACGAGATAGTCCATGCCGCCGTGACCGCCCTTCACGCCTTCCGTGCGGTACCACTTCCAGAGCGGATGTTCGTATTTTTCATAGTAGTTGTTGAGGCTGTCCCACACATCCGCCTTCGGGCTGACGCCTTCCAAATAGACGGCATATTTGTCTTCCATCCAGATGCCCTTCGTGCCTTCGATGCGGTTACCGCGGCTGTAGGGGCGCGGAAGCGACGTATCATGCGTCAGCGTAATGGTTTCGCCATGGGCGCATTTGATGACGGTCGTCACGACGTCGCCCATCGTGAACTGGCGGTTGAACAAATCGTATTCCTCTCCGCGATGATTCTTGACCCATTCATGGAGGCCGCGGGCCTTGGAGGCCGTGGCCGTCAACGTCAGCATGCGGTTGCCGCGGTTGATGTTGAGGCATTTCGCGATTGGGCCGAGCTCATGTGTCGGATAGACTTCGCCGTTGCGGTTCGAATAGTTCGCGAGACGATAGTGGCGGTTTTCGCGGCCGTTGCAGATTTCGTCGCGAAGGTCATGCTGATAACCGCCTTCCGCATGGACGAGTTCGCCGAAGAGGCCCTGTTTCACCATGTTGAAAATCGTCAGCTCTTCGCGGCCGTAGCAGCAGTTTTCCAACAGCATGCACGGCTTTTTCGTCCGTTCGCTTGTGCGGACCAACTCCCAGCACTGTTCGACGGACGTCGCGCCGCCGACTTCCGTCGCGGCATATTTGCCAGCGTCCATGGACGCGATGCAAACGTCTGCATGGGATGTCCACGACGACGGCGTGATGACGGCATCCAACTCCTTCATTTCCAGAAGTCTGCGGAAATCCGTGCTCGCCATCGGCGTGTTGCCGCGCTTTTCGATGACATCCTGCTTCGCACGGGCCAGACGGTCTTCATAAAGATCTGAAACGCCGACGACTTCCACGTCCGGCATTCCCAACAGCAATCCCAAAAGCCCACGGCCGCGACCGCTCACACCGACAACTGCTACACGCACAGCATCCATTCGTTTCTGCCTCCAATTCCTTGTGAGAGTTTCCTTTTCCACCCATCGTGTAAAAACGACAGGCGATTATGCTTGCTTTTTCATTTTATTTATATAAAGTAAACCATTCTTTTGTTTTCGCACTAAATCTCAGACGATTTTCATACGATTTCTCTCACGGGAGCCATCATGCTGCAAATTCTTGAACCATTCAACGGCGCCGTCCTCAACGCCAGAACAGGCATCCAGACCGAAGAAGGCCTGAAAATCAACGTATCGGGCACGGCCCCAGTCGGCATGGCCGTCTCCGTCAACGGCGTCGCCGCAAAACGCGCAGGAGCCGCCTTTTCCGCAACTGTCACGTTGACCGCATTCCAAAATGACATCACGGCGTCGGCCATCGGTCCAGACGGCGAAGCCTCCCATCGTATCCGCGTCGTATGGGACAAATTCTCCCGCAAACGCTACCGTTTCGCCATTGACGACAACTCCTTCTTCCTCCGTGACTTGTGTCAAAAGAAGCCGAAGGATCTCTTTGAAAACTACTATCTCGCCATTCTGAAACGCCTTCATGACGAATATGGATCCAAATTCTCCATCAACTGCTTCTTCGAAACGCCTGAAAAGGACTTCAACCTTACAATGCTTCCAGACTGCTGGAAACAGCAGTTTCTCGACAATTCGAATTGGCTAAAGCTCACGTGGCACGCCTATAACGAATTTCCAGACCGCCCCTACGAACACGCCTCCGCCACGACGGTCATCCATGATTTGGATCTCGTCAACGAGCAAATCGTCCGTTTTGCAGGCGATGACACATGGGCCATGCCCACCATCATCCATTGGGGCGAAATCCAGTCTGACGTCCTCCCCGCCCTCTACAAACGCGGCGTCCGCGCCTTCTCCGGTTATTTCACCAAATCGCGCAACCGTTACATGGTCGCTTTCGGACTAGATGAAAACACATGCGGCAAATTGGAAAACACACGTCTGCTCATGCACTGGCCGTCCGGAATCGTCTTCTCCCGCCTTACGGGCGTCATCAACTGCACGCCGATTGAAAAGATTATCCCCATGATACAGAAGGACATGGAGAGTCCGGACACGGCGGAGATCATCGACTTTCTCACCCACGAACAGTATTTCTGGCCATTCTACAAAAATTATATACCAGACCACGCCAAACGGATGGACACGGCCGCACGCTACGTTACGGAGCACGGCTACGAGCCTGTCTTCTTCCATGAAGGCTTCCTCGGCGTCCCCCATCCATAAATTCCTTAAAATAGGAGGGTTCCATGCAATTCCATCTCAGCTTCTACGGTGCCGCGCAGAACGTGACCGGCTCGCAGTACCTCCTGCAGGCCAACGGAAAAAACATTCTCATCGACTGCGGCCTCTATCAGGAACACGATCTGAAGGAACGCAACTGGGCAGATTTCAAATTTCCGCCTGCGGAGTTGGACGCCGTCGTTTTGACGCACGCCCATCTGGATCATTGCGGCCTCCTCCCGCGTCTCGTCACGCAGGGCTTCAACGGCCCGATCTACGGGACGCGTGCCACGGCGGATATCGCCCAAATCGTTCTGCAAGACTGCGCCAAAATCAACGAAGAAGATGCCGATTTCAAACGGAAGCGCCATGAAAATGAAGGCCGTCAAGGCCCGCATCCGGAAGTTCCGCTCTACACATTAGACGACGCCAACGCCGTCATGCCACTCTTCAAACCATGCAATTTCAATGACAAACTGACGCTAGGCGAAGGCCTGACGATGGAATTCGTCTGCGTCGGCCATATTCTCGGTGCCGCGTTCGTCCGCTTCACCATCACGCAGAAAGATCAGACACGCACGCTCGTCTTCTCCGGCGACGTTGGACGGAAGAACATGCCGATTCTGGAAGATCCGTCGCCTATCGGAGAAGCCGACTATATCGTCATTGAATCGACTTACGGCGACCGCCTCCATGGCCCGGCCGTCGATATCCCGAATGAACTAGCTGACGTCATCAACGACACAGTCGCCCGCCGCGGCAATCTCATCATCCCGTCGTTCGCCATCGAACGTACGCAGGAGCTTATCTACTTCCTCGCACAGCTCGTCCACGAAAACAAAATCCCGCATCTGCGCACGTTCATCGACAGCCCCATGGCCGTCAAAGTATCGGACGTCTTCAAACGCCATCCGTATCTTTTCGACCAAGACACTGTCGAGCTCTCCCGCAAGATCCGCCTGCCCGGCCTGACGATGGTCCGCACGAAGAGCGATTCCAAGACGATCAACCACATCAAAGGTTCCGCCATCATCATCGCGGGAGCGGGCATGTGCACAGGCGGCCGTATCAAACACCATCTTGTCCATCATATCTCCGACCGCGCAAACACTGTCCTGTTCGTTGGTTACCAAGCGGAAAACACGCTTGGCCGAGATATTTTGGACGGCCATAAGCACGTCCGAATTCTCGGCGAAGAAATTCCCGTCAAGGCGAAAATCGCCAAAATCAGCGGCTTCTCCGCCCATGCGGATAAGGATGAGCTCTGCGAATGGCTCGAAACCATTACCACGAAACCGCGCCACGTTTTCGTAACCCATGGCGAAGTTCGCGCCGCCCATGCGTTCGCACGTCTCGTCAAGCAGAAATTCGGCTGGGTCGCGACCGTGCCAAAATACGAAACTGTCGCCACGCTTAGATGACAACGCCTCCAATCGGTATATATTATTTGTAAATAGATTTTGAACTCAACCACCAAACGGAGACCACCATGAAATTTACAAATGTCGGCAAAACCTACCAGATGGTCATTGAAAACGGAAAGGATCTCGAAGGCATCCTTACGTTGGACGAAGCCATCTGGGGTGCGACTTCCGCCCCAACGATCGCCCTCAAAACGGATCCCGTCCTGATCAAGGCACTTGATCCAACCGCTTCCGGACGAATCACTTCCAATGCGTTGAAAGACGCCATCAGCTGGCTCCTCGCACAACTGCCGGACCACGACAAAATCACAAAGGACTTCGACGGCAAGCTGCCTCTCGCGGACATCGACACCGCCAACCCCACGGGCAAGGCGCTCGTCGATTCCGCCAAATACATTCTCGGCGAACTGAAGGCCGAAGACAAGGAGCATATCTCCCTTGAGGAGATCCGCACGTTCTGCGCGAACGTCGCGAAACTCGCCCTCAACGGCGACGGCATCATCTCCGTCGCAGCCGCCGGCAAAAACGAAAAGCTGAAGAATCTCGTTCTGGACACCGTCGCCTCCATGGGCGGCAGCCCGGATCTCGACGGTACGCAAGGCGCTTCAGACAAAGACATTGCAGACTTCCTCGCCGCCGCGAAAGACTATCTCGAATGGAGAAAACAGGGCGCCATTCCCGCCGGCGAAGCGAAGACAGACATCATGACGTTCGGAGCGGACACGCCCGCCCTCGCGGCCCTTTCCGCACAGAACGCCGCCAAGGTCGAAGACTTCTTCAAACTCTGCTCCATGCTCGCGTTCGACGACCGTCTCGTCCCGCAGGCCCTCGGCCCCGTCGGCAAGGCCAACGCCTTCGATCCCGCCAATCCGGAAGAAGTAGACGCCTATCTCAACGGCCTGCCCATTTCCACGCCGGTCGCGTCCAATCTGCTGACGCTTAATCCGGACAAGATCAACCCGCTCTACCGCAACTGGTGGATCGACGTCGCGGAAAAACTCGTCAAGCCTATCATCGGCGATGTCGAAGCCATCACGCTGAAGGACTGGGCGAAGATCCGCGGCACGTTCGCGGCCTACGAAAAATACATGGCCGGCAAGAAAGGCGCGGTCGTCGAAAAGATCGCCATCGACAAGCTGCAGGACTATGTCGACGACAAGGAACTCCTTCCCGCCGCCGCCGAACTCCAGAAGCTTGACAAGGCCGTGGCCGACACCACGAAGGCCGCCCGCGAAGTCGAGAAGCTCCTCCTCTACCGCGCGCAGATCATCCGCCTCGCCAACAACTTCGTCTCCTTCTCCGAACTCTATGACAAAGACGAAATCGCCATGTTCGAATGCGGCCGCCTCGTGATTGACGGACGCTGGTTCAACGTGACGTTCCACGTCGAAAATCCCGCCGGCCATCTGGCCATGGCGAAGCCCAGCCTCATGTGCCTCATGTACATTGAAGTCACGAAGAACGGCACGAAATTCAACTACGTCTCCCCCGTCACCTACGGCTCGAAGGGCAACCTCGGCGTCGGAAAACGCGGCGTGTACTTCGATCTGGACGGAAAGGAATACGACGCCGTCATCACGCAGTTCGTCGAGAATCCCGTCTGCGTCCGCGAAGCCCTGCTCGCACCGTTCAGCCGCCTCTGGAACATCGTCGAAAGCAAGATCGAAAGCTGGTCTGGCGACGCGGAGAAGAAGCTCCAGTCCGATTTCACGAAAGTCGTCAACGACCCGAAAGCGGTCGCCGCCGCGACCGCCACGGCCACCGCGCCGCCGGCGGCGGCCAAGCCCGCCGGCGACAAGAGCGGCATGTTCCTCGGCGTTTCGGTCGCCATCGCGGCTTTGGGCTCCGCGTTCGCGTTCATTTCCAAGACGCTCGCCAGCATGTCGTTGACCGGCATCATCATCACCCTTATCTGCGCGCTGCTGGTCATCATGCTGCCCATCACCATCCTCACCTACATCAAACTCCGCAAGCAGGATCTCTCCTCCGTGCTTGAAGGTTGCGGCTGGGCCATCAACCTCCGCATGAAACTGACCTCCAAGCTCCGCGGCCAGTTCACGAACTTCGGCAAATATCCGAAAGGCGCCTCCGGCACGCCCGTCAAACGCTATACCTTTGTTTATGTGATCATTCTCATTCTGATCGCCCTCGCCTACGGCGGCAAATACTGGTATGACTACAAGAAGGAAAAGGAAGCCAAGGCGGCCAACGCGGCCGAAGCGGCGAGAATCGCCGAAGAGGACGCCAAGAAGACCGTCACGGAAAAAATCGTTGAAGGCGCCAAGGCCGTCGGCGAGAAGATCGCTGATGACGTCAAGAAGGATGCCCAGAACGTCAAGGATCAGGTCGTCGAAGCGACGAAGGAAGCCGAGAAGAAGGCTGACGCGGCAGCTCCTGCCGCAGCGCCCGCAGCCGCTCCTGCCGCAGCTCCCGCTCCCGCACCTGCAAAATAACCACAACCCAAGCGTTTTCTCTTCATGCAAATTCCAGCGTCATTCATGAAAAAAATTCTGTTGGCGAGCGCTTTCGTCTGCCTGACGGCGGGGCTTTCCGCCCAGATATTTGACGGAGGCAACTTGTTGCCTCCTGACAGTGCACGGCGAAACAATCAGTCGCAACATCGTTCTCGTCCCAACCAACAGGAAAAGCAGGAAGAGAAAACGCTTGATGGCCGCAAACCGTCGGACAGGCTGGAACTGCAACGGCCTATACATCGCCATATTACCCAACCTTCCCAGCCGAAGGAAGCGAAACCCGCTGAACCATCCGATGCAGCCAAGCCTGTAACGACCATGAAACCAGGCATGTTGCCCAATCCTGTCAGCGGGCCTGGAAATCCGCTTGCACCGCCGCCGAAGATCAAATATCCCACCATGCCGCCTGGCAAGAAAGTCTTCGAATGCAGCTACTGCCATTACATCTATTATACGAATTACATGCCGGACATCGTAAAATGCGATAAGCCAGGCCTTTATCATGATTGGCATCTCATCGGGCTGAAAGGCACGATTTGGTTCCGTTGCATCAACTGCAACACACATGTCTGTTGCACGAAAACTCCCATCCGCTCACAATGCGATCTTGAAACAAAGCATGTCTGGGAAGTCGTCGGACAGCTGACGCCTAAACAGCAGAAGCAAGAAATTGAAAAAGAACAGGATTGAGCTAAAAGCCTAAAGATTAAAGTTTAAAGTAAATTCAAAAAGGGACAGGCCAAATACTCAGCCTGTCCCTTTTGTCTTTTCTGTCGCTTTTGTCACTTCCCTCAGCCATAGGCCATAGGCCATAAGCCATAAGCGCTGCGAAGCAGCTAAATAGTGTAATCAAAAATTCCGCAGTCCGCCTTCTGCTTTTCGTAGGCGGTCAGCACATCCGCCAGCGTCACGCCGCGCATCAACCCGCGGATTCCTTCGTTCAGTTTCGACCATACCTCCCGCGCCGCGCAATTCGTGTTCTTATCGCATTTTTTCGGTGTATGGACGCAATCGACGATGGACAGCGGCCCTTCCATGGCTTCCAACACATCCAGAAGCGTAATTTCCTCAGGAGCCTTCGCCAAATGGAAACCGCCGTTCACGCCGCGGATGGAACGGATCATCTTCGCCTTCCGCAAGTCAATCACCAGACGGCTGATGTATTTTTCAGATATGCCCTGCGATTCCGCGATGTCGCGAATCAGACGCGGCTTCTCCGCGTCATGTGTCGCCAAATCGACCAGAATCCGCAGTCCGTAACGCCCTTTGGTAGAGATTTTCATAATACTTGCCCTTTTTTACTCCATAAATGTTGACATCATTATTATGCCACGCAAAAGCATAAAATCAAGCCGAATAGAAAAAGTTTTCAGCAAAAAATGGTGACTTTTCCAGAACATACATGATTGTTTTGAACTGCCCATGGCAAAAACTTGATTATTTTGGTAATATTTTCTGCCAAAACTTCTTGAACTTCTACCTTCCCTTGAAAATGCGCAATCATCCAATTAAATTATTGCCATTCAACTTCACAAAGTCCAACACCTCTTTCTCCAGTAATGAATAAACTCCTTTGTTTTTTCATCCCCATAGTAGTTTTTTTTCTACTTTGTGGCCTAATCGGCTTCAACACCTATCAATTGCAGCAGAAAATAGATTCAGGGATTGTTGACTATTATATCCTCGAAGGTTTGGATTATGCAAATGGTCGCCATTTAATCAGAAAACAACTTGAAGACGGTACGATTATATGGACAAAAACCATTAGCCCTTCCGCTTACGAAGACATATACGCCAAATACAATCTCCATCATGACAAGTCGATCCTTCATATGATAGATTTGACACCATATACAAAAAATTATTTTATTTATTATAAGACTGACGGTTTTACAAATTTTTGGAACTGGAAATGGTACTGTTTCAAAGACATCGAGCAAAATACTACAATCAATAATGATGATGACGATGAAATTATTTATGATTTTCTTGTATTATTGGATAACAATGATTTGCCAATAGAAGATGTTCAAAAGGCACACAAGGAGATCGTCCAACTTTCTGAAGAAATGAATAAGGAAAAAAGTAACACCGACTTATATACTGCCTTATATGAAAAAAGACACGACTTCATAAGAAAATTCGTTGACTCCCACCTAAGATTAATAGTAGCCAAGCTGATTGACGACACAATCAAAAATGGGACACTGCCTCAAACCAAGAATGCATGGCGTGCCATCGCACCGATTATTTTGAAATTCCGCGATGACTACCCAGACAATCTTCCTGCAATCATCTTCAGCCAAATGGCTAGCGACTACCACTTCGTCTTAGATGATATTGGAAATCTGATACTTATCAATCTGGTAAATGATTGTCAAGATGTTCACCCAATCGTCTCTGCCACCGAAGATTCCGATGATTTATCAGATAATTCTGATGATAAAGAAGAAGGCAAACCGTTTTTCCTGTATAACTATCTGCTACGTCCAACTGAATTCAATGCCCTGCACACCATTCTATTTGAAACCTCAGATTTGGAATACTCGATTCATACAAACCAAAAATTTATGTATATGGATACCAGTTACAAACTCTTGAAAACACATAAACTGCTTGATAAATTCCTCTCGCAGGTTTATATAGAAGATATCGTAACGCCGCCTTTGCCAGACCACTTGCCCAAATTCTACGATGACGATGTAAGGGATTACACAATCGATATTTGGAAAAACGATCCAGATCGTGCTAAAATGCTCAGGATGTTCTGCTTCCCAAACGCGTTCAAGCCATATTGGCAGGAGAAGCTAAAAAACTTCAGGAAAATCAGATAAAATAATGAGTCATGTAAAAATGCCGCCGCATGACGCAACAACGTCACACGGCGGCGGCTATTCTGTAAATTATTAATTGTTAATTGTTAATTGTTAATTTGATTCAGATCA
>JAEEGH010027031.1_pt1 | contig 11382 bp, 7 predicted proteins | sample 9134181 | NCBI WGS metagenome assembly JAEEGH01 (sample SAMN16246544, study PRJNA631951) | gut metagenome | biome: gut microbiome; feature: rumen; material: DP-attached | host: Bos | place: Iran: Karaj | collected 2018-10 | reverse complement strand
CGGCATTCTGCGATGTCCAAGGGGTGGAACTGATAGTCGTGGAGCAGAAAGTCGTAGTCGTCCTCGCTGGGAGTGGTTATGTCAAGCCAGTTGAGCGACTTATACTGTATCGTTTCAATCATTTTTCACCTCCTTTCGGGTTCGTGACTACCTGATGGTCAGCATTCTACATTCGTGTTACGGTATTGGTACGTTTGCAAAGATACAAATATTTTCCGAACGGGCGACAATAATTATACATAATTGATAATATTAGAGCAATTAGCGCGCAATTGACCTGCGTAGCAATTAGCTTAATTCGACGTGAACCCCAAGCCACCATGACCCCTCTCCGCCCCCTCTCCGATGTCCCTCCGACCAAAAACCGTAAAACAACCGTAGAACAGTCGGAGCGGGTACGGAGCGGGTACGGAGCGGCTCCGAAAAAAGCCCATTTCTTCAAAAGAAAAAATCTGTTGATAGCGCATAGGGTTTTCAACCGACTTAGGTGGATAACATGAGAAAAAAGCACGTAAACAAAGAGTTAAAAAAAGGGGCTTCAAAAATGCGGTTTGAAAATCAAACGCTTATTATAAACAATTGAAACACAGAAGCATATCACAGTTTTCAACTTACAACCGACTAATCTTCAAACGGCTGTAGGGTTATCAACAAAAATGGGCACCAATATCTGTTTTGGGTAAAAAAAATTGTTTTATTTCGAAAAAAAGTCGTATATTATTCGCCACGCCGAAAAAGCGTTTTAACATAATGGTTTTTGAAAATTAGCGAGTTGTGCGAAAAGTGGTGTTTTGGGTGATGTGGCATGGTGGCGCAACTTTAATAAAAAAAAGTGAACTCTCCAAATTTTTTTTTTAGTTTCTGTGCACAAAAAAAGGTAGACCTTTGCAAGCAGAACAAGACGGGGGACTATACCCGTAAGTAATTGGAAAAAATAGAAATTAGGACATAGAAATTAGGAATCATGATTGAGGAAGAGTACAAGAAAGTATGGGCCGCGTGCCTGCGCATGATTGAGGACACCCTGGGACCCGAAAACCACATGGCTTTCGAGACCTGGTTCCGCCCCATAGTACCGCTGCAGCTCGACGGCACAACCCTGATAGTGCAGGTACCGAGCCAGTTCTTCTATGAATATTTAGAAGAACATTATATAGATTTATTAAAGCGCGTGATAAAGCTGCAGCTCGGCGTGAGCGGCATGCTGAAGTACAGCGTGGTGATGGACCAGAGCATCAGCACCTCGCCCATCGTCACCACCCTGCCCTCGCAGAGCCGCCAGTCGACGCGCAACCCGCTGACCGACCTGCCGGTGGACATCAACAAGGGTGGCGAGCGCGAGCTGCCGAACCCCTTCATCATCCCGGGCATACAGAAGACGCGCGTCAACTCGCAGCTCTCGCCCAACTACACGCTGGACAACTTCGTGGAGGGCGACTGCAACCGCTTGGCACGCTCGGCGGGCTATGCCGTGGCCGAGAAACCCGGCACCACGAGCTTCAACCCCCTGCTGCTGCACTCCGGCGTGGGCCTCGGCAAGACTCACCTGGCCAATGCCATCGGTCTCAAGACCAAAGAGCTGCACCCCGACATGACGGTGCTCTACGTCACCAGCGAGCAGTTCATGCAGCAGTATGCCGAAGCTGGCCGCACGGGAACGACCAACGATTTCATACATTTCTATGAGATCATCGACGTGCTGATTATCGACGACATCCAGTTCTGGGCCGGCAAGGCGCCGAAGACACAGGAGGCATTCTTCCATATCTTCAACTACCTGCACCAGCACGGCTGCCAGATTATCATCACCAGCGACAAGGCTCCCGGCGAGCTGCAGGGCCTCGAACCCCGTCTGCTCAGCCGCCTCAAATGGGGCCTCAGCGCCGACCTGCAGGCTCCCGACGTGGAGACCCGCAAGCGCATCCTCCTCAAGAAGGCGCAGAACGAGGGCATAGAGCTGTCCGACGACGTGGTTGAGTACATAGCCTATAATATAAATACGAACGTGCGCGAGCTCGAAGGGGCTCTCATCTCCCTCATCGCACAGAGCACGCTGAACCGCAAGGAGATCAACCTCGAGCTCACCAAGCAGATGATCGACAAGTACGTCCAGAGCTCGGCACGCGAGATTACCATCGACTACATACAGAAGGTGGTGTGCGACTACCTCGACCTGCCGGTGGAGACCATCCAGAACACCTCGCGCAAGCGCGAAGTGGTGCAGGCACGCCAGCTGAGTATGTACTTCGCCAAGAAGATTACCAAGTCGAGCCTTGCCGTCATCGGCATGCAGTGCGGCAACAAGGACCACGCCACGGTGCTCCACGCCTGCAAGACCATCGACAACCTGCGCCAGACCGACCGCCACATGCGTGCCATGGTCGACGAGCTGGAGAAGAAACTCAACGCATGAGTAAGGTAGCTTTCAAGCCGGGGACGATGATATACCCGCTGCCGGCCATCATGGTCAGCTGCGGCGACGCTCCGGAGAACTACAACATAATCACCATAGCATGGACGGGCACTATCTGCAGTGACCCGCCCATGTGCTATATCAGCGTACGCCCCAACCGCCACAGCCACGAACTGATTTCCCGCACAGGCGAGTTTGTCATCAACCTCACCACCACCGAACTGGCCCGCGCCACCGACTGGTGCGGCGTGAAGAGCGGCCGCGACGTCAACAAGTTCCGCGAGATGGGCCTCCATGCAGAACCGGCACAGCTGGTCAAAGCACCCCTCATCAAGGAGAGCCCGCTCAACATCGAGTGCAAAGTGGTGGAGGTGAAACGTCTCGGAAGCCACGATATGTTCATCGCCAACGTGGTAGCCGCCGATGCCGAGGAGGATTTGATAGACAAGACCTCCGGCCAGTTCCAGCTCAACCACGCCGGCCCCCTAGCCTACTCCCACGGCAAATACTACGGCCTTGGCGAGAAGCTGGGCGGCTTCGGCTTCAGCGTTAAAAAGAAAGGACACTAACAATGAATATAGTTTGCGTAGAATCGCTGGGCATACCCCAGACCCGCTTCGAGGAACTCAAGAAGCATTACGCCTCCATGGGGCACACATTCACCTATTATATGGACCGCAAAGAAGACGAGTCCACGCTTATTGAGCGTATGCGCGAGGCCGACATAGCGGTCATCAGCAACATCAAGCTGCCCGCTTCGGTGCTATCGCAATGCACTAGTTTGAAATACCTCAGTGTGGCCTTCACCGGCCTCGACCATATAGACCTCGAATACTGCAAAGCACACAACATCACAGTACAAAACGCTGCCGGATACAGCACTACGGCGGTGAGTGAGCTGGCGGTGGGCATGATGCTCGACTTGCTGCGCAATATCGTCACGCTCAACGAGAAGATACGCCAGGGCGGCAGCCGCGGCACCTTCCTCGGCCGTGAGCTGCGCGGCAAGACCGTCGGCGTAATAGGCACCGGTGCCATCGGCACCGCCACCATACGCCTACTGTTGGCTTTCGGCGCCAAGGTGATAGCCTGGAGCCGCACCAAACGTCCCGAGGTCATGGCTATGGGTGTGGAGTATGTGACGCTGGATGAGCTACTCAAGCAGAGCGACATCGTCACCCTACATGTGCCGCTGTGCGACAGCACCCGCGGCCTCATCGGCGAGAAAGAGCTGGCCATGATGAAGCACACCGCCTTGTTGGTGAACACCGCCCGTGGCCCCGTGTGCGACATCGCCGCCGTTGGCAAGGCCCTTGTCGATGGCCGCATTGCCGGCGCCGCCTTCGACGTCTTCGAGCAGGAGCCACCCCTGCCCCTCGACCACCTGCTTCTCTCCTCTCAGCGTTGTCTGACGACACCCCACGTGGCCTTCGCCACCGAGGAGAGCTTCGCCGCACGCGCCGACATCGTATTCGGTCACGTCGACGAATACTTGAATAGTATATCCTGATCAAACCTCAGACGAATAATAAGAAAGGGACTGACGCATTCTTGTATACGCCAGTCCCTTCTCTTTCTCACTTTTTTATCTTTCACCTTTTCACTACGCGGTGGGCATAAGCACCGGCACGAAGGATGTAGATTCCCTGCGGGAGGTCGGAGAGGTCGATGTCCACATTGCGGCAAGCGTTGACTGGCACACGGAGGAGCGTGCGACCGTAGAGGTCGAGAAGTTGTAACTCGCGGACATTAGATCCTTCTAAACTGACGGTCAACATGCCCGAAGTGGGATTGGGCCAAAGGTCGAGGACAGGAGCCTCGATGTTGCTTATGCCAGTGGTATCGGTTCCAGGACCGGGTATAGGCTCAGGAACATCGGGACGATAGGTGAAGGGGCGGGCGCTGTCGGTAGTGTCGCGGACGAACTGACGACGTACATTGTCGGTATTAAGGCGCAGTGCCTCCACCGACGACCATGTCGTGCTGTCTCCAAAGCCTGTAGTGAAAGCCAGGTCAAACTGCTGGCATGAGCCAGCGGCGAAAGTGAAGGGACCGCTCCCGGCAACACCACGCCTGTCGCCGGGATTATTGTCAACAGTGATTTCGTTCCAATCATTAGGATTGATGCTTGGCACCATACCGTCGGTACCCCAGCGCCAAGGGTCGCTGTCGTCAGGGAACATGAATCTGGCGTCATAAACATCAACATTCCATGAGTAACCGTTGCCACCGAACTTCACATGCGTATTGTTCTTCCAGCAAGAATGCATGTAGTTGTAGTAATCGTTGCCAATAGTAGGCTCACCGGAAATAGAACTAATGCTGTTTTCATAATAGAGGTATGAAGTCATGCCAAAACGCTCGTTGTCAGCAATGCCATCGCCGAAATTTAGACCGTTAAGAGACATATTGCCCATAGTGTCGCCCGGGATGAAATACCAAGAATGATAGTCGAGCCCGAAGAAGAGCTCGGCATCGTGACTGACGGCAGACGTGTCGATGGTGCCATCGGCACGACGATAATTCTCCAGCAACTGCTGCAAATAACTGGAACCATAAGCCTGTATCCAAGAAAGATTGATTTTAGGATTGTCTTGTCCGTCAGCCGGCAGTGTGGCGCCGCCCAAAATCATGCAGCCCTGGGCTGGTGGATTGCCCTGGAAGGACCCAGTACCGGGACCATCTTCACTTTTCCCGTTATAGGCATAATACATGCCGCGCTTCACGTCGCAGCCCATGAAATCGTCATTACCATAGCCAAGGTCAAAGTCACTCCAAGCACCGAAGAAGGTATTGGGGTGACTGGCGGCAGAACGGTTGTAAATGTCGTAATGGACGAATACAGTATTCCATAAGGCGGTGTCGGAAGGCTCATTGAAAGCATAGGTCATGGCATGCACCTCGATACCGAGAGATTTGCCTTGACTCTCGCTATGGGAACCATAGGCGTCGTTAAATATGGAGAAGACACACTCGTCACCGCGAATAAGGGGATAGTCGCCGTGGAGAGGGTTGTAGATTCCATCGCTGTCAGCATCGAAGTAGGGTGCCAACTGGGTTGCGTAACCCTCCGGACCGTTGCCAGGCCAGGTAAGAATGTCATCAACCGGAGTATAGCCGTTATTGCTGTAGTGCTCAATATGATAGTCAATCATATCGCGAGTGACATGCCACACGCGATTGAAGTCCATGACGGTCTGAAGGTCGGTAGTGGCGTCGACCATACGCAAAGGGCCTGGGTAGTAATCGGTGCCCTCGGCGAAAAAGCGTGCCGTGGCAACACGGGCGACAGCCGAAGAATCCATGTCCACTTGCCAATATTCTCTATTGTAGTCCAGACTGTCTCTGCTGCCCACCCAAAGGGCTGTGGCATAGACTGAGGAAGGAGTCTCAAGGATATCCAGGGTGTCGAATACAATATTGCCATCTTCATAGCGCTGCTGAACAGCATTATGGGCGAGATCGGGGAAGCTGTAGTTGGCTTTCTCGCCATCGTAGCTGAGGGTGCCGAATTGATAGACCGGTGTGGTTATACGACTGGCGGAAAGAGTCGCGTAGTGGAACGTATCGACAATACAGTACAATGTATCGGCATGAGTGACGACGAAGCTGCGATCAAGATCCCGAGAGCCGTCTTCCCAACCGATAAACCAACCATAACGAGGAGTATAGGTGTTCCAGTTCTGCCGTATCCGCAAACGCTGGGCCATAACGCGAGCGGTGTCCCCCACCTCGTAGCTGCAGTTACTGAAATGGACACGATTCTGGTTGCCGTCACGATAGATGATGCTGTCTAAACAATATATGCTGTCGACTGTCGGAATGACAACGATAGGCACCGCGCAAGTGGAGGTCAATGTAGGTATTCTATCCCAGCTGTTGTCACGGTAGTTCTTCAAGCTACCACAAGGCACTACCACCGTAACTCCAACATAGAGCGAAGGCGTCTGGCTGTTGGTGAAGAAAACACGCTCGGGTCTGCGTAAACCGCCAACCATAGGTCCCAATACAGGGGTTTCGGAAGCCAGCCACAGGGTGTCGAGTTGATGGCAGTTGGCCAATGCCTCGACTTCTAAAGTGGTAACTGTGGCCGGAACACCCAGGAAGGTAATATCCTTACCCTTGAAGGCAGTACCGATGGATGTCACCGTCCATGCAACATCATTGTACAACACCGTATCGGGCACGATGACGCGTCCCGAATAGTTGTACGACCCCACACTGACGGTGTGGTTGTCGGCCGAGATGACCGAATAATTGATGGTCACGCCGTCAGCATTGTCAACGGTAAAGGTTTGTGCCGACACTGTCATGACAGTCAGCGTCATAGCCATCAGTATAGATAATACTTTTTTCATAATTTAATTATGTTTTATTTAACCGAAAGGGCTGACGTGTTAGACTGCACGTCAGCCCTTTTATATATATATTCCTCTTTATTTCGACACCGGATGGTCCTTGTGGAAGGCCTCGAGGCGAGCCTTGAGGTCGGGGAACTGGTCACGCTGCACCAGAGCCACGCAGGCACGGATGCCCTGCTTGTGGCTGCCCGTGATGTCGAGGGCGATGGCGCTGATGCCGTAGCGGATAAGCTCGTTGAGCAGGTCGACACCCTCGTAGCCGGGGTAGCAGAAGGTGAAGTAGAAGCCGTCGCCGATGTCCTCGCCCATATCCTTGTCGTAGACAATGTAGAAGCCATTGTCGGTGAAGAGTTTCTTCATGATGCCGGCCTTCTCGCCATATTCCTTGATGTCCTTAACGAAGTTGAAGGTGCCGTCGTTGGCGCCCTTGAGCATGGCGGCCATGGCGTACTGCACGCTGTGGGCGGTGCCGCTACTGAGGCAGTAGAGGGTGCCGAAGATGAGGGCGCGGCCGAGCTGCGTCTGGCTGTAGTAGCGGGCCAGGTCGGGGCACTCCATGTTGAACAGCTTGGGCGAGCAGACCATCATGGCGATACGCTCACCGGCATAGCTGAAGCTCTTCGAGCCGGAAATCATGATGACGTAAAGGTCGGTATACTTGGCCACGGTGGGCTGGAACGGTGCCTGGCCGGGGACGCTGTAGTCCTTGCGGAAGTCCATGAGGAAGTAGGCCGAGTCCTCCATGACGACAACGCCGTACTTATTGGCCATCTCGCCGATGATCTGCAGCTCGTGGTCGGTGAAGCAGAACCAGGCGGGGTTGTTGGGGCTGCTGAAAATCATGCAGGCCACATCGCCGTCCTTAAGCTCCTCTTCGAGTTTGTCGCGCAGCTTGTCGCCACGGTACTCATACACGTCGAAAGCCTTCATCGGGATGCCCAACACGCGGCACTGCTGCTTCTGCACGGGGAAGCCGGGGTCTATGAACAGCACCTTGGTCTTCTTGGCATCGTAGCGGGTCAGCGTGAGGAAGCTGGCGAAGCCTGCCTGCATCGAGCCAACGGTGGGCACGCAGCAGTCGGGCGTGACGTCGATGTCGAGGAAGTTCTTGACAAAGCGGGCAGCCTCGTGCTTGAAGTCGGCGGTACCGTAAATCTCGGGGTAGATGCTGGCCACACCGCTCTTCAGAGCCTCAATCTGTGCCTGCACACCCACCTGCGGGGCTGGCAAGCCGGGGATGCCCATCTCCATCTTGACGAAGCGCACGCCGGTCTCCTTCTCCACATCCTGTATCATCTTGCGCATCTCGCGGATGCTGGCCTTGCCAGGATTCTGGATTTTGTTGGCCGCGGCAATACGGTCTATCGTCTCTTTCTGTATAGGTATTTGTGTCATGATATTTTTGTTTTATTTTGTATTAAAATCTTTCAGTTTCACCACATTGATGGGGCTCACCTCCTTTATCACCTCGTACACCTGCTTCTGCTCCTGCGGCGGTGCGGGGGTGAAGATGGAGACTATCTCCTGAATCTTCACGTCCACAAACTGCTGCACGCTGAGCAGGTTGGTGCGTTTCTTGTGCACATTCTGCAGGTCGAGCAGAGCGCCTATAATGTTCTGCCGCGCCTGCTGCTGGTCCTTGGTCATCATGTCGAGTCCCAGACGGTGGTACTTGTAGTACACGCTGTGCAGGTCCTCGTAAGCGCTGTTGGTATGGTTCTCCATGAACCAGTAGCGGCTCTTCTGGCCGTCACTGCTGCGCCATCCGGCAAAGCCGCTGTTCTCGGCCGACTGCTGCACCTGCTGGGCCATCGCGTAGTAGGGCTCGCCGGCGTTGGGCGCGAAGCTGTCCATGTAGATGCCAAGCAATATGTAGCAATAGTAGCCTATGACCGACGAGAGATTGCCGTAGAAGTTGTTGATGTCGAAGTCCAGCGGCTGGCTCTCGTTGTAGGTAAAGGTAAAATTGTTAGACTCCAGGTAGTTGAATATACCGCTGCTGTAGTTCGAGTTGTAGACGGGTCTGCGGAGCTGCACCTGCAGCTGTCCGCCGAACTCGGTGGCCGAAGCGCGCGTGCCCAGTATCAGTGCAATGGAGCAATCCAGCAACTCCACCGGCTCGAGGGTCATATTGGTCCATTTGCGTCCATTGACGAGGTCCTCTATGGCCTGCTTCATATTGTCGAACACCTTCTTGTCGCCCGAGTCGTAGCCTTGTGTCGACTGCTGCAGCTTCTGACTGTTGATGGTCACATTGCAGCGGAACTCCTGCGCCCTTGCGCCCATAGACGCCACCGATAACAACAGCAACAACGCAAAGCCCGTGCCCATGGCACGCTGCCTGTGAGTTGTTTTTGTTGCCATCGTCGCCTTCTTCATACCACACTATTTCACTTTGCGCTGCTTGTACATGCCCGCGGGCTTTGTGCAGTTGCTCGTCGAGTACTGCTTGATGCCGTTCACCGTGGCGCGGTGCTTGTACATATTCTCCTTGTTGGTGCGCGAACGGTGCTTGGTCTGCTTCTGTCCATAGTAGTACGTGTCGCAGCTGCAGAGGAGCATAACACACGACAAAAGCAAAGCCGACAATATAGCTTTCTTTCTAACTTTCATATTCACATAACTTTATACTACCACACACATCACACTTCACGTTGCAAATATACAACTATTTTTAAAATACAACAAATAAAAACGCAGAAGCGCCCACGCATCCCATCCACTGTAACGCCGGTGTCGCTTCGCCACCTCTCCGTCTATTCTACGCCTGTTCTACCATTGTTTAACGGTACAAAAGCGTAAAACAACCGGTAAACAACCGTAGAACAGTCGGAGTGGGTACGGAGAGAGGCTGTAGAAGGTGCGAAGTGCTGCGGAAAGGGTGTTAAAGAAATGTTGATAATATTATATATAAAAAGGGGGCAAGTTTCGGGAAAATTTCGTATTTTTGCATTTTAATAAATAGAAAACAACAATACGCTATATGGAAGATAATCAGAGAACTGACTACAGTGCAAGTAACATTACAGTGCTTGAAGGACTTGAGGCTGTGCGCGTGCGCCCCGCCATGTACATCGGCGATGTGAATGAGCGCGGTCTGCACCATCTGGTCTACGAGGTGGTGGACAACTCTATAGACGAGGCACTTGCAGGCTTCTGCACCAAGATTGACGTGGCAATAAACCCCGACAACAGCATCACCGTCGAGGACAACGGCCGCGGCATACCCGTGGACATGCACGAGAAGGAGCACCGCTCGGCCCTCGAGGTCGTCATGACGGTGCTACACGCCGGCGGCAAATTCAACAAGAACAGCTACAAAGTCTCCGGCGGTCTGCACGGCGTGGGCGTGAGCTGCGTCAACGCACTCAGCGACCACATGATTGTGAACGTCTACCGCGACGGCAAGGTGTACCAGCAGGAATACTCGAAGGGCAAACCGCTCTACGCCGTGAAGGAAGTCGGCGTCACCGACAAGCGCGGCACCAGAGTCACATTCCATCCCGACGACACGATATTCACCGTCACCGAATACAAATACGACACGCTGCTCGACCGCATGCGCGAGCTCGCATACCTGAACAAGGGCATTGAAATCAACATCACCGACTGGCGCGAGATGAAGGAAGACGGCGAGACGCCGCTGCGTGCCGACCACTTCTACAGCGAGAAGGGCCTGCGCGACTTCATCAGCTACCTCGACGAGAACCGCGAGAAGCTCATGCCCGAGGCCATCTACATAGAGGGCGAGCGCAAGGGCATCCCCATCGAGATTGCCATGCAGTACAACACCGGCTACAGCGAGAACCTGCACAGCTATGTGAACAACATCAATACGCACGAGGGCGGCACGCATCTGGCCGGCTTCCGCAGCGGATTGACGCGCACGCTGAAGGCCTACGCCGACCGTAGCGGCCTGCTGCAGAAGGCCAAGGTGGAGATTACCGGTGACGACTTCCGCGAGGGCCTCACGGCCATCATCTCCGTAAAGGTCGCCGAGCCGCAGTTCGAGGGTCAGACGAAGACCAAGCTCGGCAACGCCGAGGTGCGCGGCGCCGTCGACGAGGCCGTCAGCGAAATGCTGGAGAACTACCTTGAGGAGCACCCCAACGAGGCCCACACCATAGTGGACAAGGTCATCCTCGCCGCCCGCGCCCGTCAGGCAGCCCGCAAGGCCCGCGAGATGGTGCAGCGCAGCAATGTCTTCAGCAGCGCCGGCATGCCGGGCAAGCTGGCCGACTGCCAGAGCAACGACCCTGCGGAATGCGAGATATTCTTCGTCGAGGGCGACTCGGCAGGCGGCAGCGCCAAGCAGGGCCGCGACCGCCGCTTCCAGGCCATTCTGCCGCTGCGCGGTAAGATTCTGAACGTGGAGAAGGTGATGCGCCACCGCGCCTTCGAGAGCGAGGCCATCCGCGACATATACACCGCACTGGGCGTCACCGTGGGAACTCCCGAAGACCCGCAGGCTTTGAACCTCAGCAAGCTGCGCTACCACAAGGTCATCATAATGACCGATGCCGATGTCGACGGCGCACATATCGACACGCTGATGCTGACGTTCTTCTTCCGCTACATGCCGGAGCTCATCGAGAACGGCTACGTCTA